>Ga0302319_10000245_pt1 | contig 117375 bp, 73 predicted proteins | sample Bog_T0_2_FD_203319 | JGI IMG/M metagenome (GOLD analysis project Ga0302319, IMG submission 203319) | Peat permafrost microbial communities from Stordalen Mire near Abisko, Sweden - Bog_T0_2 | ecosystem: Environmental > Terrestrial > Soil > Wetlands > Peat | place: Sweden: Abisko, Stordalen...
ATTGGGCGCAGGCCTCTTCGCTGCTAAAGCGCCTCTCGAGCTCAAGCAATGTCCTCGGAAAATCCTCGTCCATGGCCCCAAACACTACAGGTTGGGGCCAGTGGCGTCAAGTACATATCCCTATCGTCCGATGTGACAGCGTAAAAAGGCGTTTCTTTCAGGTCGACAGGATTGAAAAGCGTATGCCACTGGGCATGGGGAAAAACGGCCGGGGGATTCTCGATCTTCGATTTCAACACCAGACCCAGCAACTCCACCAGCGCATCCATCCGCTTGCCGGCATCGGCGAGTTGGGAGGGCGGATTGCTGAACCAGCCGGTATTGACGCCGGAGTCCCTGGTCACCAGGCCCATGAACTTGGCAGTTGCAAGCAGTTCCTTGCCGAGAGTCTTCAGGTCCGCCATGTTCTCACCCCCGCGGTCCCCAGGTTTCGATAGAACTGCTCCAGCGATGTGACAATGTTGTTGACGCGAACCTGACTCCCGGACGGGCATGGCTTGTGAGGATCGGAATCCGGGAGCATGTCCGCGCCGGTTGTGATGCCGATCAGGTCGACTCGATATGCACTTCCGGCAGCGTCATAATTCAGGGCGAAGAGCGGTCCGCCCGAGTCGCCTGACCCCGTTGAATCGTCGGCGTCGGCTGTCACCTGGATGCAATGTTGAGAAGCGCTATAGTTTTCCGTGTCGCCGATTTGATTGTAGACAGTTGCCGTTTCGCTATGCTGTACGGTAACCATGCGATACTGCAGCCGCCCCTTGACGTTCGATCCCTTTTCATCCTCTGTATCGGTCGCCGGCAGTCTCCTGGCCACGCCGGTGGGTCGAGGATCGGGCTCCGTTGTGCTTCCGAAACCCATTTGGACGTAAAAATTAGGCTTGAGCTTCCCCGTTTTCTTCGGCACGCGGATCCCAGGTCCCAGATAATCACTTTGCTTCAATGCGAACGGCAAATCTCCCGCGCCTGACGCGGGCATCGCCGGAACGGGACGGCCCGGCGCGATATAGATAGCATTTGCGGCTGCGTACGTTTTCAGGCCGGTATCGGACGATCGCAGAAAAAGAACGTCATATTCCCAATTGGAAGTGTCCCCCAGCTTGATGTCCGTGAGGGCGCTGATCGGCGCGCTGCTGCCCGGATCGCTGCCGAAGTCCATGTTGGGGGTACTGCCGTAGCGGAGAGTGACGGCACTCCGGAAATCCTTCAGTAGCTGCTCGTTCCACGCGGGGGGATCCTGGGGTTTTTCGAGCATGTAAACATTGTGCAGCGCACTCAGAATATATGTGTAAGTCGCATCCTTGGTCAGAATGACCCCAGTGCCGGTGAATCGGCTCGTGGCCAGCTTCACGGTAGCATTCTGCATGCGGAGTTTGAGATCGGTGGCGACCCCGCGGTAACTCTTGTCGAACTCAGTCTGCTTTGACTTCGTCGCAATCATTGGGTCCCCGATACTTCGCGGATCATATCACAGGATGAACTACCCGCAATGGCCTCATCGTTCCCAACTATCCTGGGTCCGCCCGACTAAGCTTTCCAAAGCAAGAACGCGATGAAACAGACACAAGCCAGATCGCGTCCAACCCGCAAGCGCCGTAGTAAATCAAGTTCACACAATATTCACGCTGTTCCACAGCACCGTGCAACGGTCCCGGCAACATGGTCTTCTCCTGCCGGGTATTTCGAGACTAGTCCACAGCGATTTTGGTCGCGTCCTTGGCCACCGTTTTCGTTTGGACATCTCTGGGTAGTTTTGTTGAGTATCTTCAAAAGCCGGTCTTGGCCAGATAGATCATATTGAAGCCATTGCCGCCAGATACCAGATAGTTAGTAGACGAAGATAGGAAAACGACATAATGGCCGTCCCCACTTATCTTCGGAAAGTCATTGACCCCGTTGGACTGTTGGGCCAAATATGACCAATTGCTCACAGAAACGCGTACCGTGCTTGGCGTACAACCGGCCGGCGCGCCGAAGCACGTATCGCGGACAAAGATGTCCTTCCATCCATTGACTGCGAAGGTGTCTCCGGGGACGAGATTTGAGGCGAGCGATGCGAAGGCGACAAAACGGCCAGTACTGCTGATGGTTGTGTTGTTTCCGCCTGCATTGGGGATTGAACGGTCATTCGCCAAACCTACAAGGCTCGTGGTGGGCGAACAACCCGAGACCACTCCATTGCAAGTGTCGCGCAAGTAGATGCCACCAAACAAATTCGCAGGCTGCGAGACCAGGTTATTGGCGAGCGTCGAGAAGGCAAGAAATCGTCCATCGCTGCTCAAGGCAGGGTTCGACTCGGTGTCCAATGCACCTGCTGCCTGTAAACCGCTTGTGGAAACATCCTCTTCTATGGTGCTGGGCGTGCATCCCGGTGGTGCGCCGGTGCAGGTATCTCGCAGATAGAGATCGGGGTTGCCGGCGTTTTTGTCGCTGGCTATAAAGTTGTTGGAGTAAGATGCGAAAGCCACGTAGCGGCCCCCGGCGTTCAAAGCCTGGGTCTCGCTTGTCTCGTTCCCTGCTTGGCCCGAAGTGGACTGAGACACAAGGGTGGTACTTGGCGCACATCCCCTGGGGGCGCCATTACAAGTGTCGTACTCAAAAACGTTGGATGTGCCGGATGAGGCGCCCGTGGATTCGAAAGCTATGAATCTCCCGTCTGGGCTGATTGACGGCAACTCTCCTCCGGCGGGACTGCCATCTGGCAGGGTCGAGACGAGAGTCGTCACAGGCCGGCAAGACGTTGATGCGCCAGCGCAGGTGTCTCTCAAATAAATGCACCAATGAATTGGGCAGATCGACTGCGCCTGAGCAAAATTAAGAATGTTAGTCGCGCTTGAATCAAATGCCACAAAGCGCCCGTCCGCGCTGATAGTTGAATCGCGGCTGTGGCCATTCACCGGCGAACCATCGTAAGTCACCGAGACTGGAGTCGTCGTCGGCGCGCACCCAACAGGTGCGCCAATGCATGTGTCTCGTTCGTATATCTGCTGATACTTGCTTGTAACTCCACCACCCAGGTTAGTGGCCGCGGACTGAAACGAGACATATCGCCCGGTGTCACTGATCGCAGGCGCAATCAGGCTGTTGTCATTAGCAGGCGTCCCGTCAGGCGCAACAGTAACCATTTGCACCACACCCGCAGATGCGGCCGCCGGAGAAGCGATGCCAAACGGCAAGGAATTTGAAGTTGCCCCCGAAGCCGCATCTTTCACGGTAATGCTCACTGTTCCGGGCCGAGCTACAAGGGTGCTTGAGATAGTGGCAGCCAAGCCGGTGCTGGTGCCGAATTGCGTAGCTAGTGGGTTCCCATTCCAATAGATGACCGAAGTCTCCGTGAAGCCCGCCCCCGTCGCCAGCAGGGTAAAACCAGGGATACCTGCAACGACCCAATTATTTCCTTGCAGAGTTGCCCTGTAAGGGCCAACGAGAGTCAGTGCGATGGTTGGCGGGGGGGGACGAGTTTCTGTCCCACTCCCACCACTTTCGCCGCACGCCGCCAGGTTCAAAATGGCCAGGCTCAAAATCTCGACGGCTATGGCAATCTTCCAAATGTGCGGGCGGTTCACTCTTTTAACCACAGCTTAGTCTGTCCCCCCGGAAAGCTGAGCTGGTGATGGCAGTGTTGCGGCGAAGGAGGGCGCAGGGAAATCGGATGTGTCGTAGGAATAGGAAACGGAGAGTGGGTAGTCGGTCCCCGCGCCCTTGATCGTGGATTGCACCGTTAACGTCGCTCCTGTTGCGGTCGTCGCGGAGGTGGCCGAAACCAGAGAGAACGCGGAGTTCATTTCGCCGGCCAAGCCGGCTGCAATCGTTGCGGCTGAATCTGTCGTGTTGTAAGAATAACTGAACACTCGCAATCCTATGCCGATCGATAGAGAGCCAGTGTTGTATATGTGATCGCAAGTCGACTTTGCGCCATGGCAGTTAATCCATCCCTGAGCGATGTGGCCTCCGATTGTGATGGTTGCCCCGCCGGGCGTTCCCACCGGTGAGCCATCAACCACGGCCAGGGTTGCCCCCCGCGTCTGTCCCATCAACGAAATCAGTCCACTGCGATCGGCGTTGTTGGGGTTGGACGTTGCCGTAAATGTAAACGACCCTGAACCAGTGCCCACAGCGCCGGATACGATGGGAAGCCAACTTGAATTGGATACAACCGACCACGGGCAGTTGATCTGTGTGGTGACCGTTACGGTGGTCGTTGTTCCGGTAGCCGGGATTGCTATCTCGGTCCCCGGTGAAAGCGTGTATGTGCATACGCCGGCCTGAAATACGGTGAAGACTGCGCTGGACAATCCATTGCCTGCCTGGATTGCACCCTGGCGGGGAACGGTTGACGGATTCGCCAGCACTGAGTAGTCAATTGCACTGCTTGAGATCCCGTTGATCCCTGAGCTTATGCTGAGCCACGGAGCGTTACTCGTAGCCGACCACTGGCATCCGCTTCCTGTAACAACATCGAAGCTCCCTGAAGTCGCAAGGGCCGACGGGTTCAACGACGGCACTGAAGTCCCGAATGTGCAGCTTGCCTGGGTAGGCACATGAAACTGGTTTGCGAGAATTGTGTCGAGCACCGGGTGGTCATAGGTACTTCTAAGCGCCGCGGAGTGCGAGTCTGCGCCATGGATCGGGTATTGCACGGCGCCGGGCGCAGCGCCTCCATAGATCTGACCGGGGCCGTCCACGACTGCGTCAGAACTTCCGTCGCCAGGAAAATCAATTAATAGATCCCAACCAACATCGGGCACTTCCATCCAGAAAAGGATGGCCTCGAGGTAGGGAGCCAGGAGCCAGGCCTCTGGGTCAAAGAAGCCCACAATGATATCAATCACGAGGGCTATCTCAACGGCATCGTAGAAATCGTCGGTGGCCGAAACCACTGCGCGTTCCCCACATCCGTCTTCCGGATTGCAAGGTTCGGGCCCAAGCTGCCCGGTCGAAGCCGACCAAGCGTGGCCAACGATCGTTTCAGTCAAAAACCTTGTAAAAGCCCAGCGCTGTGGTGTGTAACCAACCACTGCCGCGCGGTTGAAATTCTCATGGTAGCCGTTTAAAGCGGAGAGAAAGCCGCTGCCGGGAACCATGTCAGGAATTGAATGCTGAACCGCCGTGAGATCGGTGAGTATGCCTGCCCCACCCACTACCTCCGCGAGCGCAATATAGCAACCCATATTCTCAAATCCGGTGAAGCACCCTTCGCCTCCAAAGCTTGCCGCCCCCCACGCCGTGAGGAGGCCGCCTGCGACGAACCCATTCGTTGCGAAATCGGCGCCATTGTTGGGTGAATCAACAGTGATCACGCCCGACTCGACAGCTGGATTGTTCTGCTGAAAGTACTGTGCAGCCCATCGGGATGCAAGCCCTCCCTGACTGTGACCAATGAAAATGTAACCGTCTCCGCCAACTGTCTGCATTTCATTTACTAAATCCTGGCCCTGACCGGCGAGCGTGTGGTTGGGTGGAATCGATGGAATAATCTCGGTGCCGAAACGAAAATCCTGGTTGAGCCAATTCGCCATGCGGGTCCATGTGCAGGAACTCGAATTCAAGCCGTGCATCATAACCACGTTTTGCGGCCCGCCAAGGCTATACACATTTGTGTTGCAATTGGTGGGATTAATAGTGGCGGAGTTGGCGGAGTACTGAGCGTTTGCCGCCGGGGTAGCCAATGTACTGGGAACATTGGCGGTCGTGGCGGGAGGAGCGACCATGGTTGGCGCAGCCGCGGCTCGAGCGGCGTCATTCGTAGGGTTGTCGTTCCAGCCGACGTTGGAAAAATTCAGTGTCCGCGCCGTAGTGGCATTCGCAAGCGATCTGGTGAGTGTCACCGATTGGGCAATCCAATTAGACCCGACCAATGCATAGCTCCAAGCCGCGTTTCCTCCGGAGGATGGTGTGCCGACAAGACTTGCACTCGTTCCGTCCGGCGAGTAGGCCACGGACCCGTTTGTCAGCGCGGAAACGAGTGGGAATCTGCCAATGCTTCGGGGAACCACGATGCCTGAGATAAGCGAGGATCCTGGATTTTTGCCAAGAAATTCAAGCGGCGATGGAATTGGGATGTTGGGATTTGGCATGACGATAGGAATGACATTTCTTGACTGGTCAAATATTGTCATCTGGCCACCCGCATACCGGATGCAACTAATAGAACTTATATCGGTCGTTTCGGGGTTCGACGAAGCGATGGGATAAATGTTTACCACCATCCCCCCATTGGTGTCGTAACCAGCTTCCAAATTAAAGCTGTGGTTCGAGGAGACCGGCAAAGTTGCGCTGGTAACCTGGGTCTCTGGATTGTAAAAAGGCGACGCCAAGGTTACCGAACCGTTGCCCGCTACGCTGATGGTTGCCGCGACCCAAGTATCGGCGCTGTTGATGCCGGAGTTCTGAGATAAGGAGGTCTGGGCTGCCGCGGATGAGCTAAGAGAGAATAGCAAAATCGCGCCAAGAGGGATTGTGGATGTGGACGTCGGGAAGAAATTCATGGCACTACCTCCAGATCTTTTTGGGGAGCCTTCATGGATGTGCATTGATCGAGAGACAGATCGTAGAAGGGGCCATGGTAACTGTCAAGAAGAATCTTTTGACTCACAGTTAAATCGCGACCATATCCTTCGGCCTTCCGCGAAACAGCTTGCGGACATAGGAAGATGTGGCGCTTGCAAAGCAGCGCACCTACGACAGCAGACCCCTCAGGGTGAGCCCCGAGGAATTCGACGAAGTTGTTCGCCAAAGCAAAATTCCTGTGCTCGTTGATTTCTGGGAGGTCTGGTGCGACAGTTGCCGGACAGCGGTGCCATATGTTGCAGTGGTCGCGCGAAACCTCGCGGGCCGAATCGTCATAGTTAGAGTCAACACATATCGGTTCCCGGAACTCGCCTCTCGATACCATATCCGCGGTATTCCAAACTTCGCCGTTTGCACTCGCGATAGCCTGCATTTTCAGCAATTGGGCCCGGTGGATGCGGATACGATGAGGAGTTGGCTTGCAAGGCAGCCTGTAATCAGCAAACCGATTGATCCCAGGCGCCTGCACCGCTGACGGAATCGTGGAATTCACTCGTACTTCGAACAACACTCGAAACACCGCATCAAGAAACACCCATCTTTGGTTAACGAGGCTCGCCAGGACCAAACCGGGAAGCGCCGTTGGGAATTTTTCATTGGCCTATCGATCCGGCGATCCAGACTTCGCGCCGGCTCATTTCCGTTTCATCAAAGTTGGCGGCTCACTGCGCCTCTACCCCGGCACGGCTCTTTGTGTGTTTCCCCACCCACATTTACTGCACAGCGAGAGTAAACGTCGTTGTCGCCCTGTTGCTGCTCGATACTGCATCCGTGCCCGTAACGGTCAGCGTGTATGTACCCGTGGCTGCTCCAGGTGGTGTTGTTGTTGTGGTGGGCTTGCTCGAGCCGCCGAGTAGGTTGCGGTCAGCACATTGGTTCCGGAAGGCAACGTGGTGCAACTCCGCGCCATCTTCTGCGATTCACCCCGCAAACCCCGTTTCATTGAGACTCTGCCCAAACGCGGATACCGTTTTGTCGTCCCCATCACAGTAATCGAGGAACCGTTGCCTCAAGCTGATCTTCTTCCTCAGCAGGCGGAAGGACTGCCAATTCCAAATTCATCAGCTGGCGAAGCCACCGCCGCGCCAGCCCGGCATACCCACGAGCCATCATCGCGGAATTCTCCAGAACCACCGCGCCCACCTCGCCGCGGCACTCGTCCTGTTGTTGGCGGTCCTCACCTTCGCATCCCTTTACCGGCTCGGATACCTGCACGCCACATCCCACCCGGCCTTTGGGGGCGTCATCACACTCGGTATCGCCCCCATTGATGCCAAAGGCACTGAGGCCCAACAGCTCGCCGAGCCATTTCGGGCAGAGCTGACGAACGCCGCCTCACAATTACCCGGGGTCGAGGTGCGTGCCACCCACTCCTTCCCTGCCCCCGCGGATCTCGACGATCTCCACGAGCTAGCCCAGAAGCTGCAGCTTGATGTTCTCCTGCTCGGCAAAATCGAAGCCACTGGCGACCGCCGCTTCAACTTTGTCTTCGAACTTGTTCGCGGAAGTGATGCGGTCCACCTTGACTCCCTCCACCTCAGCGGCAGCGCCGACCAGCTCGGCGTGGTGCGTGACCAGGTACAGCGCGACCTCTTCTATCACTTGAGCGGTACCGCCAGCCAGCGCCTCAAACCGATGCACAGCACAAAACCCCAATGCCTACAGCGCCTATCTTTCCGGCGGCGCACAACTCTACCGCCATGAGGACGCGGCCATCCAGCAAGCCATCGCTGATTTCCAGCAGGCCGTCTCCAGCGACCCCTCTTTCGCACAAGCCTACGCCGGTTTAGGCAGCGCCGACATGATCGCCGCTGAACATGCGTCGACCGGCCGTGAAGCCTTTGACGAAGCTGCCCACGCCAACTCCGTCAAGGCGATCAGCCTTAATCCCGAGGAGGCGGAAGCTCATGCCACGCTCGGCTTTCTCGCCTTTCGCCACGACTGGAATGCGGCGGCCTCTGAAGTTGAGTTCCGCCGGGCCATCGAACTCGATCCTAGCCAGGCCATGAATCGCATCCTTTATGCGCTGCTGCTCTCGAACACCGGCCGCTCCACCGAAGCCCTTGACCAGATTGCCCGCGCACACGCCGCCGATCCGCTCTGGCCGCCTGTCTACATTCAGAAATGTGCGCGGCCGCCGCTGCCGGCAAGAATGATCGCGCCTTTGAGACCGCCCGCGATCTCATTGCACTCATGCCCAATTGGCCGCTGGCCTACGACCAGAGCGCATGGGCTTTCTGGTATGCCGGTCGTCACAAGAATGCAGTCGAAGAATGGATTCGCATGGCCAAGCTCGAGCAAGACCAGCAGAGGCTTGAACTGGAGCAGCAGGGACTTAGGATATTGCGACAGCACGGAGTCGCAGCTTACTCCCGATACAAACTGCATGCCATCGAATTGGGAAAAAAATGGAACCATCCCAACGATTTCCAACTTGCCGAGTGGCAGATTAACGCAGGTAAAGACGCGGAAGCACTGGTCTCCTTACAGCAGATGGTTCGGGATCGCGACCCGGAGGCTTTGCCGTTTGCCGCAAGTCCCGCGTACGCGAGCATTCGAGGAAACCCCGCATTCCGCGCGCTTCTCAAGCAGGTAGGGTTGCCTCTCCCCTAGCCCGAACCTGCGGCTTTACCTCCCGACTTCAACTTCGCATATTGCGCCATCGCGAGCTTCATACATACTCCACTGCGCCCAATCTCAATCCAATGTTCCAGCGGGGAGGTACTCAAACGGGCCAGGGAAATCGAACCTCCACTTCAACTTTCCTTAGCGCTCGTGAAGGCTTCCGCAAACAACCGGATGGCGAATGGAAGGTTCTGATCGACAATCCGTGGCCCACTGATCCTGGGGAATTTGGACCCAAACAAATAAAGGCCCGGGCGGAGACAGCGCCCGGGCCTTATTACAGCAAGTGTTAGAAAGTGAGCTTCAGAGCGCCCTGCATCACGCGCGGAGGAACATTTCCAATCGACCCGATTGACCCAAAGCCGCCCCAGGTAACCGTATTGCCGTAGCTAGCCGAAGGGTTGGCGAAGCTGGGATGATTGAGGGCGTTGAATGCCTCCCAGCGGAACTGTAGTTTGATCCCCTCCAGCAAGTCCCAGCTCTTCATGATCGCCGCATCTGCGGTGGATATCCGTGGACCAAACATCAGGTTCTTTGCGCTATCGCCAAAGGTCCCCGCGGCATTGGTCACAAAAGCTTTTGTATTGAAATAACTACCTGTCCCAACCCAATCCCAGTGGCTTCCCTTTCCAACAGTGAGCGGTTGTCCGGAAACGCGATCGGCGCGATCCTGGTATTGCTGTGAACCAGAGTTGTTGGAGTCTGGGCTTTCGATGGAGAATGGATTGCCCGCCTGGAAGGTGATAATGCTGCTCAGTTGCCATCCACCGAGTGTCTCCTGAATCAATTTGTCATGCCCGCGCAAACTTGGAGCCTGATAGATGAAGTTAGTGACCGAGTTCCACGGAAGACTCAACGTCGAGTTGCCACGATTCCAGGCCAGGTTGAACGGATCACCAAGATAAGGACTTCCGAAAGAAACGTTGCCTGAGCTGGCAACGTCGATAGTCTTTGACCAGGTGAAGTTGGACTGCACTTGCAAACCGTGCGACATGCGTCGCTCAAAGCCGGCTTGCAGCGAGTTGTAACTTGAGGTTGCGGAGCTGAAGTCGGTGAGAATCTGCCCGAAATTGGAGTAAGGACGTGTCCCGCTTGGAACGGCAGCGGAGTAGATCGCAGCATTCTGATCGATAGCATCGGACAAGTGGAATGACTCGCTTGCTACATACGCCAAACGCGCCACCATGGTTGAGCCAATTTGTTGTTCAAGAGAAACGTTCCAGCTCTGCGTAATGCCAAGCTTGAAGTTCCGCGCGAACGACTGATCGACAGTAACCGGGGTTGCAATCGTGGAATTGGTTGCGGGCTTATAGCTTACTGAAGTGAATGGCGGGAACGGGCTGGCATTGCCAGTTCCACTGAAGCTCGACCACGGATTATTGAAGTTCAACGGCCCAATGATTTGCTGGTTGGTGTTTGGATGGCATCCTCCGGCGCAGCTGCCATTCGCTCCGTAGAAGTTGTAAAGCGGGCTGAACGGCGCAATATCGGCCGCGTGATTGTAAGAGGAATACTCAAGCGGACCGGTGAACAGTCCGAAGCCCCCGTGCAGCACAGTGTGCGGGAAGCCGTTGGGCTGCCACGACACGCCAACACGCGGCTCCCAGTATCCGGTTGAATCGTTCATCAGTGTTGACGTCATCCCCTGGTCTCCGGGGAAGATCAATCCCATAGGTGCATTGGGAAACACGGTGCTTTGTTGCCCCGCGACAAATGCAGCGCCGCGTCCACCGGCTGAAGTGGGGGCATAATTCGGATCCCAGCGAAGCCCGAGGTTGAGAGTCAGATTCGGACGCATCCGATACTCGTCCTGGATGTACGGCGCAACCTGCCATCCCGCAACATCGGCAATCTCGCCCGCTCCCTGCTCGTACTCCGACATATAGCCAAGAAGGAAATCCGCCAGCCCATTGCCGGTGTAACTGCCATTGGTGAAGCTGATGATCGGCTGCGTCGGATACTGCGTGTATTCCTCTGCGAACTGGTGCAGCAGGTCCACACCCGCTGAAAGCGTGTGGCGATGCAGCGTCTTGATGAAGGTGTCGGTAAACCCGTAGGTATTGCGAACTTCCTGCGAAGGTTCAGTCCATCCACCGTTGAATCCCTGGTTACCAACGCTGAACCCTTCCATGTAGCACTGGCCCGGCAATTCGTCTACGGTGATATAGCGCGAGAAGCACATGGCTTTGCCGTTGTTATCAAGCACGGCGGCGGAATTGTGTGCGCTCATCTCCGACCAGAAGACGGCCACTGTATTTACCGTCGTGGGATTGATGGTCCATGTGTGCTCCAGTACATCGTTGTAGTACTCCATCCTCTCCTGAAAACCATAATTCCAGTTGCTCAGATTCAGCACAGAGAGGATGTTGCCCGGCGTGTCTCCCGATGGCTCAGTAAAGTTGTTGGTAAACGAGCGCAACGTGAGTCGTTGAGATTTCGAAAGATCAAAGTCAATTTTGGCCGTGACTTCGTCATAGTTATTCTTGAGCGCGGCGGCCTGATAATACAGCTGGCCGTTGGCTGCTTGAGTCACTGATGAAGAATGGCCCGGCAATCCATCGTTGGTAATGGCCACCGACGCGGCGTTCAGAGTGATTCCCGGCGCCAACTGGTTGGTCTTGCCGTTAATCGTCTCAAATGGCCCGTTGAGCAACGTTGAGATGCCGCTGAAGTCACCATTCAACATGGCTGCTGTCGGCGTGTAAGTAAGGTTCGTGGCAGATGCTTCCACAAGCCGGGTGCCCTGGTAATTGCCGAAGAAGAATAACTTGTCCTTCTTCACCGGTCCACCCGCGAAGGCTCCAAACTGGTTGCGCTTCAGGGGATCAACAGCTTTGCTGAACCAGTTGGCGGCGTTCAAGTCGTTGTTACGCACAAACCAGAAAGCTCCGCCGTGAAACGAGTTGGTTCCAGACTTGGTAGCGATGCTGACAACTGCGCCCGGAGAGAATCCGTAAACGGCGCTGAAGTTATTCGAAATCACGCGGAATTCCTGCGTAGCGTCGGCATTTGGGAAGGGCGCAGTGAGGTCGTTGTAGTTATCCATGTTCGACACGCCGTCAAGCATGTAATAGGTGCTGCCCTGACGTCCGCCGTTGGACGAAGCTCCCGTCTCAGTCGCAAATGAGAATCCCGACTGAATGCCTTCCCCACCATGCTGAAGCACGTTGGAAGTACCCGGCGCAAGCAACACAAGCGAGGATGGGTCACGGCCATTTAATGGCAACTCAGAGATTGCGTTTTGGTCGACCGTCGTGCCCAACTCAGCTGAAGTGGTGTTAATCAATTCGGCGTCCGCCGTCACGCTCACAATCTCGCTTTTGCCGGTTCCCACCTTGAGGTGAACATCCTGCGTGGCCGATAGATTTGCCGTCAACTCGATTCCCGTCTGGGAATAGTGGACAAACCCCGTCGCGTCGATCGCCAGAGAATAGGTGCCAAGCGGCAAGGGCCTTAGGAGGTATGCGCCAACAGCATCCGTCTTCACCGCCTGGATGAAGTTTGTGCCCAGGTTCGTGACAGTTACCATGGCCCCGGGGATTGCTGCCCCGGAAGGATCGGTAACATAGCCGGTTAAACTGGCGCTCGTGCCTTGCCCATAAACCAACATCCCGGAGCAAACCAGAACCAACATCGCCAAAGCCCGCAAATACTTCGCATTGATGTTTTGCACTGCTACCTCCAAAAGTGAATTAACCGTAGCGCCCAGTGACCCTTGGCGCATTATTGGAACCGTTTTCATTCGTGTGCGCCCCTCGTGCCCATTTCTCGGAAGACACATTCCATCCGCCGTTCGATTCGGTCAGATCGGTTCAGATGGCGGTTTCCAAGTCGAGTCGTACACTACGCTCCCACAATGTGGTCGTACATCTGCCGAAAGTAGGATAGGCAGGATTATTTTCCCTTGCCGGTCAAAACCCAATTCGCAACTATATGCTCATTCGATTGTTTGTGTTACACAACAACCAGCGGCTCCTTTCGAAATGTGAATCTCGCCCCGCATCTTTTGGGGTAGATCTGCCTCGCCCTCGGAAGAGCCGGCGAGCCTCCGAAGATGTGGCTTTTGCTGACCTCTTTGCTAACTTCGAAGACGGCTCCGCACTCCGGCTTCCGGGGCATACGTCGCCTCCACAATTGGTTGTACACTGCAACGGGCAACAGAAGTCTTCAGGCTTCCTCAGCCTCCTAAACAGTTTCTGGATCTGAGAACCGGGTTATGTGCCCTATGCAGCCGACAACGATCGATCATCTCCGGGCACTTTCGCCGACCGCGAAAGTGCTTCCAATCGGACTCATTCATGCATGCCCCCAGGTTGCCTCCCTGGCCTCAATGGCGAGACTCGTTCTGGTCATCTTGATTTGCCTGACACCGGCCATGGCTTCGCAAGCCTCCTGCACCGCTCCACCGGCAATCAAGGCGCGGCTCCAGAGCAAGCCCAATGCGGATACCTACGCCGATCTTGGAAAATGGTTTGGCGATCGCAAGCAATTTCAGTGCGCCTCCCAGGCCTTTGCCAGCGCCCTCAAATTGCAACCGGATTCGGCCTCACTTTATTACATGTGGGGGCTCAGCCTCTACTCGGCGGGTGACATACAAGCCGCGCTTGCTCCGCTGCGACGGGCGGCCGGCCTCAATCCAGCGGATACACGCACTCATCTCGCCCTTGGCGCGGCTTTGGATCGAGCGGGCCAGACAGCGGATGCGGAATGGGAATGGCGAGCCGCCTTAGCCATCGATCCCGGCTCGGCCACAGCGCTCGATCAACTCTCCAGCGCTCTGCTCACCGATGAGGACTATGCCGGGACTATTGCCCTGCTTGAACAGCCCGCTCATCAGACCCCGCGAACGGTACAGCAAAGTCTCAACCTTGGATTGGCGTATGCCAAGACCCTGCAACTCCGTGAAGCCGAGAAGGTGCTCCACGACGGATTGGACGCCGCTCCCGATTCACTCCCACTCGCCAATGAACTTGCCGTCGTTTTCATGCTGCTTGAAAGGCCGGAAGATGCAGATCGAGTTCTGACTGCTGCGCTCGATCGGCATCCGGGTGACTTCAACGCAAAGGTTCTCTACTTACGCGTTCTTCTATCCCGCCATGCGGACAACGCAAAGCAGTTTGGGAAGAAGCTCCTGTTAGTGGCACCGCGCAACTGGGAGGTGCTGTATCTGAATGCGCAGCTGGAAATGCGTGACGGCGATTTACCCCAGGCCCGCGCGCACCTTGAGCAGTCTGTGGCTCTCAAGCCCGACTACTTTCAGTCGCACACCGAGCTCGCCAACGTTCTTTTCAGCCTCAAAGACTTTCCCGGCGCAAAGGTACAACTTGAAAAGGCAATCGAGCTGGGCGATAAGGAGCCGGCGGTGCAATACCAGCTTGCCAAGGTTCTGCAAAATCTTGGTGAGAGCTCCCAGGCCCAGGAAAAAATGCAGATCTATCAAGCCATGAGAAAGGCGGAATCCGATCAGGCCCTCGCGGTGGGCAAAATCGAACTGGGCGACCGAGCACTAGCAGCAGGCGACGCGGCGCAGGCTGTCGTCTTTTATCGCGAAGCTCTCGTCGACGATCCAAACGAAGCACGCGTGGCCTTTAAGCTAGCCAGGGCCCTCGATAAAACAAATGATCTGGTAAATGAAAGGATCGAACTCGAGCGCGCCATTGAACTGAATCCTAATCTTGCCGAGGCCCAAAACCAGTTAGGCTATCTGTCAGGAAAATCCGGCGATCTTACACAAGCCGAAAGCTGTTATCGAGCGGCGGTCCACGGTTCTCCCTCTTATGTGGTTGCATGGATCAACCTTGCGGCAACGTTGGCCGATGAGGCAAAGTGGCAGGACGCAAAGCAAGCGGCAACGCGGGCGCTGGAGCTTGATCCCAACAACGCTGAAGCTCACCGGCTCGTAGAGGCGATAGCAGCTGCTCAGGCACACCCGTGAGCGTCTGAACAGGGCTATTTGCTGGGTGAAGGAAGTTTGATGCTGCCTTTGATGCCCTGGCCTTCAACGACCGTGTAGATCGCGTCGGCGGGAACATCCTTTAGCTCTTCTTTCAAACCGCTGGGCCAGAGAATAGTGACGCGCTTGATGAGCTGTTCGCTCCCCAGGCCAAAGTGCAGGCGCTGGTCGTTGCTCGAAAGATAGCTTCCTCCGCCTCGAACTTCGTCCATTTGCTCCATCGACGCAGTCGCGACGGTTACCCTCGCGCCGATGGCCGCATTATTACTCTTCGTGCCCACCAGGCGAAAAAGGACACGGTGATTCCCGTTCCGTGTTTGGTTGAGGTAGACGGATGGCGGCGCGCCTGCGTTGTAGACAACAACGTCGATACTTCCATCGTTGTCGATATCTCCGAAGGCAGTGCCGCGGCGTGACAGTAATGGGCCACCATTCAGCCCGGATTGATCGGAGACATCGCTGAAGCTCCCATCTCCGTTGTCGTGAAACACCTGCAGCGGTTCTCGATAGCGCGGTTCGTGCGGCAGCGAGTCGGTGAGCGGACTGAAGTTTCCATTGGCCACAAAAATGTCCGGCAATCCATCGTTATCGAAATCCGCAAAGCCGCTTCCCCAGCGCACAAACGCATCGGGACAGCGACCTAAGTGCGATGGCCCGGTAACATCGATGAATCCCTGCGATCTCTGGTTTCTGTAAAGACTTATAGGTTGATGCATGTAGCGGGTAACGAGCAAGGCGAGATTGCCGTCGTGATAGATGTCGCCAAAGTCCGCGGCCATGTTGCTCAGGGACTTCCCTTGCTCGTCGACCGCGGTGCCCGACCATAAACCGACATCTTCAAACGTTCCATTGTGCCGATTGTGGAATAGATAATTGGGACCCATATCGTTTGTCACAAACAAGTCAGGCCAACCATCGTTATCGTAATCGCCCCACACAACGCCCATGCCCAGACGCTTTTCGGCGTTGTCGACTCCGGCCTTCCGTGACACGTCTTCAAATGTGCCATCCCCGCGATTGCGATACAGAATATCCGTCTGTCCATCCTGCTGCGGTACTTCCATCTGCAAGCCCTGATAGTCGAAGCCGCGCATGCCCGCTTGAGGAAGGTGCTGAACGTCCGAGTTCGCGTATCGCGACACAAACAGATCCAGATGACCATCGCGGTCATAATCGGCCCAGGCCGCGCCTGCACTGAATCCACCGCCGCCCGCGTGGGCCTTCTCGGTTACATCCTCAAACTTGCATCCCCCAAGGTTCCGATAGAGAACATTGTGCCCGTAGCCGGTAACATAAATATCCGGGAGACCGTCGTTGTCGAAGTCACCAATGGCAACGCCCATTCCCCAGCCACGCGTGGTCAGGCCCGCTTGAACCGTGGAGTCTGAGAAGTGAAGTGGCGAGTCCTGATGATAGAGAGTCACCATCAGTTGTCCACCTTTGAGGTACTGGTCTACGCTCGAGTCATTCACTGAGAGAATGTCGAGCATGCCGTCGTTGTCACAATCGAACAGCGCAACGCCTCCACCCATCATCTCCACAAGATAGCGTCTGTCGGGCGAGGAGTGGGGCGCCGTAGTCACTCCGGCTTCACGGCCGATCTCTTTGAACCGGATGCCATTGGGCGCTTGCGTAAATGCCGGAAGGGCAAAACACAGAAGTGCGCATGCGCAGAGCGTGATTGAAGCCTTGTGTTTGGAGCTTGTTGACGCCCGCTTTGATGATCGACGCCCAACTGACTTCGCACGTATCAACTTACATCTGAGAATCATGGGCGTCGCCAGTTTGATAATCACAATCGCCAACCCGCCGTCTTCGCTCGAATTGTATCGTAGTGAATGCTTGCTGGGCCGCGCGTTTGCGGACGCAGGAACAATCAACTGAACACGCAGATTCCGCGTCCCTCAGGGATTTACGGTTTCAGCACGACCTCATACTCCGGAAGTAGTTCCACACCCAGAACCTTGCCGGTCTGTCCATCCGCGTTCATCGGAGCCCAGGCGCGGGCATCCAGGTAGATCGGCGCCTTCCGCGGCAGTGGCAAAACACTGACCTCAAATTTCTTGCCGAAGGTATTCGGCAAGAAGCGCTTGAGCCCAATCTCCCATGTGCGCCCGTTGTAGAAGTCGTCATCCAGCAGCTGTCCGTCCAGCGAAAGCCTTGCCACATCGCCGGCGTAGCGAATGCGCAAGTAGACATCACTCATCCCAGTCATTGGCTGTGCGGGGATCTGCAGGGTCCACTTCGCTGCCCCAGTAAAATCCGCGCCGTCGGGCGCCAAAGGCATAGGGCCCTTGCGTCCATCGACATGGGCGTCCATGCGGATCGGCGGTCGCGAAGCGGCTTCGCGGCTGCTCTTCCAGTCGAATTCGATCTTCCGCGGTTCAACATCAAATGTCTGTTCACGCCAAAGTGAATGAGGGTTGTCCTTCCCGCCATTCGGTAAGTAGATCTGAGCTGTGACACGCGATGGATCAACAGAACGGAGATGGACCCCATCCTCAGCAGCAAAGACATCGGCAGGAGAAAGAAGCACTGTCACTTGATCTTCGCCTGAGCTTCTCGACGAGACTCGCCAGAATTGCTCTGACTGCGTCTCAGTGATGAGGAGAATCCTCGCCTTCAGGCCATTTTTGCCTGTAACTTCGAGCGCGGTGTCACTGCTGGGTTGCACATTCTCCGCCACGATGATCCCGTCGGAACGAGTGATCGTGCCACTGCTCGATTCAACGGATGCAACACCGCCGGCGTCAAAGGCAAACTCGGATCGTAGTCCCCGCGGTGCGAAGAAGAAATAGGTTGTCTCCATTGGATTGTCGAGCCGCGAAAGTAACTGGGCGGTGCTGTAAGCGAGCATGCCCGCTCCGAGGTCGAGATTCAGCGGCCAGATAAAATGGCTATTCGCGGGAACGTCGATTGGCGTGCGGGGCAAGTCGACTGTTCCCGAAGCAAGTTTGATCCGGACTTGGAATGCGGGCCGCTCAGGCATCTCGAGGTTACGAACATAGTTATTCACAAACAGAAAGCCGTGGTCGCCATAAGCACGCAGCATCACGCGCGCCAGGCTCGAATCAGCCGCATTCTCCGGTCGTTTGTCTGCTGCGTACGGAGTCATGGCCGCTAGCGCCGATCCGCACGACTGGAGAAAAAGGTGCAGGCCCTTCACTTTGCGAAACGACTCACGTTCCTGCCCATACTCACCAAGCGGCGCTTGAAAATCATACGAAGCAGCAGGCAAGTCGTTGGGATAACCGGTTGCGATCGACTCTTGCAGCGTAGTTAGCTTGCCGGCCGGGTTTGCGCCGCCTTGAAACATGTAATACCCGTAGAAATTCACGCCAGATCCAAGCGCCGTTAGAGTAAGTGCTGCAATATCGTCTGGCTTGAGCAGCGGCCGGCGATGATACGAGGTCTCCATCCCTCCGCCTTGCTCGGCAGCAAAGTACGGATAGTGACGAAGATCTATCTTGCCGGCTGGGTCGCCCAGGGCCATGTCGCCCATATCCCCCCGCTCGCGATCCGCGGAAAAAAGATACACCGGGTTTGGCGGAGAGTCAGTCGTCAGGCTCGTCCAGAAATCGTCAGGGTATGCACCGGAGACCGGTATCACGTCATGCACCGGATAATCGTGTCCTGGCCATCCCGTAACGGAAAACAGTGGCGGGTCGATTCCCGCAGCAATCGCCAGTCGCTTCAGTTCGACGAGATGCGCAGCGCCCGCTCCGGGCCCAGTCTCGCTGTATTCGTTCTCCAGTTGCACACCAAGAATCGGTCCCCCGTCCTGCCACAGCAGCCCCTTGACCTGGCTGCCGATCTCTTCGTAGAGCCGGCCTACGTATCTCAGATACTCAGGGTTGTTGCGGCGCAAGGGAATCTTCTTGTTGATCAGCCAGTCCGGAAATCCGCCGTTTCGCACTTCGCCGTGATCCCACGGACCAACGCGCAAATAGACATACAGTCCGCTTTCATTTGCAAGCTCGACGAAATGGCGCAAGTCACGCTGGCCCGTCCAGTCAAATTGACTCTCGATCTCTTCGTGGTGAATCCAGAAGATGTAGGTGGACACCACCTGTACTCCGCCGGCCTTCATTTTGAGCAACTCCTCGCGCCAATACTTTTCCGGATAGCGCGTGAAGTGGAATTCTCCCATCACCGGCAGCCAGCGCTTTCCATCCAGCGAAAGGCTGCGGCTGTCCACGGATATGCGGTGTCCTGAAGGCGAAACACCTCCCATGTGCAGAAACCCTATCTCCGGCGCAGGTGCGGGAGTGGACGCGTCAATGAAGAGGGACGGAGGCACTTGTTGGGCCGTGAGCATCGAGGCCAAACTTAAAAGAGCGGTCAGAGCAATGGCGGAAATCCGCGTTTTCATAATTGATCATTCACCAGAATTCGATCGACGATTCCGACTGCTGCAAGGAACGCGAATGTGGAATCGTTTGCATACAAGCGGAAAATTCTCTCTCCTCCGCTCTGGTTCAAGCGCGATTCAGGTTTGCTGCAAATCCACCGGTCCTGTAGACTCGCCCGGAAGCGCCTTGTCTGATCGCGAGTTAACTATAGGCGCGGCTTGCGCCTGTCCGAATCGGCAGAAAGTAGGATTGGCTGTATTTATTTCTTCGCTCGCCCAGGTCGTTCTCTTCATAGAGGCACGAGGATTCTTCAATACTTTCACTTGAGTGAAAACATCAGTGACACACCGATGCGCACCGTATACAAATGATCTGGCACTTGGAGGCTTCCACCTGAACGCTGCATCCCATCCGATTCTCCGCGCCGACCATCGGGAAATTCAATGTGCCCCTTGGCTCTTATGGGGCAGTCGCATTGTCGGGGTCCTCGCGGCTTTCATCCTCGCCAATTCAGCGGCACAAGCACAGCGCGCGCCCGTTCAGCCGCTAGCGGCCAACAGCCAGGAGTGGAATTACACCATTCGCTCGTGGCAATCGCAGGATGGTCTGCCCGAGGAAACGGTACAGGCCTTCGCCCAGACTCCCGATGGTTATCTTTGGGTAGGGACCAGCGGCGGCCTGCTGCGGTTTGATGGCGCTCGCTTCCATTTATTTGCGCATGAAAATACGCCTGCCTTTGGCGAGAACAGCGTCTTCTGTCTGTTGGCCGGCCGCAAAGGCAGTTTGTGGATCGGCACTGACGGCAGTGGTCTCATCGAATGGCGCAACGGTGTCTTCCATTCCTTGCCTGCAGAGAAGGGCCAGACAGCCGACTTTGTGCGCGCATTGGCTGAGGACCACAACGGCCTGTTGTGGGTTGCCACGGACGATGGGCTCTTCTGGGCAAAAGACGGTCACATGGTGCGGGCAGATAAGCCGCTGGGGCTTCCCGAATTCAACGTTCATGCCGTGCTTGAAGATCGCACTGGCCGCATCTGGGTTGGAGGCTCGCGTCTTTACTCTTTGAAAGACGGTGTGCCCCATGAGTACTCGCTGCCTGACAATGACAGCCGCAACAAGGTAAAGTCATTTCTAAAGACCGCTGACGGAGTCATTTGGGTTGGGACAGTCGGTGGTCTATACCGACTTCGTCCAGAGCAGGATAATTTCGAACCGGTGCCCGGAGTCTCCGGCACAATACGCTCTCTGCGCGAAGCGCCAAACGGCGAACTGTGGGCCGGCGCCATTGGCGAGGGGATTTTCCGGATTCGCGGCGACCGTGTTACGCGCCTGCAAGCGCCATCACCCTTGGTTAGTAATACCGTTCTCTCCATCTTTGCCGATTCCGACCGGAATCTCTGGATCGGGACCCAGGCTGGCATGATGCGCCTGAGTCGCACACCAGTGCGCGTGCTCGCATTGCCCACGGCGGCCGACTCCGATTTCGGCACGGTTACTCTGGATTCAGACGGCTCACTGTGGGCTGCTTCAAACCAGCTTGTCCATCTGCTGGGCGGCCGTTCCGTGCCCTTCAAACTACCGGGGCTGGAGGGCGCGCGGGTTCGTAATGTATTGCGCAGCCGCGACGGAACGCTTTGGATCGGAACGGACGGCAGCGGAGTCTTCCATCTTTCCCCGAAGGGCACAAAGCACTTCACCACGCACGAAGGGCTGGTCAACAACTTCGTCCGCGTCTTCCTCGAATCCAGAGACGGCACCCTCTGGATTGGCACCGATAACGGTGTCAGTCATCTCGATCAAGCCAGCTTCCACAATTACACCGGTCAAAATGGTCTGGCCTACAACAGCATCCGCTCGCTCCTTGAAAGTCACGATGGGACCATCTGGATTGGCACAGAGCACGGATTGAGCCAGTTCAGAAATGGGGAGTTCCTCCACGACTCAATGACCACGGCGCTTGCCGACGAGAAGGTGTGGGCGCTTCATCAGGATGCGGATGGAGGTATGTGGATCGGCACCCGCGCTCACGGCCTCTATCGATACCGCAATGGACAACTCTCTCACTTCACCACCGCCAACGGCCTGGCCAGCGACAGCATCTATTCCATCCTCGAGGACAAGCTCGGACATTTCTGGTTCAGCGGACCTTCAGGCGTCATGCTCTTGAATCGAGGTGAGCTCGATTCGCAGGTCGCCGACAAAAACCAGCTTCTTTCACTCAGAATCTTCCGTGCCGATGAAGGTGGCAAACCGGTACAGTTTTATGGGGGCACGCAGCCTGCCGGCGCTCTCACCGAAACGGGCGAAGCATGGTTCCCTACCAGCCAGGGGCTGTGGAGCATTCGTCCGGATGAACTAGAGCATCCCATTATCACCAACCTCAACATCGATACGGTTACGGTCGATGGCCGACCCGCGGCTCATGCTGGAAAACTGAATTTCGATGCCGGCAGCGACCGCGTTGAGATCGCCTATGAACCCGTTTTGCTTTGCTCTCAGGAAGGCCTTCGTTTTCGCTACCGGCTCGATGGATATGACCGTGAGTGGACGTACGCCAATGCTCAACAGCGGGTCGCAACTTACACGAATCTTCCTGCCGGTCCTTACACATTTCTGGTTGAAGTCTGGGAGACCGATCATCCGGGACACACTGCACGCGCATCCATCGTCTTCGTCAAGAAGCCGTATTTCTACCGCACACCCTGGTTTGTGGCGCTCTGCGTCCTGGCCGTTGCGCTGGTATCCATACTTGCTTACCAAATGCGCATGAAGCGAATTCACGATCGGTTCAAAGCTGTTTTGGCAGAGCGCACGCGCCTCGCGCGTGAGATGCATGACACTCTCATTCAGGGCTGTGTCAGCATCTCGGCGTTGCTTGAGGCAGCAGCCAGCGGTGAGGTTGACAGTGAGTCGAGAGCTCACCTCATCGACTATGCGGCCACGCAAATTCGCACAACTGTGGATGAGGCGCGGCAGGCCGTGTGGAATCTGCGCGGAGAAGAACGCACCGTCGTCGATCTGGAGACTTCGCTCCAGCGCATGGCTGAGCGGATTGGCCGCGAACACGGAGTGGCGATGGCCTGTCATCTGCGCGGAAAGCCATTCGCCATTAACCTTCCGGCCACGCACGAGCTGATGATGGTCACTCGCGAAGCCGTTTTCAATGCCATCCTTCACGGCCGCGCGAAAAAGGTCGATGCTGAGCTTTACTATGCGGTCGAGTCGCTTTCGCTCACAGTGCGCGATGATGGCGAAGGCTTCGATACTGCAAAGGCCTTCACTGACGGGCACTTCGGCTTGCGGGGAATGAGAGAACGGATACATCGCTTCGATGGCAAATTCGAAATCGAAAGCATTCCGCATCAGGGAACCCGCGTGCGGGTGGTGATTCCACGCGCCGAGATTACCCAGGAAATCCAGCATGTCCATGAGTCTCCGCGCACGGGCTGACGATTCTATGTTCGAGGTACTATAATCTGCGTTCTCATGTCTTCCATCCGCATTCTTATCGTCGACGACCACCCAATCATGCGCGTGGGCATCACCGCTCTGCTTGCGTCCAGCAAGGAGATGGAGGTAATTGCCCAGGCGGGTAGTGGCGAAGAAGCGGTCAAGTTACAAGCGCGGTTTTCCCCGGACATCACCCTGATGGACTTGCGGCTGCCTGGCATCAGCGGGGCCGAGACCATTCGCTTCATCCGCAGCCAGTCTCCCAAAGCGCGTTTTATTGTGCTCACCACTTACGAGGGCGACGAGGACATCTATCAGGCCATGGAGGCAGGCGCATCCGGCTACCTGGTCAAGGGAATGCCCCAGGAGATGCTGGTAAACGCTATCAAAAAGGTCCACGCCGGCGGCCGCTATCTCCCCCCACCCGTCTCGCAGGCGCTCACTTCACGCACCCGCGACTCAAATCTCAGCAACCGCGAACGCGAAGTGCTTCGGCTCCTCGCGAACGGCAAATCCAATCGCGAAATCGCCGTCCAGCTCGGCATTACCGAGGCCACCGTAAAGTGTCACGTCAGCGTCATTCTCATGCGCCTGAATGCCAGCGATCGCACCCAGGCGGTTGTCACCGCGTTGCAACGCGGCCTGATCCACATCTAGGCAGTTTTACTTTGGCTCGGAGGAGAGTCTGTTTCCGTGAGGCTATTCCTGAAGCATCGCAACCTGGTATCGGGTCTGACCCTTCTCTTCGCCATTGCCATTCTCTGCCCGGCGCGACAGAACCCCACCGCACAATCCTCGCAGTACGCCATCGGAGCGGATATCTCTTTTCTGCCGCAAGCCGAACAGCAAGGGGCTGTCTTCAAAGAGAACGGCGCCGCCCGGCCCGCTCTTGAGATACTTCACGATCACAGCTATAACTAAATTCCATGGGTGGCGAAATCCCGATAGCGAATGCCAACCGATTGCCGCACCCTGAAAATCGCAATCGGCAATGTCCATCGCTCGGTCAACGATAACCGTAAATCTCAGCCCTGTTCCCGAGCGGAATTCAAGCATTCTGATGCCCCTCTCCAGTCCATCGCCGAGCGTTATCAACCGAACGCCGGCAAACTGATCGAGTGCACCACATCGCCGTTCAATATCGGCACGTGTGAGCGCTACACAAAATCGCTCAGGCATTGCACAATCCTTTCGAGGAAACTGACTGCTCGGAGTGACTTCTGAGGGCGGGAGTAGGAAGTCTAGCTACTTCGACCTAGACTCGTCCGGTACATCTCTAGTCTGTGACCGAGGACCTAAGGAACTTCATCATTGTGTGATCCATCCCCCATCAATGCGGATACGGACATTTACTGGGCGCGGTCCAGGACGCTCGAATACTTGAACTCCGTAACGCCAAAGCTCCCCAAGGGCGTGAGCGTCGAACTGGCTAAGGATGTGACCGCGGTTGGATGGGTCTACCAGTATGCCCTCGTCGATACGACAGGACAGTACAGCATCGACCAACTAAGGTCCTATCAGGATTGGTACCTTCGCTACGCATTGCAGACCGTGCCTGGCGTTGCTGAAGTGGCTCCTATTGGTGGCTTCGTTCGGCAGTATCAGGTGAACGTCGATCCCAACAAACTGCTCGCCTACAAGATCCCCATCAATGTCGTTAGCGATGCAATCGGGAAGTCCAACAACGACGTAGGCGGGCGACTGGTCGAATTCACCGGCCGCGAATACATGGTGCGTGGCCGCGGATACATTCGCTCCCTCGACGACATCGGCAAGACCGTCATTATGTACAACGCCCAGACGGGCACTCCCGTTCTCGTCCGCGACGTGGCCACAGTGACATTCGGACCCGACATGCGCAGAGGCGTTGGTGAACTGGATGGCAAAGGAGAAGCTGTCGGCGGCGTGGTCATCATGCGTTACGGAGAGAACGCGCAGAAGGTGATTGAGCGTACCAAGGACAAGCTGGACGAACTGAAGTCAACGCTTCCCCCCGGTGTCAAGCTCGTGACCACCTATGACCGATCCGAGTTGATCGACCGGGCTGTTGATAACCTCCGGCATACTTTGATCGAAGAATTGATCATTGTCAGCATAGTGATCATGATCTTCCTGTGGGATCTCCGTAGTGCGATTGTTCCGATCATTACCATTCCAGTCACCGTAATTCTGGCCTTCATCCCGATGCAATTGATGGGGATGACCGCAAACATCATGTCGCTGGGCGGCCTTGCCGTGGCGATTGGCGCGCTCGTTGACGCCTCGGTCGTGATGGTCGAGCAAACGCACAAGAAGCTCGAACTCTGGGAGGCGGAAGGGCGGCCCGGCCCATCTCAAGCTGTCGTAATCGCGGCCGTGAAGGAAGTCGGAGGTCCGAGCTTCTTCGCTTTGCTGGTCATCGCAGTTGGCTTTCTCCCGGTATTTACCCTGGAAGGACAGGAAGGCCGTCTCTTCAAACCGCTTGCGTTTACCAAGAATTTCTCCATGGCGATTGCGGCATTGCTCGCGATTACATTGGCCCCGGCAGCGATGCGCTTCCTATTCTCGCGCATGGATGGTTTTCAATTTCGTCCCAGGTGGCTTGCAAATACAGTCAACGCGATTTTCGTAGGGAAGATCCACAGCGAGGATAACCACCCGATCAGCAAGCCGATGATGAAGGTCAATCACCCGGTAGTCGAGTTTGTGCTGGATCACAAATGGCTGACGATCTGCGGCGCCCTGCTGGTCATGGGATTGAGCATTCCCGTCTATTTCAAGCTCGGATCAGAGTTCATGCCGCCGCTCGATGAAGGCACGCTCCTCTACATGCCGTCGACGCTGCCGGGAATCTCCGTTACCGAGGCCGAGCGCGTACTCGAAACACAGGACAAGATTATCCGTGCCTTCCCGGAAGTGGATCGTGTTTTCGGGAAAGCTGGCCGCGCGGAGAGTTCCACCGATCCGGCGCCATATTCCATGATGGAAACCACCATCGTTCTCAAGCCGCAGGATCAGTGGCCCAAGGTGGATCGCTGGTACTCGAAGTCAGCCCCGCAATGGCTACAGACTGTCCTGCGAAGGTTTTGGCCAGATCACATAACAACCCAGGAGTTGACCTACGGACCGGGTGGTCTGAATGAGGCACTGCAGATACCGGGCATCTCCAATGCCTGGACCATGCCCATCAAGGCCCGCACGGATATGCTTACTACCGGCATCCGAACTCCGCTCGGCATCAAGGTGCTCGGTTCCGACCTTGGGCAGATTCAGCAGGTCGGCGAGCAGATCGAGATGGCGCTCAAAGATGTCCCTGGAACCACCAGCGTCTTTGCGGAACGCACCAGCGGCGGGTATTTCCTTGACTTCGATTTGAAGCGGGATCAACTTGCCCGTTTCGGTCTGACTATCGACGATGCCGAGAGTGTTCTCATGTCCGCGGTTGGCGGTGATCAGGTCTCAACAACGGTCGAAGGCCGCGAGCGGTATTCGGTCAACGTGCGTTATCTGCGCGATTACCGCAGCGACGTCGACGCGCTCGAACGCGTGCTGGTTGCAACGCCATCCGGTGCACAGATTCCCCTTGGACAGATTGCGGATATCCGCATGAGAACTGGGCCGGGGATGATTCGCGACGAAAATGGCTGGCTCAGCGGCTATGTTTACGTCGATGTGTCCGGCCGAGACATCGGCAGCTACGTACGCGACGCGAAGAAGGCCGTGACAGACAAAGTCAAAGTCCCTGCCGGTTACGAGCTTGTGTGGAGCGGGCAGTACGAGTTCATGGAGCGCGTTTCGCAGCGCTTGAAGTTGGTTGTTCCCATCACGCTTTTCATCGTCTTCCTGTTGCTCTACTTCAATACCGGCTCGGCTATCAAGACCATGATTATTCTTTTGGCCGTGCCATTCTCCGCCATCGGCGCAATCTGGTTTCTATACCTGCTGCACTACAACATGAGCATCGCCGTGTGGGTCGGTCTCATCGCGTTGCTGGGTGTCGATGCCGAGACTGCCGTTTTCATGCTTCTCTATCTCGACCTGGCCTACCACGAGGCGCTGAAGACGGGCGGCATTCACTCGTGGGACGATTTGCGCGAAGCAATTGTGCACGGAGCGGTAAAACGGCTCCGGCCCAAGGTCATGACCGTTTCGTGCATGCTGTTCGGACTACTGCCCATCATGTGGTCTACGGGTTCTGGAGCCGATGTCATGAAACGCATCGCGGCGCCCATGCTCGGCGGCATCATTACCTCGTTTCTCATGGAACTGGTCGTCTATCCGCCAATCTTTGCGATCTGGAAGTGGAACTGGGAAGTCAAGCCGGCACTCAAGCGTGAAGCTGCCCAGGTTACGGAGGCGGTGCATGTCTAACTGGATGGTTTTGAGACCAAGTGCAGTCTGGCGAATCGGCCTGGTCGGAATCGCGCTTTCGGTCGTTTCTTCCCATCTCTGGAGCCAGGAGGACTCGTACTCACAGAAGGCTCCTTCCGGCCTTAGCCAACCCTTTGCCGAATTCGACACTTCGTTAGCCAGGGCAGCGGATACGATTGTGGCTTCCGGGGTTCAGCCCGCGCCCCCAACGACAGGCCAGACAAACGTCAACAAGACGGCAGACATCAGCGTTCCCATAAATAATTTGCAGCAGTCTCGGGGCTCGGGTAGTGGTGGCCAGAGTGCCGGGGCGATGCGCCTGAGCCTGTTACGTCCCGTTGTCGATCCCATCTTGAGAAGACACGGCGTTCCCGCTGACTTGGCTGCGGTAATCCTCGTCGAAAGCGGTGGACGTGTTGACGCGCTTTCGCCTAAAGGGGCGCGGGGTCTTTGGCAACTTATGCCGGATACTGCGCGCCGCTACGGATTGCGTGTGGATGAGATGCGGGATGACCGCCTTGATCTCTTCAGTGCAACCGATGCTGCCGCACGATACCCGCACGATCTCTATGCAGAATTTGGCGATTGGAAACTTGCGTTAGCCGCCTACAACACGGGTGAAGCCAACCTCGGTTCCGCAATCCTCAGAGCTCACACCCAGGACTTCGATCAATTGACCAACCTGCGGATGCTACCGCTCGAAACCAGAAACTATGTTCCGCACGTGCTTGCCACGGCACGGCTTATCGGGCTGTCTTCGACGCTTGAAGAAAACCGTAGGCCGGCCAGCGAAATGACTGTTTTTGCCGTCAGTAACCCTTGAGGATCACTCATATGAGCAATCACGGGATCAACCGTAAATATCCGAAACCGACCCGCCATGAAGGTTGGCATGTACGATGGCCTGCTTGGGCAATCTGTACAGTCCTCCTGCTGTTCGGTGCATTCGTTATTTTTCGGCAGTATCGAGAGGATTCACCACAGAAGAGCGACATCCCGGTTATCGCGATATCCGAAGACCAGAATTTCCACATGGACCAAAGCAAGCTGAGATCGCCGCAACTGCACCTTTTCGAGGCGAGCGCTTCTGGACAGAGAGTGAAGTTCATTGTCCAGCGCACCGCGGACCAGGCCGTTTACGTTGCAGTTGCGAGCTGCAGGGCTTGTTACCGAAATCGAAATTCCCATTACGCCAGAAATGGCGAGATGATCTGCGGTCAGTGCAAGGAGGCGATGGACTTCGAGTCGAAAGCTCAGAAGGCCCGCACAAATCACTGCGCGCTTGTTGAAGTACCGCATACCGAGTCTGGCGGCGACGTGGCTGTATTGGTCCGCGATGTCTTCGCACAGGCGGCAAAACTCCCTCAATGAAAGCCTGATGCTTTGCAGATCAACAAAAGGGAATGCCGCTGTCACACTTTTCGCAAGGTTGTTCCTAATTCATCTAACGGAGAAAACAATGAGAAAGACGCCAGTCCTCACTCTCGCGCTAATGTTGGCCTTCATGATTCCTGCAATTCAGCAGCTTCATGCCGCTCCACAAACGATCGATGGGGTGGTAACCGACTCCATGTGCGGTAAGCAGCACATGATGCCCGGAAAGACAGATGCTCAATGCGTTCAGGAGTGCATCAAGAGCGGGAGCAGCTACGCTCTCGTCGTTGGCGACAAGGTCTATACGCTTGCAGCTAAGCCAATAACCATTGCTCCGTTTGCGGGCAAGCGCGTGCACATTGAGGGAAGCCTCAAAGACAACACAATCACAATCAATTCGATAGCCGAGGCGATGCCTAAAGGCATGAAGATGTAAAGATAGGTGGTGTCCGCCGGCCTGATGCCGACGGACACCGCTTTGCCTTCGTCGGATCCAACCACTCATTTGTAAAAGGAAAGACGAGAAAATCTGCGCGCCGAAAGCGCACGCCTCATCTCTTTCCTCGGAATATCAAGACCAGCGCGACGACCAGTACGAGCCCGCAGATCCATATCCAACCGTTATTCCAACCATGCATTCCCATGCTATAACCGTTCACAACTCCTCCTCGGGAAGCAGGCTCTGAAAGCACAACCCTGCCTGGTTCATTCCGTTCGACCGCGTGCTACCAACCGATCTGCTTAGCCGCAGCAGCCGTGGCCGCACTTCGACTTCTCCGCGGACTTTCCCAGGTATTGCGCCGGATTGTGGTCGAACTTTTCTTTGCAATTGGAGCCGCAGAAGTAATACGTTTGTCCATCGTGTTCGGTGTGCCCAGCGGCAGAAGCCGTCTCAACGTCCATGCCGCAAACGGGATCCTTCACAACTGTTGTGCTGCTCATCTGTATCTCCTTGGGATCATGACTTCGGTTTGACTGCGTCCTAATAAGTCGGGCTTAACGCTCGCTAGTTGCGCACTTGCATGCCGGACATTTCTCTCTGGATCTCCGTCATTCGATCCTGCATTTTCTTCATCTCGTTTTTCGTCACCTTTCAAGGTCCAACAAAAACGTTCTCACTTAGGAGATGCGGAAGTCCGGTCGCAATTGCTCAGAGCAGCGGATTGCACCGTGTCCATAGCTGAGGGAGAAAGGCCTACTGCCACCAGAGGTTCATAGTTTCGTTGTACGCAGCCTCAATGCGTTGACGATCACTGATACCGAACTGAAGCTCATGGCAGCCGCGGCGATCATCGGGTTCAGAAGCAGTCCGAAGTGGGGATACAGCACGCCTGCCGCAAGGGGCACTCCGACTGCGTTGTAGACAAATGCGAAGAACAGATTCTCTCGAATATTCAGCATGGTTGACTTGCTCAGATGACGAGCGCGAAGAATGCCGCGCAGGTCGCCTTTCAGCAGCGTGATTCCGCCAGCTTCCATCGCCACGTCAGTGCCTGTCCCCATGGCAATTCCTATGTCAGCCTGCGCCAGCGCGGGCGCATCGTTCACTCCGTCCCCGGCCATCGCAACCACGGATCCTTTTTGCTGGCGCTCCTTCACGACCTCCGCCTTCTTTTGAGGCAACACATCGGCATAAAACTCAATGCCGAGCTTGTCCGCTACTGCTTTGGCGGTAGTCTTGTTATCTCCCGTGACCATGATGATCTTGAGCCCAGCTGCCTTCAGTTCGCTTATCGCATCCGGCGTCGATTCCTTGATGGGATCGGAGACCCCAACCAGGCCCGCCGCCTTGCCGTCCACGGCGACCAGCATTACCGTCTGGCCTGAGTTGCGCAATGCTTCAGCGCGTTCGAGCAACGGTGCAGGATCGATGGACAGATCGCGGAACAACTCAGCATTTCCAACAGCAACCTGCTTGCCCGAGACGGTTCCCTTTACGCCCTTGCCGGTGGTGGAACTGAATCCCGCCACGTCGACAAGGGTAAGTTTCTTTGCTTCCGCGCCCTTCACAATAGCTGCTGCCAAAGGGTGTTCGCTGGAGCGCTCAAGGCTGGCGACCAGTTGCAGCAGTCCGGATTCGTCGATACCTGGTTGAGGAATGACGGAACTCAGAGTCGGCTTGCCTTCGGTGAGCGTTCCGGTCTTGTCGATGATGAGCGTGTCAACCTTGCCAAATATCTCCAGAGCCTCAGCATTGCGAATGAGAATGCCTGCGCGGGCCCCTCGACCGGTTCCCACCATGATCGCCATCGGTGTGGCGAGACCGAGAGCGCATGGGCAAGCAACAATGAGTACCGCAACGGCGTTTACAAGGGCATGAGCAAAGCGGGGTTGCGGACCGGCGAGGAACCAGACAGCGAATGTGACGATGGCCGCAATGATTACGGCCGGGACAAAGTACGAAGACACCCGGTCTGCAAGCCGCTGAATCGGCGCCCGCGACCGCTGCGCCTCGCTGACCATCTTCACAATCTGCGACAACAGCGTGTCCGCGCCCACGCGTTCAGCGCGCATCACAAACCCGCCGATTCCGTTCACAGTTCCCGCTGTGACTTTCGCGTCCTTATCCTTTTCAACTGGGATTGGCTCTCCGCTGATCATCGATTCATCAACGGAACTGTGGCCTTCAAGAACCGTGCCATCGACGGGAACCTTCTCGCCGGGACGCACGCGGAGCCGATCACCAACAACAACCTGATCGAGCGGCACGTCGGCTTCGCCGCCCTTGTCGTCAAGCCGTTTGGCCGTCTTTGGAGCCAGGCCGAGCAAGGCGCGAATCGCACTGCTGGTTTGACTGCGCGCGCGCAGCTCCATCACCTGTCCAAGTAAGACAAGCGCAACGATCACCGCTGCCGGCTCGAAATAAACATCGATCTGCCCCCCGGCTCCACGAAACGAAGCCGGAAATGCCTGGGGAACAACGGTAGCGAAGACGCTATACAAATAGGCTGAGCCGGTACCAAGGGCGATCAAGGTGAACATGTTCAGGCTGCGATGCACTACCGATTGCCAGCCCCTGACGAAGAACGGCAACCCGCACCAGAGGACGACCGGGGTCGCCAGCGCAAACTCGATCCACGCCCACACTCTCGCCGAGAACAAGTGTTGCATAGGCATGCCGGGCAGAAAGGCCGAGACCATCAGCGCGAGCATGGGCACGGCCAGCGCGACGCTGATCCACAGCCGGCGCGTCATGTTGGCCAACTCCGGATTCGACTCTTCCGCGGTGACCTCCCGAGGCTCAAGCGCCATGCCGCAGATGGGGCACGAGCCTGGAGCATCGCGCACAATCTGCGGATGCATCGGGCAGGTGTATTCAGTCCGCTTGGCAGGTGCAGTCACTGTCGCCGGTTCGAGCGCCATGCCGCACTTGGGGCAGCTACCAGGCTCCGTCTGCTTGATCTCTGGATGCATGGGGCACGTGTATTCCCTTTGCGGCTCGGACTTGGCTGGCTGCTTCAAGGGAGCTGCGTCCGGCTTAGCCTGCAAGTACTTTTCCGGCGAGGCGCGGAACTTGGCGGCGCAGCCCTGGCTGCAGAAGTAGACGGTGGCGCCCTCATGGTTAAGGCTTGCCGCCGACTTAGAGGGATCGACCTTCATCCCACATACGGGATCGTGCACCTCGGCTTGCTCCATGGATTGATTGTGGGCTTGTTCGCGCAATTTCATCTGTGCCTTTCTGCTCTATCAACTCCAGTGACAAATGGATGCCGGACCCGGAGCGGCTTTCTCTTCGGGTCCGGCAAGTGATCTTGGGAGTTGCGAGTCTTGGAGAGCATTCAACCTGGCGGTCTTAGCCTCAGATGAGCAATCACCTTCCTTCCTGAGCCAGCTACTGGGGCGCTTCCTTCGGTGCCTCCAACATCGTGCGAGGAACTGGCTGCGATTGCACTTTCTCTTCGTGAGCGTATCGATCTCGGGCCAAGAGGACTTTCGCGGGGTCGGAGTAGGGGTAGGGAACTTCCGAAAACCTGGGGGCGGAGATTTCATGGGGTCGCCGTTGATTGGCCCACTTTGGACGGATGCGAACGTCTAAGCAGGCCAATCTGGTTGGCCAACCCATTTTATGAACTACGGCGTTACGAGTTTGAACGCCTGAGCTGCCGTACCGTTGCAGGTATAGATATCCAGTTGCACACCGTTTGCGGTTGAGGCGCTCGGGGTGTCCAGGCAAAGACCGCTTCCTTTGCCGACGAACTTGTAATAGCCGTTGCCCAGCGATACGGCTTCCCATTCCTCATTCGAGCTGCCCGCGTATGTCCACAACTGCATGAGGCTTCCGTTGCTGGTGCCGTTGTTCACTACGTTCCAGGCTTCGGCCGGCGCATTGACGTTAGTGACTTCATAATAGCTACCGCCCGCGGAGGTGAACTCCCACTCCTGATTTGCCGCTGTGCTATAGGCGCCATTGCTGCAGGCCCATTGCTGTACGGTGGTTCCGTTCGCAGTGCCCCTGCCGGTCGCGTCCACGCAGGAGCCACTGTTCTGATTGACGATGTTGAACGGGGTGCCTGTGGTCAAGGTAGCTCCGCCTCCACCAGAACCCGGAGTAAAGCCGAGGCTGGTATTCAGCGCATAGGCGTTGGCCGTGGTCCACTGTGCCCAGTCGCTGGCGATGGTTGCCGCGGAATCATTGGAAATATTGGGGACAGTTGGCGACCCGGTTGTGTTGTACAGTCCCCAGCCGTATGTACCTGACGAACTGGTCTTGTAAGTCCACATTGTCGAACTGATTCCGTTGTTCGTGTATTCGTTGTAGGAACCCTGATAGACAGACGCGGCATAACCCATGTCGTTCCATTCGCCAATGAAGTCCGGGACATTGTAACTGGCGTGGTTGTTAAAGTCGTTGACCTGGTTGATGGATCCCTGCGTGACTTGAGCCTGTGATCCACCGTACTGATATTCATGCATTTCGTAGACAACGTTGGTCCATCCCTCGGAGGAAGGATTGGGCAGCATGCTCCAGTTCCAGTTTCCAAATGCTCCCTCCATGATGATGATGTGCGACGGGTCGGCGGAGCGGACGGAGTTATACAAGCTGGCATACGCGCTGATCACCTCTGAGGGGTTGCTCGTCATGCCAAGCTGTGGCTCATTGATCAGATCGTAGCCGGCGACCGTAGGATTTCCGTTGTAATGGTTGGCAATCATCCACCACATCCACGCACTGTTGCCCTGGTCATTGCCGTTGGACCAGTAGTTATAGACGCCCGACTGGCCGGTGTCCTGACTGTTGCTCTGTCCGCCGACTAATCCGTGCATGTCGATGATTACGTAAATTCCTTGGGCAGCGGCTTGGCTAACGACCCAGTCAAGCTGCGTGAAAGCATCCGAGCGCCAGCTGGAGTTGGAGACGTTACCAAGAGGATAGAAATTTCCCCACCAGACAGGAACGCGGACGACGTTGAACCCAAGGTTCTTCATGTTGACAAAATCCTGCGTGGTAATCCAGGACTGCTGATAACCCCGGATCAGGGCCTGCTCCTCGGTCACCCCGAAGCGGCTGTCGAGCTCCGACATAACGCTATACATGTCTGGATAGCTGCTGGGGTAGGGGGTCATCCATTGTTCCATTACGAACAACCCGCCGAGGTTCATGCCTTTCAACACGACGGTTTGGCCGTTGGCATTGACGATATTGCGGCCGCTTGCATGCAACATGCTAAGTTGCGCGAGCGCCACGTGAGAACACGCGGCGATGACGAAGAGACATATCGCGAAGCGAAGGGCCACGAGGCCCGAGGTGCGTGGTTCAAGGTGTGTAGTCACAGCAAGATTCATCGGAAAGCCTCCACTACGCATTGATTGAGTTACCAGGCATCGCATTCCAAACGGTCCGTCAACACAATGCGGTTACGCTGTTGTGGGCCGGAGGAGATCAGCGATCTTTTCGGCCCGTGGAATATGCGTTGTCCTCAAGGTGAGAAGAACGCGACGCTTTTGAAGGCGAAGCAGGTTGCCCCGGGTCAAAGAGTCTTGACCTTGGGCAACCCGCAAGAAAACACTCCAGGGTTAGAACGCTGAGAAGATCGAGGAAAATTCGTAGTTGGATTGACTCAGGCCGCTGCAGTTATCCTCGTCGACCGTAGAGCCGGGGCAACCGCCGTTGTCGCGATTGAGTTCCCAGAACGACAGCATTGTGATGTAACTGTTGGCTTGCGCGAAATTCAACATCGTGGTGGCGTTGGCGAGAGTGAAGTACTGCGGGGGACTATCGTCACTGGTTCCTGGCAAAAATGTAAGTCCAACCGTTGAAGTGAGCCCAGCGGATTGAATCTGTGACTTCAAGGCGGCAGCACCCTCTTCGGATAGAGTCGCTTGATTCTCGTTTGTTCCGCCGAAATCCATCGCCATGCCGTTGACGATTTGCAGGCTAAGACCGGCTGACTTGGCGTCGGCAAGGTCGGTCGTCCCGTTATCGCCGGAGTCTAGTCCGCCGGAACCAAGCGGCAATGTGTAGGAGATGATGAGCCCTGGGTTGGCCTTTTGCAATGCAGCCAACGCTTGAGCACGTCTTGAAGGCTGACCGGATGTCTGAGGGTTTTCGAGGTCGAAGTCCAGCCAGGTGACATGGTACTGGTTGATTACCGACTGATAGAGAGACTGGGTCGCCGCCACTGTGCTGCAATATGCGGATCCATCCTGGCCGCCTGCACCGCCCTGAGAAATGATGACGGTGATGCCCTTGGCCTGCAATGAAGCAACCTCGGTGCCAATGCTTGTGCTGCCAAGCGTATCGTTCGGCAGCGCCGCACTTACACCTCCCCAAGCCAGGTTGCAGTTATTGGTCTGCGGGACGAGGAACGCCAATACCACAGCCTTCACGCCGGATGCCGAGATGATGCCAGGGAGCTGATTGGCGTCGTTCAAGTCACCAAGGTATTCAAACGGCGCAAAAATCTTACCGGGAGATCCGCCGCTGCCTGACGCAATCGAGAAGTAGTTGAGATTCCAGCCAGCGTTATCCTGGTCGAAGGTCAACGTCTGCACGCCCGCAGGCAGCGTGACTGTGGCCACTACATTGGCCCATGTTTGCCAACCTCCGGTATTTGGCACAGCGACGCTTCCGCTCAAGTTCGTTCCCGACGAGTTAGAGATATGGAAAGCATCGGAGATGGCGCTCTCCGCGGCCACACGGAAGGTAACTGTATAAGTGCCGGCCGTTGCCACATTCAGGGTGTATTTGAACCACTGATTGCTGGTGGTCCAGCCGAGGTCGTACCCGCCACCAGTATCAGTGGAGGCTTCGAGATCAATACCGTCGGAACGGTAGCTGTTCGCAGAACCGTTGGTTGAGGTGACGTCATAGGCAACTCCCTGGCCGCCAGTATCGTAGTTTTCAGCCTGCACCGTACCGGGAACGGGCGCGGCCGTTCCGCCGTATGGTGCTTCGCCCGTTGAAGCAGCGGTAAACGAGATCCAGTTCAGATTCCAGCCGGCATTATCCTGGTTGACAGTCAACGTCTGCAGTCCTGCCGAGAGGGTGACTGTGGCAGTCACATTCGCCCAGGTTTGCCAGCCACCGGTCACTGGAACGGAAACAGTTCCGCTCAAATCTGTTCCGGACGAGTTGGAGATATGGAATGCATCGGTCGCACCGCTTTGCGAGGCCACGCGGAAGGTGACCGTGTAAGTGCCAGCCGTGGCAACTTTGACGGTGTAATTGAACCACTGGCCGCCGGTTGTCCAGCCAAGGTCATCGCCTCCGCCTGTGTCGGAGCTTGTTTCCAGGTCCACACCGTCAGAGCGGTAACTATTGGCGGATCCATTTATCGAACTGACATCATAGGCGATTCCCTGGCCGCCCGCGTCATAGTTTTCGGCCTGCACGGTGCCGGGAATGGCGGCGGCTGTTCCACCGAAAGGCCCTTCGGACGACGCGAAAGAGAACCAATTCAGATTCCAACCCGCGGTATCCTGATCGACGGTCAAAGTCTGCTGACCTGCCGGGAGAGTGACACGGGCTGTGACAGTGGTCCAGGTTTGCCATGCGCCGGTATTCGGTACCGCGACGGATCCGGTAAGGTTAGTCCCCGATGAGTTGGCGATATGAAATGCGTCAGCGATGGCACTTTCGGAAGCCACGCGAAAGCTGACGGTGTAACTGCCGGCTGTGGCTACGTTGACGGTGTACTTGAACCACTGACCGCTGGTTGTCCAGCCGAGATTGTACCCGGCGCCAGTGTCCGTGGTCGTCTCAAGATCGACGCCGTCGGAGCGGTAGCTGTTCGCTGACCCGTTTGTCGACGCCACGCTATAGGCGACGTTCTGGCCGCCCGTGTCGTAGTTTTCGGCCTGGACAGTGCCAGGAACAGCAGCGGGCGTACCACCATAAGGGCCCTCGGCCGCTCGGGCAGCATTTGGGGTAACTAACAAAAGTGCGCCGCACAACGCGGCGAAGCTCAAACTATCTTTGATCCTCATTCTCATCCTCGATTCCTCTGAAATCACTTGCGGTTGGGTGCAGGCTTTGTGGGCGATGCCGAATTGGGAAACGCCGGGCTCAGTTTCTTTGTTTCTAACGATTCAAAACAAAGATGAAACATCAAGAAACCCCTCGACATCTGGACTACCAGAGTTGTTTAGGCTGAAAAGTCCAAAAAGGTTTCTGGCACTGTTCAACTTGCGGACGCAGCGTCACGGTATTGCGTGGGAAGCCAGGCGTGGCACGGAGTGGTCCGGGCATCGCTCCGCCCCCGCCGGAGGCAAACCTCCATCGAGGCCAAATTAACCGCGCGCCCAACTCCGGTCACTTTGTTCGTGGTACCGGCAACAGAGTGTTGGCAATTGAAACGGGCGCTCAGTTCAAGGCAAGGAACTTGCAGTCTAAAGGGGAAGAGGAACACAGCGTGATCGTCGAATCGGCTTGTCGCCGCAAGTTTATGCGGGGAGGTGAAAGACTTCGCTCAATTACCGTTCGACTTTCTGGAATGTGAGTTTCATAGGAATCTTGCGCTTCGTCGCATGCTCCTTTGAATGACGTTCATTTCGCAGAATCCAGCGCCACGGAAGTATGTAAGAAATCCAGAGCAAATGTCAAGCCTCTCGATTCAATTTTGATCATTTTGAGTCAAGTCGATCAGTCTTCTTGCCAAATCTGGATCATTTGCGCTCTGGAGAGTTGCCGGTGTCTTATCGGTGGCGCCATCTTTTCGGGTTGCGAAATCATCAAGGCGAGTTCATTATTAATATTATTTAGGAAGTATCGCGTCGCAAATCGGTTTGCACTTTGGCGGAGTTTTGGAACTCACCGAGATGGAGGGCGAGAAGAATGAGACATATGTTCAAGGCCGTCGGGCTCGTATTTATCGCCGCCGCTTCAATTGCGGCAGAAACCCATCCAATTCTCCCTATCGGTTCCGGGGCTCCGGACTTCGCATTGACGGGAACAGACGGAAAAGTTCATCGGCTGAGCGACTACGCTGCAAGCCCGATTCTTGCCGTTGTCTTTACGTGCAACCATTGTCCCATTGCTCAAATGTATGAGCAGCGAATTGAGAAGTTGGCATCCGACTACAAGCAGCGGGGCGTGGCTTTGGTCGCGATTGAGCCCAACGATCCTAATGCTCTTCGGATTGACGAACTTGACTCGTCGGATACGAGCGACACGCTGGACGAAATGAAGATTAGAGTCGCCTACAAACACTTGACCTATACCTATCTTTACGACGGCGACACGCAGCAGGTGGCGCGCGCATATGGGCCGCAGGCTACACCGCACATTTTTATCTTTGATGAGCAGCGGAAGCTGCGGTATGAGGGTCGCATCGACGATAGTTACCGCATTGAGTTAGTTAAAACGCAGGATGCGCGCAATGCGATCGAAGCATTGCTGGCCCACCGCGATGTCCCGGTTAAACATACAGGCGCGACGGGTTGCTCGACCAAATGGAGTGAGAAGTCGGCGGATCGACTTGCGACACTGAAGACGATTGAAGAACAACCTGTCTCCGTGGACCTGGTGTCGAAGACGGATCTTGCCAAGCTGCGTACGAACCCATCCCATCAGATGATGCTGGTCGATTTCTGGGCAACGTGGTGCGGTTCATGCGTCGCGGAGTTTGGGGATATCGAGGACACGCTGCGCATGTACAGCGACCGTGATCTATCGCTGGTGACGGTTTCTGTGAACATGCCGGATGAGCAAGCGGGCGTTCTGCGTTTCTTGCAAAAGAAGCATGCGACGAGCCGCAATCTCCTGTTCTCGTCGACGGACACCGTGGGGATGCAGCAGGCGTTTGATCCGTCCTGGGACTCGGCGGTTCCGTATACGGTGCTGCTATCGGCCGACGGGAAAGTTCTTTATAAGCAAATGGGAACTGTGGATATTCTGGAGCTTCGTCGAACGATACTGGCGAACGTAGCTTCAGAGTACGCGGGATTCAATGAATACTGGAAAGGGAACTGAAAAGAATCTCCCGGCTTCCCGGATTCGATCGCACGCTGAAAGAGTGCTGCTTCGACCCCTTCAGTGGAGTTGACTAGTTGAGATCCTGATCTCAGGCGAATGCGGACTGCGTCGCAGCTATGCCCTTCCTTGCTAAATCTCGATCAGCGGTATCAAGCGCGAGGAAGACTGCGCCTATAAGTTGCGCGTCAGCGCCAAGAGCGCTTGAGATAAGCCTGGGTTGCGCTCGCTTGCCGCGTTCAAGTAGGACCACCCGTGTGGCGTCGCCCAGGGCCGGATGAATACCTATGCTGCCGCCGAGTACGAATAAGGGAGAATTGAGCACCAGCGCGATGTTGTGAATGGCATAGGAGAGAGCGCGCGCTGTACGGTCAAGTACACCCTTTGCCAGAAGGTCACCTTTCAGTGCCTGATCGAATATTTGTGTAGCGGTTGCGTCTCTCGGGAGCGTTGTGGACTTCTCGCTCCAACCACTTCGCCACTGCTGCCTAATTCCTTCTCCGCCGACAAGTGATTCGAGCGCACCTGGCTGTCCACGTTCCACGGGTGCATCGGATGTTCCCGGCACGAGCATGTAGCCGATCTCTCCAGCCGTCCAGATGCCACCACGGTGGAGTTCGTTGTTGAGCACGATGCCCGCGCCGATTCCGGTTCCGATGGCCAGGAAGACGAAGTCTGTTGTGCCCTGTGCCAGGCCAGCCTTGAGTTCTCCAATCGCGGCAACGTTTACATCGTTATCGACGAATGCTGGAATTCCGAATTCCGTTTCGAGCATATGACGAAAGGGAACGTCACGCCAGCCCATCAGATAGGACGTCGCAATCACGATTCCTTCGTCTGCGTTGGTGACACCCGGTGCGCCCGTAGCGATTGCGCTCAGAGAGTGTGGTGGCACCGAAGCGTCAAGGAAGAGCGCATCCACTCCATTGCGCATCAGGCGCAATACCGTGGCTGCATCTCCCGTTTCGACGGTTGATGCCGACCAGCGGCCAAGGATATGGCCTGCACGATTGGCAAGAGCGAGGCGCAGGCTGGTAGCCCCAATATCTGCACCAATGACGTACCGCGATTTATCGTGCACTACACTGTCGGGTGGAGAAACCAATGATGCCGATCTTTCAGCTGATATTTCTGGTGGTGCCTCGTTATCCATTAGTTCTTTTGTGTCCCTTAATAGGTGCGACTTATGTTGCATCTGCGGGTACCTCTGCGCTGATGCTTTCCAATTCGCATCCCTTGGTTTCTGGCATCACGAAGCGCACGAAGAACAACGTCAGGATGCAGAAAGCGGCATAAATGCAGAAGGTGGCAGTGTTTCCCGTAGCCTTGATAAGCGACAGAAAGGTGAGCGAGACGAGGGTGTTGGATGCGCCGGAGCCGAGTGTCGCTGCGGCTACGCCACGGCCGCGCAAGCGCAACGGAAACACTTCAGCCACGATGATCCAGGCGATGGGTCCCATGCTGAAAGCGAAGCAAGCAATGTAGACCATTAAACATGCGGTTGCGATGACGCCAAGCGACGAGCCCAGAACACTCTCGTTATGGAAGGCAAACGCAAGCACAAATAAGGCGAGGGTCATGCCGGAGACCCCCCAGTATAGAAGGGGCTTCCTTCCGATGCGGTCCACAAGCACGAGGGCAATGACAGTGGCCAGCACGTTTACAACAGCGACAAGCAGCGTGGCGAAAATGGCATTTTTATCCGAGCCTATCCCAGCAAGAGCGAAGATCTGCGGACCGTAATAAATGATAGTGTTGATGCCGGTGACTTGCTGCAGTACGGTGAATCCGGCAGCAATAAAGAGCGCTTTGCGTAAGGTTGGCGTCCAAAGGGCACGCCAGCGTTTCTCCGCGACGACCATCAGGCTGGCACGAATCTCATCCAGCATTGAATGCGCGGTGGCTTCGTCGGCGTAAGACCGGAGCACAGCCTGAGCCTGAACAAGTTTGCCGTGCGCAACCAGCCAACGAGGGCTTTCTGGGACGGTGAGAACCAGAACGAGAAAGAAGACTGCGGGAATCGCTCCGAGCCCGAACATCCATCGCCACGCGTGTTCGCCCGCGAGCCAGTAACCTGCAAGGTCCGCGAGAGCAATACCCACCGTCAGAGCGAATTGATAAAGCCCGATCAGCATCCCGCGCGATTGCTGGGGTGCGAGTTCAGAAACGTAGATCGGCGCAGTAACAGACGTAAAGCCGATGGCAACTCCCAGCAAGATGCGGGACACGATCAACGTAGATACATTCGGTGAAATGGGCGCGAGGACCGATCCGGCAATGAAGAGAGCACCGCCCCATGCCAATATGGTGCGCCGGCCGGATCGGTCCGCCAGCACGCCCCCGCCGACTGCTCCCACCATTGACCCCACGAGCACCACACTGACAACCACCTCTTCCATCTGCGTAGAAAGAGAAAAGGCGGAGCGGACAAAAATCAACGCAGCGGCGATGATTCCCATGTCGAAGCCGTAAAGGATGCCGCCCAGGCCCGCAATCGAAGACACTTTCCAGATGAACGCCCTGTCTACGTTGGGTAGCGCGGTCGCAATCACGTCGGTCAAGGCTCCTCCCTCAAACAGCAGCGCTCTCGTCACTCTCTGCTACAATTAAACCACTTTTTAAGTATTCATTACAAAACAAGCGCAATCTAATTTGCAGGGACGGAAGACACGATGGAAGTACGCGGCGATCGAGAAAGGCGTTGGATCTCCGGCGTGGAGCCGCCGCCGAAACTGCTATCTGCCACGGGGACTGAGATTCTGGAGATTGAGTGCCGCGAGCAGCCCAGAAAGCTTCAGGAACTGATTTGCGCCTATGCCGCAGATCTCGAGATCGGTGCCGCGATGCGTGGGCTTCAGCGTGCCGGATCGGGGAGGGGTCCGGTGCTGTTCATTGGAATGGGAGCATCGTTCTGCTCGTCGATCAGCGGATCTGTGATGCTACAGACCCATGGCCGTGCCTCGTTTGCAGTGGATGCGGGCGAGTGGTTGTACTATGGCACCCCCGTGTGGGATGATCCCGCACTATCCGTACTACTGACGACATCGGGCGAAAGCGCGGAACTGGTTGAATTGTTTCGGCGCGGAGGCGAATCTGAACTGGCTCTGATCTGCAACAATGCCGCAAGTACGTGCTGGAGCTTGGCTGAGAACAGGTTGCCGATTCTCTCCGGACCGGAATACGGAAACGCGACCAAAACCTACACCAATGCCACGGCTGCCGCCATCATTGCAGCATCTGAGATTCTTGGGCTTGCCTGGCGTAAGGATGCGGAAGCGGCAGCGGAGGTCTTCTCCACCTGCCTCGATCGCGTCTTTTCCGTGAGAGCCGGGCTTGAAGCGTTCTGCCGCGGCGCGTCCAATATTGAGATCATCGGCCGCGGTGCAGCCTATGGTGGAGCGGTGATGAGCGCGCTCTGCATTCGGGAGATCACAGGCCATCGCGCAGCTGCTCACACCGGCGCAGGCTTTCGTCATGGCCCTAACCTGGATGTGGATTCATCGCATATCGCAATCATTGTTGCTCTCGGACGGGTTGCGGAGCTTGGCGTGAAACTTGCGGCGGAATGCAACCGGCGCGGTGGGAAGGTGGTCCTGATCTCGGAGGAAGATCGTATACCGACCGAGAGGCTGTTTACAATCCGCGTTGGAGCCGTTGCAGAGCCCTGGGAGGGCATTACAGCATTGATTGCTCCGCAGGCATTGACGCTGGCGATGGCCGAGAGAAGCGGCTGCCGGCTGCCACCCCGCTTTGAGTATGGCGTGATGGAGCAGTAGTTGGCCGGGGTATCAGGGCTTGCTTGTCAGCCATAGCAGCGCATCCTCGAACATTTGGTTCTGCTGCTGGTCAGCGAAAATTCTGTCGCCGTGTCCCATGTTCATATAGATCATTTTGTAACGCGTATTCGTCCAGACAACGGGGATGTCACCACTCGTGAGTGTGTCCTTGAAGCCCAGCGGGAAGTTAGAAGGCGCGAGAGTCAAGAACACTTTTACATCCTTATTGTCACGCGGGTTCGGGCGCCAGCTATACCACTCATTTGCCGGTGAAAGATAATGCGCCGGAAGATGTTTTGTGAATGGTCCAGTCTTATCGTCAACATCGAGCACGGCAGGCAGCGGAGGCCAACTGTTTCCGTAGAAGATTGCGCCACCTAGAAACTGGACAAACCATGGCCAATGCGTGCCGCTGTCGTTGTACGCAGCAAAATGGAATCCAAACCAGCGGCCGCCATGCTCCATATATTGCTCAAATGCTGCCCGCTGGCTTGCGGTATGTGCCGAATCATTGAACCACATCACGACCTGAACCCCCTTGAGACGCTGCGGATTCAAGTCATTCCAGTCGGTTGTGGATTCGAATTGGAACTTGTCTCGTTTGGCTGCTTCTGCGAAAAAGGTCAGTGCTTGCTGCGCGAAGTCGACATGGTCCCGTTCGACGTCCGTTGAGTAGAAAGCAAGAACATGAAAAGGCGCCTGCTCTGACCGGGCGGTTGGCGGCATCATTGTGACGACAAGAATCGCAAGGATAAGAAAGGGATTCCTGGTCATCGTTGAGCCGCCCACAATATGGAATTGTGAAAGATCGTCGTGAAGGCGCCGTTCTGAAACAGTTCGCCATGATGCCCCATGAAGATATACACGTTACGTGCTTTGACGTGTTCGTTGGTCCAGACCACGGGATGGTCGCCCATTTTGATATCGCTGGCGGGTGAATAGGAATTCTCATCAACGCTGGCAAGCACATGCACATTAGGGCGAGGCGACTTGTCGTACGTGTACCATTCTTCGTTCTCAATGACGAAGCGCGCAGGCAGGCCCTGCATTATTGGATGAGTGGGCGCCTCAACCGTTACCGTTCCCGCAACGAAGGTGGGAATGTACTTTGTGAATCGGATTCCGCCCATGAAACTGGAGAACCATGGCCACATGGGGTAGCCATCAAATTCTCCCAGCAGCGTGGCGTGATGGAATCCGATCCACCCGCCGCGGCCCTCCTCGATATATCGCTGGAAGGCTGCCATCGCCGCTGGCGTCCAGGCATAGGGCGGGAAATTGAGTTCGATAAAGAGCTGATAATGCGACAGAAACGTATCGTCAATGTTTTTCGTGTCGTCTATGTAGTCCACGGCAAATCCGTCAACGAGAGCTTCGTGCGCCAACCAGATTTTCGCCGCATCGACGAACGGCTTGTGGATGCCGCCCTTCTCCGCGATTGCGAGCACTCTGAATTTCGGCGCAGGCTGCTGTGCATTACCGAAGGTCGGGAATCTCCCAATGGCAACGGCCATTACCAACAGCGCAATCGAGAAGAAGGCGCTTCGCCGGACGACTTTGCTGCGCGGTTTGGACGAACCATGCTCTCTCATTAGCCCTCGGAATGGGTTACGCACGATGAGATGCGAATGGGAAAATGAATCAACCCTTGCGCAGCGCAACCTCGATGAGATACTTAGTAATCAAGGTGAAGTATCGCATGAAATTTCGATCCTGCCCATCTGCTCCTCGCCTTTCTTCGATTCTCCGTTTCACGGTCTTTCTAGCCAGCACGATGCTTGTGGCGGCTTTTCCGATTGTTATAAACGCTGAGTCGGCTCTGCCAAGTAGTGGACTCATTAATCCGCGTGCTATTGCCTACGATCCGGCAACGGGCAAAGTGTATGCCGTGGATACAAGCCATGCTGCCGTGCTTATCTACTCAACGGCTGGCGGTCAGACGCGCCACGTAACGGTCGGAGAGTATCCCATCTCAATCGCCGTAAATCCGAAAAACGGCAGGGCATACGTCGCCAATGGAGGCGATGGAACTGTGACAGTGCTTGATGGGAACTCCGATGCAGTTGTAGCCACCGTTTCAGTAGGCAGTCACCCTTACTCCGTCGCGGCCAGCCCCAGCAGCGGAAAGGTCTACGTGACGCACACGTTTGGCGATCAACTGAGCGTGATTGATGGGCTGACGAATGCGGTGGCAGACGTAAAGACGGGCTCGTCCGACCTGGTCGCCATCAACCCGCGGAAGGGCACAGTTTATCTGCTCGGATATGGCGGCGCTGTGAAGGTGCTTGATGAGGCGAGCAGCAAGTTTGTTGAGATTCCTGTGGGCCGGCATGGATGGGGGCTGACACTGAACGACGCTACAGGAGCCTTATACATAGCGAGGATCGAGTCTGCCGATCTGGCCGCTATTGAGCCTGGCTCTTCGTCCTCAGTCATTATTTCGGTCGGCGAGATCCCCTGCGCGATTGCAGTGAACGCGGCGGGTGACCGGCTCTATGTCGCCAATTACGGAGACGATACTGTCACTGTGATCGACGCCAGCGCTCAACGCAAAATAGCCGTCGTCCCAGTGGGCAGACACCCTAAGGCAATTGCCTTCGACCCGATTCGCAGTCTGGTTTACGTGGCAAACACGGGTGACGGGACCGTGACGGTAATTGATGCAGCGACGAACGGAGCTGTTGCGACGCTGCCTGCCGGGAAAAACCCGTTTGCGTTGGCGGTTGTTCCAGGATCGAACAGCCTCTACGTCGCCAATGAAAGTGATAGTGATCCATCGACGGTTGTCGATTTGACCGGAGTTCGAACGCCGAACCCTCAGGAACGGCCCGCGACCAGTAATCCTCAATGTCGCCCTGCTTGAATACGCCTGAAGGTCTTATACATGCTGTCGAGAAGGTCCTGCCTTTTCCCATCGTAGGCACCAGATAGCTCCCACATAAATACTCCGCCGAGGTTCCGCATTTCGAGCGCGTAGACGCCCTTCCTTGCAGTAGAGTCAGCATCGTCGTATGTGATGAAGGCCGGGCTTGGTTCCGCATGTGTCAAATAGGGGCCATGGCCTTTGAGTCCACGGAGTGTACCCACCCATCTTTCCTGATCCGCGGCTTGATGAAAGTGCCGTACTTGCGACTCGCAGTTGATTTTTCGCAGTTGCATGGTGTGTACAACATTTGGAGCGGTCAATACTATCAACAGAACGCATATGACCCTAAGGGCGAATGGGGTCCGGCAGGATCGGACACACGTCACAACATCTCCGTCACAGGAGTGTATGACCTTCCATTTGGAACCGGAAGAGCTTTTGGTTCCAATGCGAATTCAGTCGTAAAGTCAATGTTGGACGGATGGCGTCTAAGCGGAGCAGAGGTTTACTACTCAGAATTCCCAGTTACAGTGTCTTCGCCTTCTCACTATTCCAGTCTTGTGAATGCATTCGGTGGCGCTGCTCGTCCCAATCAACTGCGCCCCCTGAAGATGGTGAATCGTTCTATCAACGCTTATTTGGGGAACCGAGGTGCAGGGCACGTATTGCGCTCCGGATCAGGATGACGGGAACTGCCTTTTTCAAGAGCAATCGAATAGCTCGTTCGGCAAGGTGCACCCAGGTTCACTCAGCGGTCCAAGTTTTCAAAACATCGATATGGCTGTGCTCAAGAGCTTCCTGGCATGGCATGAAAATCGCCTTGAGTTTCGAGCTGATTTCTTCAAGGTCTTTAACATCGCCGACTATGCCGCGCCGGATAGCGGCATGACAGACGGAAACTTTGTGCAGATCACCGGCACGGTGAGCATCAGCCGCTCAACCCAACTTTCTCTTAAGTACGTCTTTTGACATTTCTGTAGAGTTCATCAGTAAAGAAAGAGACTTCACACATCCTCCTCGCCGCTGAATTTAAAGCAGCGGCGGTTGTTTGTCATGATGACAACTGTGTCAATGAGGGAGGCTGACCGCATACAAGTACCATGCGGCATGCGGGAGCCACTGCTCAGTCCAGCGCCAATCTTCATCCTTGCCGGTTACTGCGTAACCAAGATTGAAGGCGATTCCATCTTCATCTTCGATCCCGGATGTAATTCCATTCATAATTCCGCCCGGTGCACCCGTGTACTTATAGGATCTGAAGAACATATACGGCGCATACCCATGACCGCTGCCCATCATCATGGCGGCGTCAAAGGGATTACGACCAAGTATCCAATGCAACTGATCCCATGCGTACCCGTGCAGCTGCGTTTGAAATTCTGGCTTGTCGGCATACCATGGAATCGCCATCCGTGCAGCGGCTGCGAGGGAGGCCAACCGCGCGTTCTCGCCCTGCCACCAAGGGGCAGCTTCTGTGTCGTGGGGAAAGAAGAATGCCGTTCGTGGCTTGCCACCTGTGAGCACTAATTGTCTAGCATAGCCGAACGGGTTGTTCACCTCTGAAGTTACGCTCAACTCGAATTGTAGAGAGCGCTCTACTGTGTCGAGAACCTTTTGACGTTCGTCAGGCGATGCAATGGTCAGATATTCAAGGAGACTAATCACCGGTAGCCCTGCATCTGCGGGATGAAAGTAGGGCCGGACATGGTTGTCCGCTCTCCAGAAATTATGCCAGTTTCCGGAAGTAGTGAGTCGCGCCATCAGGCTGGTGGCCCGTTCATCGGCAACTACGCGGTAAGTCTCGTTGTGGGTGGCCTCGAAAAGTTCGGTTGCGGCCATCAGCGCACAATAGTCATCTAGAATATTTTCCGCGCCATCGTTCAGCAGTTCTCGGTTATGGAGATTCAGGAATTGAAAAGCCTGCTCCGCAGTGTGCAAATAATCTGTGCGGGTAAACTCTCCATCCGCCGGCATTGTGCTGGCCAGGGCCAAAGCTGCAATGGCCATTCCGCCGCCTGCTCGAAAACTCGCTTCGTATGCGTGGGGACCTTCTGAATCTGCGATGTCTTCTGTGGAGTCGGAGGGCGTCAGCTTGATTTGTGTACGCCAATTTGGATTGCCAATTGCTCGATCCTGCGGAAGCTTTCCTTTTCCCGGGGCGTTAATCGTTTCCAGGAACGAACCGTCTGGCCGCTTGATCCGCACAAGGTAGTCTGCTCCGAATAGTCCCTCGTCTAACATCCGGCGTTCGTCTTCGGTGAACTCGTCGTCCTTTCGCGCTTCGAGTGTTCTGTAACTCTTCAGCAAGCTCCAGGCTGCCAGCGGTACCTGCTGCGGATTGAAGTAGGATGTTGGATTCTGATGCGAGAGATGAATACCGTAATCGCCAGTGGCGTCATACCACCCGCCGTGGACATCGAGAAACTCCTGCTTGCCGGGAATTTGCAGATGGCGATCCGCTTGATCCATCAGACCGCTGGCACGCTGCCCCTTGAAATAGAACACGACATTGGAAAGAGTATCGTGCTCAAGCATGTTATCGCCGATCTGAAAAGCACTGGACCGCGACGCCTTCAATCCAGAAACCTCGAGAGCGTAATGTCCACGCTTGCGCCAGGAAGAAAAGTCCGCAATCCAAAACCTGTGGTTGCCCCACGCAAAGACCGTTCCGGACGCATGTAAGCTTGCTTGGTAAACGGACTTTCCGGTGTCAAGATCGATAAGCGAAAACTTCCGTGGGTGATCCTCTGATCCTCCCTCTATAATGGCCTTCTTCGTGGCCTGCGTTTCATAACCCACCTGATCCACAAGCACTCGTACCTGTCCCACACCTGAGAGCGGACAAAGTAGCAAAAAGCAGGCGGCAAGAAGGCTGCGGATCGATGCTGCGGAGTCCTGGTTGTATCCCATCATGAATTCACCTTGAACGCCGATATGTGAAGATCTTCCAATTCACTTTCTAAATCAGTGTAGGGAATCGAACGGGACTTTGATACTGTTATTTAGAAAGAAGGGCCGCATCGAGTGGATTTCTTTCCTTTGCGGAGACGTCCTGTCGGCTCAAATCGCCCGATCATTATACGTGGCGGATTGATTCAACCCTGACGACGGGAAAGGCAGTTGGATGACGACAATCTTCGCCACATTACCGAGAAACGGTTCCTCTGCTACAAGTGCGCCGAGGGTCGTGTCGATCGACATCTTTCGCGGCCTGACCATGGCGGTGATGATCTTTGTCAACCAGCTATCTGGGGTTCAAGGGCTGCCATGGTGGACCTATCATGCCCACGCACAGCAAGACCTAATGACCTATGTGGATATGGTGTTCCCTTTCTTTCTATTCATAGTGGGAATTTCGATGCCTCTTTCAGTAGCGCAGCGCCTCAAGCGGAATCCATCCATTCCGGCGTTATGGGGTCATGTTCTACTGCGCGTGCTTGGCTTACTTGTCCTGGGGCTTATTCTGGCAAACGCAGAAGCCTGCGATCCTGCGCAAATGCATATTGGTAGCGCACTCTGGGCGGTGCTGGCATTGCTCTCTGCGGGGCTCTACTTGAATGTTTATCCAAAGTCGGAGGCGTTCCCGGCGTACCCGTTCCTGCTTCGGGCAGTCGGCCTTATCGGAGTGTTTATGTTACTCGCCATTTTCCGCAGAGCTACCCCCGATGGGAAGGGGGCTTGGATCGATTTTTCATATCCGGAGATACTTGGCCTCATCGCCCTCACCTATTTTGCCGTAAGTATTCTCTACATTCCCACGCGGCGATTGAACTGGATGCAGCCCGTGTGGCTTATTCTGCTCGTCTTTCTGAATGTATTTTCGACGGCAAAACTGCTTCAATTTCCGAATCATCTTAGCTTATATATGTGGCCTTTCGGAAATGGAGCTATGGGTAGCATCATCTTTGCAGGAATCATCACATCATCAATCTTCACTGGGGTAAGGTCATTCCTCCGCCCGCGACGTGCGATGGCAATCGCCGGCTGTTTCGCCATGTTATCTCTGGCAATCGGCGGGGTGCTGTCTCCGCTCGGCATTTCAAAGATCCGAGCGACGCCGACCTGGTCCCTCTACAGCATCGGCGCGGCGGTTACCATATTCGGCATGCTGTTCTTGATTTGTGATGTGCGAGGGTGGACTGGATGGGCATTCTTCGTGCGTCCGGCCGGAGAGAACACCCTAACCACGTATTTGTTGCCGGATCTCTGGTATTTCCTTTCGATTTGTCTCGGGTTTACCTTTATTGATACGCATTTTGTCGCTGGATGGCCCGCCGTCGTAAAGACATTCGCGTTCACGTTCTTGATACTTGCAATGTCCTGGATGCTTACCAAGTCGAAAGTTCGACTTCAATTTTGAGAATTGACACTCCCGCACGTCATTCTTCCTGGATACATGATTCCGACAGGACGCAACTTGCTATACTTTGTGAAGAAAGACCATCCATCATCAAGATTCTCAGCGAGACCCTGTGAAGAAAGAGCCAATATCGGTTGGCAGACCGTCGTTGCTGCGCCGGACCAACGCACTTACGATCTTGAATCTTCTGCGCGAAGCAGGGTCGTGTTCACGGGCTGATCTGGTGCGCGCATCGGGAATGAGCGCGCCGACCGTGACGAATGTTGTTAATGACCTGCTTTCTGCCAATCTGATCAAGCCGCTCGGTGAAGGGGAGTCAAGCGGTGGGCGTCCTCCGGACATCATTCGTTTCAAAGCAGAACGCGGGTGCATACTCGGTGTCCAAATCACGGAGCGGACTTTGTTCTTCTTGCTGACGGATCTGAGCGGCGAGGAACTGGATACAACGAAGGTGTCGCTCCATGGGCGGAAGACAGATCCTGAAGCAATCTGCGCGTTGGTTGGTGAAGAGCTCCGGCGTCTATTTAAAAAGCACAAGAAGGCACGGGAGCAATTGCTTGCCCTGGTGGTCGGGGTGCCCGCAATCACCAACGTGGAAGAAGGAATTGTGCTGTCCGTCAGCACGCTTGAAGATTGGCGTTCCGTACCTTTGCGCCGATTACTTAGCAAGCATGTGGATTGCCGAATCATTATCGAGAATGACACTAATCTGGCCGCATTGGGCGAGCGTTATCGTGGCGCCGCGCGTACAGAGCAGACATTTGTACTTATCGATATTGGAGCGAACGTAAGTGCGGGCATTGTTCTGGAAGGAAAGGTACACCATGGCGCCCAGTGGTCGGCCGGCGAGATTGCCTATTTCAGATTGCCGCGGATTCTTCGCAAACAACCGGCGTTACACGAATTCGGCGAACTCGAGTCTGTTTTAACGAGCACGGGAATACATAGGAGCTGGAATGAAGCCATCGCGAAATCGCGAAGAATTTCAACTTCAAACACAGATAAGACGGACGCTGGCGATGTGCTGAACCTGGCCCAGGAAGGAGACCGGCTAGCGAGGAAACTCATCCTTCATCGTGCTGCCATCGTAGCTGATGTCATTGTCAATCTCTCGCTGGTCCTCAATCCTGGGTTGATACTTTTGGGAGGAAAGGTTGGCAGTCATCCTGTCTTGCTCAGTTTCGTTAACAAAGAGCTTGAGAATTCTGAATTTGCAATCCCGAAGATCGCAGCGGCCAGTTTGGGGGAGTTTGCGGTGCTTTGGGGCGCAATCTCATTAGCATTGGAAGCTATCCCATCTCTGCTCTTGCCCTTGTCAATCTCTTGAAATCGATGAGACTCTGCCTTAGCGGCGCCCGCTGTAAGCATGAAGACGCACATGATGTTCGCGGAACTCACTCACGTCTTATGTTGCTGCACGCGCAAGGCGATTCATTTTGTGTTGTGGCGCTGAAGAGATGATCAGATTGACAAATACGGATTTCTAAGCGAAGTTGAAGAGAGCTCGACGGGGAAAAGCCTCGTTTGCCGGCTTTTGCAACAAAGTTTATAAACAGCCGAGATGTAACGCATGAGATTTACCGCTTGTTTACGGTAGTTGGCGCAACATTACAGGCGATTGGATCAGCCGCTCCGGATGGTGCGGATGTAACCGCGCAAGACTGATATTGAAGGCGGGGGGCACCAAATCTAGTGCGGATTCGGGTGCGAGTACTTCGGTAAAGTCAGCCCAACCTGATGGAGTAGTGCCAGAAAACGTGGATCGTCGTGAAGATTGTCGAGCATGGGATTTACAGCCAGCAGGACCGCTGCGCCGTCATGGTTTTTGACGACGCGCTCCAGAGCCGCGATAGCTTTGTCGCGTTGACCGGTGAAGGCATACCACTCAGCGGGATCAAAATCGTTCGGATGACGAGTCGTTTCGGGCGCTCGCCGCTCTATGGCCTTAAGACGGACCGAAGCGTACGCCAGGATTCCTTCGCGATGGTAAGCTTCACGACCACTTTCTTCCAGAGCGATGCGAGCTGAATCCTTGTCCATTTCGGCCATGCGGCCCCACTCGGCCAGCGCTTCGTCATAACGTTTGGCACAGAAATAAGCCCATCCAAGCTGGTTATGGCTTTCAGGAGAATCCGGCACCAAGGCAAGATACTTTTGCGCGAAGGCAATTGCCTTGTCGTTATCGTGAGCCATGCCTGTAACATAGGTTGCCATACTGTAGACCAGAGGCCAGAGTGGATCGTCGGCGACAGCGCTATCGATCTCCGCCTTTGCTTCATCGAAACGGCCCTCGTAGACCAGCAACGAGGCCAGCCACGCATGATAGGTCGCCTTGCGCGGATCGAGTTCGATGGCCCGCCGCAACTCACGTTCGCCAAGAGCGAAATCCCATGCTGAGCGCAAGGCAACATCGCCAAGAGCAGCGTGAGCCTCGGCGAGTTCGGGATCGAGTTGTAAGGCTTGCTGAGCGAGTTGCTTAGCTGCGTCCTGGTGCTCGATAGGGCTTGAAAAGTAGCGGAGCGCCAGATGGGTGACGGCCATTCCCGCATAGGCCTCGGCAAATTTTGGATCACGCTGAATCGCAATCTGGTAATGGTCCAAGGCCTGGTTTAGAGCCGTAACCTCGCGGACTCGCGTGAGTTCGCGCCCCTGCAAATACTCACTGTACGCCTGAGGGTCGTCCGTGCTGCCGCGAATGGCTTGTATCGACTTTCCTTTCCCTTGAAGGCTCAGGAAGATGTCGCGTTGCAATTTGTCGCGGATGCCCGCAAGTTCATCTTTGCTACCTTCGTATTGAAATGATGCCAGGTGGAGTAAGTCGCGACCCCGAACAAGTTCGAATTGGAATCTACAGTGATCACCCTCTACCCGGAACTTGCCGAGTAAAAGCATATCGAGATGAAGCTTCTCGGAAATGCTGCGGATGCCGTTGTCGTCGCGGGGGATGTTGTTCAGCGAATTCATGGCGGTGATTTGAACGACCGGGAGCTGCGCCAGCGCGTCGGCTAAATCCAGACGGAAGCTTTCCCCAATTTCCTCCGCCCCTGGACCCTCGGACTGAAAAGGCGCGATTCCAAGTGAGACGGTGTTCGTGTCTGCAACCGGCGGTTGACGCCGATGTCGGTAGACTCCGACTGAGAGAGCGATAATGACCAGCAGCGCAACCCCACTCGCAAAGAGCCAGCGATATCGCTGTAGAGGGCGCTTTGCTGCGGGAAGCGCCGGCCGGATCGTGATGCCCTGCTGTTGATTTTCTGAATCGGGACGGGATAGAAGCTGAGATGATTCGAGTTGCAGGACCTCGATTTGCGACCCGGCAACCGCATGTTCAAGCGGCAGAGGGTCCCCCTGAGCACTGGGAGCAGGGCCTAACATCATCGTTGCTATCGGGATCACGGAGACTTTGGGGAGAAACCGGTATCCACGTTTGTGGACAGTTTCAATGTACTTAGGATTCTTAGGATTATCCCGAAGTACGGCGCGCAAATCGGTGACGACGCGGTTTATGGCATGCTCATGGTCCAAGAACTCGCCCTCTGGCCAGAGCAGCTCCTGAAGTTCGGCGCGCGTCACAACCGTACCGGGGCGCTCCAGGAAGATCGCCAAAAGGCGAGAGGTCTGTTTCGGTATTCGGAGGCGTTTTACCCCACGAAGAAGATCGCCAGAAGAATGATCAAATTTGAAGTCCAGAAAGGACACCAACTCCAGCTTATCCATGAGAAGACTTTACATGAATGAGAGTTGGCCCCCTCGGAGAGTTCATGCCCCAAGAGCTTTTTGGCATTTAAGTAACTCATTAGGAGAAGGTTGCGTCCGTATAAATTGCGAATCTATAGATGACCTTCCGAGTATTGCGTCACCCTTAAGCCGCCGCTAGACTTCAACTGTCTCCACCGATATTTCTTCGACCCGTCAGGAGTTTCCTGCTCCTGACGCTACCTAACATTCATAGCCACCGAGGACCCACATGAATCCTACATCCGCGGCTCCAAATTCTCTTCGACTGCTTCTTCTGGTTATCCTTCTAACAGTCTCCGGGGTTGCGCAAACGGTGGCAATCCCTTCCCGAATAGCTGGTGTGATCGACGAAACTTCGCGCCAGTCCCTGGCGGGGAGTGCGCCGCGAGCGATCAAGAGTGCTCACGACCTGGGTGCGCTCGAGAGCACTCATCCCTTCAATCGGATGGTGCTTATTCTGGAGCCGGGCCTGGATCAACAAGCCTCTCTAAAGAGCCTTGTCGACAGTCTTCACAACAAGAACTCAGCCAATTATCACAAGTGGTTGAAACCCGAGGAGTTCGCTGCCAAGTTTGGGCCATCGGATGAAGACCTTGCCAAGGTCGAAGCATGGTTGCAATCACACGGCATGACCCCTACTGCGGTGGGCAGGGGCAGGCAGTGGATCGAATTCTCCGGAACGGTGCAGCAGGTCAATGGCGCATTTGGCACCTCGATGCATCGCTTCGAAGTGAATGGTCAAACGCACATTGCCAATGCATCCGATCTTTCCATTCCTCGGGCGCTGACCCCCGTAGTCGCCGGTGTGCTTTCGCTCAATGACTTCCGGACGCAGCCAGCCCACTCAAACCTGGTGACCGTCAAGCGCAACTCCCAAGGCATGCTCGCACCCATCAACTCGAACACCACCAGCACCGACGGCAATGGCAACTATTTCTATCAACTATCGCCCTCCGATTTTCAGACCATCTACAACTCGTCGCCTTTACTCAAGAGCGGTAACGACGGCACTGGAATCTCGATCGCCATAGCAGGCCGCAGCGATATCTCGCTCGCAGATGTGCAGAGCTTCCGCCAGACGTTTGGCCTGGCGCAGAAAGACCCCAACATTATCCTCAACGGGATCGATCCTGGTATCCCTCCGCCGGGCAACGATCTTGTTGAGTCGACCCTCGATGTGGAGTGGGCCGGTGCATCCGCTCCCGGCAGCACCATCAATCTGGTCGAGAGTGCCAGTTCCGACACCACCGATGGCATCGATCTCTCTTCCGCCTACATCGTTGACAATGCGGTCTCTCCGATCGTCAGCGTGAGTTATGGGACGTGCGAAGGACTGCTCGGCCCCTCTGAAAATCAGTTCTATAACGCGCTGTGGGAGCAGGCAGCAGCCGAAGGCTTGACCGTCTTTGTCTCGACAGGCGATGGCGGCGCCGCCCAATGCGATGCGGACCTGCAGAACAATTACCTGGAACCCCAAGGTCCTGCCCTCTACGGGCCATCCGTGAGCGGTTTGTCCTCGACTCCGTACAACGTTGCGGTGGGAGGCACCCAGTTCAACGAGGCAGGGAATAATTCGACGTATTGGTCTCTCAACAACAGCAACGTTTTCGAGACGGCTCTAGGCTATATCCCCGAACAGGCCTGGAACGAAAGTTGCGATCCAACTCTACCACAGACCGGAACCAATTGTATTAACGGCCAGACATACTATGTTCTCGAAGGCGGAGGCGGTGGCCCGAGCAACTGCAGCCAGGAGTCCGTCGATGGTGAGGGAAATGTGACCTGCATCTCTGGCTACCCAAAGCCCTCCTGGCAAGTGGGTGTAGGGGTCCCCAGCGACTCCGTCCGCGACCTTCCCGACCTCGCCCTGAATGCTTCTCCGGACGATGAAGGTTATCTCTTATGCGTTTTCGGGAGTTGCCAAACATCTACGCTCAACGGCCAGCAGGTATTGGAGCAGGCGAGCATCATCGGCGGCACCTCCGCATCAGCTCCCTCGATGGCCGGCATCATGGCCCTGGTTGAACAAAAGAACGGCGCCTACCAGGGCCAGGCCAACTATGTTTTCTATAAACTGGCCGCGATGGATACCCTCACATCCTGCGACTCATCGGCGATGACCAGTCCAGGACAGTCGACTACCTGCGTCTTTAACGACATCACCCTGGGCAGCAACAGTGATCCCGGCCTGCCCGGTTACGCAACCCCCACCGCAGAGTGGACCGCGGGCGTGGGCTACGATCTGGCGACCGGCCTGGGTACCGTTAACGCGGCGAACATGGTCGCTCAGTGGGGCAACATCTCTCTCGCTGGCTCCGCTACGACCCTCACCACGACCGGAACATCCGTGGCCCACGGACAACCGCTCCCGATCAAGATCAGCATAGCTCCGGCCAGTGGCAGTTCAATTCCCACCGGCGACGTAGCTCTGGTGACCGATAAGTACGGCGCCGTCGGTCAGGTCACGCTCGATGCAACGGGAAACTATTCCGGATCCGTATCGAACCTGCCTGGCGGAAGCTACAACCTCACCGCGCGCTATGCCGGCGATGGAAACTTCGCCAGCAGTGTCTCCGCTCCTATCAGCCTTACCGTCGCCGGAGAAGCGAGCGAAGTTACATTCCATCTGGACGTAATTGATCCGAACACCAACCGTCCAGCACCGTACACGGGATTGTTGCCATATGAAAACCCGTTCTACGTCGCTGTCACCGTCGCGGGTAAGTCCGGACAAGGCCTTCCCACGGGGACCGTCAATCTGCTCAACGGAAACAGCGTAGTGCTAAGCGCTCCACTCAACTCGAGCGGCACGGCCTTCATCTCCACCGGCAGTTCATCAGCTTACACTTTCCCGGTTGGCACCAGCAGCTTAGCCGTGCAGTATTCCGGTGACAACAGCTTCAGTTCCAGCACCTCCGCACCCCAGCAGGTAACGGTTCAAAAGCAACAAGTCTCAACCAACGTAGGAATCGGCTTCTATCAGATCTCTGCCGGACAACCAGTAACCTTCACAGCCAGCATTCAACCGGGATACGGCTCAACAATTCCTACCGGCACGTTTCAGTTCTACGACAACGGCGAGCCCCTTGGCAGCCCGATCCCCATCGTCAGTACTGGACTTCCATACGCGCTGGTGAGCTACCAGGCCGAGCTCACTATACTAGGGCTGCACAACATCACTGCCGGTTATAGCGGTGACGGAAACTTCACCGCTGTTTCTGGCACTGACCCGAACTACGCGAACGCATCGCAGTTCACGATTGTGCCGGCAGCAGGAGCAGCGACCAAGACGTCCATCGTGCAAACCCCGACGACGGTCAGCTTTGGACAATCCTTCAGCTATATTGTCACGGTAGCGCCCGCGAAGGCAGGCGGACCGTCGCCAACCGGTCAAGTCCTGATCAGCAGTAATAACAACACCATCTTCGGGCTTGCCAATCTGGTCAACGGAAAGGCTTCCATCGTCGAGCAGATCAACGCTGTCACAGCCCAGGTCTTCGCTCAATACCAGGGAGACTCGAACTATGCTGCATCGACTAGTCCCACCATCACAACCACTGTGACAAAGTTCACGCCAACTGTGAGTCTGACTTCAACAGCGCCTTATGTGTTGTCAGGACAACAGACCAGCCTCAACATGGACGTTGGCGGCTACAGCTACGGCCAGTACGGCTCTCTCAACCCCACGGGGACAGTGCAATTCTTCAGCTCCGTCAACGGTGGGCCGCTCCAGGCCATCACGCCTCCGACGTTGATGCTGCCAGTAAAATCTCCGCCGGATGCCGGCCTCTCCGTGCGCGTTATGTTGCCTGAAGGAACAAACGTTGTGACGGGGGTCTATTCCGGCGATCAGGATTTCAGCAGCGTCACCAGCGCTCCGCTCACCATCATCGTTTCGAATCCTGACTTCACCGTCAGTCCCAGCCCGTCGACCCTCGCGATATCGGCCGGAGGGACCACGACTGACACGCTCACGTTGACGCCAGTTCTTGGATTCACTGCTCCAGTCTCTCTCAGTTGTGCGAGCGGATTGCCCGCCGGTACAACCTGTACCTTCTCCCCAGCGACGGTTCCAGACGCTGCAGGATCATCGACTTTGACGGTCTCAATGGAGGGGCCATTCACCGCGCAGGCAAGCAACAAGACAGAGCAACGGCCTGCTCTGGCCGCAACTTGGTGCTTCGTCGGTCTCTGCTTCGTTGGATTCGCAGCCCGGCGCCGGAGGTCCCTTACAGCTCTCCTTATAGCCTTCATGGTCTTCGGCTTCGTCTCCGGATGCGGCGGCCCCGGCGCACCATCGTCCACTTCAGTGATCGTAGGAAGTTCCGCGTCAAAGGTAGCTTCCGGAACCTTGGTCGCATTCTCCGCCCAGGTTTCAGGCGGCGACCACGCTCCCAGTGGAACTGTCAGCTTCTTTGACGGAACCACATCGCTCGGCAATTCTGTAACCCTCAGCGGTGGGCAAGCTTCTCTTGCGGTCAGTAATTTGGCCGTTGGAACTCACTCCATCACTGCGAAGTACAGTGGCGATTCGAGTCACACACAATCTGTTTCGCAGCCCTACTTCGAAGGTATAACTGGCGTCGCAACGGTTCAAATTGTAGCGACGTCTGGGAGCGCGACTCACACACTCGGTATCAACTTGACCGTGCAATAGTTTTCTCTGCTCGGAAATGAGATACCTTTTGACCCTTGTTTCAGAACTTGAGAATGGGCGGCAGCCCACCGGTACGCTCGGCGGTTGCGAGGCACAGTCCGCCCATGACCCCGGTCATGGTGTCCATCTTCAGCCAAAGGGCCGCTATCCTTGTCCATTCGAGCCCTCTCAGCGCAACGGATACCAACCTCAAGCGCAGGACAGACGATCAATCGTCGATCGTCTGTCCTGCGCTGGTTGCGAAAGCTTCATGAAGCTCTAAAACGGGAAGAGAATCTACGCCAAGGAATACCAGGATATCGCTGACCTGCGCGCCAATATCGAGGCATTCATCGAGCAGTACTACAACAGTCAGCGGCTCTACAAAGCGCTGGGTTACCGGCCACCGGAAGGGTTCGAGCAGACTGCCGAACAAGGGCGGCCTCAGCCGGAGCAACGATAAATTTCTTTCAGGCATAAGGAGGTCTTTCGATCCGATGTAGACTCCTTTCATAGCAGGGGGACGGCCGAAACCATCCCCCCGGCCATCGTCTCGATGAGTCTCCAGCTGGCTATTCCTTGGCGGGTTGGGCTCGACCAGAGCCCACCTCCGCTTCATCAACCGAGCGGTTAACTGTTAACGGCAATTGGCTCATGCACGCGGCAGTCTGAAAGTACTATTAGAGGCGAGAAAGCGCATGGCCGCGCTCCCTCGCCTGAGTGCGGCTTTTTTAGAAAATGAACTTGCCGGCAAATTGGACAAGACGCGGGCTGTTCATCTGACCTTGGCCGGAGATTACGCCAAAGCCTGCAGTCCCATTTTCGGGAAGTGTATTGGCGGGAGGACCGAATTGCACACGGTTGAAAGTGTTAAATAGCTCTACACGGAATTCGAAACCCAACTTCTCATCGGGACCGAATGTCGTGTGCTTGAAGGCGGCAAAGTCCCAGTTATCGATGCCGGAAGCCTGAAGACTAGGATCGACGCGGGGTTCGTTACCCCAGGTGTACGGTGCGGGGGTGGTGAAGCAAGCCGAGTTGATCCAACCGGTACCGGGCGCCCCATTCCCGGTCAGTCCGCTCAGCACGCGTGCGGCGCCGGATCCAGTGGTTTTCTTGTTGCAGCCGGGGATGACATTGGGGCGCAATCCACCGCCGTAGTAGTTGACGCCATTTCCTCCCGAACCGATGTTAATGGGAAATCCGTTTTGAAATGTCGTGACGCCATCAATTCCCCAGCCAGCAATCACCTTGTTGGCCAAGGGCGAAAGATCGCTCGCGTATTTCTGGTTTTTCCCGAACGGCAGATCGAGGACGTAGCTGATGATGACGTGCTGCGGAACATTTTGCGAGGAGAGGGATTTTTCGGCGCGCAGATTATTCCAGTCCTGAACTCCGCCTTTACCTCCGGATTCAAGCCATGAGGTGATGGTGTCTGTGTTGCTGAGCAGCTTGGCCCAGGTGTAGGCAGCCAACACGGTGCCACCGCCATTGAAGCGCTTTTGCAAAGTTGCTTGCAGGGAGTTATAGGTGCTGCCGAAGTTTCCCGGACCCGCATATTGCAAGCCGTTGAATTGAGGGAAGGGTCTCAGCAGCTGGCCAAGAGTGGTTGTCGCAGACGACAGCGCGCTGCCGGCCGCAGAGGTGGCGGCGAAAGGGTTGGCCACGGACTGGGCTATGCAAGCCTGCCCAGCCGGAGCGGTCACAGTAGCGTTGCACGTGGTGGCAGTGCCTGAGGCGACTTGTGCGGCCGCCTGTGCCAGATAGTTGTCTCCCAGTTGCGCGACCTGCTGGTTGTACACCGGCAGATGCGTGCCCTTGTTGGCCCCATATGCAACATCGGCGAACCACCCACCCCAGAGAGTGCGCTGGACATCGAGGTTCCATTGCTGCATATACCCGTAGTTGTAATTCGGGTTCTCAAATGTGGGACTCGATGCACCTTCCAAATCCAGGGCAACGAGCGGCAATCCGGTCTTGGGATCTATGCTTGCTCCGGGAGGCTGCACAAAGTTGATCCAGGGAGTTGTAATCGTGTTGGTAGGGAGAGTTGGATCTCCGTTGTTTCCCGTGTACTCAGTTTGAATGGAGTTCACAGGGTCGTTGAGAGGATTGGTCGCCCAACTGGCATCGAGGGGAATCCAGAATAACCCGTAGCCACCTCGCACTACAGTTTTTTGATCGAAACTATACGCGAACCCAATCCGCGGTGCGACCCCGACTCTGTTTTCGTCCAGGTTGTAGCGGCTGCTTCTGGAGGAACTGGCGACCAGTTTAACTGCGCCGAGCACTTCCGAGGTCGGTCCTCCTGGGGTGCCAACGGCTGCCGAGGCGAGTGGATCGACGGCGGTCGGATCAAAGTAGGACTGCCGATTATGCCGCTCGGACCATGGACTCTGATACTCGTAGCGCAGCCCAAGGTTGAGTGTCAGTTTGCTGGTTGTATGGAACGTGTCGTTGACATAGCCCGCGAGGAGCTTCTGCTTTCCCGCAACCAGGTTGGGAATCACAGCGGTGCCATAGAAGTGGTTGCCCACCTGCTCCGGGTTCGTCGCCCATCCCAGCAGGTAATCCGCGAAACCAAAACCGGGATTCCCAGTGTAGGTGCCGTCAAACCCTAGATAGCCGCTGATGATGTTGCTCTGAGCGTAGTTATCCAGGGTCATCTCGTCCTGAAAGCCCAACTGGATCGTGTGGCGTCCCCTCACCAGCGTGAGAGTGGGCGAGATCCAGAATTGGGTGTCATGATCGACGATGTAGCTCTGCCCCTGGGTGGCCATGACATTGTCGGACTCACCGACGACGCCGATCGTCGGAGGTGTTCTCTCAGACGAAGATAGCTCGGTATTGAACGCGGAGTTCCAACCGATGGTGGTAAAGTCGAAACCCGAGTTCTTTGGAGTGCGCAGGTAGTTGAAGCGAGTTGCCGATACGTCCAGGTTGCCGATGACATTCGGGTTAAAGACGTAGTTGTAGCCAATGGCGAGACCCTTTGAGGTAAACGTCTCCGTGCAGCGATCGAGGCAGAGGCCGGTGCCTAGCGGATCCTCAGGCTGGTTCAAGTTGTTCCATTGGCTGAACCGGCCGAACAGATGTTGCTTGTCGTTGATTTTTTGATCGATGCGCACAATATTCTGGTTCTGATTTCCGCCGAGCGAGTAACTGGACGCATAGTTGTTCAGTTGGTTTGCATTTGTTGGAGCAGGCCAGAGGGCCATCAACGTTTTCGCTGTCTGATTGATGCGGGCTGCTGGAATGGTATTGTTTGCGAAAGGAGCAGGGGTGCCTAGAGGAGCTCCCGTCGCTGGATTGGTGGCGCAACCGCCGACGCCCAAACCATCTGCGTTGGGAGTTGTCTGAAGCATGCCACCGCATGGGTCGATAATCCTGCTGAGCCCGTTTGCAGTAAGAAGGTTGGTGAGATCCACAGCGTTACCACCTTTTACCGCAGCTTGCACATCGGCTGTTGGAACCGTCGATAACCATGACGACGCGGAGCGCAACCGGAAACCCTCGTAGCTGTAGAAGAAGAAGGTCCTGTCTCTCCAAATCCTTCCTCCGGCATTGCCGCCAAACTGATTCTGAATCCATGGCGGCCGGGGTGTTCCATTGTGATTGTCGAAGAAGTCGTTGGCGTTGAATATCTTGTTGCGGATGTATTCGTATAGCTCGCCGTGGAAATTGTTGCCGCCGCTCTTGGTGCTCAGGTTGAGAACTCCGCCGGCAACCTTGCCCCACTCCGGGCCGATGTTATTGGTCTGGACTTTGAATTCCCCCACCGAATCCTGCGTCGGGATCATTATGGGCAAATTGATATAGCCGATATTGAGCGGCTGGCCATCCAGGTATTCGGCGCTCTGATTGGCAAATGCGCCACCAATCTGGAAGTTGCCCCACGAGAAGGGATTTTGGCCCGTCGCTGTTGCACCAGCCTGCCCTTGCATAACTACCGACGGAGCCACTTCGACGAGGCTGAAAATATTGCGACCGTTCAGCGGAAGTTCGTCGGCGTTACGCTCTTCGACAACCTGGCCCAGAGAGGAAGTCTCGGCCTGCAGGAGCGGGACATCTGAGGTAACCGTGACAGTCTCACTGGCTTGACCGATGGGAAGCGAAATATCGAGCCGGGTTGTCTGCTGTACCTGAATCACGATGTTTTCCCGGTTGACATGCTTAAATCCGGTCTTTTCAACAACGAGGTGATACTCGCCGGGGTTGAGATTCACGAATGAGTAGAGCCCGGAATCGCCCGATGTCTGGACCTGCTTTTCCTGAGTACTTTTGTTGATGAGCGTAACGGTTGCGCCCGGCACAACTGCGCCGGTGGAATCCAGGACTGATCCGGTGAGGGTGCCGTATGTTGATTGTGCTCTCGCGAACAGGGAGCATGACAAGAGAAGGATCACGCTGAAAAGGCCATACGCGATCGCGTGGCCAGACCTTGCGCATCTCATTTTTGACATGGTGCCTCCAAGAATTCTCGAACGTGGAGTTACACTCCACGCAGAGTATTACGAGGCTGCGAATGCATTTGTACCAGCGCGGCAGGGAATGAATTCTATTTTTTTGACGCGGCTTGAAACAGCGCATACTCCCGGCTGGCATCGGCCGTGCGGCCGGCACGCGAATAAAGATGCGTCAAGCGATAGTGGACCAGTTTGTCGGGATTGGGGTCCTGCTCTGCCGCCACCAGGATCCTGATTGCCGCGGAAGTATCGCCCAGCTTTTCGTCCGCTTCCGCCAGGTTCAGGCTGGCCCACTGGGGTGCATGTCCGGTTTGCATGCGGGGCAAGAGAAATTCGCGCAGGGCCGAATACTGCTCCATCTGCAACATGCACCTGCTCAGATGGGCGGCAGCCCGTTCATCGGTGGGATAGGCCGCCAGTTGCTGGCGAAATGCTTCCGCCGCAGCAGGCCATTCTTCCCGCTTTTCACGCAGCAAGCCGAGGCTGTAATGCAGATCGGAGAGATCCGGGTGCTGCCGCACAAGCTGCTCATACTGCGCAATGGCCTCATCGCCGTGTCCCTGGTCGGCAAGCACGTCGGCGTAAAACTGCTGCAGGTATGGGGAATCGGGAAATTGCTCGCTGCATTGTTGTATCTGCCGCATTCCTTCTTCACCGCTCAGCACGGCAAGCAAATAAAGCAGCGCAATATCCTTCGGGTGCTGTCTCCATGCGTCGACCCCACCGGGCCAGTCCAGATCGGAGCGGAAGTATGGAGATATACGCGTTGCCTCGGCGAACGCACTGCGGGCTCCGGCAGAGCCGTCGCTCGGCGCCTGCCGCAACGCAGCAAGGAAAGGTTCGGAACCGGGCGCCTTGCTCAGCGTTGTAGCGAAAAACTGTCCGCTGCGAATGTACGATTTCGCCAACTGGACCTGGGCAAGATCGCGCGGATAAGAATCGCTGTTGAGGAGCGAACGGTAGATCACGGCCGACTCGACGGGTTCGTCGACGTCGAGGTAACATTGCGCTACGGCGGACAGGACGCGCGGGTTCTTTAGCTCTTCGCGAAAGATCTTCTGCAGCATGGGGTGCAGGCTATCGAAGTCTCCCATGCGGCATCTTTCTTCGGCAAGCAGGGCGTAGGTTTCGGGTACGTATTTCAGCTTGAGTGCCATCGAGTAATAACGAATGGCCTCCGCCGAGCGCTGCTGCATTTGAAGGCTTAGAGCCAGATCATTCAGAATCTCCGCTGAAGACGGATTCTGAGCCAGGGCCTTGCGATATGCCTTCTCGGCAGTCGCATACTGCTTTGCATCCATCGCCTGGCGCGCGGATTTCAAGCCGGCGGATTGCTGGGCCTGCATCGAAACTGCGATGCAGCCGAGCACGCCGGTAGCGAGCGCGAGCCTAAACCTGCGCATACGTGGCCAGTCAACCTTCCATGACGTGGCGCAACGATGGACCGGATTGTATTTCGGAATGGTCATGGATGAAGCCTGGCGGACGAAGCCATCAAGCCCACGCGCCGAAATCTGATGCGCGGAACACATAAGATTGACCGGCGGAGTCCTCATTGTCAAGCGGCACGACAGGCAGCACCTTCACGCGGTGAACCTCAACGCGCGCCGTATGATACTCTTCGTTCGTTGCACAGCTCGGTGACGTTCCGGTGATGATCTTCCGCATTCGAGGGAGACGAATGAAGCATTCAAGGCGCGCATTTCTGTTGAGCACGTTCCCTGCCGCAGCCGCAGTCGCACTGCAGCAGGGCGTGGTTGCGCACAAGGGCGCCCTTCAGCCGCGCGGCAAACGATCAGGCCTTCCCTACGATGCGCACTTTGTCGAAGTGAGCCGGCAGGCACGGATCGATCACCCTGTGCTTTATGGATCTCCGCGCCCCAAAGATTACATCCTTGAATCGATCGGCTGTGGATGCGCATTTCTGGATTACGACAACGATGGATGGATAGATATTCTGGTTCTGGGCGGAAGCACGCTCAGCGGTCCTGACCCCGGCATCACCAACCGCCTCTATCGCAACAACAGGGACGGCACCTTTCACGATGTCACAGTTGACGCCGGTCTGACCAAAACCGGCTGGGCATGCGGCGTTTGCGTCGGCGATTACAACAACGACGGCTTCGACGATCTGTTTATCACCTACTGGGGACAGAATGTTCTCTATCGAAATAATGGCAACGGTACATTTACCGATGTGACGCGTGAAGCCGGCCTGCTGGGCACGGCTACACGCTGGGGGACCGGCTGCACGTTTCTGGATTACGACCGCAATGGGCACCTGGATCTCTTCGTCTCGAACTACACAGTCTTCGACCCCGCCAAGACGCCGCGGCCCGGAGAAAAGCCTTACTGCTTCTTTCAAGGCGTGCCCGTCAATTGCGGTCCGCGAGGGCTTCCTTTCGGCCGGCACAGCCTCTATCGCAACAACGGGAACGGCACCTTCACGGACGTGAGCCAGGCCGCAGGGATTGCGGAGGCACGTAGCAACTATGGCTTGACTGCGGTTGCCGCCGACTTTGACGATGACGGTTGGCCGGACATCTATGTGGCATGCGACTCAAGCCCCAGCCTGCTGTTCATCAATAATCACGATGGGACATTTCGCGAAGAAGGCGGCGTGCGTGGCGTTGCCTATAGCGATGACGGCCAGGAGCAGGCGGGCATGGGCGTGGCGGTCGGCGACTATGACTGCGACGGCCACCTGGATATTTTCAAGACCAACTTTGCCGGAGATCTGCCCATTCTCTTTCGCAATCTTGGCAAAGGCATTTTTGAAGATGAAACGCGCGCCAGCGGCCTGGCGGTGGACAACCGGTTTGTAAGCTGGGGAACGGGATTTGAAGACTTCGACAACGACGGCTGGCCCGATATCAGCGTGGCCACTGGCCACATCTATCCCGACTTTGAACGCCGCTTTCCGGATTCGCCCTACAAGAGTCCTCTGTTGCTTTTCCGCAACCTGGGCCACGGCCATTTCGAAGAGTTATTCGACGAAGCGGGGAGTGCCATTCTTGAGCCGCATTCGAGCCGCGGCATCGCCTACGGCGATTTCGATAATGACGGCGACGTCGACATGCTGGTGGTGAATCTGGGCGAAGCGCCATCGCTGTTGCGCAACGATGTGACGGGAAAAAGCCACTGGATTAAGATTCGCCCCGAAGGCAGCATTTCGAATCGATCTGCGATCGGCGCGCGCATTGAAGTGACCGCCAACGGAGGGAAGCAAACGAAAGAGCAGTTGAGCCAGTCCAGTTTTCTTTCCTGCAATGACTTCCGTCTTCATTTCGGTTTGGGAAGCGCGCTAGAAGCCGATGTTACGGTGCGCTGGCCGAACGGCAAACGTGAAAGCTTTGCGGCGCTCAAGGCCGATCAGCTCTACACCATCAAAGAAGGCACAGGCATTGTGGCCAACCGCGGCTGGAAGTAAGCCTATCTAAGGGTGATTCGCTTCCTTACGCAACAATGCATAAAGCAGCGGCTTTCCTGTGGGCTTCTGGCTGCCTCCATGCGGTTCAATGGTGACGAAGACCGCATCGATCTCCGCCAACTGACGCGGATCGTCTGAGCGAAGTACCCAGCGACGATTGGATTCACTGTCCATGTATAGAATGCCAAGATTCATAGGGTGCGACGCCCCGTTCGACTCCGAGTCCCGCTGCCCCCACACTTGAAAGTCGCTGGCATTCTTGACGTCCGGCTGGTGATCCAGATCGAAGGCGTAGAACACCAGGGACTTGTTCTGCGTATAAAACACACGGCCGAACGGCTTGCGCGTGCGGCTGGCGCTATCCACATCGAAGACGTCGGCGATATAGAGTTTGCGCGCGCCCATCAGTTCGCGAATGTCCCGATCTGACACCAGGTATTGTTCCGCGTCTTTAACACGCCGATCCTGGTCGCGATTCTGCGCAGTGAGCGATGTAATGTCGGACGCAAGCGACGCCTCATGCAGCAGGGAGCGGTTATGGTCGGTTTTGAGGACATTGAAATCTGCCTGCAGCTTTTGGTATGCGTTTTCAGCCGCGCCCAGTTGGCTGACCAGTTTGTCGCGTTCGGCCGTCAGTTGACGAAGATTGTTCTCTGCTTCGCGATTCAGACTTGACAGGTCGCTGATGCGAATATCGGCAAGGCCCGACTCCGTGCGCAGGCGGGCGAGTTCCTGGTCGCGCTGGGAAATCTGCTCGCGCAATTTAGAAATTTGGGCAGCATCGGCGGCGAGCAGGCTCGTGAAAGCCTGCTTGTCGGAATCAACCGGTTGCTGAACCGGAGCCGCGCTCGATTGCAGCACGGACGGGGCGGGCACATTCCTATGCTCGCCGATGCGATACGCGCCCAGCGCCACCGCAACCATCAGGCACGCTGCTGCCGCTGCAACGGATGCTTCGCGTCCTGCCCACAGGCGCCGGCGAGGGGCACGGGATGCTTGCCGGTCCACTATGGAGAGCACCTTTGGCACACTATTTGCATGTACTGCCGAGAATAGTCTTTCCCTGGCGGCGCTATTATCCCATCTTTCGGCTTCTTCGCTCAGTGGCTGATTCTGCGATAGGAAGGCCATGCCCTCCGCGCCGATAGCCGTGTACTGGTCGCGGATATCGCGGCATGCGCCGCAAGTCTCCAGATGCCGCTCCAGGTCGAGCCTTTCCCGCATGCTCAGCGAGCCGGCCGCGGCCAGAGCGCTGAGCTCCTTGAATCGTTCGTGATCTTCTGTCTCTTCAGTTCGTTGCATGACGATGATTCCGTAACCCTCTAACCACCGCGCTGCTGCGCAGCCGTTCGAGACCCCGGTAAAAATGATGACGTATGTTACCCAGGGGCTCATGAAGCCGCTCGCTGATTTCTCTCAGCTCAAGGCCGTCAAAATAAAACAACTTCAGCGTTTCATACTGCATTTCAGTGAGATCTTCGAAAGCGCACTGCAACCGGTCGAAATCGACCTTCGCACCAATCTCTCGCTCTACATCGGCATTTCCTACCAGTGTCCCCTCAAGATTATCCGACTCGATGTCCGTCCGCAGATAAAATCCTCTACGCGTTAGGTGGGCCTTTCGGTCCCGCGCCCGGCTATAGGCCACCTGGATGATCCACACCCTCACGCTGCCTCGCGATGGCTCGAATGAAAGCGCCTTGCGATAGACATACAGGAAGCAGTCCTGAACCACTTCCTCCGCTTCGCCGACATCGCGCAGAATCCGAAGAGCGATGCTGTAAACCAGCCTGGAATGGCGCGAGAACAACACGTCCAGAGCGTCCGCATCCTCAGCGCGCAAAAGCGAGATGAGCATTTCATCACTCAACTCATCGCTCTCGATGGGCTGCGAAATCGCGCCCAACGCGTCGCGAATTGGCCCCAGCACGCGCAACTCTTCGGTTCGTCGCCCGGGAAGCAAGTCGAATTGGCCGGCCATAGCGATTCGCCTGACCGTGTTGGCATCACTGCTCAAGGAGAGCAACCCCCACGAGCAGGAACTATACGCCAGCACGTTAAGGGTTTTCCAGACAATTATGTGATTTGGATTACTTCAAAAAACTTCATTTTAGATGGTACACATCCCCGTCTGAAGCCGTATATATTGGTGCGAGTCACGCTGGTTGAAGTCTTCTGCATTAAAGCCGGGCCCTAACCGATTCGTTCAGATTTCGCCGGAGGAGCATTGCATAACAAAGCCTCAGAGTGGACGAAGAGGCTGAACCGCAGACTGATTGCAGTTCTCCTGTTTCTGTCCGCACTGCATTATCCCTGTGTACTTCACGGACAATCGACGACGGCTTCTCTCACCGGACGGATTACTGATTCGCACCGTGCGGTCATCAGCGCAGCCAGCGTGCAGGCGATCAACACCAGCACGGGCATCAGCTATCCCGGACTGACAAACCAAGCGGGCATTTATTACGTCTCCGACCTGCCGCCGGGCCGGTACCGGATCGAAGTCGAGAAGATCGGATTCATCTCCGTCATTGAATCCGGAATCATCCTCCATGTGCAGGATGCGCTGGAAGTGAACTTCGAAATGCAACTTGGCTCGGTATCGGAGAGCGTGACGGTGGAAGGTAGCGCGCCGCGGCTCGATACCGAGTCCTCAAGCCTGGGCACGGTCGTCGAGCGCCGCGAAGCAAACGACTTGCCGCTGAACGGAAGAAACGTATTCAACCTCATCGCGCTGGTTCCGTCCGTCGTGCCGCAGGGCAGCGCCATGGGAACGCCGGTGGGCGTCAATCCGTTCGGGTGGGGTAATTACCAGGTAAGTGGAGCTTTCGGGAACCAAAGCGTCGAATATCTCGACGGACAACCTTTGAACATCAGCTACATCAACATGCCGATCCTCATTCCGATTCAGAATTCGATTCAGGAGTTCAAAGTGCACACCGGCACTCTACCTGCCGAGTGGGGCCGGTTCGCAGGCGGAGTTACAAATCTCAGCACCAAAAGCGGCACCCAGTTTCTTCGCGGCGAAGCGTACGAATATCTGCGCAATCGGGTCTTCAATGCGAATGATTTCTTCCTCAACCAAGTGGGAAAGCCGCGCCCGCCATGGGTGCAAAACCAGTTTGGGGCGGAAGTAGGCGGCCCGATAAATCTGCGCCACTGCTGCGAGAACAACCGCACCTTCTGGTTTACCAACTGGGAAGGCTTCCGATTGCGCACCGGTAGTCCCTTCACGGCAACTGTTCCCACGCAGGCGGAGCGGGACGGCGATTTTTCCGCGCTCAGCACTGCGATCCTCGACCCCTGCGCGGGCAGTGCGCTCAACGCGCAAGGTGCATGTCCCGCCAGCACGTCACAGCCCATGCCCTTCGAAAGCAATCGCATCCCCGCCGATCGGATCAACTTTACATCGCGAGAGCTTCTTTCCCTCTGGCCCTTGCCCAACGCGACTGGCACAGTGGCTCCTTCAGGGACTTTCAATAACTTCAACACGGTCGCCAACACCGGTGGAAATCAGAATCAGGTGGTGGGTCGCATAGACCGGGAACTCACAGCAAGACAGAAACTCTTTGCCCGCTTGAGTTACTGGAACGTTCTTGACCTGCCCATCGACCCGCTGCAGAACGGGCTATGCGAAGATCGATGCCTGGAGCACTACGCAAGCGGAGCCTTGGCGACAGGATATAACTACAGCATTAATTCCATGGCTATCCTGGACGTGAATGCCGGAATCAGTTACTTCTCCTATCTGCGCTCGCCAAAAAATGCAGACTTCGATCTAACTTCCATTGGCTGGCCGGCTGGCTACAATGCTGCAATTCCAGCAAAGATGCGAACGCCTCCAACACCATGCGTCGCCAGCTTTGCCGATAACATCATGTGCTCGCAAGGCCAGAGTTTTATTCAGGACCGAAACACTCAATACAATCTCTCGCCAAGCCTCACACTGGTGCGGGGCCATCACCTTTATCACTTTGGCTTTCAATTGGAGGTGAGTTACGACGACGCGGCGCAGACCAATGTTGCCAGCGGCGCATTCGATTTTTGCGGAGTGGGCGAGCCTTGCTTTACTGGCGTATCGATGGCAGATTTTCTGCTGGGCTACGCGGACAACTTCAGCAACGTGAACAACCACTACTCCGCTCAGGCGGTGGTTCCTGCCTTCACCGCTGGCAAGCAGGTTTATCGCGCGTTTCACTTTAATGACACGTGGCGGGTCACAGACGCGCTCTCAGTGAATCTTGGCCTGCGCTATGAATTGCCCGGCCCATGGTCGGAGCGTTTCAATCGCCTTTCCTATTTCGATCCGGCTGCAGCCAGCTACCTCAATCAGTTCTCGCCCGGGGGATTGCCGCGAGTGATGGGCGATGTTTTTCTGGTACCGCAGTCGGATAGGAATAACGTTCCCTTGGCAACCAACAATGTGGCTCCGCGACTTGGGGCCGCTTACAGCCTGTCACCTTCGACGGTCATGCGCGCCGGCTATGGCATTTTCTGGATACCGGACCATGTCGCATATGCCTTGAATCCGAATAATGACATGGTGAATGCTGCCAGCACGACTTATACCGGGACTGTCGACGGCATTCATCCGTATAACTCCATTTCGCAGCCTTTTCTGAACGGCATTTCACCGCCGCCGGGTCGATCTTTGGGAACCGAGGGCACGCAGCAGTTTATGACCCAAGTGGTGCAGTCCATTACTGAGGTCGACCGCAGTAACCATCCTCATGGGTATGTTCAGCAATGGAACCTCAGCGTGGAGCAGCAACTGCCTGCAGGAATCTCATTCGTGGCTGCCTATGCGGGTTCGAAGGGAACGCACCTGGCCCAGTATTCACAGCAGATCAACCAGATCTCGGATGGACTGCTGGGTGAAGCGGCGGCACAGTTCGCAGCACGAGGCCGATCCGCTGTGATGCTATTGCAGTCGGCTGCAAATCCATTCTTTATCGACGGCCATGTGCTGGCCCTGACGGCGCCGACCACGACCGAAGGGCAACTGCTGAGACCTTATCCGCAGTACACCAGTGTGGAGTTATCGGGACAAGGATCGTTCGCGAGCACCTACCATTCATTTCAATTTACGGCTCAACGACGATTTGCGGCGGGAGGAACTCTTCTTGCGGCCTATACAAATTCAAAACTGATCAGTAATACCGATACGCTGACGGCATGGCTTGAAAACAGCGTAGGAAATGTTCAGGACAATAACAACCTTCGCGGGGAACGGTCGCTCTCATCGCAGGATGTGCCGCAGCGTCTCGTGGTCAGTTACGTTCTCGATCTTCCGTTTGGGCAGAACCGGCACTACCTGGCTCATATCGGCGGCGCGTTGAACCGGCTCATTGGCGATTGGGGCATCGATGGCGTTACCACATTTCAGAGAGGCTTTCCGCTGGCATTCAGCAGCGGCCAGGTGAACGATGTCACTCTGTTCGGAGCCAATTCCAGGCCCAATGTTTTGCTCTCATGCCGTAAGTCCGATGCTGCCGCGGGAAGCAACCGATTGCGCGACTGGTTCAACACCGCCTGCTTTGCCGCCCCCGTTGACTTCACCTTTGGAACGGAGCCGCGCGTAGACCCCACGCTGCGATCCGACGGCGTGGATAACTTCGATCTCGCGGCCTTCAAGAGATTCTTATTCGGGCAGCAGGATCGTGCCGGCATGGAAATACGCGTGGAGTTCTTCAATCTATTCAACCGCGAGCAATTCGCGCCGCCAGACACCACATGCTGCACCACCAACAACGCCAATTTCGGCGTGGTCACCAGTACCGATCCTGGAACTAATCCGCGGCTAGTGCAGTTCGCGGCTAAACTCTTCTTCTGAGCGCAGGCACGACGCGTGCTCCCGTGCCATTGAAAAGTTCTAACTATAAGAATCCAGCCGAGCACATGACGGCGGAGTGTAAATCTTGAGCTTCTCCGCTCTCGGCCCGATTCATGTAAAGGCCATGCCGCATAATTGAGGCACGTCTCTTCACAGTTTCGCCCTGAAGACGCGACAAGAATCTGTTTTTGTCTGCTCGACATCGAATCGTCGCTCTGAATTATGATGCCGCCGGAAGCGCATATCGAGTCGACCTGATCGGCATCACAACCGGCGCGGAGATACTCCTGGATTCCGACCCGCACAAGCCTGGTCCAGAGGGGAGTCAAGTTCGCGTCAACATCTCTCGATGGCGACGACCTCTTCCAGTCCTGGTTTAGAGCAGCCCGCAAAATCGTTTCTTACTCCCGTTTGGGGGAAAGGCCGCGATCGCTAGGATTCTCCTAGCGCCATAACGCGCGCGTTTGCTTGCGCCGACTCAGGAGAAAGGAGATTAATATCCAAGCTCTCGATTGCTAGATCGAAAGTTCCACTGCCTTCGCAGCAAACGGATGCGGAATATCCTTCGTTTACTGGAATGTCTCGAAGAGTCCAATTGCCTGCACCGCGATCATCATGGACCAGAGAAGCCTCATCCGAATGCGACTCAATCGGAGACGCCGAGACGGGTACGGTAACCTCCTGAAGGCTTCGATAAAGTCCAAGGCCAATCGCTTTGAGGTACGCCTCTTTGCGTGTCCATAGGTTGTAGAAGCCTCTTGTTCGTTCACCGGACGGCATCGCCAGCCACTGCTCGAATTCCAACTTCGACATCACCGTTTTCGCCATGTTATGTAGATCGCCGAGAGGGCGGCGCCACTCAATGTCGACTCCCAACTCGCGCCCGAGGGCAACACCGATCAAAGCTGCTCCTTTTGTATGACTGAGATTGAAGTGCAGGCTCGCCCGTTGATTGATCCTTTTTCCGACAAGCAGAAGTGTCGGCTTGGTGGTGGACGCGCTCGCCAAGCCACTTTGGTTTCCGGAAACCGGCTCGTTGGCATATTGCACCGAGGCTGGTGAGACCCCCAGGCAATGGCCCAAGACAAAGCGCAGCGCCGCGTGCGATGCGATGTAATCGTGGCATAGTTTCTTCGAACTGAATTTCTCCGACTTACAAAGCTCCTCCACCGACAGCATCGCACGCCAGGACGCGATATGGCTCGCAGAATTGGCTGCGGATTGGTCGAGAGAAACGCGCCAAATATAAACTCTGTCCAGGCTAAGCATCTGTACTGCCTCAGTAGATGGCTCGCGCGAAAATCGGAGTGATGATCCGGAATCGAGACTTTCCAAATCAGTGACGCTCCGTTGAATGGCCTGCGAATGGTTGACACGGCGGAGGATTGAGACGGAGTCCGGTCAACGCCGGGCAACGCGACAAATTCCTTCAGCGCCAGGACAGCAGGGGCTTTCGATTACGCACTGCCATCGAAGATGTCATAGGAGCTGCCATTCTGCAAGCGCCACAAGGACGCATAGAGGCCGCCGCTTCGAATTAGATCGTCATGGGTGCCACGCTCGCAGATCTGGCCGCTTTCGAGGACAATAATCTCATCGGCGTGGCGAATGGTGGACAAACGGTGTGCTACGACCAGGAGCGTTCTGCCTTGGGCTGAGTTGTGGATGGATCGCTGCACGATGCCTTCGGTCTCGTAGTCGAGTTGGGATGTGGCCTCGTCGAGGGCGAGTACCGGGGCGTTCTTGAGCAGGGCTCGGGCGATGGCGATGCGCTGCCGCTGGCCGCCGGAGAGACGCTGTCCGCGCTCGCCCACGTTGGATTCTGCACCGGCGGGCAGATCGGCCAGGAAGGCGGTAGCCCCGGAACTGCGCAGGGCGTCGTCGAGCTCTTCGGCGGTTGCGTCCGGGCGCCCATAGAGTACGTTGTCATGGACTGTGCCCTCGAAGAGGTATACGTCCTGGCCTACAACGCCGATGGCGCCGCGGAGATCGCGGAGGTCGAGTTGGCGGATGTCCTTCCCGTTGAAGAGAATCGATCCCTGGTCAACGTCGTAATGGCGAAGAAGCAGGCGCAAGAGTGTGCTCTTACCCGACCCGGTGGGGCCGACGATGGCCAGCATCTTGCCAGGCTTCACGGTGCAGGAGACGCTTTTCAAGACATCGACGCCGGGCTGGTAGCTGAAGCTGACGGAGTCAAAAGTGATCTCAGGCGGGGCAGATTTATCGGTCAGGCGCAGTGGACCGCTGACGATTTTCGGATGCGCGTCCATGACCTCCAGGATGTTTTCCGCCGAGCGAACCGCTGAGTGATATTGCCGGAAAACCCCTTGCAAGCTGGCGAGCGAACTCATCAGATTCGGGAACCAGTAGAGTACGTGAAGGGTGCGGTCGGGCAGGACCTCGCCGCTGAGGACAAGCGTGCCGGCATACCCGATGGCAAAGGTGAAGCCGGCGCCGAAGATGCCCTGCACGACCTGATACTGGATCGAAGATGCGGAATCAGCTCGCACGGTGGTTTCGTCGACGTCGCGTCCCTGCAGTGACAGGCGAGCCGTCTCAATATCTTCCGCGGTGAAGTTCTTGACGTCGATAATGCCGGCAAGGCTGTTGCTGAGCTGCTGGCTATAGGTTCCGGATGCTGTGCTGGCGGCCTTTGTGAGCCGGCTAACCATGGGGCCGATGGCGAAGGCAGCCAACATAACCAGGGGCAATGGGAGAATGGCCAGACCGAAGAGGCTGGGGGCGATCCAAAGCAACATGCCTCCGGCCCAGGCTATGCTCATGACGCTTTCGATGAGGCTGTCGCCGATGGTCTCGACGAAGCGGCCGATCTGGGCTGTGTCGTCCACGACGAGGGTCATTAGGCGGCCAGTGCCCTGGCGCTCGAAGAATACGATGTCCTGGGATTGGATTCGCTTGAGGAGCGGCTCGCGAATCTGCCGCTCGGTGTCGCGTGCGAGTCTGGACCAGGCGACGGTGCGGTAATAATCGAGGATGCTTTCGACGAGGACGAGCACGGCCAGGAGCGCGGTCATGCCGCCGATGCTCGGTCCCACGGCGGCCGCAATGCCGGCGGAGCTGAGCGCGACGTTGATGGTGGAGATGAGTGTGACGCGACGTGCGGTCGCGACAAGTTGGGTGGCGAAAGAGAGGGCCAGCGCGACGAAGTGCCTGGCAGAGATGGGCGATTCATGCAGGAGGCGTACAAGCGCGTTGCCACCGTTTTTCGCAGGCGGTTCAACTACGCCTTCAAGGACCACCGTCTGGAGGTGCGTGACGATCAGCGATTTGCATGGGACGTCAACGCCAACCCGGAACTGAATAAGGACCCTGCCGGTGGCGGGGTTCGCGCGGGCAAGGATTACCCCATTTTCGGCGAGCAATGCTTTTTCGAGGGCGGCCGCCAGGGCAACCCTGCCTTTCAGGCCTCCGACTTCCCATCGTTCGCGACCGGGGATCGAGGACAGCAGGACTAACTCTGGAGTCGACGACATCGTGCGCTATCCCTCCCCGGTCAATTGTCTGGATATTGCCAACATCAGGTTGACGGACGGGGACGAGCCGAAGCAGCGGCCATGCGGATGCATCGAGATGAGAGAACGACGTTCAGATGGGGGCATCGTATGGAGGGGGCCCGATGATTGCTGGATAGAGATAGTAAACCCTCCGGCTGCTGATTTCTGTCTTAGCGTACCGGAGGGTCGGTGTTTCGTGTGGCACGAGTGCTCGGACGATTACAAGTGGCGTTTCGCTCGGCGGCAACTTCGAGCAATCACGCTTCTTTACGTGTCAGCTTGCCTTGGTGGGAACGAAGTACTCGTGGAGATTCTTGCCGCTGACAGACTTTGAGAACGAGTCCGCAGCGAAGTAAAACCAGCCGACCGGTCCGAGCAGGACGCGAGCCGCAGTAGCGCCTGCGATGTGCAGTGCCGCACCCTTAATGTTGCCGTCAATGACGAGGCTTGCGCCAGGGAACGCGAATACTTCGCCTGCCGCTTTAACACCGTTGAGAATGGGCGTTCCATTCACTAGATTTGTATCCTGCACTTGGACCATGACCGTCTCTCCTTTTGGGCTGAGGATAACGCCCTCCACTCGCGTGGCAGACTGCGGCGTTTGTTCCTTTTTAACCTTAGGGGCGTCCACGGCCGGAGCCTTGGAACGACGGCTCAGCGGTACCTCTTTGTTTGGCGGCGGGGAAGCCTTCATGAATATGAAGATTAACATGCAATTAATTGCATCAGCAATAGAAATAGAGGTAAATATTTATCTGAAATCAAGTTATTTGTTTGAGGGTTGCGTGAAGCGAACAACCTTGCCTTCGCGGCGCTTGGCATTCAGCGGCTGGATCGAGCCCGGCGTTGCCTTGGGAATGGCAAATCCGGGCCTCTGCGAGGGGCGGCAGATGCCTATCTCATTCACTGGGGACGCCCGCGAAAACTGCTCAATATGCCGCAAGTCGATTTATACCGAAGAGGCACCCGGACTCCGACTGCCGTCATCGTGCTTTGCGCTTTGGCGCGCCTTTTTTTCCTCTTCTTCGAGGTCATGCATGGCTTCAGCCTTTGCGTCTTCCAGGTCTTCCAGCGTTTCGGCAGAGACTCGTTTCACTTCACGGCCAACCTTTACCCCAACCTTGATGCTCTCCTTGAGCAGGGGTTTCCAATTGAGTGCCAAAACCACACCGGACGCCAGACCCAGGAGGTAAGTTGTCTTTTTCATTTTTGCCTCGACTGGCGGTGGCCAGCTTTCTTTGACCTGCAATTTGGAGCGTCTGGGGAGATTAGTGCAGAGAGGACTACACTGGACCGCTGCCGCTGGTTCATGTGGATGATAACGTATGCCCGAGTTGCATTGCAACGATAACAACAATCAGGGGTTGCGCGCGAATAGAGACAGGCTTGCACACGGCACGTGCGCGGCGTTTCAGGTTCTTGAATCATTTCGGTCACCCGCTGCTGCCATTGACGAACCAGTACGGTTCAGCGGATGCGTCGTTGCGCTCGAGACTGCCGATTCCAAAATTGAGCTCGATGGAACGAAGCAGGCTGTAGTGGTTGTATGGCTCGCTTTGTGAAGTGCCGGCCTTCAGCATGTCTCCGATGAGAAGTGTGTAGATGTCGTACTCGGAATACGGGAAGGATTCATCGAAAGTGATGACGATCAGAGTACTGGGTGGAAATTTTGCAAGTGGATTGTCGCCGAGAAAACTGTTCAGAAAGGCCGCGATGTTGTCGATGGTTTGAGAACTGGGCATGGCGGACGTGACTTTGCCACCGACGATTGTGGAGTGACCGTCGTTGATGAGGTTGGGCGAGAACCAACTATAGTTGGGGAGCTTGCCTGAAGCCAAGTCTGACTCGATGTCCTGGGCGTTGACGATGTTGGCGGCGCGTGCGCGGTTGCTGACAATATTGGGGAAGTTCAGGCATGGCACGTGCCGGCGCGCGAACAATGGATCGAAATCCGGTGCGGGATTCGGGCCGATGGGCGGATAGGGCGGGTCAGGCGGTGGAAACATGATGGCCGGTGGCTGGACGATGTCTGACGTCTGCAGGTTTTCGGCATAGGACTTCCAGGTGAGGCCCTTGGATTCAAGGAGGTCCACGATGCTGGTGACCGGGAGTTGGCTGTTAGGTTCTGTGCTGGTGATATATGGCGCCACCCAAAAGGAATCATCGCCGTTGAACCCAAACGTGTCGCCGGCCACCGAGAGGATGTAGTTGGGCTGCGATGGGTGGGTTACGCCAATGGCGTTCGACAGAAAGACGCCCTTTTCCAGAAGTGACTTCATGTAAGCGTTCTGGAGAACGAGCGCTCGTGAGGCATTCTCCAGCATGACGATCACAACGTGCTCAAAGCTTGTTGCCAAGATCCCTCCTTGCTGACTGATCCTGATGAAGACAATTTGCGAAGCTAACCTGTGCAAGGCGTCAGCGCACGAGTTCGGCAGGAAGCAGTTCGAGTGCGCCGAACTCGGCTTCAGTAGCATGCCGCATCCACTCGGCAAAGTCGGTTACGAAGGGCAGCAATCGTTGCCCCTCGGATTCGGGGTTAACTGCGAGTTCTAGACAGCGCCGCATGGCAGGCTCTTGAGCCGGGTAGTATTTCGAGAAGCATTGGTAGGACGGGTAGAGGTCGCGCGTGTAGGCGCTCTGACGCTTCATCACGAGCAGCATGCCGGCGCGCAGGAATGCCTTCATCATGTCGTGGCATAGGCGCTTCTTTGCGTCGTGGTTGGTGGACTCATCGAAGTCTCTGACGAACTGATCGACCAGGTGGGGAAAGATACGGAACCACTCTTCGGCAATAGGGGCGTCTGTTGTATAGGGCGGGATTTGCGGCAGCAGATCTTCGCCATGGATGCAGACCGCGGAGACCTTCATGACGAAGCGATAGTAATGGAACGGGCCGTGGACGTTGGCTAGAGTGATGTGCGAGCTTTCGATGCTTGCGACAAAGGGGAAGCGGAAGAGAAAGCCGTCGAATTGCGGCGGTGCGGTGGGCTGGGAGCTGTTGTCGTCGAAAAGTACGGCAAAGAGATCAAGATCGGAGCGGCCGGCGAGCGCCCTTCCGCGAGGCACCGATCCGCGCAGGTAAAGACTGTGCAGGCGATCTCCGAGGCGATGAACTTCAAGCTGGCGCGCATAATCGACTGCTTCGCTCCAGGGAGGAAGGATCTTGTCGAAGGCGGCATCGGAGACCAAGTAGCCGTGTTCGTCGACATCCAGGAAAGTTCCGGATTTTGTTATTTCGTTCATCACTTTACTCAATGTTTGGTGGAAGCGTGTCGGTCGTGCGGCTAGTCAGGGATCAGGATTTCCTTTTCGCCGAATAGTCTCTCTGCGATGATGCCGCGCGTGGCGCAGTCGGCCAGCAGGGCATTGGACTCGACAATGGGGCTGGAATCTTCGCTGTACTTCTTGCTCATGATGTAGTTGAGCCACGGCTCCTGCCCCATGGCGTAGACGTAAACCTCCTTACAGTTGAAGCGGCGAACAATGTCCATGCCGCGCTTGTAGTTGGAGCCGGAGAGGCGGCGGGATTGATCCATGGTGCGCTGCACGCGCCGCGTGATCAGCGGGCCGTAGACCCATGTGAGTGGAGCGCCGTCGCACTCCATGCCGAGGAAAAGTACGTCGACATCGCCAACTAACTGGTGCACGAATTCATAGAGTTTCGTCTCGAGATTGCAGGAGTCGGCCGCGAAAATGAGGGAATGGCGGCCCAGGCGCACAAGATATGCGAGCTTGCAGCGGATGTCGAGGTCGGCGTGCTCGCCAAGGAATGGCAGGCCGGTGATGGAAACGCCGCCCGCCGTTATGGTTTCAAGTTCGTCGAGATGGATGACGTTGGTAAAGCCGATGTGTTCAAGCAGCAACTTGAGCGAGGGATCCTGCAGACTGCCGTTGGAGCGCGGCACTACGACGCACTTGATCCGGTGCCGCAGTTGCAGGATGGTCTCGAACATAATGTGGTCCTGGTGATTGTGGGTGATGAGGACATAGTCGATGACGTCGGGCAGATCTTCGTAGCCGTAGCGGGGGATATTGTTATGGAACGTATAGCTGAGAACGGGATCGGTGAGGACGCTGACCTCGCTTGTTTCGGCGAGGACGCAGGCGTGGCCGAAGTAGCGCCAGCGCACGCCGCTGCCGGTGTACTTGTCATAAGGCTTCGGCTGCTCCTCGGTCAGGAATGAACGGAAGAGCGCCTCGTCCGCGTCGGATAGGCTGAGCTGCTCTTTGATCCAGTCGAAGGGGTGCGGGGTGCGCTTCATGGCGAAGAGGTGGTCGATGGTTTCTGCGGAGAAAGGGAGGGGCAGGTGCAAGCTGGTCTCGTTGTCGAGACGCGGAGTGCTGAGCACGAAGGGGCGCTCATCCTGATCGATAAGCGAAAGCATGAGGCTTTGCGAGGAGTCATCGTAGTACGGGCTGTGATAGAGGAGTGGTTCGATCAGGCGATAGGATGGGTGATCGTTTAAGTCGTAGACCAGTTCGACATAGCCGCGAAGAATCTCAGGTACACATTCGTAGAGCGGTTCGAGGGAGTGGCCGTCGGCGCGGGTGCCGAGCAGGTCTTCGAGTTGCTGGATGGCCTCGGCGAAGGCGATCATTTGCGCGCGGTCCTGCTTGGTTTTGGCAATTAGGCCGGTGATCTCCGGCACGCGGTCGCTGCCATGATCGATAAACGGGCCGCCCAGCATTTTGGGATTGGCGACCGCGGCAACGTGTACCTGCACAGCGTTGACGAAAGACTCCATAATCTTGAGGTGCCGATGCGTGATGTTCATGGCCGCGGTGGCGGGCGATATGAGATGCGACCACGCGTACCAACGGTCCACCAGGGGTTCAATGACAACGTTCGGTCGGAGGTAGAGTTCCTGACTATCCATTCGTGCGTAACGCCTCCTCGGCTTTGCTGATGCATGCGGCAAGTTCAGACGCCAATGTACGGACGTGGGGCTCGGCCATCATGGTTACGTGATCCCCCGGAACGATGCGCCGTTCCACGTTGGCTGGTGCGAGCTGGTTCCATCCCCAGGTATCGTCGTTGGCGCGCATGTTCATCGCGATGCCGGTGTCTTCGATGTGAATTTCGTTGGCGCGCAGCAAAGCCACAGTGCCGTGATACGGTCCTTCTGCGCGGTAGCGGGAGCTGTTGCGGGTGCTCGCTTTGAAGACTTGCACCAAGCCATGCACCTGGGCGCGACCGGCTTCAGGCGGGAGGATGTCAACGGTCTTGAGCCGAGCCTCGAGATACTCCATCTGGCCGGCGGGTGTCAGCGGCTGCAGCGCCTCGTAGGTGATGCCGAGGTCTTTATTCGCCCAGCGCTCGATGAGCCTTGCGATCTTGTAGAGGTAGAGAGCTTCATCCTCGTCGACGTCAGAAGCTTTGGTCTCGGGAATAGGGGCAGGCGTGTCGATGACAGCCACCAGGGCCACTTTCTGCCCGCGGCTTTCAAGCTGACGCGCCATCTCGAAGGCGACCCAGCTTCCGGAGGAGTGACCGCCCAGCAGGTACGGGCTTTTGGGCTGGACTGCCAAAATTTCTTCGAGGTAGGCGGAGGCCATTTCTTCAACGCTTGAGTGAACAGCGGACATCCCGTCGAGACCGCGCGCCTGCAATCCGTAGAACGGGCGGCCCAGGCCGAGGTGATGGGCGAGAGGATACAGGTAGAAGACGTTGCCGCCGCCACCGGGCACGAAGAATATTGGGCGCGCGGTGCCGGCCGGTTGCACGGCAACTAGCGAGGACCAAGCCAGAGGCTCGCTTTCACGGCGCAGAATGGCGGCCAGCTGGGCGATGGTGGGTCCCTTGAACAGCGTTGCCATGGGCAGATGGCGGCCGAACTGTTGTTCAATCGATGCCATGAGACGCACGGCGAGAAGCGAGTGGCCGCCGAGAAGGAAGAAGTCGTCTTCGACACCGATGGGCCGGACATCGAGAACCTGCTGCCAAATGGCTACAAGCTTTTGCTCGACGGTATCGCGGGGCGGGCGGAAGGTGCGCGTGCCGGTGCGGCCAGAGGCTTCGGGAGTGGGAAGGGCATTGCGGTCGACTTTGCCGTTGGGGGACAGGGGAAGCGATTCGATGTTGATAAAAACCCCGGGGATCATGTAGTCGGGCAACTGAGTCTGAAGGTGGCGGCGCAGGGCGGCGGGGTCAGTGGCGTTGGCATTGCCGACGATGTAGGCGGCAAGAGAGTTGGCGCCCGAGGCATCGAGTCGCGCAACCACGGCGCTTTGCTTTACGCCTGGCGCCTGCGCGAGGGCGGCCTCGATTTCACCAAGCTCAATGCGATGGCCTCGGATCTTCACCTGGTGGTCGCCGCGGCCGAGGAAGACGATAGCGCCATCGGGTCGGAAGCGCGCGAGGTCGCCGGTGTTGTAGAGCCGGGCCCCGGGCTTACCGCTCAATGCGTCAGGAATGAAACGCTCTGCGGTTAGAGCTGGACGGCGCTGGTAGCCCCGCGCGAGGTTGACCCCGCCGACGTGCAGCTCACCGGTCACGCCGATGGGCAGAGGGTTCCGATCGCGATCCAGAATGTAGGCGCGTGTGTTGATGAGGGGACGGCCGATGGGTGGCGATTGCGGCTCGTCGTCGCAGATCCATGCCGTGGCGCAGACGGTGGATTCCGTGGGGCCATAAGCGTTGACAAAGCGGCGGCCGCGTGACCAGCGAGAAACGAGTTCAGGAGAGCATGCTTCGCCGGCGACGATCAGGGTTTGCAAATCTGGTAGCGGGAAGTCGGGAAGCATTTCTAAAGCAGAAGGCGGAAGGGTGACATGAGTAATGCCGTTCCGATCGATTTCCGCGGCAAGCGCAGGACCGGGGAGCAGGGATTCAGTCGAAGCCAGGTGGAGCGCAGCGCCGCAGCCGAGGGCCATCACTATCTCCCAGATGGAGGCATCGAAGCTGAGCGAGGCGAACTGCAGTACGTGCGCGCCGTCCAGAGGGGCAAATAGCGAGCGGTGCGCCTCGGCGAGGTTACACAGACCTCGATGTGTGACCTGAACGCCCTTGGGTTTGCCGGTGGATCCGGAAGTGTAGATAACGTATGCGAGATTCTCGGGGGACGCCTTGCACACGAGATGATCCGCGGAGTGCGATGCGATTTCTGGCCAGTCGGCGTCGATGAGAACAATTTGCGCCCACACGGAGGGGATACGATCTTCGACGGACTGTTGGGTGATAAGCACTGGGACGGCGGCGTCCTCAATCATAAAGGCCAAGCGATCCGCGGGATAGCCGGGGTCGAGAGGAAGGTATGCACCGCCGGCTTTGAGAACTCCGAGGACGGCAATAACCATTTCCAGCGAGCGTTCCACGCAGATGCCGACCAGGGTCTCGGGCCCGACGCCAATTTCTCGAAGGGAGCGCGCGAGTTGGTTGGAGCGAGCGTCAAGAGCGTGATACGTGAGCGATTGCTGGCCCAGAACCAGCGCTGTGGCGTCAGGGGTACGTCGCGCCCAGTCAGCGAAGACCTCGTGAATGGTCTTGTCCGCCGGGTAAGGCGCTGTAGTGTCATTCCACGCGGCCAGTTGTTGGCGGTCGTCGGCAGTGAGTAGTGTGAATTCGCAGAGTTGCTGATCCGGTTTGACGGCGAATTGCTCGAGCAGGAGGCGGAGATGGTTAAGGATCCCCTCGATGGTTCCACTTTCGTAGCGGGAAGTATCAAAGCTGATGGCTAGATGCAGGCAGGACTCTGGAACGACAGCCAGTGTCAGGGGATAATTGGCGCGACGGAAGAGGCGCAAGTCATCGATTTCGAAGGTACTGGCGGAGTCGCGGAGCGGGTAGTTTTCAAAGATCACCAAGGTGTCGAAGAGCGGATCGCCGGGCCGAATACTACTCAAGCTCTGAATTTCAGCCAGTGAGCTGTAGGCGTGCTGTTCACGCTCGATTTGTTCGGCCATGAGTCCCTGGAGCCAGGGAAGCAACGCGACTGTGGAGGGCACGCGGACGCGGACTGGTACAGCATTGATGAAGACACCGACCATCGATTCAACGCCGGGGAGTTCGGGAGGACGACCCGAGACGGTGCTTCCGAAGATGACGTCGCGGCCTCCTCCGATGCGGCTGAGGAGCAGCGCCCATGCTCCCTGCACGAGGCAGTTGAGTGTAAGCCGGTGCTGTCGCGCGAGTTGCTGGAGCGTCGAGGTTGCGTCGGAAGAGAGGCGGATGTCCCGCTCATCGTACTCGGCTTCGGGTTCGTCGGGAGCTCGGCCACGATGGGTGCCTCCGATGCGGGTGGGCTCGGAGAAGCCTTTCAGGTTTTCGCGCCAGAAGGCTTCATCGTGGCCAGGATCTCGTTTGGCAAGCCAGGAGATGTAATCACGGAAAGGGCGAGGCGCAGGGAGGCGCAAGGTTTCGCCGGTGCAGAGGGCCTCGTAGAGGTTGAACACTTCTTTCACGACGAGCGAGGCGGACCAACCATCGAGGATAAGGTGGTGGTGGCTCCAGAGGAAGTGGTAGTCGCTGTCGTCGAGGCGGATAAGCGTGCAGCGCATGAGCGGGGCTTTGGCGAGGTCGAAGCCGCGGCGACGATCCTCCTCGGCAAGCGCTTTGAGCCGCTTTTGGCGCTCAACGGGCTTGATGGTGCGCCAGTCGTATTCAGTCCAGGGAAGGTCGCAATGCTTGCGCGCGATCTGTAGCGACCGTTTCTGGTTCTTCCAGTGGAAGCATGTCCGAAGCGCGGAATGGCGGTCGACAACCTGCTGCCAGGCGAGGCGGAATTTCTGGGCATGCTCGAGACCATCGAGGCGGCAGCTCACCTGCTCGAAATAGACTGCCGACTCTGGCGCCAGCAGCGCGTGGAACAGCAGGCCCTCCTGCATGGGTGAGAGCGCGCAGATATCCTCGATGTTCTGGCTTGGACTGCGGGGTTGAACGTCTATGCTAGCCAAGGTCGGCCACCAATCTGTCGAGCTCGTCCTGGCTCAGCCCAGATTCAGGAAAGTCAGACGGCGTGAAGCCGCCGGCATCGGGAGAAAGGCAATGATCCAGCAACGATTCGAGACATGCGAGCATGTTGTCCGCCAGGTTTTGCATCGTTGTTCGCCGGTGCAGAGCGTTGCTATAGATGATTCCGAGTTGCAGGCAACCGTCCTTCACCTGGGCCAGCACTTCGAGTAAGTAAATGCGTTTGCTCGCCGAGCTCACTTCGGCGCCCGGAGTCTCACTGGCGACGCCGAAGATGGGTTCCGTGGCCAGGCCGTCCACGCTGCCCAGGTAATTGAAGCTGAGCTGCGGAAGTGGCAGGCCCGCGAGTTGTTCGCGCAATGCGGCATCGGGGCTCAGGTAGCGAAGAACGCCATAGCCGATTCCCCGATTGGGAACGCGGCGTAGTTGCTCCTTGATCGCCTTCAACGCTTTGCCGGGACTTTGATTATCTAACTCAAGATGCACGGGGAAGATCGAAGTGAACCAGCCTACAGTTCGCGAGACATCCAATTCGTTGAACAAGCTTCCTTCGCTTTGCCCTCCCGGGCGTCCGTGGCCTTCGAGGTCGATGAGGAGTGAGTGCGATCCGGTCCAGCCAGCACAGGCCTGCACGAGCGCCGTCAACAGAAGGTCATCAATTTGCGTCCGGTATGTTTCAGAGACTTCATGCAGTAGTGCGGATGTCTGCCGGCGGTTGAGAACGGCCTTGACGCGAGCGCCGGAACCGACGGTGTTGGCCTCGGGCCGGGAGGGAAAATCGATGGGAAGAGAAACCGTATTTCCGGGACGACGAAGCCAGTAATCGGACTCCGCAGCCAGTGTTTCGCTGGTGCTGTAGTCGCGTAGGCAAGTGGCCCAGTCCTTAAAGGATGCTGTTTTGGCGGGGAGCTGGAGTGGCTCATTGTTGGCCAGTTGCCGGCAGGTTGTCGAAAGGTCGTCGAGCAGGATGCGCCAGGAAACGCCGTCGACCACGAGGTGATGGATGACGAGCAGCAGTTGGCTCGGAATGTTGTCTGAGACACGGAACAATACGCCGCGCAAAATAGGTCCATGAAAGAGGTTGAGGCCGGACTGCGCTTCTTCTGCAAGCGCAGCGATGGTTGCCTGCTGCTCGGCGGGCGAGATTCCGGCGAGATCAACTTCGGAAAGCTGGGCTGTGCCTTCGGAAGCAGCGTGGGCCTGTCGCCAGGGCGCAGATTCGCCGGTTTGTTCCTGGGTGAAGCGCAGGCGCAGGGCATCGTGATGAGCCACGAGTTGCTCGATCGCACGGCTCAGCACGTCGATGCTCAGGCCAGGTGACACGTCGAGCAGGACCGACTGGTTGAAGTGATGTGGGTTTGGCAGTTCACGCTCAAAGAACCAGTGTTGGATGGGGGTGAGCGGGACTGTGCCGCTTATGGCGCATTGCGAGGCGACGGGCGCGGCACTGGGTGCGAGGGCTGCGAGCTTGGCGATGGTGGGGTTTTGAAAAAGATCGCGGGTGGTGAAGCGGATGCCGGCTTTGGCCGCACGGGCGACAACGAGAATGCTGAGAATGGAATCGCCGCCGGAGCGGAAGAAGTCGTCGTGAATGCCGATGCGGTCGAGCCGCAGAACCTTGCACCAGATTTCTGCCAGGGTCTTCTCGGATGGAGTTTGTGGCGCGGCGTAAGGCTCCGCGACGGCGGCGCGTACGGTCTTTGGGTCAGGCAAAGCGTTCCGGTCGACCTTGCCGTGGGCGGTGAGCGGAAGGGCGTCGAGCGTGATGAACACTGCGGGCACCATGTGCTCGGGGAGCCGCGTCAGCAGGAAGGAGCGCAGTTCTTCGACTGACGGCGGCTTGGTGGCTGATGGCTGAACGTAGGCGACGAGGGACTTCTCGCCAGTGCTCTCAGTGTGTGCGGTCACTACGCTGCGGGCGACGCTCGCATGCTGCTCGAGCTGTGCCTCTATTTCGCCGAGTTCAATGCGGTAAGAGCGGATCTTGACCTGGTGATCGAGGCGGCCTAGAAAGTGGAGAATGCCATCTGGGAATCTGATTGTGAGGTCGCCGGTGCGATAAACACGGGCGCCAGCCACGCCGGAGAACGCGTCGGGAAGGAATCGCTCGGCGGTGAGCGCGGGCCTGCCAAGGTAGCCGCGGGAAACACCATCACCGCCGATGTAGAGTTCGCCGGGGATGCCAATGGGCTGGAGTGTAAAGCGTGAGTCCAGCACGAAGAGTTGTGTGTTGGCGATGGGCCGGCCAATGGGCACGGAGTCGCTCCCGAGGTCGGTCTCGCAGGCCTCGTGAACGCAGCAGCCAACCACGGTTTCAGTGGGTCCGTATTCGTTGATGAAGCGGGTTTGCGGGGCGTGCCGTTGCCAGGGAGTTAGACGTACTCCGCTCAGCGCATCGCCACCGATCACCAGCAGGCGCACTTTGCTGGCAAGGTTGCCCTCGGCGATTGCTTCATTGAGCAACGACAAGTGGGCGGGCGTGATCTTGATGAGACTGAAACCTTCGCTGCGCTCCATGGCTTCGCGGAGGCCTTCGACTCCTTCGGCCTCGCGAACAAGCTCAACGCTGCGGCCAACCAGGAGCGGAGGGAACAGAGCAGTGATGGTAGCGTCGAAACCGATGGAAGAGTGCACGGCTGTTCCCGCGCCGGATTCGACGTCGTATACCTGCACGCACCAGGAAAGATAGTTGATCAGAGCCTTATGGGGGATGAGAGCGCCCTTGGGCTTGCCGGTTGAGCCCGAGGTGTAGAGCGTGTAGGCAAGGTTGTCTGCGCTGACTTCGCTGTACGGTTCGTGATCCGGATACTTTGCCAAGATCTGATCGAAAGCGTCGTCGAGACAGAGGATCTGAAGGCTGTCCGTCGCTGGGTGAAGAGGAAGCAGGCGGCGGTTAGTGAGCAGTACAGACACTTGCGAGTCGGCCAGCATGAAGGCCAGACGCTCGGGAGGGTAAACGGGATCGAGCGGGACATAGGCGCCACCCGCCTTGAGGATAGCGAGCAGGCCGATCATCATTTCCAGCGAGCGGTGCATGAAGATGCCAACGCGAATTTCTGGCCCGACGTGCAATTCACGCAGGCGGTGGGCGAGTTGGTTGGCGCGTTTGTCCAACTCGCCGTAGGTCAGGCTTGCGTCGCCGAATATGACGGCAATTCGATGCGGCGTGCGGGCTGCCTGCGCGGCGAAAAGTTGGTGAACACATAGGTCGCGGCGATAGGTGGAACGGGTGTCATTGCACTCCTCGACTACGAAGCGCCGTTCGTCTTCGCTGAGCAGCGGCAACTGCTCAACTGGCGTGTCGGGGTTGTCGATGGCGAAGCAAAGAAGGGTGTTCAGCTGCGCTGCAAGTCTCTTGACGTAATCTGGCGCCAGGATCAGAGGATCGTAGTCGAGGCGGGCGAGAACGTCTTCGCCGGTGCGAGTGATCGAGAGCCGGATGTGGCAACGGTCGGAGTTGGATTTCAGGTCGACGAGGCTGAAGCCTGCGCCGTGATTTATTTCTTCTACGGGAGACTCGTTCCATTCGAAGCAGGCGGCTTCGCATCGGCCCTCACCGCTTGTGCGCTCGTAGTATTCCTGCCAGTCTTCGGCCTCATCGAGTTGCGTGGCCAGGGAGGCTGTGAGGTCGCGAAACTGCAGACCTTCTTGCAGCGCACAGCTAACTGGGACGACCCGCGCAACCGGGCCCATGGCCCCTTGCAATTCTTCGAAACTTCTGCCGTGGCACGTAATACCCACGCGCACTGGCGATTGCCCGGACACACGACCCAGCAGAGCTACCCAGCAGCCGAGCAGGATTGAGTCCGCGCGCTCAAGGCCGCGCAGATTGGCCACGATCCGTGGCGGGATGGTCACCGCGCACGAGGAGGGAATGAAAGCCGTGAAATCGCCAGGCACACTTTGCATCGAGAGCGTCACGTGCGGAATGGCTCTAACGCTGCGCCAATGTTCTTCGCCTGGTTCTGTGTCTTCTCCTTCCTGCTGAGATTGCTGCCACTCAGTGAGCTGAATGTACTGGATAGGTGCTTCGGGTTCTTCTGCATGTTGGTCGCGGGCGTATGTGGTGCGAAGTTCCTGCGCAAGGTTAAGCAAGCTCGCAGCATCGGCACAGAGCGCGGGGAGGGTCAGAATCAATACGCGTTCGTCCGTGGCCAACGGGAGGAGCGAAGCGCGCAGCAGCGGGCCCTTGGCGAGTGGGTAAGTCCCGTGCAGGTCCCGTTCGCACCAGTCTTCGATTTGCGCACGTTGCTGCTCGGGATCGGAGAGTAGCAAATCACGTTCGCACCATTCGGCGCTGCCATGAGGGGCTACAACCTGCACTGGGAGGCTGAGCCCGGCGGGGACATGGAACGTTGTACGCAGGATGTCGTGACGGTCAACAATCTGCTGTAGTGCCTGTCTCAACCGCGAGACGTCAAGCTCGCCCTCGATTCGGAGAACACACTGGGAGCCGGGCACCGCCGTTTGCCCAGTGCGTTCTGCTGATTGTGCGCCCAGCCAGAGACGCCGCTGTTGATACGAGAGGTGGTAACCCTCGCCGTTAATGGTTGAGGATTCTGTGCTGCTGGTCTGAGACGTTGGCATAACTACGTAGTTCCCCCATGGCAACAAGCAGTTTTCTTTCACCAGAAAATGGATTGCGGCCGTGCGCTGTGAGTATGTTGTCGACCATCAGCACATCCCCTTCTTGCCAGGGAAAGCTGACCTCCAGTTCACGGTAGAGATCGCAAATAGCATGCATATCGGAATCGGCGATCGGCGAGCCGTCACCGTAGTAGCAGATTCGCGGCAAGTCTTCTTCGGCGAAGATCGAAAGCAGCGAATCACGTGTTGCAGAATCAAGGCAGGCAAGATGCCAATGTTGTGCCTGGTTAAACCACGAAGGCTCGCCTGTGACGGGATGATTGACCACCGCGGGTCGCGTCGCGCGCGTGCGCAGCCGGTCCCCGTCTTTCCATTCGAACTCGATGAGGTTCTTGCGGCACTGCTCTTCTACGGCTTCGCGGTCGGTGGTGCGGAAGACATCCTGCCACGAGCGGCCGGGCCCCTCCCCGTAGTTGCGCACGTACGTGATGCCATGGCGCATGAAACGGTCGCGGATGGCGGGGTCCATCCTCTCGTAGACCTTGCGGCTGTCGACGATAGGCGTCTCCCCGCCACGATCGGCGGGCTTGACGCAGCAGAACCAGATCTTCTTCGGCCAGCGGTAGTTGAAGGTGTTCTCATTGTGCCAGAGCAGTTTGCGCTCGGGTGGGAAGTAGACCGGAGTGTAGACATTCCCTTTGACGTTCTCCCGCGGGTGCTCGCCGTTCTCGACGAAAAGCTCCGAGCAGACGCTGCGAGTAAACGTGTCGAAGGCCTCGACCGAGCCGCAGGGGAAGCCGCGGAACAGAATGGCGCCATGTTCAACGAGTTTGCTTTCTATGAACTCCTTGTGGAGCGCAGCGAGGCTCGGCAGGTCCGCATCGTCGCAGGGTGGGCTCAGGACCAGCGGCAGCCTCTCTTCCGGGTGAAGGGAAGTCACACGGAAGGTGTCACGATCGGCGAGTTGAACCGGCTTTGGGCGAAAGCTCTTCAGCTTCGCGAGGTCCTCGCCGGGGCGTTTGCGGCGTGGCATTACAGGTGTTTCGATTTGCATCGCTGACCTCATATTCAGGGTGCTGATGGGGGTGTCCGAAGCCGCTGTCGCGCTGTCGATCAGAGCTTCGTAATTCGCGGCCATGCGGGCGATGGTCCTGGCTTCAAATAGATCGGTGCTGTACTCGATGGACACTCTGGCACCGTCCGGAGCGTCAACGAGGAACAGAATCAGGTCAAGCTGCGTGGTGCCGGTTTCGATTTCGATCAGAGACATGTCGAGACCGGGCAGGCGAAGGGGAGGGGTCGGCGCCTCGGCGAAGACGATCTTTATTTGGAATAGCGGTGCGCGGTTGGTATTGCGCTCCGGGCGCAGGGCTTCGACCAGCTTGTCGAAGGGCAGGTCCTGATGCGCCTCGGCGGCCAACACCACTTCGCGCGTTCTTGCCAGCAGCGCGCGAAAAGAGGGATCGCCGGCAAGATCTGTACGAAGTACGAGTTGATTGACGAAAAAGCCGATGAGAGGCTCGACCTGGCTGCGGTTGCGATTGGCAACATCGGTGCCGACAACGATGTCCGTCTGTCCGCCGAGGCGGTGCAGCAAAACGTTGAAGGCCGCGAGAAGCGCAGCGAAGAGAGTGCAGTTTTCGCGGCAGGCAAGATTGCGGAGGTCCTGCGTAAGTTTAGCGTCGAGGGTGAAGTTGTGGCGCGCGCCACGATGACTGGCCGTCTGAGGGCGCGGTCGGTCAGTGGGCAGTTCGAGGGTCGGAATGTTGCTGAATTGCTGACGGGCCCATGCGAGATGCGCCTCAAGGTTGGCGCTGCCAGGCTCGAGCCATCGGCGCTGCCAGAGAGCGAAGTCGCCGTACTGAATCGGCAACTCCGGGAGGGGCGAAGGCCTGCTCTCGATACGTGCCCGATAGAGGCGAGATAACTCGTTGAAGAGCACGCCGATGGACCACCCATCGAAAACAATATGGTGCACAATCACCAGCAGCACATGCAGCGGCTGTTGAACAAATGCGGACGAGTGAGAGCCATTTCCATTTGCTGCCGCGGTGCGATGCGCATCTTCGCTGCGCTGAAAAAGAGTGAGCCGCAGCAGCGGGCCATGTTCAAGATCGAAGGGACTGGCGGCCGCGATGGCTGCTAGTCGCTGCAATTCAGCGGGCTGTTCCGCGGGTAGGAGATGGCGCAGATCGACGACGGGCAGTTCAAGGTCGCGGGGCAGGGATACAACCTGGATTGGGCCGTCTTCGCCCAGCGGGAATGTGGTGCGCAGCACTTCATGACGACGTGTAACTTCGGCGAGGCTCTGAGTCAGGGCGGACAAATCGAGTGGGCCTCTGAGTGAGAGGGCGCCGGCCATGTTGAAGGTGGCGCCGGGGCCGTCGTGCTGGTGAAGAAACCACAGCCGCTGCTGGGCGAAGGACAAGGGCCGTGGGCCTGGCTCGTTGGCGGGAATGAGCGCCGCGATCAACGGCATCGCGCCGTGCGGCTGGCAAAGCGCCTCAATATGTTTGCTGAGCAGAGCGACGGTGGGCAACTCGAACACGCGCCGGGCTTCAAGTTCCACGTGGAAGGTGTCGAGAACGCGCGAACGGACCTTCGTTGCCAGCAGAGAGTGCCCCCCTAGTTCGAAGAACCCGTCGTCAATGCCGACGCGCTTCAATTCGAGGACTTCGCAATAGATTTCCGCAACCTTCTCTTCAGTTGGGGTCCGTGGAGCGACGTAAGGACGGTCAATCACCTGCGTGGATTCAGACGGCGCAGGCAAGGCCGTGCGATCGACCTTGCGGTTGGGCGTCATGGGCAGCGAGTCGAGCACGACAAACGCTTCGGGGATCATGTAAGCGGGCAGAGCATCGGCGAGAAAGCTGCGCAGAGCGGGTACGCCGGGGGGCGTGTCCACGGGTACGACATAACTGACGAGGCGAAACTGGCCTGCGCCGCGCTTTTGCGCCGTGACCACACATTGCTTGACCGCTGGATGGCGGGCAAGCACAGCCTCGATTTCGCCAATTTCAATACGATGTCCGCGCACCTTGACCTGGAAGTCAAGGCGGCCGAGAAAGTCGATGACCCCATCCGGACGGAAGCTTGTGAGGTCACCGGAACTGTAGACGCGCGCGCCGGGAACAGAGGTGAAGGGGTCGGGAAGAAACCGCTCGGCAGTGAGGCCGGGCCGGAGCAGGTAGCCTCGCGCGAGTCCATCACCTCCTATATAAAGTTCACCCGGAATGCCGATTGCTACGGGACACAGGAATCCCGCTTTGACCGCCTCTTTGTCGAGGATGTAGAGACTTGTGTTGTCGATGGGCCTGCCGAGTGGGATATATCCCTCGCGCCCAGCCGAGGACATGCCACCGCCCCGCAGGTCGTGGAAGGAAGAATAGACGGTCGTCTCAGTCGGGCCGTAAAGGTTCTGCAAGCCGTTACTGCGCGAGACCAGGATTCGCCCCAGATCAGCGGGCAGGGCATCACCGCCGCTGATCACCTCGACGTGGGCTAGCGAACCGGGATCCTCTTCGGTGATGAGGCGGTAGGTCGATGGAGTGGCCTGCATCATCGTCACCTGCGACTCTCGAATGATGCGGCCGAGCTCTTTGCCATCACGGGCTTCATGGGTCCGCGCCAGCACCACGCGCGCGCCGAAGGCCAGTGGCAGGTAAAGCTCGAGGACCGCGGTATCGAAGGAGACCGAGGTCATTGCCAGCATCTTGGTGGCAGTGCTGAACCCCGTCCGCCGGCGAGTGGAAGCGAGGAAGTTGATGACTTGGCGGTGTTCGATGATTACGCCCTTTGGTTTGCCGGTGGAGCCTGAGGTGTAGATGACGTAGGCTGCGTTGCCTGAGAGCACGCCCGCGGCAGGGTTCTCTGCGCTTTGTCGTGCAATCTCGGCACGGTCGGTATCGACGTAGATGAGGGATCCGCCAGGCAATAGTAGTGCCGATTGCACGGATTTCTCGGTGACGAGGATATTGACCTCGGCGTGTTCGACGATGTAGATGAGGCGCTCGCGAGGATAGGAGGGATCGAGAGGCACATATGCAGCGCCGGCTTTAAGGATTGCGAGCAGGCCAACGACCAGTTCCAGCGAGCGTTCAAGGCAGATGCCGACTCGCTGCTCTGGACCTGCTCCCAGCTTTCGCAGATGATGAGCCAGCCGATTGGCGGCCTGGTTGAGCTGGCGATAAGTCAAATGCCCGTCGGCGGAGGCAATCGCGGTGGCATCGGGTGTGCGCTCGGCCTGGGCTTCGAAGAGCTGATGGATGCATTGATCTTGCGGAAAGTCGATGCGAGTATCGTTCCATTTATCGAGCAGCGCGAGGTCGCCCGCTTCGAGGAGGGGAATGGCGCGGGCGTGCTGCCGGGAGTCTGCGCAGATGCCCTTAAGCAGCGTGTGGAATTGACCGAGGAAGCGGCGGATGGTTGCCGGGTTCCAGAGGTCGGTGTTGCCGTCGAGGTCGGCAACGAGCCCTCCGTCAACCTCGGTGATATTGAGGTTGAGATCGAAGGCAGTGCTGCTGATGGGCTGCGAAATCCACCTGACTGTGAGGTCGGGCATGCCGTCTGCGGCGACCGGGCGGTCAAGGTTGAGCAGAGCCGTTACCAGCGGTGTACGGTTTACGTCGCAACGATTCTGCAGCTTCTCGATGAGCCACGCGAAGGGGTAGTCCTGGCGTTCATAGTCGGCCAGCAACTCCCCTCGGAGAGCAGCGAGGTAGTCCGCGTAAACAGGCTGGCCGGCGAGGCGGCTGCGAACGGGCAGAATGTGAGCGCAGTAACCGAGCACGTGCTCGCTGCCTTCCAGGCCTCGGCCAGCGGTCGGGACGCCGACGATTACTTCTTCCTGGCTGCTCAGGCGATGAAGCAGAAGCGTGTACGCGGAGAGCAGAGTCATGAACAATGTTGAGCCCAGGTCGCGGCTGAGACGGCGCAGCGTGCGTGTAAGATCCGCGTCGATGCGCAGTGTTTCGCGGTGGCCGCCATAGGTCTTGAGAGTAGGGCGCAGGTGGTCGGCGGGGAGATCGAGCACCGGCGAGGGGCCAGCGAATTTCTCCAGCCACCAGGCCTCCTGCGTTGCCATATCCTCAGTGTCTCGCTGCTGCTGTTGCCAGCGGATGAAGTGGCTGAACTGGACCTGTGTGGCCTCGGGTACTTCGGTGCCACGGCAAGCTGCAGTGTAGAGTTCACTGATCTCTTTGAGCAGCAGTCCCATCGACCAACCGTCAACGACGATGTGGTGGGCTGACAGGGCAAGGACATGGCGCTGCTCGTCGAGACGCACGATGTGGGCGCGAAACAGCGGCGCGCGATTGAGATCGAAAGGAAGGCGGCTTTGAGCACCGAGCCACTCGGCCAGCGCAGGCTCGCGCTCTTCTGCTGGCTTGGCGGAGAGGTCGATGAGCGGGCAGTCCAAATGGACCTTCGACAACACTTCTTGACTTTCGCCATGCGTGTCGATCCGCGTTCGCAGCGCTTCGTGGCGGTCGACCGCGGTCTGAAGCGCATGAACCAGGTTCGTGCGATGCAGTGGGCCGGTAAGGTCGAGAGAAACAAAGAGAGTATAGGCCAGCGAGCCGGCATCACTCATCTTTGCCAGCACCCAAAGCTGCTTCTGCGCCGCGGTAAGCGGAACTGTGAATGGCGAGTTGCTGGGTGCGGTGGGACGCGGAAACTCGTTCCAGAAGCCGCCGTCGCGCATCTCTTCAACGCTGCCTCTGACGGCTTCGACGATGGTTTCGAGATCCGCGTCTGTGTGTGCTGTTGTCAGAAAGCAGGTGCGCCCTTCCCACACGTACACGCCTCTTTCGATGAGGTGGTGGTAGAGCAAGTCCATTTCCAGCGGCTGATAGACGTAGCTGGTGTTGCCGGAAAGCGCCAGGCGGAACAGGGAACCGAAGTGCTGCGTGACGATGGGCAGACCGGCTTCGGCGAAAACGTTGTCGATGGTGCGGGCAAGCTCGGCGGTGCGAGCATTGAGATTTTCCTGCAGGGCAGGGCCTTCGGCCTTGAGATGCCGAAGGACTGCGCGAGCCGAGGCCATCGCCAGCGGGTGCTTGCAGAATGTGCCTGCAACAAAGGTCCTGTCTACTGTGGGCTGTGAATCATCGCCGAAGGTCCATGTGCCGCCATCGATGTGATCGAGAAACTTTTGAGCGCCGGCCACGATACCGATTGGCATGCCGCCACCGACAATTTTGCCGTAGGTGGCGAGGTCGGCTTGGATGCCGAAGTGTGCCTGAGCCCCGCCGGGATGGATGCGGAAGCCGGTGATGACTTCGTCGAAGATCAGGGCGGCGCCAGAGGAGCGCGTGAGATCCCTGAGACTCTGCAGGAAGGCACGTGGCTGAAGGCCGGGATTGCGGCTTTGAACGGGCTCGACCAGCACTGCCGCGAGCTCATTGGCGTGGGAGGCGATGAGGTCCAGCGAGCGTTCTTCGCCGTAAGGAAGCACGAGCACGTCGTCGACAATGTGCTGGGGCACGCCCGGCGCCATGGGCACTGAACGCCACTCGTTCCCACTACGCCGGGACACTGCCATCGTGCCGTCGGAGTGGCCGTGGTAGGAGCCTGAGAACATCACCACTTTGCTTCGGCCGGTGGCGGCGCGGACCAGGCGCAGGGCGGTCATCACGGCTTCAGTGCCGGAGTTGCAGAATGTAACCCTCTGCATCCCGGTAAGCTCGGTGACGAGTTCTGCCACCTCGGCGGCTAGATCTGACTGCGGCCCGACATGGATTCCTCGACGGAGTTGCTCTTCGACAGCATTCTCAAGAAAAGGCGCGCGGTGACCGAACAGATTGACGCCGAAGCCCATCGCAATGTCGACATAGTCATTGCCGTCGATGTCGTGGAAGTGCGAGCCTGCTGAGCGGTCGGCGACGATGGGGTAGCACAGCTCCTTGATCTCCGGCCGGAAGGCCATTACCGATCTCAGGTCGGCCAATGCAATTCTTGAGCTCTGTGCGCGCTCCTTTGAGAGGCGCGTGCGGGACGCATAGCGAGAAGAGAAGGCCTCGAGGTAGCGTTGCTGTTTAAGAGTCAGCTCCCGGCTGTCGATTTTTTCCGAAACGTGGAACGGAGTCGCGACAGGCGCAACAGGGGCAAGTGTAGGTGGAGCGTGCGCTGCGACGGCGGCGCCTGGAGCGGGCTCGCCGCGCAGGAGCTTCAGCTGCTCACTCATCAGTTCCAATTGGCGGAGCATGATCTGCTCGGCCACAGTTCCGCCGGGTGCGGCAGAGGACGCGTCAACTGCGATGGGTAGGGTCGTCAGCGGTTGTGCGGCCGATGTCATGACAGTTTGGATCGGCGCGACAGCGGGTGAAGCCTGTGCGACCCATGCGCCTGGTGCGTGTTCATCGAGGTGAGCGGCGAGCCTGTCGATGTTGGTAAGACTCTCGAAGAGGCTTCGAATAGAAATCTTTATGCTGAAATTCTGGTTGATTCGGCGCACAGCATCGACGAGGACAATGGAGTCCGCCCCCATGTCGAGGAATTGTGTCTGCGGATCGATGTCAGCGGGCTGGGCGTGGAGCAACTCGGCAACCATGGTGCGCAGCGAGTCGAGGATGGCGCTGCGGCGAGACGGGGGCACTGGCGCCGCAGTCGTGCGCTTGGGTTCTGCCACGTACGTTTGGTCGGCCTTGTCTACCACTGCGCTGCCTGCCCAGTAACGCTTGCGCTGGAAGGGGTAGTTGGGCAAGTCGACGCGGCGACGCGGGTAGTCGCGGTCGAAACCGGTCCAGTCAATTTCAATGCCGAGTTTGTATGCCGCGGACACGCTGCCGAGCAGGACATCCCAGTCTTTCCTGTCCGGTGCCAAGGAGGGAAGCCATGCAGCCTGCGCGCCGCCACGGCAGCGCTTGCCGAGACCTACCAGAGTGGGCCTCGGGCCGATCTCGATGAAGCTGTCAAAACCGGCGTCGAGCAACGTCTCGATGCCTTCCTGGAAGCGGACGGTTTCGCGCGCGTGACGACGCCAGTACGCCGCGGTGAGCGGGGCGCCGGATGGCCACATCTTTCCGGTGAGATTCGAGACAAGGGGGATGATCGGCACGTGGTAGTCAATGCGCGATGCGGCCCGCTCGAAGGCGCCAAGGATCGGCTCGATCGGCGGAGCGTGAAAGGCCTGCGCCACTGCGAGGCGCTCGCTGTGCACTCCCTGCGCTTCAATATCGGTGAGGGCGCGGTCAACGGCAAAGCGGTCTCCGGAGATAACGACATGCTGCGGACCGTTCAGAGCTGCGATGACCACCTCACCAGCGTGAGGAGCGAGAATCTCCACGACGCGCGCGGCATCGGCGAACACCGCTACCATGGCACCCGGCTGCGCTGGTGCGCCGTTGCTTGGTGACAGGATGGACTGCATGAGGCGGCCGCGTTCGGCCACAAGGCCAAGGCCCTCCTCGACGGTGAAGCAGCCGGCAACGCATGCAGCCACATATTCGCCCAGGCTGTGTCCGATGACGGCGGCGGGTTCGACTCCCCAATCTCGCCACAGCGCGCTGAGCGCGTATTCAATGGAGAACAGTGCAGGCTGAGTGAATGTGGAGTCGTCGAGCAGTTGAGGCCCGGAGGATGCGCTGCCCGGATAGATAGCCGAAAGCAGGGGATGCGGCAACAGCGGGCGCAGGATCTCGTCGCACTCGTCGAGCACGCGGCGGAAGGTTGGCTGTGTGTCGTAGAGCTGGCGACCCATGCCCACGTACTGCGAGCCCTGCCCGGTGAAAAGAAAGGCCGCCTTGGGTTGGGTGCGGGAGACCGGCCCCTTCAAAGGTTTGACTGCGAAGGCATGAAGCTGTTCGGCCATGTTGGCTGTGGAGCCGGCGGTTACGGCGAATCGATGCGAGAAGTGAGTACGGCCTGTGTTGGCGGAGAAGCAAATGTTCGCTGCAGAAGCAGTCGACAATGGGCCGCTCAGACTTTCGGCATACCGGCGAACCAGATCGCGCAAGGCTGGCTCGCTTTTGGCCGACAGGGCAAGTACATGCAACGGGCGTTCTGAGGGAAGCGCTCCCGGATCTTTCGATGTCTGCAGCGGCGACTCTTCAAGTACGATGTGGGCGTTGGTGCCGCCAAAGCCGAACGAACTGAGGCCGGCCAGGCGCGGACCTATTCCACGGCGCCAAGGCTGCCGGTTGCTCGGGATTGCAAGTGGTGTGCCTTCGAGTGAGATGAGCGGGTTCAGTTGCTGCAGGTGCAAATGTGCGGGAATCTCTTCGTTCTCGAGGGCGAGGACTACTTTGATCAAGCCGCATATCCCCGCGGCGGCTTCGAGATGGCCGACGTTTGTTTTCACAGAGCCGACCCAGCAGACCTGTTCGGTAGCGCCATGCGTCCGCTCGGATGCGAGCACTTCTTTGAGCGAGTTGAGCTCGATAGGATCGCCGAGCGAGGTCCCGGTGCCGTGTGCCTCGATGTAACTGATCGCGTCCGGAGAGACGCCGGCGTCCTTTAGCGCCCCACGAATGACTGCCTGCTGCGAAGGGCCATTGGGCGCAGTGAGTCCATTACTGCGTCCGTCCTGGTTGACGCAGGAGCCGCGCACTACGGCCAGAATAGGATCACCGTCGGCGACCGCGTCGGCAAGCCGCTTCAGGACGACGGCGCCGCAGCCCTCGCCGCGGACGTAGCCGTCCGCTCTCGAGTCAAAGGTCTTGCAGCGACCGTCATTCGCGAGCATTCCCGCCTTTTGAAAGGCGACGGTCCAGTCCGGGGTGAAGATGATGCTGACGCCGCCCGCCAGCGCAAGATCGCATTCGCCGCTACGCAGGCTTTGCACAGCCTGGTGCACGGCGACAAGGGATGAGGAGCAAGCAGTGTCGACGGCCCAGCTGGGGCCATGCAGATCGAATTGGTAAGAGATACGGTTGGCCGCGATGCTGGCTGCGTTGCCGGTTGTTGAATACGGATCGATGCCCCCAGCGTGGGCGATGCGGCTGTACTCATTGCTGCTAATGCCGACGAAGACACCGGTGCGGCTTCCTGCAAGGCGGTCGGGAGGGCGGCCGGCGTTTTCCAGCGCCTCATAGCAAACTTCCAGCAACAGGCGTTGTTGCGGGTCAACCTGCTCGGCTTCGCGCGGAGAGATGCCGAAGAACTGCGGATCGAAGCCGTCGATCTGGTCGAGAAAGCCTCCCCAGCGCGGGCCGTCGCCGTTCCAGCGGGTCCGGGGTGTTTCCGAGATGGCGTCGACGCCGTTGTGGAGAAGCGACCAGAACGCGGTCGGATTCTCCGCACCAGGAAATCGGCAACCGAGGCCGATGATGGCAATTGCGTTTGTCTGGACGCGGCTCTCTGCGGTTGGCCGTTGCGCGCCGATGGTGCCGGCCAGATGCGCGGCAAGAGATGCCACGGATGGGTAGTCGTACGCGAGAGTCGGATCGAGACGGTGGCCTAGCCAGGTCTCGAGTTCGCCGGAAAGGCCGACAGCGCCGATTGAGTCCAGACCGAATCGGGCGAATGGCTCGCGGAGGCCTATCTCCTCGGGGGCCAACTTCAGGCGGCGGGAGAGTTCCTGAACCAGCCACTGCTGGATGGCTTCTTCCGTTGGCCGGAAAGACACCCCGGGCAGAACCGGCTCTATGGCGGCGGACTGTCGGAGCGTTGGGCCGCTTGCTCCTTCGCGCCATTCGGTCACCACTTCAAGCGCACCAGTGAGGAACTTCTCGCGGCATGCGTGGCGGCGCGTCTTGCCACTGGAGGTCTTCGGCAGCGTTCCGGTGCGGATGAGGACGACGGCGTAGACCTGCAATTCGTGACGCCGGGAAATGGCCTGACGAATCGCGTCGACGAGGCCCAGTGCATCGAGGTTGCGCCTTGAGGTACGCTCGACCTCCTGAACTACAACGAGGCGCTCTTCGCCATCCGCTTCGACTGAGAACGCTGCACCGCAATCGGTCGCGAGAGCGGGGTCGCTCTGCTGCACGGTAAATTCGATGTCCTGCGGGTAGTGGTTGACGCCGCGGATAATGATTAGGTCCTTCAGTCGGCCGGTAACAAAGAGTTCGCCTCGATGCAGAAAGCCGGTGTCGCCCGTGCGCAGAAATGGGCCTTCGCTGGTGTCGGCAAGAAAGGCATTGAACGTTTCAGCCGTGGCATCGGGCCGGTTCCAGTAGCCTTGGGCGACAACCGGACCGGACAGCCAGATTTCACCCACTTCGCCGGCCGCACACGAGGCCTGTGACGCAGAGTTGGCAATGACGATGCGCGTGCCGATCTCGGACTGGCCGCAACCAACCAGGGTGCGACTGTCCTCGGCGTCCTCCTCTGCGATGTCCACGCGATCGTGCTCCAGCGCTTCGCTGCGGACGCGAAGCACAGTGGGAGTGTCGCCGGTGCGGACGGCGGTCGCCTTGAGGGTGCATTCGGCCAGCCCATATCCGGGCGAGAATGCGGCTGCGTCAAAGCCGCATGGCGCGAACGCTTCAGAAAAGCGGCGCAGGGTATCGGCGCGAACCGGCTCAGCGGCGTTGAGTGCCATCTGCCAACTGCTCAGATCCAGGGTCGCGCGCTGCTCGGCGGAGATTCTGGATACGCAAAGCTCGTAAGCGAAGTTGGGACCGCCGCTGTGCGTGGCGCGGAAACGCGAGATTGCCTGGAGCCAGCGGACAGGCCGCTGAAGGAAAGCTGCCGAAGGCATGAAGACGCAGGGAATCCCCTTGTGCAGGGGCTGCAGAATCCCGTAGATCAGCCCCATATCGTGGAACATGGGCAACCAGGTCACCAGAACGCTGTCGGCGGTGTGTTTCCATCCCCGGTCCATATCCTCAAGGGTGAGCAGCAGGTTGCTGTGATTCACCATTACGCCCTTGGGCGTTGCTGTGGACCCGGAGGTGTACTGCAGCATGGCCAGGGTGTCGCCGGTCAGGTTGGGGAGCCGCCACTCATCTGCTCGCCTCAGATTCAGGTCGTCGGTCGAGACCCAGTTGAGCTTTTCCAGCCACGCTTCCTCGCCGGTGATCTTCTCCACCAGCGAAAGGATCTTGCCTGTAGTGAGCGCGACGATTGCACCGGAGTTCTCGACGATCGTCTGGATTCGCTCGAGCGACGAATTGCGGCGGGGCGGGTAGGTGGGCACGGCCACGGCTCCGGCGTAGAGGCAACCGAGAAAGGCAGCGACGTAGTCGAGTCCAGGCGGGTAGACGAGAAGCACGCGTTCCCCTGCAATCGGGCCCAGGCCTTGCAGCATGGCGGCGAGGGAGCGAGCTTTGCGATCCAGCGCCTCATACGTGAGGTGGTGTTCTTCGTTCTCGCCGTCGGACAGAAAAGTATAGGCTCTCGCGGAACCTTGCTCGCTGGCTCGAGACCGCAAGGCATCCACGATTGTGACTACGGTAACCTTGTGATCCAAAGCAACTAACTCGCGCGGGAGCAAGGGGGGCTCTCCTCAGAGATGGGGATGACGGAATATTACCTTAAAGTGAAAAGAATGTTAATATTTTTTCAACATCGCTTGTGATCGACAAACTTAAGTCACATATTTCCTCGATACAAAGGGCGATTTGGTGGAACTTCGGGTACCTGTTTGGGTAGGGAATGTATGGTTTTTGGTCGCTCGATCAGGGGGGGCAGATCCCCTGCGGGAGTTTGCTGTTCGTGGTTTGCCGTAGGTTTGAACAATAGCGAAGAGGCTGGTTGAGTCGGGAGAGATGCAACTATGGCAGTGGAAAATTTCGAGGACGACAGCAGGTACGAGGTCGTGGTCAACCACGAAGAGCAGTATTCAATTTGGCCCGAGGGCAGAGAGGTGCCGCTCGGTTGGAGGCTGGCCGGCAGGGCGGGCTCCAAGGCGGAGTGTCTTGCTTACGTTGAGCAGGTTTGGACGGACATGCGCCCTCTTAGCCTTCGTGAGCAGATGAAGAAGCTGGCTGAAAACCCGGAGGCTGAGGCCGTACCGGCTTTTTCGCGCCCCCCCGACCCGCGCGATGACCTCGTCGCTTTCCTGTCTGAGGGCGATCACCCTGTGCAAGCCTCCGCGCAATCTGTCGAGCACTTTCTGGAGCGGATTAAAGGCGGGTATGTGAACATCAAGTTCACCGATACCAGGGGCGGGACAGAAATCGGAGTCAGGCTGGACGCCGCGGCCAGTGACATGTCCGGCGCCGACATCGAAGGCTACAAGGGCAACGTTCGCATCGCCGGCAACCTCACCCTGAACTATCAACCAGTGCGCCTTGTCGCGGAGGTGGCGCTGGAGACGCTTATGGGGTCCGGCCGCCTTCAGTTGCAACGGAGTGGAGCGTAACTTGTAACCATTCTCGAGGTCGCCTGAGGGGCCGATTGCCACCAAGCCGGGAATTCATGGCAGGTTTAAGTGCAGCGTGTGCAGGATGTCGGCGCAGGTTTCTTCGGGCGTTTTCGCGAATGTGTAGACGACTGCCTTGGCCAGCGAGCGATTGGCTGGATGCCGAACGTAGTGCTCGTTGAGAGCACGCAGATTTTCGTCGACCCGGTCATTGAGGCAGACAACGGATTGGTCCTCATCAGGGCAGGGGAGCAGAAGAACAACGTGCGGATGGGGAACTAGAGCGCGACGAACCCGCTCATGGAGGATGGGGTCGTCCTGCACGGAGTAGCCAGCCCCGAAGTCGGCCACGCAATTCTGGATCTCGGCCAGGTGCCGCTCGACGGCATGAACCTCAAAGGGCTTGCAGTAATTCAAGGCGGCGTCGAGTGATCCGCTTTCGGCAAGACTGCGCATATGTCCCTCGTCAAAACCTATTTCTTGATAATATTTCCAGCGATTCTTGTCGAGCGGATGGCGGGGTAGGCCCAGGCGCGCCGCAAGAAGGCGGCCGACGGTGCTTTTTCCGACCTTCATTGGACCAATCAATAGGATGATCATGCGGCAGAGGCAAGTGAACACAGTCAATTGCGAGTCGAGGATAGCATGAGCGTGCCGGATGGCACCAACACCGTGGAAGGGGCCGCTAGCTCTCGCAACTCCAGGAACATGCTGAAGCAAATAGACTGTCAAGAAAAGTTTTAGTGCGACGTGATTCATTCGAAGAAAACTGCGCTATGCTTCTCCCATGAAAAAACAGCGCTTCTGGTCCACTGTGGTTTTCTTTGCCTTGGCTGCCGTTGCCGGTATTGCCGCGGCGCAAGCTCCAACATCAACGGGAACATGGACCTTCGGTGTATCTGGAGACAGTCGCGACTGCGGAGACTTCGTGGTTCCGGCCATTGCCACCAAAGTGAAGGCAGAAAAGGATCTCTTCTATTGGCATTTGGGTGATTTCCGGAAAATCCAGAAGGCGGATCAGGATCTGCTTTCGATGCTGCCTCCGGGCACCCCGCCGCCCACGCTCGAGGCTTACCAAAAGATTGCCTGGGATGATTTCATCACCCACCAGATGGCTTCTTTCGGCGATCTTCCTGTCTATCTCGGCAGAGGGAATCACGAAGCGATTTTGCCCATGACCCGCGCGGGATACATCGCCAAATTCTCCAGCTTTCTCAACCGCCCGGATCTCGTGGCCCAGCGCAAAATCGATGAGGCAGCCGAATTGGAGGTCGATGCCAATTACGACGGCAAAGCTCTGTTTGGAACCCAGCCATGGTTTCACTTTATCCGCGACGGCGTAGATTTCATCACCCTGGACAATGCCGACTACGATGAATTCTCTATCGGCCAGATGCGCTGGCTCCGCACGGTCCTGAACCTCGACCTGGCGCCCAACTCCGGCATTCGTTCAATTGTCGTGGGCATGCACGAGGCGCTGCCTAACTCAACCAGCATCGACCACGGAATGAATGACTGGGCTCAGGGAACTCACACCGGTGCAACTGTCTACACCTGGTTGTACGATGCGAACGCGGCGGGCAAGCATGTCTATGTCATCGCCAGCCACTCCCACTTCTATTCGCCCAACATTTTCTACACCTACTATTGGTTCGAGTACTACGGTAAGACGATGCTTCCCGGCTGGATTGTCGGTACTGCCGGCGCGCATCGTTATGCTCTGCCTTCTGGAGCCGACAAAGATTCAGAGACCAATATCTACGGTTATGTCCAGGGAACGGTCCACGCCGATGGCACCATCGACCTTGTCCTGCACAAGCTGACCGAAAGCGACCTGATCCAGTCCAAATGGCCCAGTGCTCCGCTGGCTGCTATTAAAGATTGCGTCGATAATAATCGGAATTGAGCGGTGCGGATGGCCCGGATCTTTCCGCCGTTTCAACATTGCTGCGTAATCGATCTCGATTATCAGGGAGACTCCGCGGAGACCAGATTCAGGAAACAAGGCTATTCTGTGCCGGGCCGATGAAGGTTGTTTTGCCGGGCAGTTATCAGACTAGCTTCGGCTCTATTCGAAGCAAACTCAGCCAGCTGCAGGTTGACTGCAACTGCATGGAGAATCATGCGGATGGCATTTCGATGCTTGATGTCATAACATGCATCGCTACCCCTCACAGGGGTTGCGAAACGTAACCGTCGATTCTCGAGTCATCGAAGATACCTGATTTTTTTCTTGACGAGAAACTCGAATTCGCACATACTTCGTGAACTGAGTTACTAATGCACTGAGGACGTCGAAACAGACGAGCCTCAAGTAGCAAACCACTGTGCTCACTTCCCCGACGGCTGCAGACTCCAACTTCTTGTTGTGATCCTTCGATCTGTAACCCAGTTTCCCTTTCCAGAGCGCTCGTAGCATAGGCACGCCTTTCTCAAAAATCAGTGGAATCACATTTGTCCGCGAGGCTGAAGGAAGCCGAGGGCGGCAATCCAGCGGCCGTGATGGTCACGCGTTCCTGCGCCCACAGCAGCGCGGTTCCGGGTCTTAGGACCACAAAGGGATGAGAGTTCTTGGAGTGCACACTCCCATGCAGCCTGCCCGAGTTCATGAGCCCGATGCAAGCGTCCTTCTGTTGCATGACAACGCCTGCGTGCGCCTTTTTCCGGTCCGAAGTCACAAGATCAGTCAAAAGGACTTCATGGTCTACAGAATTGGGTGCTCCACAATCACGACTGTAGCTACCTCGGATATAGGGGTAACTGCGGTCAGACTTATGAAGCGCGGGAAGACAGTTAAACAAACCCGAAAGAGCTTGGCCGCACTCCTTGGTATTCCCGAAGAGCGTGTAGATATCTCTCCTGTTCTGCGCGCATTGGTCAAGGCCAGGATGGTCCGGCGAATCGATGACTCTGTACTGGAAACTGAAAGCCCAAAGATACTCCGAATCGTCTCGCACAACCTACAGTTCCTTCAGGAGAGATTTCGTGAATGGGCTCGCCATGCTGCTATTCGGTACCTCCCGGTAAATACCGCCCATCGATTGATTTGTTTCGCGAGACTGCGCAGAGTGCCTTACAGACAGGGAACAACATCCACAAACTTACAGGACAATCTGCACCGCGCACTTGGGGATGTGCTTCCAGCTAACATGCTTGCTGCCACGGCGCGCGAATATCATTGCGAACAAGTTGCAAGGGCAACCGATGTTCAACTGTTACGCAACCTACCCCCTCCGAAAATGACGCGCTGGTTGCAACAGGGCGTACAAATTACCGGACTTGAACACTATCGAAGAGCACAAGCTGAGGGACACGGAGTTATTCTGTGCGGCTTCCACTTTGGCGCGCCGCAGTTGCTCGTGCCTTTCCTTTGGCGCAGTGGTATTTCGTTCACTGGTGCCGCGGCGGTGCCGCCTTTTGGCGGCAAGAGCCTGGAGCCAAAGATTGTCCTGGATAAGACTTACTCGGAGTCTCCGATTCCGGGATGCGGAACGGTCACGTGGTACACCAAGTTCTCTTTCCGAGGCTTCCTGGAAATGAAGAAAGCAACGGAAAAGGGCGAGACGGTCCTGGTATTTCCGGATGGATATTTCAGCCGTCCCAATCGAGAGATCGCAACTTACTTTGGACATTCGGCAGCGGAATTCCGTCCAGCGCAGGTTGTTGTTCCGTTTCTGGGTCATACCATCATGGCCAATCTAATGGTTCCGTGGTTATGGCAACAGACGCGGGCGCCTCTGCTCCCTGTGAAATTGCTGCGGAGGAATGCGGCTAGCTTTGAAGTGATAATCGAGCCGCCGCTCTATTTTCCCAATAACGGCGGCATTCAATCCGCCGCGGAAAGACTCTATGGAGCGTTGGAGAGCGATATTCGCTTACATCCTGCTTCCTGGAATTACTGGAACCGACTGCATGAGCTTGCGCTTGGATCGCCCGCAGAACAGGATAAGTCGGAGATGACCATTTAGCCCGATAAGTCTCTCTGCATGCGAGACAAAAAAGTCTCTTCCGTTCCCACGGACGGACTGAGAGAAAGGAGGTAACAGGATGGAGGATCTCAGAGAAACAGTTGCTGTAGAAGCAGCGGCTTCTTCAGTGGAGTTGGTCAGTTTCGCGGAAATGGAAACTCTCGAACAGTCGTTCGCGGTTTCCACGGATTCGACTGCACCATCAGCGAGCTAGCCCCGGTTAACGCGAGGCGGGAGCCTCCGACGTCAGGCGCTACGACGGCGGCTCCTGCTTATCTTTCTGGTTAGCTAAGTCACCATGAATGGCGTTGGAGACAGAGATCGATGATGGGTAGAACCCCAATCGCGCGGGACTTGGCAACCGTCTTTCCTCAAGCGGTCCCTGATATCTCTGTGTGGCCATTGTTTCCCAACCAATTCGCGGTGGGGAGTCGCGCCCTCGATAGCTATGTCGTTGTTCCAGAGGGCCGGGTCAGGCTACTCATGGATATCATTTCGCGTCTGGACGGCAGCCACTCCCTAGCAGTTATCGCGGCTGACAACTTGAGGGAAGGACGAGCCATTGACATTGAGGGATTATACGAACGCCTCAGCGATGCGGGTTTGCTGAAAGGGTCGAAGCGACGGGGCGAATTGCAGGGAATGACTATTCCGCTATTCGAGATCCCCGTCAGATCCGCCTTTGAGGTTTCGCGTCGTATATCCGTCATGCTATTTCCTTCACTGACGGTGCTCACAGGAATTGCGCTAATGGCCGGAATCGTCTTCTTTACCACTGATCCCAGGCGCTGGATTCTTCTTGGGATAGGGCGGATCGCTCAGCCCCCTTTAGTATTATGGTCGCTCGCTATTTTTGGATATGTGCTCACGATCTTATGGCATGAACTGTGCCACGCGCTCACTGCTATTCGATACGGCCTGATTCCAAGCACTCTCAGCGTAGTTGGATACCTTGCCCTGGTTCCGCTGTTCGTTCTCAAGATTCCCGGAGTCTATCTTTTGCCCCCGACTCAAAGGATTAGGATCTGGGGCGCTGGGATATGGGGAAGTCTTGCATTGGCAGGGATCGTGATGACGGCAAGCAGCGTGTTTCGACTGTCTTTGACATGGCAACAATATTTTGCGCGCCTTGCTCTCGCCAACCTCATTGTCGCGGTGAGCAATCTGTTTCCATTCTTGCCAACGGATGGGTACTTCATTCTGTCTACGCTCTTCCGGCAACCTAACATCCGTGCGCGCGCTTGGCGGGAATTCAAAGAAGTTATACGCTTTCGCCGACCAACGAGCGGCCTCCTGATGGTCTACTTTGCGATGAGCGGTCTGACGATACTTTCGCTGTGTATCCTGAATATTTTTCGGCTATATCGCCTGGCGCGCTTTTCGATTGCCGGATTTATTTGTGTGTGCGGGTTGGCTCTATTGCTCGTTGTCAGAGGTCGCGTACTCCGGAGATCACACTCGTAGCAGGGGAGCAAATACCATGCATGATTCAGATATGGCTGGCGTAGTGATCACCGGAATTGGCATCGTTTCTCCAATAGGAAACGGCGCGGAGACGTTTTGGGAAGCGCTGATCCGAGGACAAAACGGCGTTGAAGAAATTCGAAGTTTCGATACGAGTGCTTTTCGGACTCATCGTGGCGGAGAAGTAAAGGCGCTTGAGCCGTCCCGTTATTTTGAGAGTTGCAATATTCCTGCCTTGGCGCGCGGATCTCTATTTGCGATTGCAGCCACGCGCATGGCATTGGAGGACGCGAGGATTGATTGCAGCGATGTGGACCGGACTCAAGTCGGCGTCTGTTGTGGAACTACTATGGGCGAAGCCAAAATCTTCGAATCTCTTAATTCAGCTTTACTGAATGAATCCCCGGAAATGATTGAAGCACAGTTAGCGTGGCATCATCCACCGGAATCGATTTCGTTTAATGTTGCTCGTGAGTTTGGATTCGGTGGTCCTGTCAGCATGGTAACCACAGCCTGCTCGGCCGGAAACTATGCCATTGCGCAAGCGCGTGATCTGCTGCAGAGTAAGCGAGCCAGGCTTATGATCGCAGGCGGGTCGGATCCTTTCTCACGCGTCGCGTTTACCGGGTTTAACTCCATGCTGGCTGTGGCCCCGGAATGCTGTCAGCCCTTCGATTTACGCCGTAAAGGTATGTGCGTCAGCGAAGGTTGCGCCATGCTTGTGCTGGAACCTTTGAAGGATGCCCTTCTGAGGGGCGCGCACATCTATGCCGAAGTGGCTGGATGCGGGCTGAGTAATGACGCGCACCACATGGCATCACCGCATCCATTGGGTCGCGGAGCGATTGCTGCCATGACCAATGCGCTTCATGAAGCCGGCATTGAACCCGATCAGATCGATTACATCAGTGCGCACGGCACAGGTACGCCGGCCAATGACCGTATGGAAACGAGTGCCATCAAAAGCGTTTTTGGCCACGCAGCCAAGAGAGTTCCAGTGAGCTCGATCAAATCCATGCTGGGCCACACAATGGGCGCGGCCAGCGCAATTGAAGCCGCCGCGTGCGCATTCGCAATTGACCGGCAAATCATTCCTCCCACCATCAATTACTTGGTTCCGGACCCGGCTTGCGATCTTGATTATGTTCCGAATGTCGCCCGCGAACGAGTGGTGCGTACAGCGTTAAGCAACGCTTTCGCATTCGGTGGAAACTGTTCCGCTCTTATCCTGAAGCGCTGTGAGGCCGCCTGATGATGACGCGAGATTCGAAGAGGCGGGTAGTGATCACGGGCATTGGCGTCGTTAGTCCCACAGGCATCGGCGTCGAAGCATTCTGGAATGCGCTTTCCGGCGGAGTGTCAGGCATAGACGACATATCCCGTTTTGACACAGAGTTTTTCCGATCCAAGAGAGCGGCGGTCGTTCGGGACTTCGACTGTGGCAAGATGCTCGGGCGAAAAGAGTGCTGGTCTGGAAGCCGTAGTGTCAGCTTTGCTCTTGCCGCGGCCAAGTCAGCTCTGGACCACGCTGGAATCGAAATCACATCGGAAAACCAATCGTCGATCGGCGTGTCTCTCGGCACAACGCTTGCATGCTTGAATCTCATGGCTAAGCTCGATCAACAAGCCCTTCGCGATGGTCCGCGCACCACTGACCCAGCGCTCTTTCCAGACACTGGAGTTAGTGCGCCCGCCTGCCGCATTTCGATTTTCTTCGGAGTGCGGGCATTCAATGTGACACTCTCCAATGGCGCTACATCGGGACTGGATGCAATTCATTACGGCGTGGATGCCGTGCGCAAAGGATACGCGCACACTGTGCTTGCGGGGGGGATGGAGGAGATTTGCAAGGAAAGCTTCATCGGTGTGTATGCCCAGGGTCTTCTTTCGCCCGCGGAGATTGGCGATGAGGAAATGTGCAGACCCTTCGATCGCAGACGAAGTGGAGCCATTCTCGGCGAAGGATGCGCCATTGTCGTGCTGGAAGACTATGAGCATGCGCATGCCCGTGGAGCTCATATCTTGGCAGAGGTAATCGGATACGGCACGGCGTTTGATCCAACAGCTTCGCTCAGCGGCGGTGGAGGAGATGCTGGTTGCCGCGCGATGCGCCTCGCGCTCAATGACGCCGCAGTGATGCCGGATCAGGTCGACCTGGTTTTCTCCAATGCGAACTCTGGCAAAATCGGGGACATTGCTGAGAGTGATGCACTTCGTTGCGTTTTCGGTCAGCGCCCCAACTTGTTTGTGACCGCTGCCAAGTCGATGTTGGGCGAGAGCTACAGCGCCTCAGGAGCTCTACAGATCGCAGCCTGCGCAATGGCAATGGAACACGGGATCATCCCACCGACTATCAACTGCGAAGAGCCTGATCCTAAGTGCCTGGTTGGCCATCTCGTGCGGGAGGCCCGTGAGTCTTCGATTCGTATTGCGTTGGCAAATTCCAGCGGGTGGGCTGGAAACGCAGCTTCTTTGGTACTGAGTACTTCCGTTCTTTGATGAGACGGAGACAACAAAAGCGAGGGATCAACCGGCAGGTCATATAGGAGGAGTTATGGTCAATGAATCCGAACTTAGAACCTTACTCAAACAGGAAATCTCGAACCATACAGAGGTGCCTCCGGAAAGCATCGACGAGAATGCGCATCTGGCTGACCTGGGTATAGATTCCCTTCAAGCCCTGCAGTTTTTGGTATTGCTGGAGAGGCTGTACGGAATCACACTGAATGATGAGGATTTGCAGCATTTCCGAACGGTAAACACAATCGTTAGCCTAATCGGCAATAAGGTGCCGGAGTTTGCGGATGCCTCGGAAGTATCCGAACAGGTTGAGACAACCAAATGATTGAGGCCGCGCCAAACCCCACTTATCCGGAACGAGCGCTTTCCTTTGAGGATTTGCGTGGGATTCTTGCGCACCGTTTTCCTTTTATCATGCTCGACAAGGTTCTTGATTTTGAACCTGGAAAGCGGATCACGGCGATCAAGAATGTCACGGCCAACGAGATCCATTTTCTTGGACATTTCCCAAGCACGGCGATCATGCCGGGTGTACTTATCATTGAGGCTCTGGCACAGACATTACATGTTCTCGACACCTTGAGCAGGGATGCGGAACCCGGTAGAGACCTGCCCATACTCAAGTATCTCGGCAGTGTCAATATAACTTTCGTCAAGCCCGCGCTGCCCGGCGATCAGCTTCGTTTGGAGGTGGACATCGTAAAGATGTTGAAGCTCGCGGTAATGGGCAAGGCTGTAGCGAGAATTGGCTCCGCCGCAATCGCGAGGGGTGAATTGACGTTGATCTCAAAGGGAGACCCCGCCGCATGACAGTGGAGCCCGAGCTTTGCGACAGGACGGCCATTGTTACAGGTGGAACTCGGGGCATTGGCCGAAGTATCGTCACGGAACTTGTGGAGGCGGGCTGCAAAGTGGTTTTCACTTATGTGAAGCACGATGAAGCAGCGGAGGAACTGCTGGCTGTGCTGAATGGCAGCTCTCGGCGTGCATGCGCAATCAAAGCGGACGTGCGCAATCCTGACGATGCCAAAAAAGTAGTTGATACTGCACTGAACGAATTTGCCGGCTGCTCGATCCTGGTCAACAATGCTGGCATTACTCGCGATGGCGCGCTCTGTTTGATGAAAGAAAACGATTGGAGAGAGGTGATGGAGACAAATCTGACCGGCTGTTTTCATTATGCGCGCGCTCTTGTTCCCAAGCTCATGAGGCAGAAGAATGGCCGAATCATCAACGTGACTTCCATTAGTGGTATCAGGGGACTCGCCGGGCAGTCCAATTACTGTGCTGCGAAGGCCGGAATGATCGGCTTTACCAAATCGCTTGCCCGCGAGTTAGGTCCCTTCAACATAACAGTGAATGCCGTCGCTCCTGGCTATATCCAGACGGAAATGCTTGATCATCTGTCGGCAGCCTACAAGCAAAAGATGGGAAAAATGACGCCTTTGATGAGATTTGGCCGACCGGAAGAAGTGGCAAGAGTGGTGAGGTTTCTGGCCTCGGACGCCGCCAGCTATGTGACGGGCCAGGTAATTGGGGTCGATGGTGGGCTCGGAATTTAGATTCAGGGAGGTAGGACGATGAAACAGTCCTCGAAGCATCTAGTATGGGCATCCGTTTTCTTGGGCCTCACGATCACAAGCGATGCAAGCCTCGGACAGGCACGCCATGCGGATACGGTGGTGCCCGTGGTATCTGCCGGGGGGGCAGATCAACCCGCCGCGAAGAACTCTGAGGATGAGATCAAAATTCGAGATGTGCAGCATGTCTTCGATCTATATATTGACGGATGGCGGCGGGCAGATACGGAAGCACTAAGCAAGGTGTACGCCGCGGATGCTCGAGTCACAGGAATCTGGCCCGACCCCACCCTTCAATATCCAGTTCAGGGTTGGCCCGAAGTGCGCCGGGAGTTGGAAAGAGTGTTCGATTTCACGCATGGCATGATGATGAATTATTCGCCTCGGCACGTCGAAATCTATGGTGACGTCGCAATCATGACAACCAACTGGGAATGGACTGCCACAGGCCCCGCGCAACCGGACTCGAAGGAAGAATCACTGAAAGCAGAGCGTCGGTCTAGCATGAGCCAGGAAGGTTTTGGGAAGGGACAAGCAACATTTGTCTTTTTCCATCGCGACGGCAAATGGGTTCTGGTTCATGAGCACGCGTCAGTCCTGCCCGTTGACAAATAACTGAGTGTGAATTGTTGAATCATTTGAGAATGAGGCTTTCACCGCTATGCTGACCGCCCGCGGGATATTGAATGAGGTCTCGGTTGCTACCAGGGACCGGATCGCGATCGTTACATTTGAGGCAGCTTCCCTGGGGCGCGCGCTGCAGAGCGGTCTCTCAAGAGCAATGAGCGATTTGGAGTTTGATTCGAATATCGACGTAATCATCTTCACGGGGCGGAAACGTGTCTTTTTGACGGGCGCAGATCTCAGGGAAGTGAAGCCCTTGAACGATCGACTCTCTGCGAGTGCCTTCCTGGAACTTCCGCACGCGATTGTGGGGCAATTCAGTAATTCCAGCAAAATCCTGATCGCGGCAATCAACGGTTACTGCTTGGGCGGCGGACTAGAACTGGCTTTGGCGTGCGACATTCGTCTTGTGGTGGATGAGGTGCATGATTTAGATGGCTGCAGCGTTCCGTTTCTGGGCTTCCCCGAGGCGCAGGTGGGATTGGTTCCGGCGCTCGGAGGAGCCTGCCGGGCGATTGAAGTCGTAGGAATGTCTCAAGCGAAAGAATTGTTCTTCACTGCCGATCGCATTACAGCCGCGCGCGCACTCCAAATCGGCTTGGTAAACGCGGTCGTTCGTCGAGATGAGCTGATTGATCAGGCAGAGGCGATGGCAAATAGGATCGCGTGCAATTCCTCATTTGCTTTGGGGCATATCAAGCACCTTCTTCATTTTTGCAGGCAGAAGTCGAGTTTGCCTGAGTCGCTGGCAGCAACCGCCGCGGCGTTTGTCGAGTGTTGCGTTGCCGGTGACAAGAATGAACGAATAGAGCGCCAGAAACAGGAAGCAGTGGTGAGATTTCGCAACTCCGTCGGAGCGAATGGTGCATAAAAGGAGGCAGTTGCAATGAGATTCATGAGAGGCTTCTTTCTTCTAACCACTGTTCTTTTCGTTTGGGACTCAAGCGCCCAGGTGGTATCAATTGGTCCTCTTGCTGAAGCGGGGCATTGGAAGCGCATTCGAGATCTTTTACAAACACAGGCGCCAGCAAGCGAAGCGGAAAGAACCTATTGGTCGGCCCGCGTCAAACATGCGTTTGGCGATCTGGATGGAGCCGAAGGCTTAGCGCGGAAAGCTATCCTCCTGGATAACAATAATGCTGCCTATCATCGTGAGTTAAGCGCCATCTGCCTCGACGAACTGGCAAATCACCCGGGCATGATTCGGAGCATGCGGTTGGCTTACGATACCAAGAGCGAGTTGGAGACGGCCCTTACGCTCGACCCAAAGAACATCGACGTTATGTCTTCGCTAATGGAATACGATTGGAGCGCCCCAAGCATTGGCGGCGGTGACCGCGACATGGCCCACAAACTTGCAGATCGAATTGCGCAGACAGATGCGATACGAGGCTACCTGGCGCAAGCAAGAATAGACGAGCTGTCGGGAGGAGCCGAGATTACCACGGCAGAAGGTCTGCTCAAAACTGCTGCCCAATCCGCCCCCCGTGACTATCGCGCTCACATCGCTCTGGCTGAGTTTTCTCTGCTCACGACAAAGAACTATATGTCCGCTATTCAAGAAGCAAAGGCGGCCGTGGCGCTTGCACCAGACCGTTCCCGTCCGTACGCGGACCTTGCGATTGCATATGCTCATGGGCAGAATTGGAACGAATTGGACAGATTGCTAGTACAGGCCGAGAAAGCCGTGCCGGAAGACCTGAATCCTTACTATCAGGCAGCAAAGACTCTTTTGCTGGAGGGCAGGGATTATGATCGGGCGGAGAAATACTTTCGGAAGTACTTAACGCAGGAGCCTGAAGGTCAGCAGCCGCCGAGTGCCGGAGCCCACTGGAGACTCGGGTTAGTCCTGGAGAAAGAAGGAAAGAAACCCTACGCCGTTGCGGAGTTGGAGGAGTCCCTTCGCCTCCAGCCTGACTTCGGCCCGGCGAAGGAAGATTTGGCGCGGCTGCGTTAGGGCAATTTCTCTGGAGCACCATGGCTGCTTATGGTCATGTTTCTATTGTTCTGGCACAGGTATAACCGGAGTTCCAGTTGAAGAAGGGGCTGAACTGTGACTATTTTTTCAACCTATGTCCGACAGGGAATCCGGGTGCTGGTAAGAAAGCCTGCCATCTCGATTATCGTGGTTGTCACACTGGGATTGGGGATCGGTGCCAATACTGCGATTTTCACGTTCGTTAATGCAATTCTGCTTAAACCTTTGCTTTTCCCAAATGCTGATCGGTTGGCGATCGCCTGGACAAAAAGAACAGACAACGACCAGCGGTTTCGGGTTGCTCCCGCAGACTATCTTGATTGGAAGAACGAGAACAGATCCTTCGATAGTTTGGAGGCATATCAGCCATGGATTGTGAACCGACTCGGAGCGGGGGAATCAAATCGACTCTTAGGATATCGGGCGTCTGTCGGTCTCTTCCAGATGTTGGGCGCAAAGTTTCTTTTGGGACGCGGATTTGCTCCCCAGGATGGAATCTCCGGCCAGGATCGAGAAGTGGTTCTGAGCTATAACATGTGGAAGCGTGACTTAGGCGGGCGGAACGATGTTTTGGGATCATCCATTGACTTGGAGGGAGCAGAATACCGCATCATAGGTGTCGTCGATGCGAATTACGACTGGCCTATATTAGCTGATCTTTGGGTGCCTTTAGTGATGAGCGATGCTGAAAAGCAGGAACGCAAGATCAGATCGCTCGTTGTCGTGGGCCGCGTTCGCGCGGACCGTTCGCTTGCGCAAGCCCAGAGTGATATGGACATCGTGGCGGCAGAGGTAGCGCGTCGCTATCCGGAAGCGGATACAGGAATGGGAATTAGCTTGATTCGTCTTCCAGGCCAATTTGGGGAGGCAATTACACGGATGTTTGTGCTGCTGCTGATGGGCGCAGTTATGTTTGTTCTCTTAATGGTCTGTACTAATGTTACGAATCTATTGCTCGCGGACGCAATGGGAAGACAACGGGAAATTGCCGTCCGAGCCTTTCTCGGTGCTCGCCGGTGGCAGATCGTTCTGCAGTCTTTGACTGAGAGCACTCTTCTCGCGGCGGCCGGAGGCGTACTTGGCTTTGGCATCGCTTTCTGGGGCGTTCCTGTTCTGCGCGCGACCATTCCGCAGGACCAGCTTCGTTTTATCCCGGGGGCTGGAAACATGGTTCTCGGTGAACGCGGAGTCTTGTTTGCCATAGTCTGCACTCTGGGTGCTGGTATAACTTCGGGATTCGGTCCTGCATTGTTATCCGCCAGGTGCAACATGAGCGAAGCTTTGCGAAGCGGCGGTCGAGGCTCCACCCGTGACACAAGGTCCAAGTTGTCGCAAGGCTTGCTAATTGCGACAGAGTTTGCACTTGCCTTGGTACTACTGGTCAGCACCGGACTTATGGTGAAGGGCTTTGAGCATCTGGGCGCGGTGCAGAACTTGGGTTTCGAAACCGACAGCGTATTAACCATGAACATTCGCGTCCCCACGATACGTACAGCCCAGCAGACCGCATCCTTCTATAAGGAGACATTGTCTCGCGTTGGAGCGCTGCCGGGTGTGCAAGACGCGGCTGTTGTCGGAGTCCTTCCATTCAGCGGAGATACAGGTGCTTTACCTTTTGTCATCGAAGGACAGCCTACAGCTAAGACGGTCGAGCTGCAGCGAGCAGCCGTCGAAGCAACCAGCGAGAACTATTTTCAACTCATGCACATTCCCGTTGTTACCGGCCGTGCTTTCTCCGAGCATGATGATCAAGGTTCTGAGCCTGTCGCCATCGTGAGTAGTCGTGCTGCGCACGAATATTGGCATTCCCAGAACCCAATCGGTTCGCGGATTCGAATCGGAGCAGGCGCGAAAGACGGTTGGCTGAGGATCATCGGAGTTGTTGGCGATGTGAAGCAGTCCTGGCTGGATACCACGCCGCCGCCGATGATTTATGTCAACTACTTGCAGTCTCCTGCCGCGACCACCGCCTTCGTTGTACGCGCCGCGGATTCCGCTAGTCTGGTTCCTGCCATCCGGAAGGTGATTTCACAGCAGGACGAGCGGGTGGCGATCTACAGCATTACCTCGATGAATCAATTTGTCCAGGACATGATTGCAGGGATTCGCGTCGCCGCCGGTCTCATGGCGATGTTCGGAGCGATTGCTATGATTCTCGCAGCGGCCGGTGTGTACAGCATGATCGCAAATGAAGTGTCCGTTCGAAAGCGTGAGATTGGAATCCGCATTGCAATGGGGGCCACGCCGAGCGACGTAGTGCGACTGTTTGTCATGCGCGCTCTAAAGTTGGGCGCAATAGGATTGGCAATTGGTTTGCTAATGGCGTTTGTCATCACTCGGTTGATGTCGAATTCGTTATTTGGTATTGTGACACTCGATCCATTCACATTTCTTGCCTTTGTTATCATCTTGGCGGCCATTGCAGTTCTCGGCGCGTATATTCCTGCGCGGCGAGCTGCTCGAGTCGATCCGATTATTGTTCTTCGTTACGAGTAATGAAGGATGTCGCGACCGCTTAGCTAGTTGGATATGTCCCTTTTAAAACCAATATCTTATATTAGTTAGGTTAATCGCCTACCGCGAGGAAGAGGCCAAGGCAAAAGGCCTGCCGCAGCCTGAAGACTATGACACGCACACCACTGTTCGCGATCCCAATGAAAAATTCACCTTCAACTTTCCGGACGCGAACGGAAAACTGGTGTCGAACGATGATCCTCGCTTCAAAGGCAAAGTTGTACTGGCCATCGTGACAGGGACGTGGTGCCCGAACTGCCATGATGAGGCGCAGTATCTAG
>Ga0302319_10000246_pt1 | contig 117148 bp, 105 predicted proteins | sample Bog_T0_2_FD_203319 | JGI IMG/M metagenome (GOLD analysis project Ga0302319, IMG submission 203319) | Peat permafrost microbial communities from Stordalen Mire near Abisko, Sweden - Bog_T0_2 | ecosystem: Environmental > Terrestrial > Soil > Wetlands > Peat | place: Sweden: Abisko, Stordalen...
GATACCCGGTATTCCCTGGAAGAGCTGCCCTAGGGCCCAACAGACCCAGAAATCCTTCTCGGCAATGGCCTCGTTGCTGAAGCCAAGCTTCCGAGCTGTGGCGCTAAAGAGCTCCGCTCGCTCCCGGTAGCCGAGGGCAAGAACCGAGTTCATGGCATTTCCGATTCGACACTGATTTCATTCACGATCGGTTGCATCCACTGAGGAAGCTCTGGGGCGAGCTTTTTAAGCTCGCGCTTCGTCTTTGCCTTGAGACTCCGGCGCAAGCGATCCCTCTGTATGGGTTCAAGTCCCCCAGGACCCAGGTGGCGAACCGCTTGAATGACGGTGCCAGCCTCGGTACCGGCCCCAATTAGACTGCTGGGTGCGACGCGCTGAAATTTGATCTGCGAATTGCCGAGCGTTACAGGCGGGATGCTGGCAGTTGTCTTGATGACCAATTGTCCGGGTACCTGCTCGGAGAGGCCTAGCAGGTTTGCCGCCGTTGCTCCCGACACCTGCCAGGGAGCATGACGAGATTCCAGGATCGCGCGAGCCACATCCATCGAACTGGATGTGCTTTGGCCAATGATTGGATGGAAGCGGGGCCGCTCGTAAAAGCCCCTCCGGATGCGCTTGAGCTTGCCCGATTTTGTTAGGCGCGCCAAGGCTTGCCGAATCGCAGCGGGCTTGCCGATGGTTGAGAAATCCTTAGCAGTTTTTGGTAAAGGATTCTTACTGGACCAAATTGATCTTATTATCTTTTCATCAATAGGATACGATGTTTTCACACAAATTTAATGTCACAAACAATGCATCGTTTTGGTGACAAATCGAGCTAAATTTCATCGCGGTCGGAATCATGCAGGGCAAGACATCAAGAACCTAGCCAACCCGCAAAATCGAAATCAGCGAGTAGCTGGATCGCGGCAAATTAGCATAATCCGCCACTTGGCATAAATCGTTGGTCCCCCGAGGACGCAGATTTTTCTCCTTCAGGGAGGCCGGCCATCTGTGATGGCACCGGGTCCGGCACATCACTCCACGTCATCGCTAAACGTCGGCGTGTCTTGACGAATCTTTTCTTAGCCAGGTCGTCAGATCTTTTCTACGGCAGCGGCGTAGTTCTGCGTCATGCCAAGCCAGTCGGTTGGGGGATCGCTTACGCCGGGGCTTGGGCCTGTTCCAAGTAACCTAAGTATTTCCCCATTTTTTGTTTGAGAGACGCCATATTTCGGCGGCAGGACGCGCTGCACAACCTAGTCCATATTGGCGCGCATCGGGGGACAAAATTTGCCCTCCAACTTGACCAAATAGACCATATGTGTCTACTTGGTTTATACGCTACTACCATGAAACCAACCTCAGCCACTGTCCCTCAGACGCGCGAGCTAATCCTGACGACGGCTATTTCCGTGTTCGGCCGCTTGGGCTTCAAGAAGACGACGGTCAATGATCTAGCCGAGGCTGCGCAGCTGTCGAAACAGGGTCTTTATCTGCATTTCTCAAGCAAGCAGGAGGTATTTGTGGAAGCGGTGAAGCGATACTTGGATGAGGGACTCGGACTGACGGAACGGGAGCTGACCAAACCAAAGGCCGCGCTGTTCGATCAGCTCGCTGGCGCGATGAACGCATGGTTCGGTCGGCACCTTGTGACATTTACCCCGGATTCTTTCGATGTGCTTGAGGCGAGCGACAGCCTGTTGGCGAATGTTATCGCCGATTACAAAGAGGCGTTCAGGGCAAAGCTCACGACGGCGTTGGCGGAATCTAGTGAATTCGAAAAATCGAGGAATGTCTGTTCGCCCAAGGAGATTTCTCAGGTGCTCTTTCTGTGCGGGCTTACTTGGAAGGAAGGCCGTCTCACCCGGCCGGAATTTATGAAGAAAATGGCCCTCTGCATCCGGGCCTGCTGCCAGTTCAAAGCCTAAAAGATTACCATGATCCAATTAAAACTACCGTTTGGATTTAACTCCACCGCCGCCGAGGTCGCTCAAGGCATAGACCTTTCGGGCAAGCGTGCTATCATTACCGGCGCCTCATCGGGCATCGGCATTGAGACTGCCCGCGCGCTGGCCCAAATCGGAGCTGAGGTCACGCTGGCCGTGCGCGACACGGAGGCCGGAGCCAAGGTCGCAACCGAGATCGGCGCGAGCACCGGGAACAAGGCCGTCCACGTCGCGAAGCTCGATCTGGCCGATCAAGCTTCGGTTCAGGCATTCGTGGCGGCGTGGAAAGGGCCGCTGCACGTCCTGATCAACAATGCAGGCATTATGGCAACTCCCGAACTGACTCGAACGCCAGAGGGCTGGGAGCTCCAGTTCGGAACCAATCATCTCGGCCACTTCGCTCTTGCGACCGGCCTGCACAAAGCCCTGGTTGCCGCAGGCAACGCGCGCGTTGTGGTCGTCAGTTCTTCCGCGCACCTGATTTCACCGGTAGTCTTCGACGACATCCAATTCGCCTATCGACCCTACAACCCGATGGCTGCTTACGGACAGTCTAAGACCGCCAACGTGCTGTTCGCCGTCGGCGTTACGAAGCGATGGGCGACGGACGGCATCACCGCAAATGCTCTGATGCCGGGAGCTATTGCTACAAACCTCCAGCGCCATACCGGCGGACTTAAGACTCCGCCCGAGCGTCGCAAGACTCCGCAGCAAGGTGCAGCGACCAGCGTGTTGCTTGCTACTTCGCCGCAACTGGAGGGCATCGGCGGACGTTACTTTGAGGACTGCAACGAAGCCGTTTCTGTCCCTAACCGCAACGACCGGGCTACCGGTGTCGCCCCATACGCCCTCGATCCTGAGAACGCCGACCGTCTATGGCGAGAATCACTTCGGCTACTTGGCTGAAGACCCTTCAAAAGCTTTTCTGCAACTGCCGTCGATGAGCCGGACGAGTTCCGTGCGTAGTTCGCGCCTAGCCTTAGGCGTGTTGGCCGAGGCACTAGAATCGGGATTATTGATAAATTCAGATTTACGCCAATCAGAGCGCGAAACTAGCAAGATTTCTGCCGAAAAGAAGCGCTTAAAACGCTTCGGAGATTTTCCTCTCCCTGCCTCTCATTTTCGCTCAAATCATCCCAAATATTTCACAGAAAAATCCGCAAAATCAGTGAAACGGCCACGCAAGTCCTTGCAGCGCAAGGAATGGATCTCACGTCCAGAACGTAGCGCTCTACCAGGCTAAGCTACGCCCCGACTTTTAGCGTGAGAAATGAGTAGGCTCCGGGCGAGTGAGGGTCGCAAGCAGAAAAGGCGCCTTTGTTTCCTCACATTGCTCTGGATTGGGCCGGCCGAATCCCGTGCACCGTCTAGGCTCCGGGACGTGCAAAGAAGGTGTCGAGAATTGCAGGGTCCTTGAGTTGATCGGCGTGTTTGCGGATGACGGCCTCGAACTCAGGTTTGTAGCGTATGGGGCTCAAGGCCTCCTCGACCAGAAAAACGCCGGTTTGATACTCGCTTGGACTCGACAGCACGGCATCGATGGCGGCGCTGGCCTCGGCCGGCAGGCCGAGCTGCGCATAGGCGAAGGCAATCTGGCGCTGCGCGTAGACGTAGCTAAAAAAGTCGCGTTGCAGATCCATGGCCGACCGGGATGCTGCGATGGCTTTCAACGCAGGTTCGCGATCGCCCAAGGCGGCGTAATAATAGGCCTGCTCTCCCCATTTTTTTTCGGCGTAGGGGTCATTGGCCGGTATGTCCTTCAGCAAACTCCGTAGATAAGATTGGGCCAGGGCCTCATTGCCGAGTCCGCGCAGTGCAGTGGCCCGATAGCTCGTGGCCTCTTCGGCGGTGGGTTCCATGGGGTCCCACTCCGCTCCGATTTTGGACAGCGTCTCCAGCATCTCCTGATGATGGTCGGTGAAGCGGAGTAAGTAGAGCGTGAACCCGGGAAACATATTGGGTATGTCCTTAAAACGCGCATAAAGGCGAAGTGCGGGTTCTGGAGATCCCGTCCAGCCCACTTCCGTTTCAGCGATGCACAGGTCCAGATACTGGTCGAGGCTCTCGGTTGGGACATCTTTATAACTCAAGCGACCCTTGCAACTCCTCAGGAGTGCAATGAGTTCGGCCGGGCGGCGGTCCGCTCGGTAAGCGTTCCGCCATCGGTCGATTTGCCCTGCTTGGGGCAGCTTGGAGACTTTCTCGAGCACAGCGACCGCAGCCGATGCCTGGCCCGAATGATACAGGACATCGGCCAGTTCGACATAGGGCCAAGTGTTCTGCACGTTTCCTGCGGCGAAACTTTTTTCCGCGCCAGTGACCGCCTTGCGCAGATAATCTACGGCCTCATTGGGCCGCCCCAACCGAAAGGCGAGTTGGATCCCCATTTGTTCCTGGGCATTGAGGTCATCGGGATCGACGAGGAAGGCCTGATTCAATGCCAGTCCTACTTCTCGAACGGAATCCGGATCTCGGAAGTCCTTGGTTATCCCGGCCGTGAATTTCTGGTTCAGGATTATTGTTTTTTTCCCGCGGGCGAAGCTGTCGTCCGGATCGATCTCGAGATACTGCTCTAGGACTTCGAGCAGGCTCCGGTATCCTTCGGCAGATTCCTTTTGGAAGAAGGCCGTTTCCATCCGCTGATAGTCCGCTCGCATCTTGGCGGTTGCCGCTGCAAGGCGTCTTGAACTCTCACCTTCGGGCGGCCGGTGTTCGCGGAGGCTGCGGTAGATGCTGAGCGCCAGCTCAAAGGCGAACGATTTTTGCTGGACCTCCGGATCCAGGGTTTTGTCCGCCACAAAGTCGAAATTCCGTGAGGACACATGATGGTCGGTAGCCACCTCGATCACCTGAAGGGTGAGGCGCGGCTCGTCCCCGACCGTTTGAACGCTTCCCTCGACGACGAATTCGACGCCTAGATCGCGACCGATCACACGTAGGTTCTCTGTTGTGTCCCGGTACTGAAGCACGGAGGTGCGCGAGGCGAGGTTCAGCGGCTTCATGTCGCTGAGCTGATTGAGCAGCTCCTCGTGCAACCCGTCGGCTCTGTCCTTCCACGCCTCAGCTCCGGGCAAAAGCTTGAACGGAAGCACGGCGACAGAGCCCGCAATGTAGGGGCGAGCGTCGGCGATGGGCGAGGGGGTCGCAGGTGAGGTATTGCTTGCAGCAGCATCCCTCTTCATGAGGAAAGCCGTGCCTGCGGCGGCGCCCGCAATGATGGCCGCGCCGAGCAAGGCTATGGGAAGGACGGACTTCCGCTTTGGCGGGGTTGCGGATGCCGCCGGAAGCGGTGACGCCGTTGCGATGCGCCGCGTTGCGGGCGAAGCCAAAGGATCCAGGGAAGTAAGCCTCTTGATGAGGCCGATGAAATTGGGGTCCGGTTCGCCGTCCGGAAGGCGCGTCCATTGGGCTTTGGTGAAAGAGTCGGGAACGGAGGCAACTTTATCAGAGGTGTCGTCGATAATCACAGGGACGATAAAGGCCTTGCCCGGTGCCATGAGGTGGGAGCGATCGTCAGCGAGTTTCCATTCGAGCCGGAAGTAGGCCTCATCTCGCGATTGCGTTGTTTGCGAAATGACCGGGATGAATAGGGTGCAGGCCTTGATTTGGCTGCGGATCTTCGCGTCCCACTGATCGCCGCCCCGCAATTCGCTCTGGTCAAACCACACCTCGATACCGAATCCGCGCAAAGCTTCGGCTATGCGCCGGGCCGCGATTGCGTCCTCGTGGGCGTAGCTTAGGAAGACGGCACGATTCGCAGGAACTGGTTGGATATCCGACATCGGGCGGTAGGCGCCAACATAGATGGCGGGGCTGCAATCTCTTGCGAGTTCATTGTTACTCGTCAGCGGCTCGCCGCCGGACGGTTACCTTCGCAGGTATGCCTGAATGTCGTCGTGATTTCCGGAAAACACGAAGGTCAGGGTTCCTGGGCCGGCTTTAAAAAGTAGCCGCAGATCCAATCCGACGCGACATTCAAACAGGTTCCTTCCAAGCCGCCGAACGCCTAGGCCGGTATGTGAATGTGGCTGCCCGAAGGATTTGGACGTTTCTTGCATCACAAGAGCGACTTGCTGGAGTTCAGCGTCCGACCGGCGTTTTAGCGATCTCAAGAATGATTTTTCGGTCTCCAGCTTCATTCGCGCAATTCGCGCCAGTCGCCTTTGAATTCCTTAACTGTCTTGGCTCGCCGTCCAGCCTTAACCATTGAATCGATGCGTTCTTCCGCCTCCTGAACCTGTAGCGGAGACAATCCATATTCCTGATAGGCATAGTCAGTTGCCTGGATATGTACCTTTCGCAGGGCAATGATATCTGACCCGACGATGACACCCACCTCTTCGCCATTGGCCGCGAGCTTAAGCCAGTGACCAAGGTTTTGACGGGCATCGGTGATCGTGAGGGTCTTCATAATGTCATTAAAAACACTGAATAGAGTGCGTCAAGTGTCATAGGGCGCGACCGCTCGCAAGGCTTAGCCGAGGTCGAGACGAAAGTTATTCACAGAAAATCCTCAAGGATTTCACGGCCTCTATTGTAAGGCGTTGATGGTCAATTACCATCTTCTACGTCCCGAACGTAGAGCTCTACCAGGCTAAGCTACGCCCCGACTTTGTCGCTGAACGGCCAGAGCCGCCGCTCTGAGTAGGTGTCGCAAGCAGAAAAGGGCGCTGTAATTTCATGGGCCCACAGGAGCTCCCGAACTTGCAGATCTTGTTGGCGCGCATTTCTCACACGGTTTCACCCTTGCCTTATTGAGACTGGTTGAAGGCGCCCAATGACGTAAGTGCAGGTACTTAGATTTAGGTGGTTTTGATGTTCGAGCGCCGTAGGTACGCATGGTCAACTTACTGATGAGCATTTTATGAAACGGGCGTCGCTCGCCGGCAGTCTCACTGGGTGCCGGCCAAGCTGTGCAACGTGCTCATAATCCTTGTCATTACAGTGGGTGAACCGTCGGTGAATTGCTGGACGAGCATGTAGTTGGAAACCGGACTCAATATTATTTTAAAACCTTACCAGGTACCCACCCCCATCTTCGGAGCCATTTGAGATTCCTCTGTCGAGCGCTTTTGCGTCCTTCGAGGGAAAATGACATCAAGGATGCTTGTGTTGCGCATCATGTCATATCAAAACCGATACAGAAGGAGGCTGCCTGCAGGGCCTTTAGGTGTTTAACGTGAATACGATTCATAGGGAAAATGGAAGTAATGAAACGCTGCCCGCCGTGTCTGCTTTCCCCAGTGTTTCCGGGAATGGACTCGCCAGCCCGCAACCTTGTGCCGTCTGTGATGTCTGCGGTCGCTTGAGAGGAGACGAGTCATGAACGAGACAAACGCTGTCGAGCTATCGCTGGTTGAAGACAATACCCGGGATCTTGAGCCAGGGCTGCGCGCGCTCCGCGAGGCCACCATCGTTAATGAGATTCAGATCGGGCGGGACGGAGCCGAGGGCCTGGACTGCTTCTCCTGGGGGGGCCGGTACGCCCACCGCGCGACCCAGTCCTCCTGATAGGCTTTGCCGATGCCCAGAACCATCAAGATCCTGATCGTCGAGGACAACCGCGACGACGCCGAGATGGTCCTTCGGCAATTGAGGCGCGACGGATATGAGCCGGTATGGGAGCGTGTCGAGGATACGGCCGGTTTCACGGAGAAACTGGACGCGGGGATCGAGCTTATCATCTCCGACTTCCAGATGCCCCAGTTTTCCGGCCTCGAGGCCCTGGATATTCTCAACGCCAGCGGGCTCGACATTCCATTCATCCTGATCTCGGGAACGATTGGCGAGGACGTGGCCGTGAAGGCGATGAAGGCCGGCGCCTCCGATTACCTCATGAAGGACCGCATGAGCCGCCTTGGGCTCGCGATCGAGCATAGCCTGGATAACGCGCGCCTCAGGCTTCAGCAGCGCCAGGCGTTTGCCGAGCTTCAGCTCTTCCGGTCCCTCTTTGACAACTCCACCGACTCGCTCGAGGTGATCAGCGCCAGCACGGGCCGGTACCTTGACGTCAATGCGAGGGGGCACCTGGACCTCGGCTACACGCGCAGCGAGTTCCTCGCCCTCAGGATCTTCGACGTCGACCCGAACATCGACGAGAACATCTGGACGCAGATGGTGACCAAGATGCGCGCGGAGGGCAGCGACGGCGGCGAGAGCCGGCACAGGCGCAAGGACGGGACCACCTTCCCGGTCGAGTTCAGCTCCAAGTGGGTGTCCCTTGACAAGGAGTACATCGTGTCGGTCGTGCGTGACATCACCCAGCGCAAGGAGCTCGAGGCCCGCTTCTTCCGGGCCCAGCGGCTTGAGGCGATCGGTTCGCTCGCGAGCGGCATCGCCCACGACATGAACAACATCCTGGCCCCGATCCTCATGTCGGCCCCGCTCCTTCGCCTCGGGCTTTCGCCGGAGGAGACCGACCAGACACTGGAGACGATCGAGACGAGCGCCCAGAGGGGGTCCGATCTCGTGAAGCAGCTCCTCACGTTTGGCCGCGGCGTCGAGGGCGCCCGGCGGCTGGTTCGCCCCGAGCTCCTCGTGAAAGAACTGGCGAGCATCTCCCAGCAGACCTTCCCCAAGAACATCCGGGTGACAGGCGAGTCCCAGAAGGGCCTCTGGCCCATCATTGGCGACTCGACACAGCTCCACCAGGTTCTCCTGAACCTGAGCGTCAATGCCCGGGACGCGATGCCCGGAGGCGGACTCCTGACGATAACGGCGGAGAACGTGACCTTCGACGAGGACTCGGCTGCGGCGACCGTTGGCGCCAAGCCGGGGCCCTATCTCCTCCTGAAGGTGACCGACACGGGCATGGGCATCGCGCCGGCCATCATGGACAAGATCTTCGACCCGTTCTTCACGACCAAGGAGGTGGGCAAGGGCACGGGACTGGGCCTTTCCACGGTGATCGGCATCGTGAAGAGCCATGCCGGATTCGTGGCCCTCAAGAGCGAGGAGGGAAAGGGGTCCACCTTTGAGGTCTACCTGCCCGCTTCGCCGGAGGGGTTCGACTCCGCGGCGGAGGGGGTGCCATCGGCACCGCGGGGCGAGGGCGAACTTCTCCTGGTCGTCGATGACGAGAAGAAGATCAGGGACACGATCCGCGACCTGCTGGTCAAGTACGGCTACCAGGTGATCACCGCTGCGGACGGGGCGGAGGCAACCGTCGAATACGCCCGGCACGGAAAGGAGATCAAGGTCGTCATCACGGACCTTGAGATGCCGATCATGGACGGAGTGACGCTTGTCCAGGTCCTGAAGAAGATGAACCCGGCCCTGACGGCCATAGTCTCCAGCGGCATCGCCAGCATGGAGGGCATGGAGCAGCGCAGGAAGGAGCTGGAGATGCTCGGCGTGAAGCAGATCCTGACCAAGCCCTATACGGTCGTGGATATCCTCCACGCTCTCGAACAGATCCGGAACGACCGGAAGCGGCGCGGCTAGGGGCAGGGGCCGCCGGTACCTTCCGCCCCCCCTGGACGCGAATCGACGCATCGAGCGCCGCGGTGGTCCCGCCCGAATGGGCCGAAAAAAGGGGCGCCGTTTAGGGCGCCCCTTCAAAGTGTTTCCTTTGCAGGAAGGCTATCAGCTGCTCGGCGGCGGGGGCGGCGGGGGCATCTTGGCCATGGCGCTCTGGTCGGCCCTGTCGGCGATCATGGCGTCGTAGCGCTGGATCTCCATTTCCGCGTTGCGGCGCTCGACGTCGGCCAGCTCGACCTGCTTGTCCAGCTCGAACGCCTCGCGCGTGAGCGCGTCCTTCTGCTTGTGCAGCGTGTCGAGCTCGATCGTGAGATCCGAGACCTTCTTGGCATACTCGTCGGCCGTGGCGTTGGACTTGTCCGTGTCCTCCTTGATGCGGGCCATCTCGGCGTTGTACTTGTCCTCCTTGTCCTTGGCGGCCTTCGCCTCGTCGGCGGCGCGCTGGATATTGCGGGCCTCTGCATCCTCGCGGGCCTTCGCCTCGGCGATCTTCTTCTTCTCATCGGCCTCGGCCTTCAGCTGCGCGACCTCCGCCTTGTGCGCAGCCTCCTTCGCCTCCGCCTCAGACCTGCTGGACAGGTAGACGAGGGTGAAGATAGCGAGGAGCGCTACCGGGAACAGAACGTAGAACCATTTTTTCATTTGTGCGCGGGTCGAAAGTTAGGAATTGCGCTTGGCGGCCGCGGCGGCGGCCGCTGCTGCTGCGGCGCGGGCGGTCGCGGCGTCGGCCTCCTGGATCTTGGTCAGCACGTCGGCCAGCTTCATCTGGTTCTCCTTTGCCGCAGCGGTGTACTGCTTCACGAACACGAGCTCCTCCTGGGAGCGCTTCTCCTCGGTCTCGATCTTCGAGATCTCGTCCTTGGTGGCGGCGACGTCCTTCTCGAGCTTGTCGGCCTGTCGGGTGAGCTTCTGAGCCTCCTGGTCGGCCTTCTCGGCCCCGAGGCGGGCATTCTCCTTGTCGTCCTTCTCCTGCTGGGCCTTGGCGTCGCGGGCGGCCTTCTCGGCCTTGCGGATCTTCTGGGCGTCAACGGCATCCTTGATCGCGGCCTCGCGGGCTATGGCCTCCTCCTGGAGCTTGACGATCTTGGCCTGCTTCACCGCGGCGGCCTTGGCATCCTCGACGGCCTGGTACTGCGAACTGAAGTTCCAGTAATAGAAGCCAAAGGCTATCAGGGCCACTACGGGGATTATGAAATAGAGTTTATTTTTCTTCATATTGTTGCCGGAAATGGGGTCAGGCCTTGTCGGGCACCGGGGCGGCGTCGGGCGTCTTCTTCGCGTCGCGCTCCTTGATGGCCTCGTCGATGGCGTTCTTCAGGCCGATGGCTTGGTGGTCGGGTTTCCCGTCTCCCCTGGCCGCCTGCAGCTCGATCGTCTTTTCGATCGCGGCCTTGGCCTCGTCAAACTTGCCCACCTCGTACGCCTCGTAGGCCACGAAGAGCCACGTCGCCTGGGGCTTCGCCACGTTGCCGCGGTCGACCGCCATCTGGCTGTGCTTGTAGGATTCCTCGTTGTTGTCGAGGCCCTGGTAGGCCTGGGCGATCTTGAACTCGAGCTCGCCGTTCGTCGGGAAGCGCTTGGCGGCCTCCTCGAGGACCTCGATGGCCTTGAAGTCCTGGTTGATCTGCTGGTAGGACGCAGCGAGGAGCAGCCAGTTGTTCAGGTCAGGGTCGATCGTGCCGCTGGTCAGCCCCTTGTAGAGCAGGTCGGCAGCCATGCCGTACTGGCCGATGTTGTAGTAGAGCGTGAAGAGGGTGTAGTTGTCCCTAGAGGTCTTCATGAAGCCCAGCGCCTGGGCCCGCTCGATGGTGTTGATCGCGCGGATGTTGTACTTCTTGATCGTGTCCTCGTTCTTGTCCTTCGGGTCCTGCGCCAGGGCCATGTAGAACATGTTCAGGTCCTGCCAGTACGCCCGGCTGTTTGGGTTGTGGGAGAGGAGCAGCTCGAGGATCTCGGAGGCCCTGACGTAGTCGTTCTCCTGCTGGAGGGTGGCCAGGAGGAATACGTAGAGGCTGTCCTTCGGGTGGATCGCCATCTGGAGCGTCTTCTCGACCTGGGTGCGCGCCTTGTGGATCAGGGCGGCGTCGGGGTGGGAGGGATCGCGGGCAACGGCGGCTGCGTAGAGCAGCTGCGCGTAGTAGAGGGAAATGTCCTCGGCCGGCTTCTCGCTCAGCTTGAACCAGCGCTCGATGTAGCCGATCGACTTGCCGTACGATTCTACCTGGGCCTCGCGGTCGCTCTTGAGCGAATCGGCCTGCTGGTAGTAGAGCTGCGAGAGGAAATAGAGCATGTCCATTTCCTGCTTGGGCGAGAAGTAGTGGTGCCGGTCGGCGATCTCCAGGGCGGACTCGAGGGGATGGATGGCTCCCGGGTAGTCGCCCTTCTGCGTCAGGATCTGGGCCTCTGTCTCGTTGAGGAAGGCCTGGTCGTAGCTGTCGGCCGCTGCCGCTGAGAGGAGCTTGTCGACGAGCGCCATGGAGCCCGCCCAGTCCTTGGCCTTGATCAATGGATCGAGCTTCGCCAGCCCGTCGCCCGTGGCGTCGGAGAGGGAAGGGGTGTCGTTTCCGCCGCCGCCGTCCTCAGCCTTGAGGCGGGAGGTGAGACAGAGGGCGAACGCGGCGGCCGCTAGGCCGAGCGCGAGGGATTTTGAGAGTTTCAGGTTCGAAGCCACGTGTTAGTTGTCCTCGTTGAGTGTAAAGACGATCGGCACCTGCATGTGCGTGAAGACCGCGTGGCCGTTCTTGCGGCCGGGGCGGAACTTCCACTTGGAGACGGCCTGGACGGCAGCGGCCTCGAACTCGCGCTGGGAGGAATGGGCCGCGAAGGCGTTCCTGACCTCGCCGTTCGTGTCGACGATGAAGTCGACCAGCACCTCGCCGGAGATGCCCGCTCGGCGCATCTCAAAGGGGAACTGCGGGCGGGCCTGGAACTTGGCGACCGGCTGCTGGTCGAGCTTGGAGATGTCGAACACCTCGACGCCGCCGAGGCCCGAGCGCGTCTCCGGTATCTTGACGATGTTCTTCGAGATCGCGGAAAGGTCGGGGGGCGGGGGCTCGATCGGCTGCACGAAGGAGTCGGGCGTCACGACCTGGGGCATGTCGTTCTGCATCGGGGGCGAGATGTCCTGCGGGGTCTGCGGCTGGTCCTCGACCACGTCGGGCTCGTCCGGCTCGATCTTCGGCATCGAGATCTGGATCGTCGGCTCCTCCTCCTTGACCTTCGGCTTGGCCTTGAAGTGCGTGAGGTCGCCGCCCCACGCGATCAGCGCCTCGAGCGTGATCGTGAAAACGAAACCGATTATCAAATCGCGGCGCATGTGTGTAAAGGGGGTGGTCCTGGTGTTACTTGCCGGTGTCGCTGACGCGGGTCTCGATGGAGACCTGGTCGATGCCGGCCTTGCGGATCTCGTCCAGCGCGAAGACCGTCGGCCCGAACTTCGCCCGGTTGTCGCCGGAGACGAGGATGCGGGGGGTCTGCACCTGGCTCTTGTAGGAGGTGAGCCTCGGCTCGATCTCGTTGGAGGAGATCGGCTCCTTGTTCCAGAAGTACGTGCCCGTGTCCGAGACCTGGAGGGTCACGAGGTCGGGGTCGGGCGGCTGGTTCGAGGGGGTCGCCACGGGCAGCTGCACCGGCACCGACTGGATGCGGTTCAGCGAGAGCGTGAAGAGGACGAATGTCGCGAGAAGGAAGAAGATGACGTCGATGAGAGGGATGATCTCGATTCGAGCCTTCTTCTTGCCGTCTACTTGTCTTGAGCCTCCGCCTGCCATGGTGTGGGTGTCCTAAAAGTTAAGTGTTACTTTGCAGCCGACTTGGCCTGTGTCTCGATCAGCACCTTCTGGATGCCGACCTTGCGGACCTCGTCGAAGACGTAGATCACGGAGGAGAACGAGGCTTCCTTGTCGCCGTTGATGAGGATCCTGGCGTCATCAGGGTGCTCCATGTGGAACGCCTTCAGGCGGATCAGGAACTCGTCGAGCGTGATGGGATCCTTGTCCCAGGCCATCGTGCCCTCCGTCGTGACGGAGATCGTGGCGGTCCCTGCGGGATCGCGGGGAACGCCGGTCTCCGACGTCGGAAGGTCTACGTGTACGCCCTGCGACTTGTTCAGCGAGAGCGTGAAGAGGACGAATGTCGCGAGCAGGAAGAAGATGACATCGATCAGGGGGATGATTTCGATGCGCGCCTTCTTGACGCCGCCTGAGGTCCGTGGACTTGATCCAGCCATGTTGGGGGGCTGGTTCCCTTACTTAGCCAGGGAGTTCTTCGTGATGAGGATCTCGAGGGCGTGCGAGGCGTCGGCAATGTCCTGCTTCGTCTGCTCGGAGCGGGCGTTGAGGATGTTGTAGGGGAGAAGGCAGCTTACCGCGATTCCCAGTCCGCACATCGTGGCGATGAGCGCCTCGGCGACGCCGCCGACGATCTGGTTGGCGGCGGATCCGATGTCGGAGCCGGCGGCACCGAGCTCGGCGAAGGTCTTCATCATGCCCGTCACCGTGCCGAGGAGGCCGAGGAGCGGGGCCGCCGTGATGCACGTGTCGAGCGTCGCGACACCCTGCTGGTAGCGGGCGAGCTCCTGCGCCGAGGCGCGGAAGAAGGCGTTCGACATCGAGTCGATGTGGGTGAGCGAGTAGACCACGATCTTGGCGACGGTGTCGCTGCTCTTCCTGCCGAGGGCCAGGGCGCCGTCGATGTCGTTCTTCTCGACGCACTCGAGCATCTTCTCGACGACCTCGGGCTCGCGGGAGTTGTTGTCGCGGATGAGGAACAGGAGTCGCTCGATGATGACGGTGAGTCCAATCGTCGCGAGGAGCAGAATCGGCCACATCATGAAGCCGCCGGCTGCGAACAGCTCCATCGGCGTCTTGTTCATCAGTACTACGAAGGCTAGGCTATTGGTAATCATGGTTTGGAAAGAGCGTTGCTACTGGTTGAAAAGTTTTTTTTACCGAAACTGCCGCGGGTCAATGGCTCGTGAGGGGGTTGTTGTAAAGATTCAGAGGCGATTCATCTGCAGGAACTATGCCGCATTGACTCGCTGAGTCTCTGAAACCTGCTGCCAAATGCGCTGGAGTTCGGGCAAAATTGGGGACGGGACAAGAAGGGAATGCGGATCAGTGTTCATCAAAACAGGGGTGTCAACCCACATTTATCTTGGGCCAAAACAAAACCTGTCTGCAGGTGATCGCAACAATCAGTTGGGGTAATAATATTGAACGCTGGCAACCAGTTATGAGTCAAAAGTCGCGGCTTCGGTGGGGGGTACCACCCGCATAACGCCGCGTATCGGGAAAACCCTTCGGGGAATCCCCGAGGAAATTGGCTGCCCGGCTAGGAGTCGAACCTAGACAGAACGAGTCAGAGTCGTTCGTGCTACCATTACACCACCAGGCAGTGGAAAAAACGCCGGCCAAAGTGCCGGCCGAAAAGGGTGGAGCGGCAACCGCCCGATTGCAACGGAGGTAAAGCCGGCTCCAGACCTATCTAACGATTATGAGCTTATGAAAGAGCGACTACGCTGATGTCCGAAATGGGCAGTCTTGCCGGACATTTTCGATCGGGGTTCTGACAGTCGATCTCTTAAGCAAATGCACACTGGCGATGGGATCGGCAACGAATTTCTTCTGTTGCGATCCGTCAGCTGCGGGTTTCACGGACAAGGACGAAATTCCCAGTCCTCGACCGCATAAAAGAGAAAGCCGAGTGTCGGACTCGAACCGACGACCTGATCATTACAAATGACCTGCTCTACCAACTGAGCTAACTCGGCAAGTTGTTTAGATACTAGCAGTTGTCGCGCGTTTTGTCAGCGAAAATTTGCGCCGAGATGTCGGAATTTTTTCGTCTTTTTCTCCGGTGTTGCAGAGGTCCAAAAATTACGACGTGCGTCAGACTTTCCGATACAAGCTCTTGGCCGCAAAGCGACAGAAGCATCTTCACCGTCTGGTGGATGTGGCGGCGCAGATTTGGAACCACTCGATAGCTCTCCACCGGATTTATTACAGGATATACCGCAAGAGCCTTGGGAGAAACCGTCTCCAGGCGCACATCGCCAAGCTAAAACGTCAGCGATTTCCCCATTGGCGAGAGCTCAATTCTCAAGCGGCTCAGCAAGTGGCCGACCGAATCGAAATTGGCTACAGGATGTTCTTCGACGCCCACAAGGTCGGAAAGAATGGGACGCGTCGTCCCACATTCCGGAAGGTCTCACGTTTCCGCTCCTTCACGTTAAAGCAGACGGGATGGAAGCTTGGCGAGTGAGGCCGGATTGCGATCCAAGGCCGCACCTACCGGTTCAATAAGAGCCGTCCAATCCTGGGTGACATAAAGACGGTCACGCTCAAGCGGGACTCGCTCGGTGAATTTTGGATCAGCTTCTCATGCGACAATGTGCCCGTGCCCAAACCCAAAGCCGCGACAGGTAAATCTGCCGGATTCGATTTTGGGCTCAAATCGTTCCTCACCTGCAACGACGGCACGCGTATCGAGAACCCGCAGTTCCTGAAATCGGCCCTCAGGAACCTGCGGAAGGCACACAGGGCCGTCAGCCTAAAGAAACTCAGAAGCAATTCAAGACGCCGGGCCGTTCAGGCCTTGGCGCGCCAATATCGGAGGGTTCGTCATTTGCGCGCAGACTGGCAATGGAATCTGGCCAACAGGCTCGTTGCCAACTTCGACAAGCTGGTCTTCGAGACGCTCAACATGGATGGGATGAGGGCGCAATGGGGCAGCAAGGTCTCGGATTACTCTTTTCCGTCATTCCTGAGAAAGCTCTCTTGGCTGGCCGCCAAACATGGCCGCGTCTTCACGAAAATTGACCGCTTCGAGCCCACGACAAAAAAATGCTCCGATTGCCATCATATCCAACCGCTGACCCTCGACGTTCGGCGCTGGAAGTGCACGGCTTGCGGATCGGTCCACGACCGTGGCCAAAACGCGGCCATCAACACCTTGGAGGCCGGACTCGGTCTCCGGCGTCAGAGTGCCGCAAGTCCTGGTTGTCAGGCCGCACTCGTTACCAGCGCCGAATCCCAAGGCATTGCCGAGGGAGTGGGTCAAAAATCAGGCGCTCTGCCCTGGTACTTCGCCATCCCGGGATCCGGGAGGCTTTTCTTCATCTGACCCGGTTTATACCCAGGGGAAAATTGGTGGCTCCCTCGGGACTCGAACCCGAAACCTACTGATTAAGAGTCAGCTGCTCTACCATTGAGCTAGAAAGCCATCTAACTGAGGAGTCAAAAGCTCAAAAAAAGGGGGGGTAAGTCAACTCGATTTGGAGGGATTCCCCCAATATCAGTATTCTGCATGGGCCCGCACCCCGAAGACGCTCACCGGGCCCCTGTCCCGGTTGTAGCCGGGATCCTCCACGAGCTGGTAGTCCAGGGAGAGTGTCAGCCACGTGTCCACCTTGAGGCTGTAGTAGGTCTCCAGCACCCGCTCGGCCTCGTAGTTGAGCCGGCCGTCGCCGACGATGAAGCCGTAGCCGCCGGCCTCCAGGTACTTCTTGTGGTCGCTCGAGAGCCCGCTCGCGACCCCGGCAATCCCCAGGGAGTCGTCGGCCCGGCCCCACTTTTTCCCGGAGAGGCTCAGGCCCCCGGAGATCGACTCGTCGATCTCGGTGTACGCCCAGGTCTCGGTCCGGCCGTCGTCGAAGCCCGCGCGCGCGAAGGCGCCGAGCCCGTCCGTGATCTCCTGCTCCCAGTCAAGGCCCGCGCCGGTCTTTGAGCGGTACTCGCGGCTCAGCGTGATGTTCGGGGGCGAGGACTCCTCGAGCGCCGCCTGGTAGAGGCCCATGTGCGCCCGGTTCCAGAACCCCATGAAGCGGATGGCGGCCGGGTGCCCGTCGGAGGAGTACCGCTCCTCCCACTCGAGGACCTGGCCATAGGCCTTGTCGATGTGGTCGTCCAGCGGGAGCTCGTTGGCGATGGCGGGCTCCATGAAGATGCCGTAGCGGATCGTCCTCGGCCCCATGGCCCACTCGGCCGCGAATCCCGCCGTGTAGCCCTTGGCGTCGGCGGGGTAGTCCCACGCGCCGTCGTCAACCAGGGCCCAGTTAAGAAACTGCGTCCTCGCGTCGTGGCTGTAGGCGTTCGAGTCGAAGATGTCCGTCACGCTGTACTTGCCGGCCGTGAGCGTCAGCCGGTTGTCCTTCACGGTCCCGGCCACCTGGTTCTGGTCGTCGTCGACCTTCGTGTCCTCGCCGCCGAAATTGAAGACGTCTCTTATAAAGAGGCGCGCCGTCGCGTACTGCGGGTTTATGGAGGAGGCGCGCGATCCCTCGCCGTTCGGGAAGTCGGCGATGCCGGTCGTGTTGCTCAGGCCCTCGCCCTGGGTGATTTCCGGGTCATAGTAGAGCGAGGCCCCGGGCCAAAGCGTATGGCCGAGGAAGAGGGTAAAGGAGACCGTGTGCCGGGACTCCTCGTTCGGGTCGAAGCTGTTCATTCCCTGGTAGGGGGAGTTGAACGACGGGTTCATCTGCAGGATGTAGGTCGACTGGGCGTGCAGCGTGTAGTCGGCCGGGGGAGCACTCGCGACCTCATCCGCGCCCAAGGCGAGGGAGGCGGGAAGCAGGGCGACGAAGAGGCAGGCAAGTCTCTGGGCGGGCACAGCCTGCCAGCTCAAAGCGGAGCATGCCTTCGGCAACGAAAAAGAGGGCAAAACCTGTTACGGATGCATTAATTCTTCGCTAACGGGGATCCCCCAAGGGGTTGCCCGGGCACATGGTTTCGAGGTCCCCGGATTTTGCCCTTGCCAACCCCCCGTCCACTCTATGGTTTTGACCACTTCCCTCATGCAAAAGACCAAGAAGTCCATTGCCAAGCGCTTCAAAATTTCAGGTACCGGCAAGCTCATCCGCCGTACCCCTGGCTTCCGACACCTGCTGTCCGCCAAGTCCACGAAGCAGAAGCGTCGTGCCACCAAGGACAAGCTGGTCGCCCCCGGCCACGCCAAGCCCCTTTTGCGCAGCCTCCCGTTCGGTCTTTGACCGCACAGGGCCTGCCCTAATCCACAACTGCGCCTGGCGGGTGATATTAAGCCGACCTGCCGGCGTCTAACCAAAGGAACAACACAACATGGCTCGTGCAACAAACTCCCCCGCGTCGCGCAAGCGCCGCAAGAAAGTGCTGAAATACGCCAAGGGCTATTTCGGCAGCAAGTCCAAGCTCTTCCGCTACGCGAAAGAGGCCGTCCAGCACGCCTGGCAGTACGCCTACCGCGACCGCAAGAAGAAGAAGGGCGAATGGCGCTCACTCTGGATCATCCGCCTGAATGCCGCATGCCGCGCCGCGGACATGAGCTACAGCCGCTTCGTCGAGGGCTTGAAGGCCGCCGGCATCGAGCTGGACCGCAAGGTCCTGGCCGACATCGCCGTGAACGACGAGATCGCTTTCAAGGCCCTCGTCCAGCAGGCCAAGGACGCCCTCAAGGCGAAGGCCGCCGCCGCCAAGAAGTCCTGACCTAGGCAAAGCAGCGGAGATGCAAGAGCAACTCTCCTCGCTTCTCGCCAAGGCCACCTCCGAGCTCCAGGCAATCCGGGCCCGCCCGGAACTGGAGTCCGCCAAGGCCCGCTACGTGGGCCCCAACGGGGAGTTCACGGCCCTGATGAAGCAGATGGGAACGGTCGCGAAGGAGCTTCGCCCCGCGATGGGCAAGCTCGTGAACGAGTCCAAGGCCCGTCTGCAGGCGCTCCTGGACGCAAAGCTGCGCGCGATCGAGGAGGCCGAGCTGACCGCCAAGCTGGGCCCCCCGGTGGACCCGACGCTGCCCTCGCCCGACAGCGAATGCGGCACCTTCCATCCCCTGACCCTCGTGCGCGAGGAGGTCTGCAGGATCTTGAGGAAGGTCGGCTTCACGGTCGCCGACGGCCCCGAGGTTGAGACCGAGTTCTACTGCTTTGACGCGCTGAACACCCCCGCCGACCACCCGGCGAGGGATGCCCAGGACACGTTCTACTTCCCGGCCTCCGCCCGCTTCGGCAACGTCGCTCGCCACACGCCCAACGAGCGTTACCTGCTGCGGACGCACACCTCCTCCGTCCAGGTCCGGACGATGATGAAGGGCAAGCCGCCGATCCGCATCGTCTCGCCGGGTCGCGTCTACCGCCGCGACACGAGCGACGCCTCCCACAGCGCAAACTTCAACCAGATCGAGTGCCTCTACGTGGACAGGAACGTCACGGTCCGAGACCTGAAGGCCCTCCTCGACTACCTCTTCGAGTCCCTCATGGGAGCGGGCACCAAGACCCGCTTCAGGCCGCACTATTTCGGGTACACCGAGCCCAGCTTCGAGGTCGACCTCTCCGCCAAGCACCTGCCGAAGGTGAACAAGGAGTGGATCGAGATCGGCGGCTGCGGCATGGTGGACCCCGAGGTCTTCCGCACGGTCGGCTACGACCCCGAGGTGTGGACGGGCTACGCCTTCGGCATGGGCATCGAGAGGCTCGCCATGACCCTCTACGGGATCGATGACATCCGCTTCTTCTACCAGAACGACCTGCGGCTCCTGCGGCAGTTCAAGGGCGGAATCTAGGCCATGAAGATCTCGCTCAACTGGATCAAGGACTACGTCGAGCTCGACGCCCCGGTGCCGGAGCTGACGCGCGCGATCACGTTCCTCGGCTTCGAAGTCGAGCACGTGGAGTCGACCGGCGCTCCCCAGCTTGCGAGCGTCGTGGTCGGCGAGGTCCTGACCCGCGACAAGCACCCGAACGCCGACAAGCTTTCCGTCTGCAGCGTCGACATCGGCGGCGGGGTCGTGAAGCGCATCGTCTGCGGCGCGCAGAACTACAAGGTCGGAGACCGGGTCCCGGTCGCCCTTCCCGGCGCCGTGCTCCCGGGCAACTTCACGATCAAGCAGTCGAAGATCCGCGGCGAGCTCTCGGACGGCATGCTATGCTCGGCCAAGGAGCTAGGTATGGGGGAGGACCAGGGCGGCCTCCTGATCCTCACGGCACGCCCCGAGCCCGGCACCCCGATCAACGCCGTCCTGCCGCCGGGCGACACGGTGTTCGACGTCGAGATCACGCCGAACCGCCCGGACTGCCTCTCCCACATCGGCCTCGCCCGCGAGCTGGCGGCCTGGTTCAGGAAGGACCTCAAGTACCCGCAGGAGCGCTTCCGCGGCGTCGTTCCCGAGGGTCCGGACGCCTTCCCGGGCGTGCGGGTCGACAACCCCGAGGACTGCCCGCTCTACACGGCGCACGTGATCAGCGGCGTAAGGGTGGTCCCGAGTCCCGGGTGGATGCAGGCGCGCCTGCGCGCCGTCGGCCTTCGCCCGATCAACAACATCGTCGACGTCGGAAACTACGTGATGCTCGAGTACGGGCAGCCGATGCACGCGTTCGACGCGGCGAAGATCTCGGGCAAGATCGTCGTGCGGCGCGCGTTCGAGGGCGAGAGGATCACGACACTCGACGGCAAGGAACGCACGCTCACCGAGAGGACGCTCGTCATCGCCGACGACGCGAAGGCGCTGGTCGTGGCCGGCGTCATGGGCGGGGAGAATTCCGGGATCGACGACTCGACGACGACGATCGTGCTGGAGTGCGCCATTTTCAGGGCGGGCTCCGTCCGCGCGACCTCGCGCGGTCTCGGCCTCTCGTCGGACTCCTCGTACCGGTACGAGCGCGGCGTCGACCCGCACACGGCCAAGGAGGCCGCGTGGCGCGCGATCGACCTCATCATCGAGACGGCCGGCGGCTCGGCCGTCGCCCCCGTCTGCATCGTCGGCTCGGATGTTCCCTGGATGCGGGAGATCGTCATCACGTCCACCTTTCTGACGGCGCGCCTGGGCTTCGAGATCCCGGCCCCGGAGATGCGCTCGGCCCTTGAGTCCCTGGAGCTGAACGTCGTCCGCGAAAACCCGGTCGCCGGCGGCGTCGAGTGGACGGTCTCGATCCCCAGCTGGCGCGACGACCTCGACAGGCCGATCGACCTCGTGGAGGAGGTCCTTCGCATCTACGGGACCGAGCGGATCCCGCCCTCGCGGGTCAGCGCCATAGGCCTCGCGGTCGAGGACGATCCCGTCACGAACTTCAACCGCAGGGCGACGACCTACCTCGTGGGCCACGACTTCCACGAGTGCGTGAACCTGACGCTGCGCCCGGGCGGCGAGATCACGACCTGGGTCTCGGCGACGGCCGCCGCGGAGCTGGCGCTCCTCAATCCCTTCGTCGAGGACCAGTCGCACCTTCGCCCGACGCTCGTCATGGGCCTCCTGGACACGCTGCTCCTAAACCAGTCCCGCGGCGTGGCGGCCGTTCGCCTCTGCGAGGCCGGCAGGATCTTCGTCGAGAACAACGGCCAGAACTTCGAGGCGGCCGCGGTCGCCTTCGTGATCGCGGAGGACCCGACCCGCCGCTGGAAGGGCCGCGAGGGCGCTGACTTCTTCACGGTCAAGCACCACCTTGCCGCCGTCGCGGCGTTCGCCGGCATCGACCTCGAGGCCGAGAGCCTGGAGCCGCTGGTCGGCCCGGGCTACGGCTGGCAGGAGGGCAACTCCGTCAGCGCCGGCTCGCTTGACCGCGGCTGGATCGCCCGCTTCGGCCTCGTCAACCTCTCGATGCTTCGCTCGCGCGGGGTGGAGGGCAAGGTGCTGGCCGGGGTCGTCGCGATCCTGCCGGAATATATTCCGGCGACGGTGCAGAGGTCGCGCTTCAGGGAATTCAGCCTCCTGCCGGCCGCGCTTCGCGACGTCGCGCTCGTCGTCGATGCCTCGACCCACGCGGGTGCGGTCCGCTCGAAGGTCGCCGCCATCGCCGCGGAGAAGGCCGCCTCGGCCTTCGCGGTCGAGTCGGTCGACGTTTTCGACGTCTATGAGGGCAAGGGCCTGCCCGAGGGCAAGAAGAGCCTGGCGCTCTCGCTTGTCTTTCGCTCGCCGACCCGGACCCTGACCGATGACGAGGTGAACGCCGTCGTCCAATCGGTGAAGGACGAGATCGAGAAGACCACGGCCTACCAGCTGAGGAAATAAAAGACTCCCATGCCCAAGCCCGACGACCTGAAGCTCGACCACGTCGCGAACCTCGCGCGCATCAACCTCACCTCCGAGGAGAAGGAGCGATTCTCCGCGCAGCTAAACGACGTGCTGGCCTACATCGAGCAGCTGAACGAGGTGAACGTCGAGGGCGTCGAGCCGACGGCCCATGCCTTCCCGGTTGTGAACGTCTGGGCCGAGGACATCCCGGAGCCGGGCCTCTCGGTCGAGGACGCGCTGCGCAACGCGCCGGAGAAGCGCGACAACATGGTGGTGGTCCCGAAGGTCGTGGAGTAACGCCATGCCCGACCAGCTTTTCAACCGGTCCATTTCCGACCTCTCCCGCATGCTGGCCGAGGGCAAGATCTCGTCCGTCGAGCTCATGCAGGCCGTGATCGCGAGGACGAAGTCCGTGGAGCCGAGGATCCGCGCCTTCAACTCCTATGACGAGGCCGACGCGCTCGCGCAGGCCAGGGCCTCCGACGAGCGGCGCGCCGAGGCCAGGGCCTCCGGAAACACCGCGTTCCGCCCGCTCGAGGGAATACCGATCGGCATCAAGGACGTGATCTCGGTGGCCGGCCAGCCGCTGACCGCGTCCTCCCAGATGCTCGCCAACTTTGTCTCGCCGTACGACGCGACGGCCACCGTGAGGCTCAAGGCCGCGGGCGCCATCTGCTGGGGGCGCCTGAACCTGGACGAGTTCGCCATGGGCTCCTCGACCGAGAACTCGGCGTTCGGCACCACCTCAAATCCCTGGGACCTGGAGAGGGTTCCCGGCGGCTCCTCGGGCGGCAGCGCCGCGGCGGTCTCCGCAGGAGAGGCGATAGCGACCCTGGGCTCCGACACCGGCGGCTCGATCCGCCAGCCCGCGGCCCTCTGCAGCGTCGTTGGACTGAAGCCCTCGTACGGGCGCGTCTCCCGATACGGCCTCATCGCCTTCGCTTCCTCGCTCGACCAGATCGGGCCCTTCGCGCGCACGGTGGAGGACGCCGCGACGGTGCTTGGCGTGATTTCCGGCCACGACCCGAAGGACTCGACCTCGCTGAGGCTCGAGGTGCCCGACTACAACCGCGGCATCGCCGAGATGGCGAGGTCCGGGCGCAAGTGGAAGCTCGGGATCCCGAAGGAGTACTTTGGCGAGGGCCTCGATCCCGAGGTGGGCGCCGCCGTCCAGGCTGCGATCGACGAGTACCGCAGGCTTGGCTGCGAGATCAGGGAGGTGTCGCTGCCGCACACGAAGTACGCCGTTGGCGCCTACTACATCATCGCGACGGCCGAGTGCTCGTCCAACCTGGCGCGCTTCGACGGCGTGCGCTACGGGCACCGCTCCGCGGACGCCAGGGACGCCGTCGACATCTACTTCAAGTCCAGGGCCGAGGGCTTTGGCGCCGAGGTGAAGCGGCGGATCATCCTCGGGACGTACGTCCTCTCGAGCGGCTACTACGACGCGTTCTACCTGAGGGCGCAGAAGGTGCGCACCTTGATCCGCCGGGACTTCCTCGAGGCCTACAAGGAGGTCGACGCCATCGTGACGCCGACCTCGCCCACGCCCGCGTTCAGGAAGGGCGAGAAGGCCGCGAGCCCGCTGGCCATGTACCTGAACGACATCTACACGATCGGCGTCAACCTGGCGGGCCTTCCCGGCATCAGCATCCCCTGCGGCTTCACGAAGGCGACGCCCACGCGGGTCGAGCTCCCGGTGGGCCTCCAGATCATAGGCCAGCCCTTCAAGGAGACGGAACTCCTCGCCATCGCCTCCGCCTACGAGCAGAGGACCCACTGGCGCGAGCGCCTCCCGAAACTATGACCTACGAAGCCGTCATCGGGCTAGAGGTGCACGTGCAGCTCAAGACCCGCTCAAAGATGTTCACGAGGGTGGCGACCGGCTACGGCCAGCCCGAGAACACGCTCACGGACCCGGTGGTCCTGGCCCTTCCCGGAACGCTGCCCGTCATGAACAAGGAGGCGCTGGACAAGATCATCAAGGCGGGCCTCCTGCTGGGCTGCGACATCGCGCCCGTCTGCAAGTGGGACCGGAAGAACTATTTCTACCCGGACTCCCCGAAGAACTACCAGATTTCCCAGTACGATCAGCCGATCTGCAGGGGCGGCTCGGTCGAGATCGAGCTTCCCGGGCCGTCCCGAAATGTGATGGGCGAGCACAAGAAGATCGAGCTGACCCGCATCCACCTCGAGGAGGATGTCGGCAAGCTGAACCACGGCGACGGCGTGTCCCTGGTCGACTACAACCGCGCCGGCACGCCGCTGATGGAGATCGTCTCCGAGCCCGTGATCAGGAGCGCGGACGAGGCCTTTGCCTACCTGACGGCGCTGAAGGCCGTCATGATCTACGGCGGCATCTCCGACTGCGACATGGAGAAGGGCCAGCTGCGCTGCGACGCGAACATCTCGATCCGGCCGGTCGGCCAGACTGCGCTCGGAACCAAGGTCGAGCTCAAGAACCTGAACTCATTCTCGTTTGTCCGCGACGGCATCCAGCACGAGATCCGCAGGCAGATCGGCGTCGCCCAGACGGGCGGGGTGATCGTGCAGGAGACGAGGGACTATGACGGCGAGGCCGGTGTCTCAAAGTCGCTTCGCTCGAAGGAGATGGCCCACGACTACCGGTACTTCCCGGACCCGGACCTGATGCCGGTAGAGGTGAGCGATGCCTGGAAGTCCGCGGTCAGGGCCACCTGCCCGGAACTACCCTTCGACCGCCAGAGGCGCCTGCAGTCCGAGTATGGCGTCCCTTACACGATCACGTCCGTCCTGGTGCCGGACCGCGAGCTGGGCGACTTCTTCGAGGAGGCGGCCAGGGCCTGCGGCAAGCCCCAGGCGGCCGGCAACTGGATCGCGAACGACCTCCTGAGGGAACTCGGCGCCGCAAGGCAGACGCTCGCCCAGTCCAAGGTGCGCCCGCAGCACGTCGCGGCCCTGGTCAAACTGGTCGAGGACGGCACGATCCTCTCCAACGCGGCCAAGGAGGTCTTCATCGACATGTTCCAGACGGGCGAGATGCCGGACGTGATCGTCGCCAGGAAGGGCCTCAAGGCCGAGACGAACATGGACGAGCTTGAGAAGTGGTGCGCCGACGCCATAGCGGCGAACGCCAAGTCCGTCGCCGATTACAAGGGGGGCAAGGAGAGCGCGCTGAACGCCTTCAAGGGCCCCGTAATGAGGGCCGCCAAGGGCAAGGCCGACCCGAAGCGCGTCGACGAGACGCTGCGGAGGCTCCTCTCGCAATAGGGCCGTGGGCCCCGCCGCTCGAACCGCCGCCCCGGGAGGCGGTCACACCCTACATGCCAAGCGAACCCATGCCAGTGAAGGCGCCCATCGGGCTGCGCCTCATCGCGGCGATGAAGATCGTCAAGGGCTTCGCCTGGGCCGGGCTGGCGCTCGGCCTCTTCGGGGTCGTCCACAAGGACGTGGAGGCGATGGCGAGGCACTTCGTGCAGGTCTTCCGGATCTCCCCTGAAAACCACTATGTCGAGCTGGTGCTCGAGAAGCTGGGCGTCGTGGAGCCGGCGGAACTGAGGAAGCTCGGGATTCTGACGGCCTTCGACGCCTCGATCCAGCTCACGGAGGGCCTGGGTCTGTGGTTCGGGGCCTGGTGGGCGGAGTACCTTGTCGTCATCTCGACCGGACTCTTCATCCCGGAGGAGGCCGCGGCCACGATCGAGAAGTACAGCGGGCTGCGGCTGACAATACTGATCCTCAACCTCGTGATGTTCATCTACGTGGCACAGCTGGTCATGAGGCGGCACGTGGCGAGGCGGAAGGCGAAGCATGAGGCCGCCGCCAAGGCCTATTCCGAGCAGCACCCCGCCGCCGAGGCCTGAATAGAGCGGGGTGGGCTTGCCAGCCCGGCATGCCCGCCTAAGCTGGGTCCATGACAAGACGCGATGCGGTTAGGGCGTTGGGTGCTGGCGCAGCCCTTGTCGGGCTCGGCGCCATTCCAAGTGTGTTCGGGGCGGACGCGGTTCTGCCCCAGGGAGTCGGTGCGACGAAGCAGCCCTTCGTCCTTCCCCCCCTCGGCTACGGCTTCGACGCGCTCGAGCCCCACATCGACGCCCTGACGATGCAGATCCACTACTCGAAGCACCACGCGGCCTACATAAAGAACGCGAACAAGGCGCTCGAGGGGCACCCGCTCCTCGCGAACCTGACGGCCGAGGAGATGCTCCGGAACCTGTCCTCGATCGACGAGCCGCTCCGCACGACGATCCGCAACAACGTGGGCGGCCACGTGAACCACAGCTTTTTCTGGACGATCCTCACGCCGAAGGTCGGCGGCATGCCGACGGGTGACCTGGCGGCGGCCATCACGGCGGACCTGGGCGGCTTCGAGACGATGAAGACGAAGTTCACCGAGGCCTCGATGAAGCGCTTCGGCAGCGGCTGGGCGTGGGTCTCCCTCAAGGGCGGCAAGCTCGTCATCCACTCGACGGCCAACCAGGACTCACCCATCAGCGAGGGATCGGTGCCGGTCATCGGCCTCGATGTCTGGGAGCACGCTTACTACCTCAAGCACCAGAACGTGCGGGCGGACTATGTCGGGGCGTTCTGGAACCTGGTCGACTGGGACCAGGCCGGGAAAAACTACGCGTCGGCCGCGGCCAAGGCCTGACGGATCAGGCCTGCGGTGTCGAGGCGGCGGGAACCGCGACGTTCGCCTGCGAGCGGTGTGCCGCGGCGGTCGGGGACTTGCCGAAAAATTCAACGATGTGGCCGACCTCGGAGTAGCCCTTGGACTTGAGCGTCTCCTCGACCATCTGAACGGCCTTGCGCAGCTCGGCTGCGGAGGCGCTGTCGAGCTCCTCGACCTGGTTCGTCTGCTTGCAGACGACGTGGTAGCGGTTCGGGTCGCCGAGGTTGATCTCGTACAGGCTTGTCCCGTTGATGAGGAACGCGCGGCGCACGAGGCCGATCGACTCGAAGGCCGCCATGCAGCGGTATACGGTCACGATATCGCAGGAATTGGCTCCAAGCTCGCCGTGGAGCGTGTCGATGCTCGTCGGCCGCCCGGCCTTGATGAGCGCGGCCAGGATCGCGACGCGCGGCTGCGTGATGCGCAGGCCGGCCTCCTTCAGCTTGATGCAAGCGACCTCGACGGGCGTCTGGTCCTTACCACCTTTTACACCGGTAATCGGGTGGTTGGTCTGTGTTGAGGCGATCATGGTTAAGCGTCAGAGTGTGACAATTGAGTGCATTTTGCGAGCCCAGAAGCGATTCTTTTGCAAATCGGCGCCCCATGCGCAGATAGGCTGCGTTTGAAGGGCGTGGTTGCACCCCAAAGAAGGACATGCCAATTTCTTAGCCCCAACATGCAAGATTCGGATTTTCCCCGCATTGTGTCCCTCATCTGCAAGGAGGACATCCGCTTCGACCGCAAAGCGTATGATTTCGTGCGGCTGGGGCTGGACCACACGGTGAAGGAAATCCGAAAGAAGGACGCCGGCCGCTCGGGCAAGTCCAGGCACGTGACGGGACCCGAGCTCCTGGACGGGCTGCGCGCCTACGCGCTGGAGCAGTTCGGCCCGCTGACAAAGACCGTGCTGAACTCATGGGGCGTTTGCCGCTGCCAGGATTTTGGCGACATTGTTTTTAACCTCATTGAATATAACGCCTTCAGCAAAACCGACAGCGACCGCCGCGAGGATTTTGCCGACATCTATGATTTTGACGACGTCTTCGTTAAGCCCTTCCTGCCAACACAGCGCCCCCGTGGTGCCTCAGCCGCCGAGGCAGTCGCCTAAGGGAGTACGCTGATGCAGAAGCCGAAGACCCCGACGAACGACCGCGCCCTGCTCGACGCCTTCTGGAGCGAGCCCGTGGAGCGGACGGTGCTCCCTAACGGCCTCACGCTGCTCGTGAAGCCGGACCGCTCGGCCTCCCTGGCATCGGTCCAGGTCTGGGTCAGGACGGGGAGCATCCACGAGGGGGCGCAGCTCGGCGCGGGATTGTCGCACTACTTGGAGCACATGCTCTTCAAGGGGACGAAGAAGAGGAACGGGCGCGACATCTCGGCGACCGTGCAGGCGAACGGCGGCTACATCAACGCCTACACCACCTTTGACAGGACGGTCTACTACATCGACATCCCGAGCGAGCAGGTCGAGGTCGCGGTCGACGTGCTGGCCGACGCGGTGCTCAATTCCACGCTCCCGGAGGACGAGGTGATCCGCGAGAAGGACGTCATCCTGCGCGAGATCGCGATGACGAAGGACGATCCCGACAGCCGCCTGTGGGAGGCGCTCTTTTCCACGGCGTTCAGGGAGCATCCCTACCGACAGCCGATCATCGGCCACAGGGACGTGTTCGCCGCGGCGGACAGGACGGCCCTCGCCGATTACTACCGCCAGCGCTACGTGCCGAACAACATGGTGGTCGTGATCGCGGGCGACGTGGGGACGACCCAGGCGCGCGTGATCGTGGAGCGCCACTTCGGCGGCGCCCCGAGGTCGCGCCTTGCCCCCGTCCTCGTTCCGCCCGAGCCGCTCCAGCTGGGAACACGGCGCGTGCAGAAGTTCGAGAAGGTCGAGATCGTGCGGGCGGCTCTCGCCTGGGCGATCCCCGGGCTGACGGACCCGGCCGCGCCGGTCCTCGACATGCTGGCCTCGGTGCTCGGCAGCGGCGAGAGCTCGGTCCTCTGGCAGGAGATCCGCGAGAAGAGGAAACTCGTCCACTCCATCGATGCCTCGAGCTGGAACCCCGGCTCAAGCGGGCTTTTCTGCATCTCATTCACCTGCGACGAGGGCAACCGCGAGAAGGCCGAGGCGGCCATCCTCCAGGTCCTGAAAGCCAACGCGGCCCCGGGTTCCTTCACGCCGGCCCAGGTCAAGAAGGCGTACCGCCAGTCTGTCGTCTCCGAGATCAACACCTGCAAGACGATGGCCGGCCAGGCCTCGAGGCTCGGGGCGGCCGAGGTCGTCGTGGGCGACCTGGACTTCGGGCGCACGTACTTTGACCGCCTGGGGAAGGTGACGCCCGCCGAGATGGTCGCCGCCCTCAGGGAATACCTTGTGCCAAGCCGCCTGACCGCGGTGTCGCTCGAGCCGGAGCCGGCGACGGTGGTGACGAACGGGGCCACGATGGCGTCGCTTGGCGCGCGGCCGGACTTCGAGGAAGTGAGGCTCTCGAACGGCGCGCGCATCGTGTTCCAGCCGGACAGCCGGCTTCCGAACCTGAACATGCGCCTCCTGACGCTCGGCGGGCCGCTCTGCGAGCTTCCCGGCAGGCGCGGCAGCAGCGCCCTCCTCGCGACCCTCCTCACAAAGGACACGCGCAAGAGGAGCGCCGCGGCGGTGGCCCAGCGCATCGAGGAGGTCGGCGGCACCTTCGGCTCCTTCTCGGGCGACAACACGATGGGACTCTCCTGCGAGGCGCTTCCGCCCGATGCCGACAGGATCCTCGGCCTCATGGCCGACGGCGTCCTGGACCCGGCCTTCAAGGCGGACACGCTCGAGATCGAGCGCGACGCCCAGCTGGCCGCACTTCGCCAGGAGAAGGACGACGTCGTCACCTTTGCGAGGAAGCTCCTCCGCTCAAAGTTCTTCGGCTCGCACCCGTTCGCAATCGGGTCGCAGGGCAACGAGGCGGGCGTCTCCTCGACGCAGCCGGCGGACCTGACGGCACTCTGGAAGCGGCTCCTCGTCGGCGAGGGGACCGTGATGTCCGTCGCCGGCTCGTTCGATCCCGACAAGCTCCTCCCCAAGCTCGAGGCCTTCCTTGCCAAGGTGCCGAAGGGCAGGGCGGTGGGCGCGGGCCCGCTCTTCGAGGGCTCCGCCGAGCCGGGAGAGTTCGTCGAGATCCAGCCGCGCGAGCAGGCCGTTGTCCTCCTGGGATATCCCGGCGCCGTCGTCGATGCACCCGACTTCTACGCGGGCGAGGTGCTGGACGAGCTCTTCAGCGGCATGGCCTCCATGCTTTTCGAGCGCGTGAGGGAGCAGAAGGGCCTGGCCTACTTCATCAGGTCCGGCCGGACGGCGGGGCGCAGCACGGCAATGTTCTACTTCATGGCGGGCACGCAGCCCGGCAAGGAGAGGGAGGTCCTGGACGAGATCGCGATCGAGATAGCCCGGGTGCAGGCGGGAAAAATCCCTCCCGAGGAGATCAGGCGCTGCCAGGTCCGGCTCAAGGCTGGGCTAAAGAAGGCGCTCCAGACCAACTCGGCCCGCTCGATGCAGGCCGCGATCGATGTCCTGCAGGGCAGGGGAGCCAACCACTGGAAGGTGTACGATTCCCTGATCGATGCCGTGACGGTAAAGGACCTGGCGGCCTTCGCCCGGAAGCACCTGGTCGCGTCCCGAAGCACGCAGCTCGTCGTCAGGCCCTAGAAGTCGCGCTCGGCCGCGCCGCCGCTCCACTTGAGCTTGGTGCGGACGACGGCGAAGTGGGAATAGTCCTTCTTCTGGGCGAGCGGCAGGCGCTCCTTGGCGATCGAGATGTTGATGGCCTGGTCGGTGGCCGCCTTGAGCTCTGTCTGGCCGTCGATGCTGACCAGGGCCTTCGTGCCGACGGTGCGGTTGTGGACGCGCAGCTTGACGGAGTCCTTGAAGATGATGGACCGGTTCGTGAGCGTGTGCGGGCAGATGGGCGTCATCGCGATCACGTTGGCGGACGGGTGGATGATCGGGCCGCCGGCGGAGAGGTTGTAGGCGGTCGATCCCGTGGCCGTGGAGAAGATGAGGCCGTCGCAGAGGTAGTCGGTCACCAGCTCGTTGTCAGCGTAGACCTCGAGATGCACGAGGCGGGTCGTCTGCTCGTCCTTGATCAGGACGTCGTTCAGAGCGAGGCTCACGGGGCCGCCCTCGATCGAGCACGCGAGCATCGCGCGGTTGTCCAGGTGGAATCCCCCCATGAGGATGCTGTCGAACTCCTGGCGCGCCTCGTCCGGCGAATAGGTGGTGAGGAAGCCCAGGGTCCCGCGGTTGACGCCGATGATCGGCACCGCGTTGTCGGCGGCCTCCCTCACGATGCCGAGCAGCGTTCCGTCGCCGCCGATGACGCAGCAGGCGTCGCATCCCTTCAGGTAGCCCTTCGGGACCGGGAACCTGGTCGTCTTCTTGAAGGAGACACCCTTCGCCTTCGCGATCGACGTCAGCACGCGCGCCAGTTCCACGGCTCCGGGCTTCCCGGAGTTGACGACAAATGCGAGTGAGTGGATCGGCTTCATTGCCAGCGGGGGTTCGGACCCAACTTGCCTAGGAACGGCGGAGGCACAACAGGAATTCCCGGTTTCCATCCGCGCCCTCGATGGGGGAGTCCATGGTGCCGACGAGATTGGCACCGGGCAGCTGGCCGGTCGCGAAGTCCCTCACGGCCGCGAGCGCCGCCTCCTGGACCGCGCGGTCGCGGATGACGCCGCGGCCCTTGTCAGCCTCGGCCTTGCCGGCCTCGAACTGGGGCTTCACGAGGGCGACCAGCGTCCCTCCCTTGCGCAGGAACGGCCAGACCGCCGGCAGGACGCTCCTGAGCGAGATGAAGGAGAGGTCCATCACGACGGCGTCGAACTCCGTGCGCGGGAGGTCCGACGCCCGGAGCGTGCGCGCGTTGAGCTTCTCGATGTTGGTGACCCGGGGATCGGACCTGAGGCGCGCGTGGAGCTGGGCGCGGCCGACATCGACGCAGACGACGTCGGAGGCGCCGGCCTGGAGCGAGCAGTCCGTGAACCCGCCCGTCGACGCCCCGACGTCCAGGACATGCGCGCCCTTCATGTCCACCGAGAATTTCTCGAGCGCGGCCACGAGCTTCTCGCCGCCGCGGCTCACGAAGCGCGGGGGCTGCAAGACCGTGATCTCGCTCTCGGGGGGATATTCCTTGCCCGGCTTGTCGAGCCTCTCCGTCCCCTGGAAGACGCGGCCTGCCATGACGAGCGCCTTGGCCTGGCTGCGCGTCTCGGCGAGCCCTCGGGCCAGCAGGAGCTCGTCCAGGCGCTGCTTCACTGGAGCGCGGCCGCGAACGCCGCGAAGTTGTCGAACACCGGGACGGCGCCGCTCGCGACCTCGGGCATGGACTCCGGCGGCACCTTGCCGGTGCGGACGGCTGCGGCGCGGATCCCGGCCGCGAGGGCGGCGCCGATGTCGGCCGGCGCGTCGCCGACCATCCAGCAGGCCGCGGGGTCGAGCGCGTGCTTCGCTATCATCTCGGTTATGAAGCGGGGCGACGGCTTGCGGTAGGCGGAGGGCTGGCCCGGGGCCTCGGGTGCAATGCAGACGTCGTCGAACACGGGCTGGGGGAGGCCGAGCAGGTCCTCCATCCGGGCGTTCACCTTGTGGGTGTCCTCGATCGTGTGGTAGCCGCGGCCGATGCCGGACTGGTTCGTGAAGAGGAAGAGCTTGTAGCCAAGTCCGCGTGCCTTCCTGAGCGACTCTGCGGAGCCGGGGATTATCTCAACACCCGAGGGGTCGGACAGGTAGACCTTGTCGATGATGAGCGTCCCGTCCCGGTCAAGGAAGAGGGCGCGGCTCACGATCCTTTGGAGATGTGCCCAAGGAGCTCGGCCGGCGTGACAGTGGCCGTTCCGAGCTTGGCGACGACGACGCCCGCGGCGGCGTTCGCGAAATGGGCGGAGTCCTCGAGTCCCGCCCCGGAGGCCAGGGCCAGGACCAGGGCGGCCAGAGCCGTGTCGCCCGCGCCGGAGACATCGTAGATCTCCCGCGCGGCCGTGGGGATCGTCGTCAGCACCTTGCCGCCGGCGCTCAGCAGCATCCCGTCCTCGCCGAGCGTCACCACCACGTTCTTCGTCCCGTACTTCTTGTTGAGGGCCTCGCAGACCTGGGCCGCGGGGAACTTGGTGCCGGGCTGCGGCTCGATGCCCGCCAGCTGGAGCGCCTCGCGCTTGTTGGGGGTGATGAGGTCCAGGCCGCTGAAGGAGAGCTGGTGCTTGGGCTTTGGATCCAGCGCGATGAACTTGCCGGCCGAACGCGCGAGCTTTGTCGCCTGGGCGACAATCGCGTCGGAAAGGACGCCCTTCGCGTAGTCGGAGAGGATGACGGCGTCGGACTCCTTGATCGCCTTCGCGAGGACGGTGGCGATGGCCGCGGGGTCCACGGCGTAGAGCGAGGGCAGGGATTCGCGGTCGAGGCGGCAGAGCTGCTGGTGCTGCACCATGACGCGGGTCTTCAGGATCGTCGTCCCCGCTCCCGGGGTCGCGACCGCGTCCACGCCCTTGGCGGTCAGGACCTCGCGCAGCTTGGCGCCGGCCTCGTCGTTGCCGATGAAGCCGAGGACCGTGCACCTTGCCCCGAGGCTCGTGATGTTGATGGCAACATTCGCGGCGCCGCCGGCCGTCCACGTATCTCTCGCGATGTCGATCACGGGGACGGGCGCCTCCGGGGAGATGCGCGTCGCGTCGCCCCAGATGTAGTGGTCCAGCATCAGGTCGCCGATGACCAGGATCCGGAGGCCGGCGATCTTCTTGATGAGCGCCTTCGCCTTGGTGATGGGTATCGACATGGACGGGGTACGGTCAGCTTCGGGCTACTTCAGTTCCCACTCATAGTGATAGCTGGAGAGCATCCTCGGCGCCCCGGAGGTCACCTGGACCACGTCCTCGATGCGGCAGCCCCCGATGCCCGGGTAGTACAGGCCGGGCTCAACCGTGACCACGGTGCCCTTCTTCAGGGGTGCGTCGACGGTGGGTCCAAGGCGGGGGGCCTCGTGGATGTCGAGGCCGACTCCATGGCCGGTGCCATGGAAGAAGCCGACGGAGCCCTTGGGCGTGTGCTTGGTCTCGAAGCCGAGCTTGGCAAATACGTCCAGGACCGTCTGGTGGACGGCCTTGCCGCTCACACCCGCCTTGACGGCGCCCAAGGCGGCCAGCTGGGCCTCGCGGACCCCGGCCACGATGGCCTTCTGGGCGTCGCTCGCGCGGCCCTTCAGGAAGGTGCGCGTCATGTCCCCGAAGAACCCGGTCTCCGTGACCCTGGGGAAGATGTCGAGGACGATGAGCTCGTTGGCGCGGAGCGGGCCCGAGCCGCGATCATGGGGGTCGCACCCCTGGTCGCCGCCGGCGGCGATCGTGTTGGAGGAGACGGAGCCCTGCTCGATGCAGGCCGTCTCGATCGCGACCTTGAGCCTCTCGCTTGTAAGGACCGAGCCGTCCAGGTAAAGCGTGCCCGAGCGGATCTTGCTGCGGCGAAGGAGTTTCTCCGCGGCCGCCAGGCCTGCGGCGCTGCAGCGGTTGCCCTCGCGCAGGCCCTCCGCGTCGGCGTTGGACTTTACCTCGCGCTCGGGGAAGAGGTCGCCGTCCGCGACCTCGAGCTTCACCTTGAGCGCCTTCAGCTGCTCGAATACCCCGGCCGGGAAGTCCGAGGGCACCGTGAGCGTGCCGGCCCTAAGGGCCTTCACGATGACGGCGATGATCTTGGCCGGGACCGGCCGCTCGCCCGGAAACGCCTTGCGGGTCCTGTCGACCCAGGTCTCCAGGGCCAGCACCTCGTCAAAGCTGGAGGTCCGCTTCACCCTGCCGAATTCCAGGGCGCTGACGACGCAGTACTTCCTGCCGCGCAGGCTAAAGGAGATGAACGGGTCGGTGATCTGGACGTCGCCGAAGTAGAGGGCGTCGGAGCTCCGCGCCGTGTCGGCGTAGATCAGGATGTCGCGGGATTTTTTGAGGGCCATGAAGGAGACTAGGATTGTCTAGCGCAGGGCCGGGATTAACCTGTTTATGCGTGAAAATTGCAAATCCGGTTTCATTCGCCGCCCGAGTGTTGGTCATTGCGATCTTCCAGGTGGCGGTCTCGGGATGCGGCGGTGCCAAGCCGCCGGAGCAGGTCGCGGACCCGAAGACGGTCTTTGACCACTTCCCGGTGACGGTGGGTGGCCACACGACGAGCCTGCAGGTCGCTGTCCTTCAGCCGGAGCAGGAGCGCGGGCTCATGCAGCGCCCGGACCTCGGCCCCAACGACGGCATGATCTTCGTCAACCCGAGCCCCCGGAAGCTGAGCTTTTGGATGCACAACACGCCCGAGGCCCTCGACATCGGCTACGTCACGCCCGAGGGCGTGATCGCGGAGACCTACGACCTGCTTCCCATGGATGAGCGCATCGTCGAGTCGCACAGCTCGGACCTGCAGTATGCGCTCGAGATGCCCAAGGGCTGGTTTGCGGCGAACGGCGTCCGCGCGGGGGCCCAGATCGACATGGCGGCCGTGGCGGCGGCCATGAAGGCCCGTGGGTTTGATCCCACTAAGTTCGGGATGAAGCCGGTCAGCCCTTAGGGATGACGTTGTCGGTCTTCAGCACGATGACCGGCTCCTTGGTCTTCACCCAGAGCTCGACCTCCTTGAAGAACTTGGCCGGCACGGCCTCCATGGCGTCACCGACGGTCTTCGCGGGATAGAGTCGGCCCTTCTTGGAGGCGTTATAGTCGTAGGCGCCCTTGAGCAGGCGCTCCTCGACCGAGGCCGGGCTCTCGTTCTCGGGGATCTGCAGGATCCAGCCGACGAGGTCGGCCTTGGGCATCTTGCCGTTCGGGTCGCTGACGAGGATGACGAACTGCTTCTTCACTGGGGGTGCCTGGTCGCCCTCGCCGGGGTCGGGCTGCACTGCGAGGTTCATCTCCTCGACGACGCGGCGCAGGACGGCCGGGTCGATGTGGTTTTTCTTCAGGATCTCCGCGACTTTGTTGACGTCAATTTTCGCCATTGGGAGGAGAGTTGTGCCCCGGCGGCGGGCTTGGGGTCAACCGCGCAGTGCGGGGCCCGGCGAACTTTATTTCTTTCGCCGGCGGGACGCCCGCCTCAGACCGCTACCGCGGCGTACACTTCGAGGTATTCCTCGCCGTTTGCGCCGTAGTAGGTGCAGGTCCGCCCCTCGAAATCGACCGTGTAGCGGACGACGCCGGCCTTCCAGATGGAGGCCAGGAACTCGGGGAAGGTGCTCTTGCCCGCCTGGTCCGTCCTGAGCGCCGCAATGACCGCCTCCCGGTCGAATTCAGGGACGTCGGCCATGCCCGTGACCAGCGGGGTGGACTGCATCGCCACGGGGCCTTCCTTCGTGATGAACAGGCACTGGCAGCCCGGGAGTGTCCAGAAGTTGCGTATGCACCCCGCCCGCCGGAGCGTCTCCGCGAAATGGGGGAAACCCCCGACCTTCGGCCGGGTGGACATGCCCAGCTGCTGCGCGGCCTTGAGCGTGTCGATCGCCCTTCCCATCGCTACTTGGCCGGCGTGCCCCGCCCGGGAAACGTGAGCTCGGCGATGCCGCTCTTGTCGAGGCCGCCGAAGCCCAGGGCCACCATCCGGTCGTACTGGGACTTGGTGGCCGCTGCCAGGGGGAGGCTCAGGCCCTTCTCAATGCCGAGCGTGAGTGCTATGCCGCTGTCCTTGGCCGCGTGGGCTGCGGAGAAATAGCAGGAATGGTCGCGGTTGATCATGTCCTCGCCGTCGGTCTGGACGATGCGGGAGGCGGCCCCCGTCTGGGAAAAGACCTCGATCAGCATCTTCAGGTCAAGGCCCAGGGCCGCGCCCAGCCCGAGCCCCTCGGAGAGGCCGGCGGTGTTGATGTTCATGACCATGTTGACGAGCGCCTTCACCTGGGCGGCCGTCCCGGCGGGCCCGATGTAGCGCAGGAGCTTTCCGTGGTCGCTCAGCTCGGTGAGGACGGGCTTCAATTTCTCGAAGAGCGCCTGGCGGCCCCCGCACATGAGATAAAGGGTTCCGTTGCGCGCCTGGGGGATGCTGGACGCCATGCAGGCCTCGAGCGAGGAGGCGCCTGCCTTCTCCGCCGCCGCCTCGACCTCGACATGCACCGAGGGCGTGATGGTGGCGCAGTTGATGAAGATCTTGCCCGCGGCGCCGACAAGGAGGCTGTCGGCCTTGGTCGAGAACACGGTCCGCTGCGCCGCGTCGTCGTTGACGACCGTGAAGATGATGTCGGCGGCCGCCGTCACGGAGGACAGGGTCTCGCAGGGGGTGGCGCCGATCTCGGCGGCCAGGGCCTTTGCGAGGGACGCCTCGCGGTCGTACACGGCCGCAATGGTATAGCCGCGGTCCTTCAGGCAGCGCGCCATGTTGGCCCCCATGCGGCCCGTCCCGACGAAGGCGATGGTGGGTTTTGCGGTGCTGTTTGTCTCGGGCATGGGCGTCGTATTTTGGGGTTACCTTGACGTGTACTCTGCCAGGGCGGCCTTCCAGGTCTTGGCTATGATTCCTCTTAGGACCTTCGCGTCCTCCCAGCTGTTGGGCAGCTGCGCCAGGTTGTAGCCGCCGCGGACGGGTCCCATCTCGGGGCATGCGTACATCACGCGGCCGTCCTGGTCGACGGAAAGCCAGGTGTCGATCGTCTTGCGCAGGAAGGGGAGCCACTGCTCGAGCTCGACGGAGAGGCGTCCCTTGCCATTCGTCACGGGCACCTGGCAGTGGTGCCCGTTGAACGGCCTGAAGTGGAACTGGCGCGCGTGCTGGACCAGTTTCGGGTTGACGAGGAGCCGCTCCCAGTACGGAGGAGCCAGGTGCTTCACGACGGAGATGTGCGAGAAGTCCCAGGTCATGGGAAGCAGGCGGCCCGTCGCCTTCTTGTACCCGGCGGCGATCGCGTAGGCCTTCTCGGGCGTCTCGGTGCAGGTATCGCGGTGGACCTCGATGTCGCAGGCGACGCCGAGAGCCTCGCCGTCCTCGACCATCCTCACTGCCATGCGCACGGCGTCCCCGACGGGGGTGTCGTGGTTGCCGAGCTGCACGTTGATGCGCAGCGCGCCGCCCTCCAGGTTGCGCTTGATGAGCGTCTTGAACTCCGAAGGCCTGGCGGAGGCGATGTAGCCGATGGCGATCAGCTCATGCTTGATGGCGAGGCGCGCATGCTCCTTCTCGAGGCCGTAGGAGAAACCGTCAAAGCCCGCCTCCTTGATCGCCGCGATCTTGCGCTCGAGCGACCACTCCTTCTTCGCGCTCGGGTAGTCCCAGAGGCTCCAGAGGTTCGTGATGTGCTGGATCCGGGGAGGAGCGGCTTTTGGGGGCATGTTGTGGCGGAGGAAGGTGGGTCAGGGGGTGGCGGGGAAGGTCGCTCGGCGAAGGACGGCCTCGCTGCTCCCGATCGGGACCAAGGCCACCGTGGCGACACTCATGGAGTCGAGGTCGGTCATCTGTCCGGTGAGGCGCGCGGGCGCGCCGTCAAAGGGGAAGCGCGGGTTCGACGAGGCGTCGGGGACCAGCTTGAAGTCGGCCAGGGCCACGCTGTCGGATGCCTTCAGGAGGCCGTAGCGGGCGTCGCCCCACTTGATCGGGAAGAAGTGGTAGTCGTGGAATCCCGCGACGGGGAAGTCCTTCACCGCCTTCTTGTCCGCGGGGATCGCGACCACGTAGAAGAGCGGGCCGCGCTGCACGTAGAACTCGCCGTTGGTCGCCGGGATCGGGCGCACGTCCGCGCCGAATGAAATGCTGACCGTGTCGCTGCCCTGCCACGTCTTCTCCACGAGGAGCCAGTCGCCCGCGCGGTGGATCTCGGCGCCGGCGCTCGAGGAGTCGATGCTGGTCGCCCAGTCCGGCACGCGGACGTGGAGCGTGAAATCGACGGCCGAGGCCGGGTCGACGTGGAGGACGAGTTTCTCCGAGAAGGGATAGGTCGTGTCCTCGGAGAGGTGCACCGCCACGCCCTTGACGATCGTGTTGACGTCGCTCGGGCCGTGCAGGACGACCGCCAGGCCGTCCGGAGCCCTCATCCACATGTTGCGGACGAACATCGGGCCGATCTGCGTGAAGTTGGGCGCGCAGCAGTTCGCCACGTCCTCGTGCGACGGCGACGACTTCACCCGGTTCATGTTGGCGCCGTCCATGCGGTAGATGTTGTCGGTCGTGACGTAGTTCATCCCCTTGCCGTCGGAGAGCCGGGATCCCTGGACGGAGTTGTAGAAGGTCGTTTCGGCCTGCTCCGCGAACACGGCTCGGCCGGTCAATTGGGCGGCCGTCAGGAGGGAGGTCATCCATTCCTTCTCCCCGCAGCCCTCGTACCCGCCGCGGTTCGGGTCCGTCGGCTTGTTGTCGATAAACTCATCGGAAACAGGCCCGCCGGTCGGGGAGACGTGGGGCCAGGTCTTGGCGAAGCCCTCCTCGCCGGCGGTCAATAGGACCGGGTCGCCCGTCACGTAGCCGGCCCACATCGGGACCCTGAGGTGCTCGTACGTGGTGGCCCCGTGGCCGAGGAAGGGATGGTCCTGGGCGAGGAGGACGGAGAGCGAGATGTCGGTTTTGACGTCCTTTGAATAATCCCTGTAGAGATACACCCCGAAGTCCCGGTACGCCGTGTTGCCCGTCAAGTCATAGAGGCGCTCGACGACGTCCACGAACATGAGGTTGTGGTCCTGGGTGCCCGGGCCGTACGGATCCGTCTTGCCCGGCTCGTAGTGGCTCATCGAGAGCTGGACGGCCTTCTCGACCGCCTGGAGCACCTCGGTCTTTCCCGTGGCCTCGTAGTACGCGAGGAGCCCGCGGAAGATCGTCGTCTGCGCCCAGAGTTCGCCGTTGTCCAGCTTGCCCGCCGGCCAGCGGATCGTGGGCCCATAGATGCCGATGTAGCCGTCGGGATCCTGCGTCCTTAGGATGTCGGCGACCATGGCGTCGGCATGGGCCCTCGCCGCGGGAAGGCCGGTCAAGAGGGACATCATGGTGTTTCCGCTCCTCCAATTGCCCTCGGTCTCGCCCTTCCACCACATGCCCTCCGCGCCGCCCCAGCTGCCGCCGCCGGCGTTCTGGTAGCGCTCGGGCGTATTGCGGTTGGCTCCGAAGATATCCGAGGCGCTCGTGAAGGGCGCTATCTCCTGCATGTGCCCGGCGAAGCCGATGTCCAGGTCGCGGATCATCTGCTCGCGGATCCATCCCCGCGGCATCACCTCGCCAAACTTGAGGAGCCGGAACTGCGGCTCCACGCCGTACGCGGCCTCATGGTCGGCGCCCGCTGATACCGCGGCCATGGCCGGGAAGGCAGAGCAGAGGAGTGAGAGGGCGAGCATCCACCCGCGCCCAGTCGTGGGGATCCGTGAGGGTTCTGTGGGATTCATGGAGGCGTCGGTGTGTGGGACTGTGTGTTCGAAGTCAGGCCGAAAGGTGAACTCAGAATTCGTCGTACGCAATCTGGCTGGGTGGAACGCCGTGGTCCGCCAGCATCTTCGTGCAGGCCTTGATCATCATGGGCGGCCCGCAGAGGTAGTACTCGACGGCCTTCGGGTTCGGGTGGCCGGCCAGGAGCTCCTCGCCGACGATCTCGTGGATGAAGCCGGTGTGGCTGTCCCACCTGTCCTCTGGCAGCGGTGAGGAGAGGGCGAGGTGGAAGGAGAAGTTCCCGTGGTCCTCAGCCAGCCCCTTGAAGTAGTCCTCATAGAAGATCTCCTGCCTTGAGCGGGCGCCGTACCAGAAGCTGATCCTTCGCGCATTGCCCTCGGTCTCCAGCAGATGGGAGAGGTGGGCGCGGAGCGGCGCCATGCCGGCCCCGCCGCCGATGTAGACCATTTCCTTGCCGGTCGGCTTGATGTGGAAGTCGCCATAGGGGCCGACCGCGGTCACGAGGTCGCCGGCCTTCAGGCTGAAGACGTAGGCCGAGCCGATGCCGGGCGGGCAGTCCTGGCCCGGGGGAGGCGTTGCGATCCTGACATTGAAGCGCAGGATGCGCTCATAGCTCTGGTTGCTCGCGAGCGAATAGTTGTTCCTGCGCCCCGACTCGGGGTTGTGGGCGACCAGGTTAAAGACGTGCTGGTTGCGCCAGACCGAGGCGTAGGGCTCCGGGATGTCGAAGGAGTCGAAGCGGATCGTGTCAAAGGCCGGGATATCGAGCTGGATGTAGTCGCCTGGCGTGAACTCGACCTTCTCGGAGGAGCTCACGGGCTCGAGGACCAGCTCCTTGATGAAGGTGGCGACGCTCGTGTTGCTGACGACCCGAAGCTGGTAGGTCCTCTGCGGGCGCACGCCCGAGCCGCCCTTCTGGAGGACATTGAGGTAGAGCCGACCGCCGCGCTCCTCGAGGGGATAGGTGGCCAGTCCGCGGCAGATCGGCGGCCGTGCCGGCGAGCCGTCCGCGAGGTGGAAGCGGCCGTTGTGCTTTGGGCACTCGATGATGCGGCCCTTGACGAGGCCGTCGGCCAGGTGGGTGTTGCCGTGCGTGCACATGCCGTCCGTCGCGTAGAGGATGCGGTCTTGGTCCCGGTAGAGGGCGTAGGTCTTCCTTCCGTGGTCGAAGCGGATGACATCCGCGGGTCCCAGGTCGGCCGCGGCGCATACCTCCACCCATCCGGAGGCGTCTACATTCGACTCGCCCGCGCGGGCCGTCGAGGGATCCGCGTGCCTCTTCTTCGCCTCGGGCAGCTTGCGCTTCACGAAGTAGGCCGGGTCGTGCACCTGCTTCATGACCGCGGGCACGATCTCACGCCAGGCCGCGAGCAGGCTCGGGTAGGGAGTGGGCATGTCGTCCTTGACGGCCGCGTGGAGCCGGGGGAGCGCGTGGTAGGGCACCAGCGGGTACATGTGGTGCTCCACGTGGTAGTTCATGTTCCAGTAGAGGTACCGGTGGATGAGGCTCATGTAGACCGTCCGGCAGTTGAGCCGGTGGTCGAGCACGTTCTCAGCGAGCCCCGCGTGCTGGGTGAACCCGTAGACGCTGACGAGCCAGGCGCCGTAGAGGTTCGGCAGGCCTATGTAGAGGAGAGGCAGGATGGTGCGGTAGTACGCCACAAGCCCAAGGACCGTCGCGTAGATGAGGACGTAGACGCGCGCCTTCCAGTAGATCTTGGAGAACTCCGTCTCGGGTATGAAGGTCTTCTCCTCCGGGCTCATCGTCCCCAACGAATGCCGCAGGATCTGCTTAAAGTACTTCGGGTAGGAGGTGAGGCTGAAGAAGCCCATGACGAGGCCCTTGATGTCGGGCGGCCTCGGGACCGCGATTTCCGGGTCGCGCCCGACGATGATCGTGTCGCTGTGGTGGCGCGTGTGGCTCCAGCGCCAGACCGTCGACTCGCGCATGACCATGAATGAGGCGATCTCGTAGAGGGCGACGTTCATCCAGTCCGTCTTGAAGGCCGTGCCGTGCCCGGCCTCGTGCCAGCGCGAGTCCGACGTCGAGGCGTAGAGAACCGAGTACACCGCGAAGGGCAGGATGGCCCACCAGGTGCCCCAGAGCCTGTAGCCCAGGTAGGCCGAGCCCAGTATGAGAGCGAACCAGATCAGCGTGTCCCGCACTGCGGGCCCGTCCCGGCGCTCGAGGAGCTTGCGCATCGTCGCTCGGGGAACCGGGCTCTGGTACCAGTCGGCTTCGGCCAGCCCGGCCTCGACGGCCTTGGCCGCGTTCATGCCGACCAGGCTGTAGTCCAGCTTGGTCGGGGGCCTCGTGAGGACTGGCGTGTCGTGGCTCATGTCGTTGTGAACTTCGGCCTCAGTGGCTCCAGCTCTGCTCGATCTCCTCGAGCGTCTTTCCCTTGGTCTCGGGCACGCCCTTCCAGACGAGGATGATGAGGACGGCGCAGAACACGGCGTAGGCGTAGAAGGGGAAGGCGTGGTTGAACTCTGCGACGAACCACGAGCCCTTGGCGTCCATGATCGGGAAACTCTGCGTGACGGCGTAGTCGGCCATCCAGAGGAACAGCGTCGCCAAGCCCAGGGCCCTGCCGCGGACGGCGGTCGGGAAGATCTCGGAGAGGATCACCCAGGTGACGGGCCCGACCGAGAGGCTGAACGCGGCTATGTAGAGGAGGATGAGGACAAGCATCCATGTGCTCGACGCGGCGGGGTCGGTCTGCCCCTGCGCCGTTACCCCCATTGCGGCGAGGCTTAGCCCCATGCCCGCGGTGCCGAGGAGCATGAGCGGGCGCCGGCCCCAGCGGTCGACCGAGGCGATGGCGATGATCGTGAAGAAGACGCAGGAGCCATTGATGATGAACTGCTGCAGGAGGCCGGAGTCCACGCCGGTCGAGGTGCTCAGGTTCCTGAATATCGTGGCCCCGAAATACATGAAGACGTTGATGCCCGTCACCTGCTGCAGGACGGCGAGCGCGATTCCTATCGCGAGCGGGCGCCTGAGCTGGGGGGTCAGCAGGACTTTCCAGCTGGCGCGCTCGGTGGGGATCGCGGCCCTGATGCTCGTGAATTCCCTTTCGGCGAACGCCGGGCCGCCGACCTTGGCCAGGATGTCCCTCGCCTTGTCGTCGCGCTTCATCTCGATCAGCCAGCGCGGGCTCTCCGGTATCGGGAAGAGGAGGGCGGCGAAGAGGACGGACGGCACGATGCCGGTCGCGAACATCCAGCGCCAGCCGGTGGAGATGAGCCAGGCCTGGTCGCCGTGGCGGGCGATGAAGTAGTTGACGAAGGAGGTCGCGGCCAGCCCCACGACTACCGCGATCTGGTTCACGGCCACCATGCGTCCCCGCAGGGACGCCGGCGTGATCTCCGCGATGTACATCGGGGTCGAGATGGACGCGATGCCGATGCCGACGCCGCCCAGGAAGCGAAAGATGATGAAGACGCCCACGTCGTTCGGGAGGGCCGTCCCGAGCGCCGAGATGAAGAACACGAACGCGGAGAGGAGGAGGGCGGGCTTGCGGCCGTAGCGGTCGGAGAGCGGACCCACGAGGACGACCCCCAGGGCGCAGCCGATCAGCACGCACCCGGAGACCCAGCCCTTCATGAAGTCGCCGAGCGCGAAGCGGGCCGTCAGGGGCTCGATCGCCCCGGATATGACGCCGGTGTCGTAGCCGAACAGGAGGCCGCCGAGCGTGGCGACGACGCAGATGGGCACGAGGTAGCGCAGGTTGACCGCCGTCGCGGCCTCGCTGCGCGGGGCATTGCCGCTCACCACCATGATTCCCCCGTGTACGCGGGTTTAGGGAGGACCCATGAGGGCTTCGAGGGCTGGATCTTGAGGAGCAGGTCCTCGAGATAGCCGGAGCCTGAGGGCGGGGCGCCGAGGTCGGGGACATTCATGAGCTCGCCCTCACGCTTCGCCGACTCGTGCGCGATGATGCCCGGGATGTTGTAGCGGGCCGCCGCCCAGACGTGGTTCGGGGGAAGCGTGCCCGTGACGCAGGACCGGACGAAATCGTCCACGAGGAAGAGGTGCGAGCCGTAGTGGCCGGTCGGCTTCGTCACCAGCTCCGCGGGAAGGCGCCACGTGGGATGCACGGGGGCCATGCCCGAGTTGAAGTCGTGCTGCGTCCCGTCGTTCGGGTCGGTCTGGGGCTTCTTCTCGACCACGGGGCTGCAGGTCAGGAGGTTGCCGAGCGGGGTGATCTCGCGGGCCAGGTTGACCCAGACATCGCCCTCCGGCTGCTCCTCGAAGCAGCCCTCGGTGCCGAAGAGGCTGACCCTTACCGAGCGGCCTCCCCAGTGTCCCACGCGCCGGAGCTCGTTGATGCGAGCCATGCCGCCGTCGCTCGTGCGGAAGAGCGCCGACTCGTTGCTGAAGGAATTGTCCCAGGGATTGAGGCCCCTGCCGAACGCGCCGTCGCCGCTCGCATCAACCTGCCCCAGGCACGACACCCGAGTGAGGCTGGCTCCCGTGACGCTCACGATCATGCTGACCGAGTGGGTGGGGTAAAGCATCGGGGGAAGGCCCGCGGCACGCTTCCAGTCGGCGCCGCCACTGTGCTGGTAGGCCTGGTAGAAACCGTGCGACATGTCGTGCATGTACTCGCCCTCGCCGTAGACGAAACGGCCGAACTTGCCCTGTCTCCACATCTCGCGGCAGAAGATCGCCGAGGGATAATAGTAGCTTGTCTCGCCGAGCGCGTAGGTGAGGCCGGTGGACTTCACCGTGTCGACGAGCTCGGCCATCTCCTCGACTGTCGTCGCCGCGGGCACCGCGCAGTACACGTGCTTGCCGGCCCTCAGCGCAGCGAGCGCCTGGGGCGCGTGCAGGGCCCGCTGGGTGAAGATGGCGACCGCGTCGCAGTCGCTCGCGAGGAGCGCCTCGAGCGAGCCATAGGTCTCGCTTATCCCCGCCAGTGCCGCCTGCTCGCGAAGGCGGTCCGGCAGGACCTCCGCAAGGCTCACGGAGCGCACGTCGGGGTGTGCCTTGAAGATTGGGATGAAGGCCCTCGCGAAAGCACCGGCCCCCAGGATTCCAACTTTGATGGGTTTCATCGGTCAGATTGCCGTAGCCAGGCTTAGGCGCCGGGCGACCGACACGCTTCGGCGAAGCATCGCCTCAAGGTCGCCCTTCCACCCGTATCCCTGGACGATGACGTCGCCGTCGTAGCCGCCGTCGCGCAGGGCGCCGAAGAGCGGGGCAAGCCGGACGTCGCCCTCGTCGAGCGGCAGGTTGCGGCACTCGGCGGGCGGGCGCGGGTTGTCGCGGCGGCACCCGCAGACGTTGAAGCTCATGAGGCGCGGCGCGAACTCGCGAAGCTGCTCCAGGACCTGCTCCTCGGACCAGAGCGCGTACGCGTGGGACGTCGAGAACACGAGGCCGAGCCTCGGGTCGCCGAGCCGGCGCACGATGCGCTCGGCCATCGTCGGTGTGGCCATAGTGTAGAAGGAGTGGGGGTAGAGGCCGACGTCGATGCCGCGCCTGGTGGCGATCTTAAGGAGCGGCTCGAGGCGCTCGACGATAGCGTCGTCCGGGTGCGGCAGCTTCATGGTGGCGACGGTGCACTTGAAGCTCACCTCGATGCGCGGGACGTCGACGACCGTCTCGAAGAGCCTCGTGATTAGCCGGCCCTCGTCGCTCTCCTCGGGATGGGCGAGGTCCACGCACGTATAGGCGCCCGCGAGCCGCAGGCCGGAGCGCCCCGGCGCGGACCCCAGGCTTGAGACGCGCGCGAGCTCGGACTCGGTTATCGGAAGCGGCACCGCGTAGATGCCGCCGAAACCCGCCTCGGCGACCATGTCGCAGCGCTGCTCCCATCCAATCGATGGATCGGACCAGAAGGCGTTTTCCATGGCCACGAGTGGGTTCATTGGGATGAAAGCGCACCCCGAAAGCTTGGGCACGGGCGGGACTATACAGCGGTTGCCCGCGGAGAGCCTCCTTTAACCCGGCGAACCTCTCCTGAAAAATAAGGTTGAGGCCGGCCGGCAACCGGCCGTCATCTCCTCCTGAGAAGTTTCTTAAGGACGGATTTGCCCCCTCAAACGACAGCCTTGCAACCCAAGGATTCAAGAACCTAGCCAATGCCCGACGTTTCCTTCGAGACCTTCGGGCTGAACGCCGAGCTCCAGAAAAACCCCAAGCCCATGGGGCGCATCCACCATCATCACGAGGTGGAGATGAATTTCGTGTTCAGGGGAGCCGTGACCTACCTGCACCGGGGATCGGTGAGGCGGCTGTCGGCCGGGCGCCTGGCTGTATTCTGGGGCTCCACGCCGCACAGCCTCGTGGCCGTTGATCCCGGCAGCGAGATGGCCTGGATCACGGTCCCCCTGTCCTGGGTTTGGTCATGGGGCCTGCCCGAGCGGTTCACCCGCGAGATCATGGAGGGGCATTGGTGGTATGCCCCGCCAAAATTCGCCGGGCGATTTCCGGTGAGCGCGTGGGTGAAGGAGCTCCAGAACCCGACGCGTGCCCAGCAGAGGAGGCTCCTTCTCGAGCTCGAGGCGTGCTTCCTGTGGCTCGCCGACCAGGCCCCGCATGCCCCGGCGGAGTCGCCCGAGCGCTGGACCAAGGAGGAGTCGGCCGCTGGGCTCCGGAGGGTCGAGAGCATGGCGCGCCTGATGGCCGAGAAATTCCAGGAGAACCTTTCCGTCGCGGACATCGCGTGCGCGGCGGGCCTTCACCCGAACTACGCCATGCCGCTCTTCAAGCGGTACTGCGGCGTGACCGTCCACAGCTACCTCCTTCAGTACCGCCTGACCCACGCCCAGAGGCTGCTCCTGACGACCGACGACAAGATCATCGACGTGGCGCTCGCTAGCGGCTTCGGCTCCGAGAGCGCCTTCTACTCGGCCTTCTCCAAGCTCCTTAAGGACACGCCGCAGGCGTTTCGCCGGCGCATGGACGAGTAAGGCGCAGCTAAGCCTTCGGCCACGCGTCCATCTCGGCGTAGTCGGGCAGTTGCGCCTCGCGGAACTCCTCGCCTCGCACGAAGCGCCGCGGGGTGTAGGGGCGGGCCAGGAGCGAGTAGAGTTTCTTGAGAGGGAACACGATCATGTCGGCGGGCGAGCCCGGGGCGATCATGCCGTAGCCGGGAAGCCCCATGATCTTCGCGGGCCCCGTAGTAACCACGGCGGGGGAGGTGGCGAGGCGCGTGTCGAGGTGGGCGAGGCGCACGCTCTCGACGTAGACCTCCACCATGTCGAAGTCGCCCCAGCCGATGAACGCATCGCGGACATTGTCGCCGCCGCAGGCGACCGTGATGCCCGCGTCGATGCATTCGTGAATCAGCGTCAGCCCGCGCCACTGGGGTGTCCTCGGCTGGCCGAACCCGCCCTTGGACGGAGCAGGTCCGCGGGCGCGTCCCTGCAGGTGCAGGTTCGTGAGCGGCAGGGAGATGATGCCGATGCCGGCCTCCTTGATAAGGGCGATGGTTTCTGCGGCGCGCTCGGGAGCCTGAACGGAGAGGGAGCAATTGTGGCCGCAGGCCACGGGATAGGGAAACTGGTTGCGAAGGACGGCCTCCGCGGTGGCCCGGAGGCACTCCGCCTCCACCAGAGCGCTTTCGTCGACGTGCAGGTCAAGGCCTACGCCAAGCTCGCGCGCGGCGGCCATCACATAATCCATCTGCTTCGCGATGTCGGGGTTTGGCTGGGGAAATCCTCCCATCGCGGTGGCCTTGTACTTCGCAGCCGTGGCAATCGCGTAGTCGGCGCCTCCCGAGAAGAACTCGCTGAAATTGATGAGGCTCACCGTCTGGATCTCGATCTTGCCCTTCCACTCGTCGCGGAGCCGGTTGACCGCGGGGTAGCCGCCACCGCCGGCGGCAAACTTGCGGCCCGTGTCGATGTGCGAGCGCAGCGCGTTGGTTCCATGGGCCCACGCGGTCCGCAGCGCGAAGTCGGCGCGGCGGTACACGTCCTCCTCGCTCCAGTTGGCGCTGTCCGCGCCGAGGATGTGGAGCGACTCCCAGAAGTCGCTGTGGACGCCGGGCGAGCGGTCCCAGGTGTGGCACTTGTCCAGGTGCGTGTGCACCTCAAGGAGGCCGGGGAATACCAGCTGCCCGCCGAGGTCCGTGACCTTGGTCGAGAAGAACGTGCTGCCGTCGGAGGTGGACGACGAGTCCTTGACCGAGACGATGCGGTTGCCCTCCACGGCGATGTCGCACTCGCGCCAGGGCTCGATCTCGGCGCCTGGGGCGCCCGTCGGCTCGTTCAGCGGCGTGGGCAGGCAGGCTAGGGGAACGCGGGCGTGTTTGAAGAGGTGCATGGGGAATTCTCAGGTCGCGAATTGCTGGAGTATGGAAAGATGCAGCTCGATGCCCTTGTCGAGGTTTTCGAGGGGAAAGGTCTCGTTGGGACTGTGCGCCGCGCAGTCGGGAAGGCCCAGTCCCACGAGCAGCGTGTCCCGGCCGAGGACATCCTTGAAGAGGGAGACGATCGGAATGCTCAGGCCTTCACGCACGAGGGCGGCCTCTCGGCCAAACACTTTCTTCACCGCTGCTCGGACGGCAAGGGCGAGCGGGGTGTCCGCCCTCGCAAAATAGGGGCTGCCGCCATGGTGGTAGGTCGCGTCGACGACTATGCCAGGGGTCGCCTTGGAGGCGAAGAAGTCCGCCACCTTGCAAGCGATGTCGACGGGGTTCTGGTTTGGCACGAGGCGGAAGCTGAGCTTCGCCGTGGCGTGGCTCGGGATGATGGTTTTGCTGCCCGGACCCTGGTAGCCCGCGGTGATCCCGTTCACCTCCGCCGTCGGCCGGATCCAGAGCCGCTCAAGCGTCGTGAAACCCTCCTCGCCACTGAGCGCGGGTGAGCCGGCGCCCTTCAGGACCTCCTGGTCGCCGTAGGGAAGCTTCTTCCATCCCTCGGTCTCGGAAGGGTCGACCGGCGCGATGTCATCGTGGAAGCCGGGGATCATGATCTTCCCCGAGGAGTCGTGCATCTGCGCGAGGAGCCGGGCGAGCTCGGTCGCGGGATTTTCGACAGCGCCGCCAAAGACCCCGGAATGCAGGTCCGCCGAGGGACCCTTTACCGTCAGGTTGACGCAGGAGATGCCGCGCAGGCCGCAGGCAATGGCGGGGTGCCCAGGCGCGATCATGCTCGTGTCAGAGACAAGGATCCCGTCACAGGCGAGCTCCTGGGAATGGGCGCGCAGGAAGGCGCCAAGGTGCGGGCTGCCGATCTCCTCCTCGCCGTCCATCAGGTAGATGAGGTTGACCGGGAGTTCCCCGTGCTCCCTGAGCCAGGCCTCCGTTCCCAGGATGTGCGAGAACGTCTGTCCCTTGTTGTCGGTCGCGCCGCGCGCGAAGACCAGGCCGTCTCGGATGACGGGCTCAAAGGGCGGGCTGTGCCACAGGGGCAGCGGGTCGGTCGGCTGAACGTCGTAGTGGCCGTAGATGAGGATCGTCATGGCGTCGCAGCGCGGGCTGTCCCTGCGCGCCAGGACGACCGGCGGACCGCCCGCCGGAAGGACGCTTGACGCAAATCCCATCGAGCGGAATTTCTCGTCGAGCCACCCGGCGCACGCCTGCATCACGGGGGCTCGGGCCGGGTCGGCCGAGATGCTCGCGAACCTGAGGTAGGTGAAGAATTCACCCAGCTGCCCGTCGCTTGGCATCCTAGGTTGCCGCGCCTTGCGGGAATCGAGCGACCCGGAACGGCGACAGGTCGAACTTCGATTTTCCCGTGGTCACGAGGTCCACCATCACCTCGCCAATCGCGCTGCAGTACTTGTAGCCATGCCCGCTGAACCCGACGGCGAGCCAGAGGCTCTCGTGGCCCGGGAGGCGGTCTATCACGAAATCCCGGTCGGGCGTGTTCTCGAAGAACGTGGCGCCAAGCGTCATCACCGGGCCATCCGCCTTGGGGAAGTATTTCCTGAGGAAAACCCGCATGACCTCCTCCTCCTCGCGCGTCGCCTCGGGCACGCGCTGCCTCGGGTCGATGACGTCGCCGTAGAAGAACCGCGAGAGCTTGAAGCCGGGGATCCCGTGGATCGGAAGGCCGTAGAAATGCCCGAGGCTCGCGGAGTCGATTATCCAGGACGGCATCCGCGCCGGCGTGAAGAGTTCCGGCTCCTCCCTTGGCTGGAACCAGCCCACGACCTGCCGCTCCGTCTTTATCGGGATCGCGAAGGGTGCGAGCATCTTGCCGGCCCAGGCCCCGGTCGAGACGACGACCGCACCGGACTCGTAGCTGCCGCGGTCTGTCGTGATCGTGTAGGTGTCACCCTTCCTTTCCCAGGAGGTCACGGTCTCGTGGCCGTGGAGCTCGGCGCCCGCGGCCAGCGCCTGGTTCAGGTGGGCCTCGATCGCCAGCTCGGAGAGGACGAAGCCCGACTCCGGCTGGTAGACCGCCATCATCTCGGGATCCGGCGTGATCCCTGGGAAGCGCCGGTGTGTCTCCTTGGCGTCCAGGATCTCGTGCCTCAGGTTATGCTTCTCGCACGCGGCCTTCGATCCCCTGAATATCGGCGAGCCGGGCGGAGCGACGTCAAAGCTGCCATTGTTGTGGAAGATCGGGGTGCCGATCTCGTTCCCGAGGTCGCGCCACAGCTCGAGGGCCCGCAGGACAAGCGGCACGTACGTCGGGCCCTCGTGGAGGCCGACCCGAAGGATGCGCGTCACTCCGTGGGAGCTGCCGCGGCGGTTCGGCATCGAGAACTGGTCGATTCCCAGGACCCGCAGCTTGCGCTTTGCGGCATGCGCCACGACGGCGCTGCCGACGCCGCCGACACCGATGACGACCAGGTCGTAGGGTTTCATTCGGACCGGGCGGATAGTGTCAGAAGAGCGAGAGGTACTGCTCCACTTCCCAGGGGGAGACCTGCCTGTGGTACTCGTTCCACTCCTGGCGCTTCAGCTTGATGAACTCATCGCCAATCGGCCCGAGGCTCTCGCGGACGACATCGTCGGCCTCGAGCGCCGTCACCGACTCGCGAAGCGACTGCGGAAGGGTCTTCAGGCCGAGGCTCGCGATTTGCTCGGGGCTCATGGCGTAGAGGTTCTTCAGGCTTGGCTCGCCCGGATCCATCCCCTTGGCGACGCCGTCCAGGCCCGCGGCCACATAGGCGGCGAAGGCGAGGTAGGGGTTGCAGCCCGCGGAGACCGAGCGGTCCTCGACGTGGCCGGGCCCGCAGACGCGCAGCATCTGGGTGCGGTTGTTGTCGCCGTAGCTGATGAAGGCGGGCGTCCAGGTGAAGCCCGACCTCGTGCTGTACAGGCCGTCGCCCACGAGCAGCCGCTTGTAGCAGTTGATGGTCGGCGACGTGACCGCGCAAAGGGCGGGGGCGTGGTGGATGATGCCGCCCAGGAAATGGTACGCCATCTTGGAGAGGCCGAGGCCCCTCGGGTCCGAGTCGTCGGTGAAGAGGTTCTTGCCCGTCGAGGCGTCGGCGACGTGGTAGTGGATGTGGGCGCCGCTTCCTGTCCTGTTCGTGAAGGGCTTCGGCATGTGCGTCGCCACGGCGCCGTACTTGAGAGCCACCTGGCTCGTCATCATCTTGAAGAAGGTATAGCGGTCCGCGGTCGTCAGCGCGTCGGAGTACTTGAAGTTCACCTCGTACTGGCCGTTCCCATCCTCGTGGTCCGTCTGGTACACGCCCCAGCCGAGGGCGTTGCAGTAGCGCGTGATGTCCTGGAGATAGCCGAGGGCCGGCGCCACCGCCTTGAAGTCGTAGCAGGGCTTGGCGAGCGAATCCACGTTCGCCGGGTCCCACGGGGCGATCGAGCCGTCCGGCCTCTTGACGACCAGGAAGTGCTCGGGCTCGATACCGATGTTCATGACGAATCCCTTGGCCTTGGCCGCGGCGAGCTGGGTCTTGAGGTTGACGCGGGAGCAGAAGGGGTAGGGCTGGCCGTCCACGTAGATGTCGCTCGCGAACCGGGCGATCTCGGGCTGCCACGGGACCTGGGTGTAGGTCTCCGTGTCGATCCTGCCCATCATGTCGTGGGAGTGCGCCCCCTGGCCCATGCCCCAAACGGCGCCGCCCGCGAAGCCGGCCCCCTCCTCTATGAGTGAATCAAGGGACTCGACCGGGGCCATCTTCACCTTTGGCGAGCCGTGGATGTCCACGAACTGGGCGAGCAGGAAGCTCACCTTGTCCTTTTCCAAACGGGAGGCGAGCGAGGCGGGAGGCGACATGTGCGTGTGTGTGGCTGCCGAAAATTTCAGCAAATTGTATGAAATACGAGTTGCATTTGAGGAAACAGGGTCAACTCTAATCTCGCATTATTTGGGAGCAACGGCGGAAAGCGGACGGGGACAGCGGACCCGCCATTCATCTGCAGGGTTTGGGCCAGTTGCTGGGAAATCTGACAGCGGGACCACGCCAACTCTACTTAAAACACATGTGCGGCATCGTAGGACTTTTTCTCAAGACAACTAGGCTCGAAAACCAGCTGGGGCTGCACTTCAGCAGGATGCTCGCGACCATGGCCAGCCGGGGACCCGACAGCTCGGGCATCGCGGTGTACGGCAACCCGGCTTCGTCGGGCTCGCTCAAGGTGACGCTCCAGCACCCGATGGAGGACTTCGACTGGTCGGTCGTCGCTGAGAACCTGAGCAGGCGCTTCAGCAGGCTGCCGGTCGTTCGCGTCATCTCGACCCACGCCGTCTTCACGCTCGCCGCCCGTGAGGATGAGGTCAGGGCTCTCCTCGAGAAGATGCACCCCGATGTCACGATCATGAGCGTCGGCACCAACATCGAGATCATGAAGGAGGTCGGCACTCCGGAGTCCGTCATTGCGCGCTTCAAGGTTGAGCGCATGACCGGCACCCACGCGATCGGGCACACGCGCATGGCGACGGAGAGCGCGGTCACGACCCAGGGATCGCACCCCTTCTCGACGGGCTTCGACCTATGCCTCGTCCACAATGGCTCGCTCAGCAACCACAGCCGCCTGCGCGAGAACCTGCGCCGCGAGGGGATCATCTTCCGCACGGACAACGACTCCGAGGTCGCCGCCGGCTACCTGACTTCCCACATTCGAAACGGCGAGACGCTCTCGAGCGCCCTGACGCACGCCTTGGATGACCTGGACGGGTTCTACACGTTCACCGTTGGCACGAGCGATGGATTCGCCGTCCTCCGCGACCGGATCGCCTGCAAGCCCGCGATACTCGCTGAGACGGACGACTACGTCGCGATGGCCTCCGAGTACCGGGCCCTGGCGGTCCTGCCGGGCATCTCCGAGGCCAAACTCTGGGAGCCCGAGCCGGCGACCGTCTACAGCTGGAGGCGCACCCCATGAAGACGGCCACCGAGGAACGGGTGGTGGACCTTTCAACGGGCTCCGTCCGCGAGCTGAACCACGCCCTGCACCAGCTCAGGCACACGGACGGCGCGGCGCACTGGCACGTGCGGGAGCCGAGGGGCGCCCATTCCGTCGCCTGCGGCCTCACGGTGCCCGTCCATGTCGAGGTGGACGGCCCGACGGGCTACTACTGCGCGGGGATGAACCAGGTGGCCACCGTGATCCTGCATGGAAACACGGGCACCGGCGTCGCCGAGAATATGATGTCCGGGTTCGTCCACGTGAAGGGCAATGCCAGCCAGTCGGCGGGTGCCACGGGGCAGGGCGGGCTCCTCGTGATAGACGGCAATGCCGGCGCCCGCTGCGGGATCTCCATGAAGGGGATCGACATCGTGGTGAAGGGCTCCGTCGGCCACATGAGCGCCTTCATGGCGCAGGCCGGGAACCTTGTTGTCTGCGGTGACGCGGGCGAGGCCCTGGGTGACTCCATTTACGAGGCGCGCATCTTTGTCAGGGGCAAGGTCGCCGACCTCGGGTCCGACTGCATCGAGAAGGAGATGCGGGACGAGCACCGCTCGCTCCTTGCCGATCTCCTTGCAAGGGCGAACGTCGATTATTCCCCGGGAGAGTTCCGCCGCTACGGGTCCGCCCGCAAGCTCTACAACTTCAAGACGGAGCATAGCGGCCACTATTGACCCGATGAACCCTTCGCAAAACCCAGGCCTCAGGGAATCGGCCACCTTTGACCGAAGCGTGATCCACGAGATCCAGCGCGCGGCGGAGACAGGCATCTATAACATAAGGGGATGGGGGGCGAAGCGCGCCCTGCCGCACTTCGACGACCTGGTCCTCCTCGGGGCCAGCATGTCGCGATACCCCCTCGAGGGCTACCGCGAGCGCTGCGCGACCGACGTGGTCCTGGGTACACGCTTCGCGAAGATACCGATCCATCTGAAGATCCCGATCACCATCGCCGGGATGAGCTTTGGCGCCCTATCGGCCCACGCCAAGGAGGCGCTCGGCCGCGGCGCGACCACGGTCGGCACCTCGACGACGACGGGGGACGGCGGCATGACCCAAGAAGAGCGCGGGCATTCCGAGCTCCTGGTCTACCAGTATCTTCCCTCGAGGTACGGGATGAACCCCGACGACCTGCGCAAGGCCGACGCGATAGAGATCGTGCTTGGCCAGGGCGCCAAGCCCGGCGGCGGGGGCATGCTCCTCGGCAGCAAGATCAGCGACCGCGTGGCCGCGATGAGGACCCTTCCCATGGGCATCGACCAGAGGAGCGCCTGCCGTCATCCCGACTGGACCGGTCCCGACGACCTCGCGATCAAGATCGAGGAGCTGAGGGAGATCACGGACTGGGAGAAGCCCATCTATGTGAAGTTTGGCGCCGCGCGCCCCTATTATGACACCGCGCTCGCGGTGAAGGCCGGCGCCGACGTCATCGTTGTCGACGGCATGCAGGGCGGAACGGGGGCCTCGCAGGAGGTGTTCCTCGAGCACGTCGGTATCCCGACGCTGCCGGCGCTCCGGCAGGCCGTCGAGGCCCTGCAGGAGCTCGGCATGCACCGCAAGGTCCAGCTCATTGTCTCCGGCGGGATACGCTCGGGCGCGGATGTGGCCAAGGCGCTCGCCATGGGCGCCGACGCGGTCTCGATCGGGACGGCGGCCCTGATCGCGCTCGGCTGCAACAGCCCGAAGCTGGAGGCGGAGTACGAGAAGATCGGAAGCTCCGCGGGCTTCTACACTGACTACCAGAAGGGCAACGACCCCGCAGGCATCACGACCCAGGACAAGGCGCTCGAGAGCCGGCTGGACCCGATCCTGGGAGGCGAGCGCCTGGCGAACTACCTTCGGGTCCTGACGCTCGAGGCGCAGACGATCGCGCGTGCCTGCGGCAAGTCGCACGTCCTTAACCTGGACCGCGAGGACCTGGCGGCGCTGACGATCGAGGCGGCCGCCATGGCAAAGGTGCCGCTGGCGGGGACAAGCTGGGTGCCGGGCGCCTCCGGGCCCCTCTGACAATGGATTTCCGCGACAAAATCCGCCCGGGAAAACTAGTGAAACTGCCGTTTCCTTTGTCCTACGATCTCCCGGGAAAACATGCACGCGTCACGGTGGCGGTTGCTTTAAAGGAAACGCGTGTAGATTTTGTTGCAACTCGCGAAATTTTTTACTCCAGTCGCCGCGACCGTTCAGTTTTTTATCCGCCGTGCTGCACTCTTTGATGACTTTCAACGCGCCGTTCCATCTTTCGCTGGGCTGCCTGTTTGTCGTCGGCCTATTGGCCGCGGGTTGCAACCGCTCCAGCGCGCCGGCGGCGTCGGCGGCGGCGGGTCCTGACGGCGCCAAGAGGGAACTGATGCCGATCAAGGTGCAGCTCGACTGGTATCCCGCGCCCGAGCATGGCGGCTTTTTCCAGGCTGTGACGAAGGACTTCTACAAGGATGCCGGTCTCGATGTCACGATATCGAGCGGCGGCCCGGGCGCCTTCGCGCTCCAGAAGGTTTCAACCGGCCTGGCCGACTTCGCGATCGGCGCCGAGGCCGACGTCCTCCTCTCGATCAAGCAGGGCCTGCCGCTTGTGATCATTTGCGCCTACATGCAGCACGACCCGCAGGCCATCATGGTCCACGACGAGAGCAGCGTGCATTCGTTCAAGGACCTGGACGGCAAGTCCGTCATGGGCGTGCCGGGCGCGAACTGGATCTCCTACCTGCAGTTCCACTACGGGATAAAGTTCACGACGGTTCCCACCGACTTCGGCCTGGCCCGCTTCTTTTCCGACAAGGATTTCATCCAGCAAGTCTTCATCTCTAACGAGCCCTTCAATGCCGAGCTCCATGGGGCGAAGAACAGGGCTCTCCTGATCTCGGACAGCGGCTTCGACCCGTACCGCGTGGTCTACACGAGCCGTAAGTTCGCACGGGAGCATCCCGAGGTAGTGAAGGCGTTCGTTGCCGCGACCCTCAAGGGCTGGACTGACTTCCTCCACGGCGACGCCTCCGCGGCGCTCGCCAAGATCATGGCGGAGGACCCGATCCAGACGCCGGCCGTCATGAGCTACTCAATGGGGGCCATGAAGACCTACAAGCTTGTCGAGGGCGACCCTGCCAAGGGTGAGAGGCTGGGCCTCATGACGACGGAGAGGTTCAAGTCCCTGGAACAGGCCCTCGTCGACATCAGGGTCCTCGATGCGCCGATGCCCGTGTCGGACTTCGCCTCATTCGATTTCTTGCCTCCCGAACTTACCACGGCCGCCAAGTAGGCCGACTGACACCGTAGAGTTAGAACCAAACAAACATGAAAACAGACACGAAGCTAAGGTACCTCGGCCTTCTGGCCGCCATGACGTTCAGCGGCGTGGCCGTCCTTCAAGCGCAAACGCCCCAGACAGGCGCGACGACGACGACGACGACAACTACGACCACCGACACCGCGGCCCCGGGGCCCGCGCCGGAACAGGTCACCACTCTTGAAAAATACACCGTGAGCGATGTGCCGATCGGCGAGCAGGTGCTCCCGACCGTGCGCCCCGTGGGCGACGTGATGGGCGATGACCGCAGCATCCTCGACATCCCGCGCTCGGTCTCCGCCGTCAACTCGGCGATGGTGAAGGACCGCATGGTCACGGACGCCATGGACTTCGGGCAGTTCTCGCCCGGCGTCTACTCCGCAGCCCAGTACGGCATCCCGGCCGTCCCGTACATCCGCGGCGACCTCTCGCAGCTCTACATGGGCGGCCAGCAGACGCCCTTCTCGCGCAACTCGACGCCGCCCAGCTTCAACGGCACGGACGGATTCAACATCGTCAAGGGCCCCGGCTCGGCCGTCTACGGCCCGCAGACGGAGGGCGCGGGCGGCTACGTCGACTTCATCATGAAGCAGCCGTACTTCGACGGGATGCACGCCGACTATTCCGCCACGTGGGGCGGCTGGGCGAGCGGGCACTCCTACTCGAACCCCGAGGCGACGCTGGATTTCGGCGGCCCGATCAGCGACAAGCTGGCCTACCGCGTCAGCTACCTGAGCCGCTACGGCGACGGTTACTACCTGAACGAGCACAACCAGACCCAGGACGTCTACCTCGCGGTCACGTACCTGCCGACGCCAAACCTGAAGATCGAGGCCTGGGGCCAGGTCTACGAGGACCGGATCAACGAGATCGCAGGCGTCAGCCGCGTGACGGAGGACTTCATCAAGAACGGAAACTACATCGCGGGCCCCGCGTCTCCCACGACCTCCGGCCCGAACGCGTACTTCGGCTATGACATCATCACGACCCCGAACCCTCCGCCGTTCACCTTCGGCAGTGCCGCGGACGGCTCGTACGCCACCGTTGACCCGGCGACGGCGCACACGGTCAAGCTCTCGCCCGATGTCGCCCTCATCAATCCTTCCGACGTCGCCCGCGCGTTCGTCGCGCAGGGCCAGGTCAAGTCGACGTTCACTCTGTCGCAGGACGCCTCGATCGTGGACCTCCTGTTCATCAGCAGCGGCCACTCGAACAAGTCTGAGGAGGTGGGCTACAGCGAGTACGTCCCGAAGGACGTCTCGATTCAGGACCGCCTCGAGTTCCACGACAAGATCAGGACTGGCATCTTCGAGAACAGCGTGATCACAGGCGTCGACTTCAAGTACATGGAGCTGACGGCCTACCAGGACTACACGACGGAGCCGGTCGCCTACTACGACCTGACGCAGCCCGCGACGGACATCGTCTACCCGGGCTACGCCCTCGAGGGCAACACCTGGGGCGGCGGCCTGCGGGTTCCCGGCACGACCGGCTACAGCGCGGCGGCGGGCGACATCGCGAATGTCGAGGAGGACGAGTATGACTCCGCATTCTTCTTCCAGGACGACATCGCCCTCACCAAGAAGCTGACGCTGACCCCCGGCTACCGCATCGACGCCATCAACGTCCACGGCGAGAACCCGGCGTACGAGGAGTACGGCTACTACAACCAGTTCTTCACCTACGTGCCGCTGGCGGCGCCGGTCTACATCCCCGAGGGCGGCTCCTCGTCGACGTACACGGGCTACAACCACCAGAGGGGTGTCAACGACCAGTCGTTCTTCACGAGCCTTAGCTTCAAGCCGACCGACGAGTCCTCGATCTACGCGACCTACGACCACGTGGACGCGGTCCTCGGCTCCTCGAACTTCGGCGGTGTCGACGCCCAGTACCTTGACCAGACTCTCTCCACGAAGAGCACCCTCTACGAGGTGGGCTACAAGCAGAGCATCCTGAAGAACACGCTCTACTTCGCCGCCGACGTGTTCCAGCAGCTCAAGTACGGCACCCAGATCACGGGAGGCAAGTACCCGATCAAGGACCAGGGCATCGAGCTCGAGGCGGTGTACCAGCCGAGCAGGGCCTGGAACCTGAACGCCAACCTGACCTACCAGGAGGCGTCGACCTACGGCGTCTTCTTCCAGTCGACTGGCAACTACCTTGACGCCTTTGCGACCACGACACCCGTCGACGGCACCTACGGCACGGGCCTCGGCTCGCCGAACTTCACGGGCTATGCGCCCCCGAGCGGCAAGATGCGCGCCCCCGGAATCCCGCAGGTGCAGGCGAACGCCTTCGCCGAGTACACGAGCCCCATGGGATGGGGAATCGGCCTCGGGCCGCAGTTCATCGGCAGGCAGTACGCCAACATGCAGGACACGCTCTACATCCCGCCGGAGACCGAGCTCGACGGCTACGTCTTCTACGGGATGAAGGACTGGGACGTGAGGGTGAACGTTAAGAACATCCTCAACCAGAGGCTTCTCGACCCGATCGACGTGAGCTTCGCCGGAAACAGCCTCATCTACGTGCGCCCACCGATCACGGCGTCGATCACCATACGCTACCACTACTAAGAAATTTCCGTGGTGAGTACGGTAAAAGGGGGAGTGGGGCGGCCATCGGGCCCCCCGCTCCCTTCTTTTTTTCGGCGCTCCAGGCGCGCTCGCCCCCGGCTAGCCCTTCGGATTGCTGATGACGCAGACGAAATCCACGGGCGGATTGTACACGCGGATCGGCCCATGCTCCACGTTCCCGTCGAAGAACAGGCTGTCGCCAGCCTTCAGGTGATAGACCTTGTCCGCATGCCTGTAGTCCATCTCGCCCTTGATCATGAACAGCAGCTCGTGCCCCGGGTGCTTGAAGATGTTCTGGTCGGGATCGATCTGCTTCTCGTCGATCCTCATCAGGTACGGCTCGAAGTCCTTCTCGAAGGGCAGTCCGAACGCAAGGGACTCGTAGCTGTGGCCGAGCTTTGAGCCGCGTCCGACGATGGTCTTCCTCGCATTCTTGGGCACCAGGACGGCCCTCGGCTGTCCGCTCTCTGCCTGGAAGAACTGCCCGGGAGAGACGCCGAGCGCGGCCGCTATGCGCGTGAGCGTCGAGACGGGCGAGGACACCTTGCCGTTCTCGATCTTCGAGAGCTGGCCCTTGGTGAGCTTCACCTCCGCCGCCAGCTGCTCTAGGGTCACGGCCCTCACTGCGCGCAGCGCTCGGATGCGCAACCCGATCTGCTCTTCAACCGTCGAGTGGGAGGCAAGATCGCGCATTTATTGACTAAGCGATTAACTGCCTGACCGACGGAAACCAACTTAATTTTTGACGCAATTTCCCCCGACTTGCGAAGGCTCCTCCCGAGTGGGCGAAGCTTGTAAGTAGAGCCCCGAAAAGGCAGATTTTAGACCGGTGTCGCGGCCGGCACCGCTTCGCTGGTTGTCCAAGAGAAAACGGCCCATTTTACCCCATGCTAAACGTATTTGAGAACAACCTCCCGCGCCGCCTGCGATTTGGCCGCGGCATGAGCGGCGAGCTCCTTGCGGAGCTCGGGCGGCTTGGCTGCTCCAGGCCCTTCTTCGTGACCGACGCAGGCGTCGTGACGGCCGGGCTCCTCGCGCGCGTCACGGAGCCATTGTCGGCGGCTGGCGTGAGGTTCGCGGCCTTCGACAAAACCGAGCCCGAGCCGCCTTTCTCGTGCGTTTCCGATGCCGTCGCGCTGATCCGCGCCGCGGGCCAGGTTGACTGCATCGTCGCCCTTGGTGGTGGCAGCGTGATCGACACGGCGAAGCTGGTCGCGGCGACGGCCCTCGACGGCCGCGAGGCGCGCTCGCTTGCCGGCATCGGCAAGGTCGGCAGGCGCTCGCTTCCCCTCATCTGCATCCCGACAACCTCGGGGACGGGTTCCGAGGCGACGCCCGTCGCCATCTTCACGAATCCGGACACGGGGATGAAGATGGGCGTCGTGGACTCGAGCCTCGTGCCCGACACGGTTCTCCTCGACCCGGCTTTGACCGATGGGCTTCCGGCGCTCCCGACGGCGGCGGCGGGAATGGACGCCCTCGTCCATGCCTTGGAGGCCTACATTGCAAAGATCGCGACGCCCATTGCGCGCGGCATGGCGATCGAGGCGGCCCGCTGGATCGGGCCGGCGCTCCCGGCGGTTTGCCGAGATGGCCAGGACCGCGCGGCGAGGGATGCCATGCTGCTCGGCGCAAACCTGGCGGGCCTGGCGTTCGCCAACTCGTCCTGCTGCGGCGTGCACGCGCTCGCGCTTCCGCTCGGGGGCCGATTCCACATCGCCCACGGCGTCGTGACGGGCACACTCGTCGCGGAAACCATGAGGCACAATCTCCCGGCCTGCGCCGACGACATCAGGACCTTTGCCTCGGTCCTCGGCTGGAGGGAGACGAGTCCCGAGGCCTTTCCCGACCAGCTGGCCTCGCTTGCCGACTCGATCGGGCTCAAGAAGGCGCTCCATGCCGTGACCGTTCCCGACTCCGCGCTCGCCGAGCTCGCGAAGGACGCGGTGGCGAACCGCCGGCTCATGGATCCGAATCCGCGACCGATCACCGAGGCCGACGCCATCGAGATCTACCGAAAGACCCTCCGCTAAAGATGAGTGATCCAACACCGGGCGTTATGTCGAAACTGGGAGTGAAGCCCGCACTCTGGTTGAACGGATCGTGGGCCGATGCCGGAGAGAAGCTGGCCGTCCTCAACCCCGCGACCGGTGCCGAGGTAACGAGATTTTCGCTGGCCGATGCAGGTGCTTTCTCCCGTGCGATCGATGGCGCCCAGATAGCGTTTGAAAAATGGCGCAGGGAACCCAATTCCGCTCGGGGCGATGTCCTGAAGAAGACGGCCGCCCTCATGATCCAGCGCCGTCAGGAGCTGGGAGAACTCTTGACCACGGAGCAGGGCAAGCCGCTCGCCCAGGCCCTGGGCGAGGTCGACTACGCAGCCAGCTTCTTTCAGTGGTTCGGGGAGGAGGCGAGGCGCCTCGCCGGGCGCTTGCAGCCGCACCCGGTGAAGGGCCGCGAATACATCGTTCGCCCGGTGCCTGCCGGCGTAGCCGGGCTTGTCACTCCCTGGAACTTCCCGATGGCCCAGGGTGCCAAGAAGGTGGCCGCGGCCTTGGCGGCGGGCTGCGCGGCGGTCTGGAAGCCATCCGAACTCACGCCGCTCGTTGCGCTCGCCATGGGCCCCCTGATGAAGGAGGCCGGCCTCCCGGACGGCGTCCTCCAGATACTTCCCGCCATGGGACCCGTCGGCGGCACGGCCCTGACATCCGACGCCCGGGTTCGTGTGCTTTCACTCACGGGCTCAACGGAGACCGGAAGGACGCTCATGAGGGCGGCGTCGCAGCACCTGCCGAGGCTTTCCTTCGAACTCGGCGGCAACGCGCCCTTCATTCTCCTTCCCAATGCGGACCTGGATGCGGCGGCCGCCGACTTGGTGAAGCTCAAGCTCTTCGTCTCGGGCCAGGTCTGCGTCACGGCCAACAGGGTGTTCATTCCGGCGTCGCTGGAGAAGGAGTTCACGGCCAAGCTCGTCGCGCTCTGGAAGGATCTCAAGGTCGGCAACGGTCTTATGCCGGGCGTCGATGTCGGGCCGCTTATCCACGGCAAGGCACGCGACCGTGTGAAGGACCTGGTCCAGAAGGCCGTGGCTGCGGGCGCCGAGATTGTGGCAGAGAGCAAGAACCACGAAACGGACAAGGAGCTATCCGGGGGAAGCTTCTATCCGCCGACGATCATCCGCGGGGTGCGCGACGACATGGAGCTCGTGCTAGGGGAGATCTTTGGCCCGGTGCTTCCGCTTATGACCTATGGCGACCTCCCGGAGGCCGTCCGCAGAGCCAATTCCACGCCCTACGGCTTGGCGGCCTTTGTCTATGGCCGCGACCTGACGGTAGCCAACGGGGTCGCCGAGTCGCTCGAGGCCGGCATCATTGGCGTCAACGAGTGGCGACCGCTGCGGGCCGAGATCCCGTTCGGCGGTATAAAGACAAGCGGCCTCGGCTCCGAGGGCGGCATCGAAGGGATCCATGAGTTCTGCGAACTGAAGGTGATCTCGACCAACTCCGCGCCGACCTTCTGAAAACAGACGATTTGGCCGGATGTAACTAGTCGAGCGGGTTTGGAAATCTAATGTATTCTGTAAACAGGTGAGGACTTTCGTTGACTATAAAGGGCAACTAATTACCTTTTAAATCAATAAAATGTCAACAAGAGGCAATTCGTTACCCGTTCTCTCTTCATCTCCCCATGGAGTGTCAAAGGCAATTGCCGCAAGGCTTAAGGAACGTCGGCTTCAGATCGGATGGTCGCGTAAAACCCTAGCCGCTCGCGCAGGGGTGAATCCCTGGTCGTTGAAACGCTTTGAAGTATCCGGCCGGATAGCGTTTGAGAGTCTAATCAAGATGGCCGTAGCGCTTGGTAACACGAGGGACTTTGAAGCGCTCTTTGCTCCTCGAACGAACGAGCCCGCCACCATGAGCGAACTTGAGAAGCGCTACCCTCCGGCACGGGTTCGAGGAATAACACTCTTGTGAGTGAACTGCGCAAAATTCACGTGCTCATGGCAGAGCGCAGGGTGGGTACAATCGCCGAGTCTCCAAGGCGCGAGATCTACTTCGAATATTCCCCCGAGTGGCTCTTGGCCGGCCATTCAATTTCGCCTTATTTCCTGCCACTCACACCTGGATTGAAGCGCGAGGAAACGCTCATTTTTGAGGGCTTGTTCGGCGCATTTGACGATTCAATTCCGGACGGGTGGGGACTCCTTTTGATGGACCGATTCTTCAGGACTAAGGGAATGTCTCCTGAGTCGCTGTCGCCGCTCGACCGTCTTTCCTACATCGGTAACCACGGAATCGGTGCGCTGACCTATTTGCCGGTAATCGAGGGAGTCGTTGAACCATGCGATACCTTCAACCTTGCGGTTGTCGCCGCGCAGGCCGAACGCATCGCGGCCGGAAGTCCTGAGGAAGTCCTGCCTGTCCTGCGGGCCGCGGGCGGCTCTTCGGGTGGTTCAAGGCCAAAGGTATTTGTCGGTTTCAACCCGGCGTCGGGGTTGGTGACGACGGAGAGATCCTCCCGCGGGATCGGATTCGAACAATGGCTCGTCAAGTTCCGAGCACCTTTTGATTCCCCGGACGCCGGTGCCATTGAAGCGGCGTACGCGGATATGGCTCGAGCTGCCGGATTGGATGTGCCGCCCACGCGGCTTTTTGAGACGAGCGCGGGCCGTTTTTTTGGCGTCAAGCGTTTCGATCGTGGTCCTGCCGGAACTCGGATCCACACCCACACTTTTGGTGGCATGGTCCATTCAGACTTTCGCCACCCCAACCGTGATTATGAGGAATTCCTCTCTGTTACCTTCGACCTCACCAAAGATTTCGCGCAGGTGGAGCAAGCATTTCTCAGGGCGGCGTTCAATGTCATGGCTCATAACCGCGACGATCACGTGAGGAACCACGCCTTCGTATCAAAACTGAATGGTCAATGGGCACTGTCTCCGGTGTACGATCTCACCCACTCCGATGGAGTGAATGGCGAACACAACTTGACGGTCTCAGGCAATGGGCGGCCCGGAAGCAAGGATCTCCTGAAACTTGCGGTCAACGCCGGAATCTCGCCCGCGAGTGCGAAAGAGTCGATGGCAACGGTGTCTGCTGCTCTATCGCGCTGGAGCGTGTTTGCCGAAAAGGCAGGTGTCTCCGAGGAATCGAGTCGAAGGATCAAGTCGTCCTTCCTCTCCGAAGCCTAATCACCGCCGGTCTTTGAGCTTCTTGATCACGTCGAACTGCTTCGGCGAGAGGAGCCTCCTCGGTACGCGCTTCTCGGCCTCGAAAATCAGGCGCTCCCAGTCCTCCTCGCTCGGGACGTGCGTGAGCCAGGAGTTATGGTGGCCCTGCTTGCGCTGCCACTCGATCGTGCCCCCATGAAAATCGGCGACCACCTGGTATTTCCCTTCCTCGGGGTTGTTGTTCCACCATCCAAATTCCATGCTCATGATAGGGGGTACTCCGCGACGACTGGTCCCATGTGAAACTGGCCCTTCTTGGTGACGATCCGGTTCACCCGGACCTTTTCGGGAGTGATGTCGACTGACATGGCGCCGAACGGCTTGCAGAACGAGCCCGTGTTGATGACGACGACGCCCGAGGCTGTCTTCCATACGCCGGGGCGATGTGTGTGGCCGATCATGATGATCTTTGCCTTGGGGCGGTGGCGGCGGACGAGGGCGGCGGCCCGCTCTGGGGCTTCGTTCCAGGCCCGGAACATCGAGAGGGCGCGGTGGGGCGGCCAGATGGTGTCGCTCGCCAGCCGGACGGCGTACTTCATCGGGTTCTTCTCCATCTGGTGCGTCTGCGGGAGCGAGGCCGAGACGGTGCGGAAGGCCTTCAGACGGGCCTCGAACTGGCTGCTGTCACCCTCGGGAATGGCCGCAAGGGCCGCGATCACCTTGGTCCGGATCATCGGGGCGAACTTTGACCAGGGAACGATGTTGTCGAAAAGGATGTCGCCGTGGGTGACCAGGACCTGGCCGCCGCCGAACTCCAGCGAATGGTCACCCGAGAGGTCGGGATCGTGGTTGCCGGTGAGGAGGGTGTAGGGGAGGCCGGTCGAGGCCAGGAAATCCGTGACCTCCCTGAGCGCCCGCTTGGTCTCCTCCTCATGTTCCGAGGGGCGGGTGTCGAGCGTGTCGCCGTTGAAGACAAGCTCCGTGGCGCCCTCAAAGAGCGGGCGCAGCTGCTCAAGGTTTCGAACGCGGCTGGATCGGTCCGCATAATGTACGTCCGATAAGACGCGGATGAGTTTGGCACCCACTCAGTGGCCGCCGGGCATCATGCCGCCCATCATTGCGGAGAGATCGCGCCAGCCGTCGGGCGCGGCGAAGAGGGAGTCGGGCAGGCTTTCTTTCTGGACCGCCGTGACCTCGAGGGTGGTGGTGCCGTGCTGGCCGTTCGCGACGACCTTCATCGGGAAGAAGCCCTTGCCCATGATGGCCTGCTCCCATGCCTGCGGCGCCTGGGCGTGCTGGCCGGGGCCGCCGTGGAACAGGCCGGCGAACGTGCCCAGCTGGTCGGTCACCCAGATGTCGGCGGTCTCCTCGGGCCCCTTGGCGACGTACTTCGTGCACTCGTAGCCCAGGATCGTCTCCTTCATTCCCGTGTTCTCCAAAGAATGCGTCGAGGGATCATAGGCGCCGGCGGCGCCCGGGGGGACGGCACCCGGCTGCGGGATCGGGCGCGAGATGAACATCTTCTGCGCGACCATGAGGATCAGCATCTTCCGGTTCTTGAAGTCGGTGATGACGGCCGCGGAGCCGCGGGAGGAGTTCATGTCGATCCGCATGTAGCCCTCCTTGATGCTGAAGTCTATGTCCTGGCTGCCGTCCTTCATGGTCGGGGTGGAGATCTTCATTGTGACCTTGCCCTCGAAGGTCTCGGCGGAGACGACGCAGGGAAGCAGCAGCGCGCAGGCGGGGAGGAGTGCGTGGAGGAGTTTCATTGCCGCGCGATTATCGGATTGCCGCATGCCGGTGCAATGAAAGAAGCCCTATGGCGTGAATTACAGGCATGCCTATCATGCGGGAAATTTTGCGGACGTATTGAAGCACGCGCTCCTCGTGCGCCTCATGCGCGCGCTCCAGAGGAAGGAGAGGGGATTCGTGTTCGTCGACACCCATGCCGGCCGCGGGACCTACGACCTATCCGCAGCCTCCGAGGGTGACACGAGGGAGAGGGTCCCGGAATGGCCGGAGGGGATAGGCCGGCTTTGGGACCGGACGGACGTCCCGCCCGAGGTGGCCGACTACCTCGATGTCATCCGCGCCTATGACAAATACCGGGGCAACACGTTCAGGGTCCCGAGATTCTACCCGGGGTCCCCGCGCATAGCCCGCCTTGTCAGCCGGCCCCAGGACAGGATGGACCTGTGGGAGAAACACCCTTCCGAGTACGCCTTCCTGAAGGACGAGTTCGTGGGCGAGCGGCGGGTCGGGCTCCACGAGGCGGACGGCTACGGCGCCCTCAGGGCGTCCCTGCCACCGCTCGAGCGCCGAGCGCTGGTCCTCATGGACCCCCCGTTCGAGTCCGCCAGCGAATGGTCGGAGGTGTCCACGACCTTCGCAGAAGGCCTTTCCCGGCTGCCGGGCGCGACGATAGCCATCTGGTACCCACTCACGGAAAGGGCCCGCGCCGATGGGTTTGTGAATCTACTTGAGTCGGTCAAGGTCCCCAGCCTGGCCATGGACCTCATTGTGGATCCCGAGGCGCAGCGCATGAAGGGCTGCGGGGTGATCGTGGCCAATCCCCCCTGGAAGTTCGAGGGGGAGGCCCGGACAATCGTCAGTTATCTGGCGACGGTGCTCTGTCGGGGCCAGATCGCCCAGGGCTCGGTGCGCTGGGTGGTCCCAGAATAGCCGAAGGTCGGGCGGAAAGGCTGAACATCAAGCGGAGGCGGCCTGAAGATCGGCCGGGTCCACGTGGCGTCCTCGCGGGGTATTGCGCTAATCGCGGCAGTTTCTGAGTGCAGCGGTCGCGCGCGGAAGGTGTTCGCGTGCGGTGTCATGGTGTATCCTTCGACCCAAGGACGAAATAATTGTGCCAAAAGTTTCCGAAAAAATCGGAAACGCCCGAAACCCGGCCCCCGCGGGTCGCGACCGCCGTCTCATGACGGAGGGGCTTCCCGCGGGAGCGAGGGGTGTCGGCTTAGGCGACGCGCCCCATGCGATAGGCCGGCGCCAGGTTTTCCTGGCGCTTTGGCACCGACAGGGTGAGGACCCCGTCCTCGATCGCGGCCTGCATCTGGGAGTAGTCAAACCCCACTCCAAGCCGCAGCTTCAGACGGTAGTCGCGCTGCGATCCCTCGAGGTTCAGGGCCGACCAGTTGACCCGCACAAAACGAGTCTTGTGCGCGGTGATGACCAGGTCGGGCCCGTAGGCCTCTATCTCCACGCCGGAGGCGCCCACACCGGGTACGTAGACGACGATGGAGACGGCGTCCGGGAGCTCACGGCAGTCGTAGCTCGGCTGGCGGAACGTGGCGTTGGACGCCTCGTAGGCCTTGCGATGACGGCTGGATGTGCTCGTGGTGTTGGTTCTCTTGTTCATGGTGGGAAAGGCAGTTGCCTCCTGGGGGCTTTTGGCCACCGGGCTTCTGGATTTTCTAAACGTGTCCTGGGTAGGAGGGTTTAGGCCGAGAAGCCCGCGCTGGCCGTTTTGTTCCACTTGGAAATGGCGACCTGACACATCATGGCGCAGCCAAATCGGACGGCCTTCGTGAACGAAGTGCCGGCGAGGCTGGTGTGATGTTTGTTGGTCAGGGCCATCGGAACAGAATTACAAGAAGCATAATGCAGGCTCCGTGCCAAACACATTTCTTCTTTTATGACGTAGGGTGCCGCTGGGCGGCAGGTACATGTGTTAGTTAAAGCCTTCTGCGCCGCGGAGGGAACTGCGGGCGTCGCGGGGGTACAACGTAGGCATGAAAACCCAAGATCCCAGCCACCAGAAGATCAACAAGCTCAAGATCAGCGATCCGCAGCGCGGCATCGCCCAAGCAAAGCCGACCGCGAAGCGCGGCCCGCAGGTCCCGAAGAGCTCAAAGCGGCCGTAGCCCCGCGGGGTTGCGCAGGGCACTGCCTCCACCCATCGTGGATGCATGCCCGCGCTTACCGACTCGTCCACCACCGTATCAGAGCTCAGGGATCGCATCCTCGCCTTCGTGAAGGAGCGTGAGTGGGAGCAGTTCCACTCGCCCAAGAACCTGAGCATGGCGCTCGCGGCCGAGACGGGGGAGCTGATGGAGCACTTCCTCTGGGCCACGCCGGAGGAGTCCAAGGAGATCGCGAAAGACCCGAGGAAGAGGGCGAAGATTGCCGAGGAGCTGGCCGACGTCGTGATCTACGCCCTTGAGTTTGCGAATGCCACGGGCCTCGACGTGGCGGCAAGCATCGAGTCGAAGATCGCCGCCAACGCGCTCAAGTATCCCATCGAGAAGGCCCGCGGCCGATCGGCCAAGTACACGGAGTTGTAGGCCTAACGGCGCGAGGTCACGGCGCCCAGGTTCCGGCGCGCCTGCTCGTAGCCGGGGTCAATGGCCAGTGCGCGCCTGAACTGCCCAGCGGCCTCCTCCAGGCGGCCCTCGTTCGCCAGCGCGATCCCCAGGTCGTTGCAGAGTGGCGCCGAGTCGGGGACCACCGAGAGCGCCTTGCGGAACGCGTCGGCCGCCTCGTCGAACCTGCGGCCCCCAATGAATGCGGCCCCGAGGTTCTTGAGCGCCACGACGAGCTGGGGGTTGAGCGCGATGGCCCGCTGGTATTCCACGATGGCCTCGCCGTACCGGCCATCCGTCGCGAGTGCGGCGCCGTAGTCGCTGTGCGCCTGCGCATCATCGGGATCCTTCTCAAGCGCCTTTGCGTAGAGAGCCTCGGCCTCCCCGGGGTGTCCCGTCTGGAAAAGCGCCCCGGCCAGGTTCTTCATGGCCTTCACGTTTGAGGGGTCGACCTCGAGGACGCCCTTCAGGTGCATCGCCGCCTCATCGGCCTTTCCTTCCTCCAGCAGGGCTACGCCAAGGTTCAGGTGGGTTTCGGTGCTATTGGGTGCCACGACAAGGGCGGCGCGAAGGGTCGTCTCAGCCTGTGCGAGTTGTCCGGCCTGCATCTGGGCGACGCCGAGCTCGTTCATCGCCTCGTGGTTGGAGGGATAGAGCTCAATGGCCTTCCTGAAATCATCCGTCGCACCCGCGCTGTCGCCCCGGCCGAGCTTGATGCCGCCGAGGTTTTGGTAGGCCATCCAGCAGCCGGGGTTCGTCGCCAGAGTGTCCGTCCAGAGCTTCTCGGAATTGGCGTAACTTTCGCTCTGCGCGAATGTCGCCGAGCCCATGACTGCAAGGACGGCGGCCGCGACGAAGGCGGACACCAAGCGGGCCTGCTGGGGCAGGCGATGGGCTGCGGTCGCTAGAGACGCAGCCACGGCCGAGAGCAGGATGGAGATCGCGAGGTACTGGAAGTGGTCGGCGACGTACGAGTAGACGAAGGGGTAGACGTTGATGAAGCCCAGCGCCGGGAAGAGGGTGCCCGCGAAAAGGAGGGCCGTGGCCAATGGGCCGCGGGCCCTGCCCCTTGCGGCGAAAAGGACCGCAAGGAGGAGAGCGAACGCCGCGGGATACAGGAATTTCGAGGGTCCCGCGGCCGCGACGTCCCAGTGCGGGTAGATGAAAGACAGACCGACCGGCCAAAGAGCCTTCCCGAGGTAGAACCAGATCGCGTGTCCGGCGACGGCGATCCTATCGGTGAAACCGAGCGAGAAGGAGGCGCCGGTCGCTCCAATGTAATGGTGCTCGACCGAGGCCGTGGTGGCTCCGGCAATGGCTGCCAGGGCGAACCAGGGAAGGAGCGGAACGACGTCCTTCCTGAATGAAACTCGGCCGTGGCGCCACCAGGCGACCACAAGCAGCGCGGCCGGCAGCGTGGCCGTGACGGACTTGGTCGCCACCGCCATGAGGAAGAGAACCGCCGCGAGGAGGTAGGCGCCCTTGCCGCGCCTGGACTCGAAGCGGAGGTAGGCGAGGGCCGAAGAAAAGTAGAACACGGCCGACAGCGTGTTCTTTTGCTCCGAGATCCAGGCGACGGACTCGACGCACGCGGGATGGAGCGCGAACGCAAAGGCTGCGAGGATGGCGCCGGGAACGGACAAGCTTCTCAACACGGCGAGGAGGAGGACGGCCGCCGCGGCATGGAGGGCTATGTTGGCCAGGTGGTAGGCAGGGGCCGAATCGGCCCACAGGCGGTGCTCCACCCAGAACGCGGAGTGAAGGAGCGGATAATACTGCTGCGTCGCCCCAGGCTCGAACCAGATCCTCCAGAGCCCGTGGAGGGAGAGGAGGTCGGGCCTCGTCACATGCCCGTTGTCGTCCCAGACGAACCCCGCGCCCCAGGCGGGATGATAGGCCGCAAACACGGCGGCGATGATCGCGGCCGCCCAGAGCCACTCCGCGCCGTGCCATCCATGCCGCACGCTTGTCGTGGCGGGCCGGGGCGGGGTGTTGGACTCCTTTGCTTCGGGCGGGCGTCTCATGCCGGTCCCGCCAATTCCGGCAGAGCCGAAATCCGGACTCAACGGGATTCGGGGACAAGGTCCCCGGCCCCTGCTAGGCTTTGCCGCCGAAGCTCACGTAGTCGTCCATGTCCAGGAGGTCGAAGAACCCGAAGATGTCGTCGCGCCCCGCGGTGTTGGCCTTGATGACCTCGCCGAACCACTCGTGCCCCGGCGCGCCGCCAGGTGCTACTGTGCGCATCCAGAGGGACCAGGCCGCGATCTCGGAGGGGAGCCTCTTCGTGCTGTCGCGGACGAACTGCAGGATCTCGAGGTCGGTCTTGCCGGACTTGATCACCTCGAGCATCGCCTCGCTGTCGATGCCGGTGAAAGTGAAGAAGTGTTTGTCCATAGGACAATTGTAGTGGTACTCGCCGATCTTGCCGGTGAGCGAGGCGCGGGCCTTGTCGATCAGGCGGGGAAGGTGCACGTAGCCGCCCAGCTGGACGCGGTTGCTGCGGGGCGGGTGCTGGGTGAGGTCGGGGCTGGATAGGTTGAGCATGGTTGCCCGCACCTTCGCACGGATACCAAGGTATGCAAACGGGTTGGGCGTTTCGCCCGTTTCCTCAGGGGACCTCGTAGACCTCGGCAAGGCCCACCCCGGTGGTGCCCGAGGCGCCGCTCAGCTGGACCGTGTAGCTTCCCGGAGGCAGCGTGACGACCATGGCCGCGTCGGCGGAGCCGGAGGCAAGGGAGAAGGCCCCGACTGTCTTAAAGAGGCTCGCGAGCTGCGCCGTGCCTCCCCATCCCGAGTTCTGGGCGATCTGTGTGCCCGATGAATCATCGAGCGTAAGGACAGGGCTCGCCAAGACGCCGGACACGCCAAACTGGGAGAGGCCTGGACCGATTCCGCGGATGACGACGGTCTCGGGCGAGTTCCCGCTCACGACGAAGCCTGCGATGAGAACATTGGCCGAGGTGCCGACGAACGCCCGGGCCGAGAGGTTGATGAGCCGTGACTCGGGCGTCCCGACATCGGCGTCATAGACTTCCGCCAGGGCAACGCCCGTCTCGGATCCCGAACCGACAACGCCTGCCGTGTAGTTCCCCGCGGCGAGCGTCTTGAGGAGTGCCGAGTCCAGCGAGGTTCCCGGCAGCGCGAATGCGCCCACCTGGATGAAGGCGTTCTGGAGAACGACTGTTCCCTCCCATCCGCTGTTGGAGTCAACGAAGGCTCCGGTTGGGAGCGTGAGCGTGAGCATCGGATCAGGGAGAGTGTCAGCGACGCTGAATGTCGAGAGAGTCGGGCCGACAGCCCTGAGAAGAAGCTGCTTCGGTGCTGAACCATTTGTGACAAAGCCCGCGATCAGGGAATCGGCTCCTGGACCGACAAAACTTCGTGCGGAGAGGTTGATGAGGCGCGCCGTGTTTACGCTCAGCTCGGCAGCCGTTGAAGTGACGGTCTCGACGCCGTCGGAGACCGCCACTGTATAGGAGCCGCCACTGGAGATTTGCGCGGCCGGGATTGAAAGGGTTGCGGAGACCGCTCCGGGGATGGGGGCGCCGTTGAACATCCACTGGTAGGTGAGCGAGTGGCCCGTCGCAGTGATGCTCAGGAGGGCCGCGCCGCCGAGCCTGACCGTCTCCGCCTGGGGCTGCACGGAGATGACGGGACCAACGTCAATCGCAACGACTGCGCTGTTCGACAACGCGGTTCCACCCAGATTGGACACAGTGACCGTGTAGTTTCCGGCATCCGATGTTGATGCGGCGGCGATTGTGTACGTGCTGCTGGTGGCACCAGGAATCGGGACGCCATTGATGCTCCATTGGTAACTGGGCGCGGGATCGGCGATGGCCTCAACAGACAGTGTCGTAGAGCCTCCTGCGGGCACGGAAACCGATACGGGGTCCAGGGTTATTTGCGGTCCCGCTGCCGGGTTGATGGTCACAACGTCGCCTGCCGAGGTCGAAGTGCCCGGAAGAAGGCTTCCGCCCTGCACTGCGCCGTAGAAGCTGTCGGTGATGGTAACGGTATAGGTCCCGGCGTCGGCCCTCGTCGCGTGGAGTACATCATAGCCTTCGCTGTTCGCGCCCGGGATTGGTACGCCGTTCAAGTTCCACTGGTAGGAGGCGGGGAGGATGACGCCGTAAAGATTAGCCGGCGTCTGCCATGTCGCAAAAAGGATCAATTCGTCGCCCTGGGTGAACGCTTCGGACGGCAAAAGCGGGCTGATTATCGGGGGTGCCGTGGCGCTCAGAGTGAAAGAGGCGGTGGCGTAGGAGCCCTTGTTGTAAACGACGACCTGGTAGGCCCCCGCGGTTGTGTAGTACTCGTTCCCTCCGCCATTCAGCGTCAACTGCACCGACGTGTTGAAGGTGGGCGTTGTCGCGAGCACGTCCTCGGTGTAGTATGGATACAGTTTGGGACCGATCCAAGCGTAGGAAAGGCCCTGACCGGTTGCCGATACCGTCTCGGAAACGCCATCGCTGATATCTATTGTGGCGTCCTGGGGGGCCGCGGTGATGGTGACCGGAGTGTAGGGAAAGGCGACAAATACGTTCTCGGGAGCAGAGGAGCCCCCTTGAACGGCATTGAGCCAGTAGATGTCTCCGCTCGAATCCATTGCGATTGCGGAGGGGTGGCTGATCGGCGGAACGCCCAAGTGGTAGACCTGCGGCGAAGGTGGCGCATCGATGGATCCTATTGGCAAGACTGGTGAGACGGCCCCGACCCATCCGGAGAGCGTCGCGACATAGCCCCCGGCAAATATCTCCTTGAAGGCGCCGTTGCCGGTGTCGGAGACAAAGACGTTCCCCGACGCGTCGGCTACCACGCCCGAAGGCGCGTTGAAACCCGTCGCCAGCGTTGTCGTCACCCCCGAAGGAGATATTCGCCTGACTGAGTCATTCCCCGTGTCGGCGACATAGACATTGCCTGCGGAGTCGACGGCGATACCCTGTGGGTCGCTGAAACGAGCCGAGGAGCCTGACCCATCGCTCGCGCCAGCAACACCTGGGCTGCCAGCGAGGGTCGTCACCGTGCCCGCAGGGGTGATGACGCGGATGGTATCGTTCACCGAGTCTGCAATGTACACGTTCCCTCCGGAGTCGACGGCGATCCCGACGGGCCCGTTAAAGCGGGCTGCCGATCCCATGCCGTCGGTGCTTCCTGTCTGCTCCGGCGATCCGGCTAGGGTCGCGACAATTCCGGTGGTGCTGATGGTCCGAATCGTATCGTTGCCCGTGTCCGTCACGTAGAGCGTTCCGGACGAGTCCGAAGCGATGCCCATGGGCTTGAAGAAGTGGGCGAGATTTCCCTGACCGTCTCCGCTGCCAACAAGTCCGGACTGCCCCGCCACGATGGTGCCCGATGCCAGGCGGATGGTGTCGCTCCCGGAATCGGCCACGTAGACATTCCCGGAAGGATCGACTGCCACCCCGGCGGGCGACGAGAACGGGCTCGTCAGCGAGTAGAACATTCCGCCGGGATTCGTTGTCTGTCCGACCTGCTCATACGCATAAAGGGACGGGGCGGGAGGCGCCGCCGCGATGGTCAGCGAGATTGTCGTGGAGCCCGTGCCAATGCCGTTGCTCGCGCTGACAGCGACGGGAAAAACCCCGGCGGTGGTCGGAGTCCCGGAGATGATGCCTTTGGACGTGTCGACAGTGAGCCCGGCAGGCAGGCCGCTGGCGCCAAACGAGGTCGGAAGACCCGTAGCCGTGATAGTGTACGAGAAAGGAGACCCCAGGGTGGCCGAGAGGGAAGCCACAGTGGTTAGGAGCGGTGCCGACACGACGGCGTACGTCAGCGTGGCCGTCACCGAGGTGTCGTAGCCATTCGAGCTGGAGGCCACCACGTAGAATGAGTACGTGCCCGTCTGCGCCGACGAGAAAGGGAGCTGCGTCGAATTGGTGCCGACAGCCACGCCGTTCTCGTACCATTGGTAAGTCGTGGCACCGACTGCAGCGACGGAAAGCGTCACTGCCGTGCCGGGATTGACGGTTTGGCTGGCCGGCTGGGTCGTGATCGCGGGTATCTGGGCGAGCGCCCGTGGCGACAAGAGCAGGAATGCCAGCAGGCAGAGCGCGGCTGCGCCGGCCCCCTTCATCACGGGCGACCGACTAAAGGCTTTCTCTAAGGAGATCTTTCTGGGGAGCAATGTGACGGGCTTTGCCAACCTTCTCTGACTACGACACTCGGGCCGCACGAATCCGCTATCCACGCCTTGGGCCAAGACTTCACGCTATGCCTTAGGCCTGAACACCTTCATGACGGCGTCGTTGGTCTCAAGCCGCGGGCCGCCGATAAGATCGATGCAATAGGGAACAGCCGGAAAGACGGCCTCGAGGTTCTCGCGTATGGCCTTTGGCCGGCCCGGGAGGTTGATGATGAGCGTCTTTCCACGGACGCCCGCCGTCTGGCGTGACAGGATCGCCGTCGGGACATAGGCCAGTGACGCGGAGCGCATGAGTTCGCCGAACCCAGGAAGCATCTTGCCGCAGACGGCCTCCGTGGCCTCGGGTGTCACGTCCCTGGGCGAGGGCCCCGTGCCTCCCGTCGTGACGATGAGGCAGCAGCCGGCGTCGTCGGCCATGCGCTTGAGCTCCGACTCGATCACCGAGCGCTCGTCGGCCACGACCTTGTAGTCGACGTCGAAGGGGGTGGAGAGCCATTCGAGGAGAAGCGCCGCGCATGCCTTCCCCGGCGTGTCCTCGTATACGCCGGCGCTCGCCCGGTCGGAAATATTGATGACGCCTATCCTGACGGCGGGGGTCTCGCTCTTGGGATGCGCCTTCACAGGGGGATGTTGATGTCGGCGAACGGGTCGTTGTCCTTGTCCTCGTGCCACGTGTACTCCGCGTGATTCGCGACCTTGATGCTCACGTCGCGCCCGAGGAGGTGCGCGATCAGCCCGAGGGTCATGTCCATCCCGGCGGAGACGCCCGAGGACGTGAAGAACTTCCCGTCCTCCACCCAGCGCGCCTTGCGCACCCAGGTGACGGCGGGCCCCTGCGACGAGGCCCACCTGAACGAGAACTTGTTGGAGGTGGCGCGGCGTCCGTCGAGGACCCCCGTCCTTGCGACAAGGCCGCTGCCGGTGCAAACGGTTGCGACATACCGCGCCTTCTCGCACTGGCTGCGCAGCTCGGCGATGAAGGCCGCGTTCTCGGCCAGCTTGCGCGTTCCGATTCCCCCGGGGACCAACAGGATGTCCAGGCCATGGCTTCCGCCGAGGGCTTCCGTGGCGACGGCCTCCGGTCCCTGTGAGCTCCTTACGATGCCAGCCTTCTCGGCCAGCACCGTGATCGAAGCCCCTTCCTTGAGCATGCCGAACATCTCGAGCGGCCCGAACAGGTCGAGGAGCTCGAACCCGGGGAAGATGAGGGCGCCCACCTTGAGCGGTGCCGGGGTGTCGCTCATCTAGGCGCGCGGGCTCGCGATCACTTCTTTGGGGAGAACGAGGCGCTGGAGAGCGCCGCCATGACGGCGGCGAAGTCCGGGCCCTTCTCGTCGTCGCACGAAATGCCGACCGTTGCCAGGAGGTCGTCGCTCACGTGGATGATCCCGACGGCCACGACCTTGAAGGAGTCCTTCTTCGGCGGCTGGCCGACCAGGGACGCGTCCGTGAAGACGCAGTAGTAGCCGTAACCCTGGCCGGTCGAGAATTCCCTGAGCTCCTTCTTCTTCTCAACCGACTGCTCCGCGAACTTGTCGCCGAGGGCGAGGACGGCCTCCTTCACCTGGTCCCGCGTCACGGGCTCATCCTTGGGGACGAAGGTCAGGTTGATGATGCCGCTCGCGTTTACCGCGGCGGGTGGCGAGAGCGTCAGTGCGAGCCCGCTGTCCTCCTCGGCCTGGCTCGTGATGGTCCAGTCCTTGGGGGGAGTGATCGAGTAGGTCCCGCGGATTCCGACTTCGAATGTCTCGGAGCGGGCGACGGTGGCGGTGAGGATGAGCGCGGCGAGGAACGTGAGGCGTTTCATGGGGCTAAAGGGGGGTTGGGGCCTTTGATATCCAGCGAGAGCTGATTATCCCCGTCCAGGGGGCGTTGCAAGGAGGTGTTTGGAACTACAGGGGGTCCCAGTCGCGCGTGATCGCCGCCGGATCCTCGCCGCGCTCACGCATGGCCCTCAAGCTCAGGGAATCGTGGCGCTTCGCGAGGCGTATGCCGGCCTCGTCGGTCACGAGCGGGCAGTGATGGAAGGCGGGTATCGGCAGTCCCAGGGCCGAGTAGACGAGGATCTGCCTGAACGTGGAGCGCACGAGGTCCTCGCCGCGGACGACCTCCGTGATGCCCATCTCGGCATCGTCGACCGAGCACGCCAGCTGGTAGCTCGGGCAGTCGTCCTTGCGCCAGACGGGGAAGTCGCCGAAGTCGCGGCCGGCGACGGCGCTCCTGGGCCCGAGCCTCGTGTCCACGAATTCGACCACAAGGCCGTCGGGGACCCGCAGGCGCCAGTTGACGTCGACGACCTCGCCCAGGGGCGGGATGGGTGCCGCAGGATCGGGCCGGAAGGATGCAGGGTAGAGGGGCTCGTCATCCGCGCCGCCCTCGTGCGGCGCGCCCGCGGCGTCGATCACGTCCCTGCGGGACCGGGCGCACGGGTAGATGAGGCCGGCGCCGTGGAGCTTCTCCAGGGCCCGCCGGTAGATCGGCAGCCGACGGCTCTGCTCGTAGGGTGAATCCGGGCCTCCGATGTCCGGGCCCTCGTCCCACGAGAGCCCGATCCAGCGCATGTCCTCGATCATCGCCTTCGCGAAATCCATGCGGAAGCGCGTGGAGTCGAGGTCGTCACTCCTGAGAATGAGGGAGCCGCCGGCCCTCCTTGCCCGCGTCTGGGCGATCCAGAACGTCCGCGCGTGTCCCATGTGGAGGTAGCCGGTCGGGGAGGGCGCCAGGCGCCCGCGGTACTTCTGGGAGTCCGTCACAATTTGATGTTCATTTTCGCTAATCGGCCCCCATCGTGGGGCCAAGACTCTCCATGGCAAAACTCCTCTGCGTATACTGCAGCTCCTCCAGGAAGCTGCAACCGGGCTACTACCAGGCGGCCGAGGCCGTTGGCCGCGAGATGGTCGCGAACGGCTGGGGGCTCGTCTACGGCGGCGGCAACGTCGGCATGATGGGCTCGGTCGCGCAGTCGGTGAAGGCCGCGGGCGGCCACGTTGTCGGCGTCATCCCGGACTTCATGGTCGAGCGGGAGCTTGCGTTCCACGCGGCCGACGAGCTGGTGACGGTGGACTCGATGAGGGAGCGGAAGCGCATCATGGAGGAGCGCGCCTCGGCGTTCATCGCGCTCCCGGGCGGGATCGGCACACTCGAGGAATTGACCGAGATCATGACGCTTCGCTACATCAACCGCCTCGACAAGCCGGTCATCATCCTGAACCACGAGGGGTACTACGACGACCTCCTGAGGTTCTTCGAGCGCATGACCAGGGAGCGCTTCAAGTCGGACGGAATGAAGACCCTCTACAGCGTGGCGCAGACGGTCTCTGAGATCTGGCCGCTGCTTGACGGTGCCGTGCGCTTCGACTCGGACCCGATCTGGAAATAGGCCGATGGACCTGGCACCGGTGCTCGCGCTTCTTGATGCGCACGCGATGAACGACCTCTCGCCCGGCGAGGCGATGGCCGTCGCCCGGACGGCCCAGTTCGTGAGGGAGCACCCGGACTGCCTGCTAAGGACCTGCCTCGAGGGGCACCTGACGGGCTCGGCCTGGATCGTGAGCCCGGATCGCCGCATGACTCTCCTCACGCACCACGGCAAGCTGGACAAGTGGCTGCAGCTGGGCGGCCACGCGGACGGCGACCCGGACCTCCTGGGGGTGGCGCTGCGCGAGGCCTTCGAGGAGAGCGGGCTTACGAGGATAAGACCCGTCTCCAACGCGCTCTTCGACGTGGACCGCCACAGGATACCGGCCCGCGGCGACGAGCCCGAGCACTGGCACCACGACATGAGGTTCATGATCGAGGCCGACCCCGCGGAGCCCCTCGTCATCTCGAGCGAGTCCAAGGAGCTTTCCTGGGTCGAGGTCGCAAAGGTCACGACGCTAAACCCCGAGGAGTCTATGGCGCGGATGGTGCGGAAGACGCTTCCGCTCTGACAGGAGGCTGCTGCCAGAGGTAGATCGCCTCGCTGTCCAGGATCCAACCCGTCTGGCCGTTCGGGAACGAGAGCCTCGTCCACCTGAGGAAGGACCTGTCGGCGATGCCGATGCTGCCGGCCGCGAGCGGGATCGTCTTCTGCGAGGCGTCGGCCTCCGTGGGCACGGAGCGCAGGGTTCCCGTCCTCCAGACGATGGCGGAGCGTGTGTCGGCGGCGGTGCCGTAGGCTCGGTAGCCCACGAACGAGGCGGCGGCGCCAATGACCGATACCGTGAAGAGGACGGCCGCCAGGGGCGCCGCCCATTTCCTTCTGGCCACGCGGTAGGCACAGAGGAGCACCAGTGCCAGCGACACGGCGAGGAGCGAGGAGGAGAGTATCCCCGTCTCCTGCCAGCTTCCGGGCGACTGCAGGCGCGCGAGCGACTGGAGGGGGCCGGCCTGGACCAGCATGTCCAGGGGCTCGGGCACGAAGCCCGCCTTGTCGCCGGAAACGATCAGCTCGCGCCTTGTGGCGGGTTCGGAGGGGTTCTGGACGAAGGCCGCTGCGGCCTCCGCGGCGGCCTCGCCCCAGCGGTCCTGCTGGGCGAGTGCCAGGGAAAGGTTATGGCGCGCCGCCCAGTCGGTGGGATTCGACGCGACCTGCTTGGACCAGGCCTTCTCCGCCTCGGGGAATTTCCCGGACCTATAGGTGGACGCGGCTTCGTCGGCACGAATGCCCTGCGCCGCCAGGAGAACGGCCAGCACTGCCACCGGGAAGAGGTTCCTCGGAAGGAGGAGCGTGGCCGGGCTGAACGGGCGAAGCGTCTTCTTGGCCAGCGCCGCCTTGGCCCGAGGGCCCCAGTCGGGCGCGAGGACGGCGTCGGCGCTATAGAGGTAGCGGTCCGTCTCCGTCCAGAGCGCGGACCAGTCAGCATCGGCGATCCTAGAAGCCGGCGGCGCGGCGCTCTCGACGCCCCAGAGGATCGCCGAATCCTTCTGCCACGAGAGGAGGAGCGCAGTCTTGTCGGCGGAGCCGGCGGAGGCGACGGCGTCCAGCGTCGCCGCGAGGCGCCTGCGCGCGAGGCGCTTTGCCTTCAGGGGATCGGTGGCGCGGGCGCTTCGGTAAGCGAGCACGGTCCAGAGCAAAGCCAGGAGAGCGAAGGGAACGGCGCAGGCCATGGCGACCGTGCGCCTGCGAAGCGGCAGCGTCGCGGAGCCCGGGCCCGTGACCGGATCGCCGAGGCCGGAGGTCGGCAGCTCGGGCGCCTTGGCCTCTGTCGTGGGGGAACTGGTCGAGATGGTGGGGACCCCTGGGGCTGCGGCGGTCTGCTGGGCCGACGGGGCGGCCACGTCGGGGGCCTCTGCCTCTATCCTGCCACCGGGCGCCGTGACCGTCTTGTAGGTGCCGCTCGTGGGATCGAAGTAGGTGAAGTCGAGGGCAGGCAGGTCGTAGGTGCCCTCCTTCGTCGGGACGAGGACCACGTCCTCGGAGAGCGTGCCCTCGAAGAGCTTGCCGGCGGGCTGAGTGCGCTTGGGCTTGGGCTGGATGACCTGGAAGTCGGCGGGCGCCTCGCGGGAGGGAAGCCCGCGGATCTGCGGCCAGTTGCCGGATCCTGTGAGCTCGACCGTCCAGGTTACGGGCTCGCCGGCCTTCACCTGCACCGGCACGATCTTGGAGGTGATCTTGAATTCGCCCACGGCGCCGTTGAACCCGGCGGGCGCCGCCGGGAGGGGGCGCACCTCAAGCGACACGGGCGAGTCCGGCACCGCGAACTGCTGGTACTGGCGCTGCTGGAAGAACCCGAAGCCGGAGACGCCGACGCTCAGGTTGATCAGCTGGCTCGTCGGGTTCAGCTTCAGGTAGCCGGCCGAGGGGGCCATGGCGCGCGTGTGGAAGCGAAGGCCGGTCCTTGAGCCGGACTCGAAGGGCTCGGGCTGCGACCAGTCCTCCGTCACGAGCGGGCTTGAGTCCCACTCGAAAGCGGAGCGACCCCAGCTCGGATAGTAGCTCGTCGCGGCGTCTATCGAGTACTTCAGGTCGAACACCTCGCCGGCCCAGACGCTCTGGCTCGACGGCTCGAGGTGGGCCGCCGCCGCGTCGCCGAGGGAGATGCCTGTCGAGCCGACCGTGGCGCCCGCGGGGGCGAAGTGGACGCCAGCCACCCGCACCGGGCCCTTGTTCGTGTTCACCGAGAAGCCCGGGATGTCGACGTCGGACTGCTTGGAGAGGAGGACCGCGAAGGTCATGGAGACGTTCTTCGAGAACGTCCCGTTGATGATCGAGACCTGGCTTGACTGGCCCTGGTAGTCCATCCGCAGGCCGTCCACCTTCGGGGGCACCGGCACGTCGTCGGGCGAGCACTCGTCAAAGACGAGCTGCATCTGGGAGACCTCGCCCACGGGCAGCGTCCCGCCTGGCGGGTCCCAGTGGATGGACTGGGCCGATGCCGGGATCGCGGCGCCGAGGGCGGCCGCGAGGACGAGAAGGGCTGTGTGTATCCTGCGCATGGGTTTCACCAGTTCTTGCCCGTGTTGGCGGGGGTGGGGATGGGCTCCCCGTTTCGTAGCATCTCGAAAAGTTCAGCGGGCGAGTCCTGGCTCTTCACCTGGTCGAGCTTCTGGAGCGGCACGGCGAGCTCGGGGTTGTCGCGGGCCGGGTCCTTGCCCTCGTCCTTCTTCACGCCGCCCACCTTCTGGGTGGCGCCCTGGTAGCTTCCCGGGCTCGGAGTCGGCGTCGGCTTGTTCATGTTGCCGAAGGCGCTCTCCTTCTGCTGCTGGCGGTCCTGGGAATTCTTCTGAGGCTGGCCCTGCGAGTCGCGCTGCTGGTCTTGTTTCTGGTCCTGGTCGGACTTGGACTGCTGGTCCTTCGGCTTCTGGTCCTGCTGCTGCTTGTCGTCGCCTTGCTTGCCGTCCTGCTTCTGGTCCTTCTTTTGGTCCTGGTCCTGTTTCTGGTCTTGGTCCTGGTTTTTCTTTTGGTCCTGCTTCTTGTCCTCGGGCTTGGCCAGCAGCTCCTCGAGCTGGGACTGCATCTGCGCCCAGTCGGCTGCCTTGGGATCCGCCTGGCGCCCGGATTCTACGGCGCGAAGCGCGTCCCTGACCGGTCCCTCGGGGACTTCCTGTCCCGCGGACTTCAGGTGCTCGCCCCAGGTGACCGTTTCCCCGCCCATTTCGGCCCAGTCGAGCGGACTGCAGGTGTCCTGGCCAGAGAGCCGCCCGACGATCTTTGAGAGCGTCGACGCGGGATCCGGTGCGGCGCCCGGCGCCGCACGCAGGCTTCCTGTCACAAGGAAGGCGCCGAGGATCAGGGCGACGACAACGGGGGGAAGGGGCGCCTTCGGCTTCGCCGCGGAGCCAAGCTTGATCTCGCGGGCCTTGGGCGTCACCGGGAACTCGAGCCAGAAGCTCGCGAGGAGGCAGAGGAGCGACTGGGCCAGGGCCCACTGGTAGCGCTCCGCGTAGCGTACGGTGTTGTGCTCCACGAAGCGGCCGCGTTTTCCCTGGTCGACGGTGTCGGTAAGGAGCTTCGGGAGGTCGACCCAATCGCTGGCATCGCGGTAGACTCCGTGGGTGGCGTCGGCCAGGTCGCGCAGCGTCGTCCCCTCGAGCTTGGACATCACGACCGCACCGTTCTCGTCCTTCATGAATCCGCCCGAGCCGTCGGGGATCATGCCGCCCGAGCGAGTCCCGACTCCCAGTCCGACGACGCGGATTCCCTTCTTCGCGAGGTCCGGCACGCGTTCCTGCCAGTTGTCGTCCGTGGCCTCCCCGTCGCTCAGAATGATGAGGTAGCGGTCGGCCGCGCCGGACTCGCCGAAGGCCTCAAGCGAGGTGTCGATCAGCTTGCTGTAGTTGGTGCCGCCTTCCGGCAGGAAGTCCGGCCCGAGGCTTGGCAGGAACTCGCGGAGGATCTCGTAGTCGGCGCTGATCGGCGACTGCAGGAAGGCGGTTCCCGAGAAGACCACGAGCCCCACGCGCTCTCCCTTCAGGTGGTCGAGGAGGGACTGGATAAGGAGCTTCGAGCGGTCGAGCCGCGTCGGCTTCACGTCGGGCGTCAGCATCGAGCGCGAGAGATCGAGCGCTATCACGATCTCGCGCGACTGGTCGAAGACGGGTTCGTCAAGGCGCCCCCACTGCGGGCGCGCGAGTGCCACGATGCCAAGCGCGATGCCTGCGCAGAAGAGGAGGCGACGCCTCGCGCGCGGCAGGGCGCCGCCCGGGTCGCCGGCGAGGGTCACGGTCCTCATCCCGGCCTCGGCCCGCAGGATCTTCGGGTGGCTTGACTCGGCGTCGCCGCGCGAGTGGGTGAGTTCCCAGGCGAGGAGCGCCGCGGGGAGCACAAGGAGCCAGAGAAGGTGGGGCAGCGCGAAGATCATCTCGGTTTTGAGAGCCACGCCCCCGCGCTGAAGAGGACCAGGCCCGGGATGGCGAGCCAGCTGAAGAGCTCAGTTGTCAGGAGGTAGCTCTTCGCCTGGAACTCGATCTTCTCGTTCGCGTCGATAGCCTTGAATGCGGTCTCGATCGTGTCGGTCTCGGCCGCCCTGTAGAAATGGCCGCCGGTGGTCTCGGCGATGTCGCGCAGTGCGCCCTCGTCCAGGTCGGCAGGCACCCAGCTGTAGGAGATCTTCTTCCCGTTCTCGTCGAAGTTCGGGTACGGCACCATGCCGTCCTTGCCGGCGCCGATCGTGTAGATCGGTATGCCGCGCGCCTTTGCGAGCTGCGCCGACTGCGTGGGGGTGATGACGCCCATGTTGTTCGCACCGTCCGTCAGGAGCACGATGAAGGCGCCCTTCCTCTTTCCGCTCTCCTCCTTGTCGGCCTGGTCGAGGCGGGTGAGCGCGACGCCGAGCGCGTCGCCGATCGCGGTGCCGTCGCGTATGAGCCCAATCTTCACGCGCTCAAGCTGGCGCGCGAGCCAGGCGTGGTCTGTCGTGAGCGGGGAGAGCGTGTAGGCCTTCGACGAGAAGAGGACGACGCCGATGCGGTCGGAGGTGCGCCTCTCGATGAAGGCCTGGATCACCGGCTTGATCGCCTGGAGGCGGTTGATCCGCTCGCCGTCCTTCTCGTAGTCCTCGCTCAGCATCGATCCGGAGAGGTCGACCGCCAGCATGATGTCGTAGCCCTGCGAGCGGACCTCCTTCTTGTCCTCGACCGTCTGGGGGCGGGCGAGTGCGGCGACGACGAGGATAAGCCCGGCGACGGCGCAGCCCGCCGTCCACTGCGAGGCGCCCGAGAGCGACGTCCGGTGCCACGCCGCCGCAAACGGCACGAGGAGGACCGGCACCTTGGCGCGTCCGCGCACCCAGACAATCAGCGGGATGAGCGCCAGGGCCAGGAACCACAACGGGTCGGCCAGCCTGAAGCCCGCGTCGGCGAGCAGCGTGAGAGATGAATGGGTGCCGTTCATCCGAATGTCAGAGGCCGCGGCCGCCGCCGGCCTTCATGCGGGTGTGGAAGAACCTGACGAGCGCCTCGAAGCGGTCGTCGGCCGTGCTGACGACGAGGCGGCTCAGGCGGTCCGGAAAGAGGGCCTCGAAGGCGCTCTCGCGCCGCATGCGCCAGTCTGCATGGGCCGCACGGTCCGCCGACGATCCCTCGAGCGTCACGAGGCGGGAGGACGCGGGATCGTACGCCGTGATGCGGCTGGATTTCGGGAGCTCGCGCTCCCACGGGTCGTCGATCCTGAATCCCATCGTCTGGTAGCGGCGGCGCATGACGACCCAGCCCTCGGGCTCCTCGCGCGGCGGGAAATCCCCGAGCCAGAGGAGGACGCTGTGCTTGGGCGCGGCGCGCGCGACGAAGCGCCAGGGGATCTCGGGGATTTTCGCGTCGGGAAGGGGGGCGGGACGGCCCATGAGAGTGGCCGCCGCATGGAGGATGGCGCCGCGCCCGCGGACGGGCTCGCGGAACACGGGGCCGTCCGGCGTCGCCTGGACGAAGCCGACCCGGTCGCCGTTCACGGCCCCGAGCAGCATGACGAGCCCCGCAAGCTCCATCAGCGCCTCGCGCTTGGAGTGGGAGCCCGAGCCGAAGTTGAGCGTGGGGGAATCCTCGAGCACGAGGAGGAGCGTGACCTCGCGCTCCTCGACGAACTTCTTTCTGTACGGCTCGCCAAGCCTCGCGGTCACGTTCCAGTCAATGTCCCTGACGTCGTCGCCAAACTCGTAGCGCACCACCTGGTCGAACTCCATCCCGCGCCCCCGGAACGCCGAGCGGTACTCGCCGCTCAGGATGTTCTCGACCGCGTGGCGCACGCGCCACTCCAGCTGCCGCAGGAGCGCCAGCGGGTTGCCGGGCTGGGTGGGGGCAGGGGCCATCAAACGGACGGGACGGGAGTCGTGGCGATGACCTGGGCGATGACGGTGTCGGAGGTGATCTCCTGCGCCTCGGCCTCGTAGGTGAGGCCGATGCGGTGGCGGAGTACGTCCGGCGCCAGTTCCTGGACGAGCTCGGGGGAGAGGTAGTCCAAGCCGCGGAGCCAGGCGAGCGAGCGGCCGGCCTGGAAGAGGGCGAGGGAGGCACGAGGGGAAGCGCCGAAGTTGAGCTTCCTCGATGCGACGTCCTCGGTGTCGGCCAGGGCGCGCGTCGCGCGAACGAGGGTGAGGATGTAATTCTGGACGACGGGCGCCACGTGGATCCGGTCGACCTCGGCGCGGAGCGATAGGAGTTCGGCGCCGCTTGAGACGGAGGTGAGCGCCGGCTGCTGCGTGATCTGGCCCCAGCGCTGCATCATCGATGCCTCCTCGGAAGCGCTCGGGTAGGCGACGAGGAGCTTGAAGAGGAAGCGGTCCGTCTGCGCCTCGGGCAGCGGGTACGTTCCCTCCTGCTCGATCGGGTTCTGTGTCGCCATGACGAAGAAAGGCGTCGGCAGCGCGTGGGTCTCGCCGCCGATCGTCACCTGCTTCTCCTGCATGGCCTCGAGGAGCGCGCTCTGCACCTTGGCGGGCGCACGGTTGATTTCGTCGGCCAGGAGGAGGTTCGCGAACACCGGACCGCGGTGCGGGCTGAACTCGCCCGTCTTCGGCTGGAAGACCATTGTTCCCACCACGTCGCTCGGGAGCAGGTCGGGAGTGAACTGGATGCGCTCAAACTGGACGCCCAAGGCGGCGCCAAGGGACTTTACCAGGAGCGTCTTCGCGAGGCCCGGCATGCCCTCCAGCAGGACATGGCCGCCGGCGAGGAGCGCAACCAGAAGTCGCTCCACGGCTGCATCTTGGCCAATGACGGCCTTGCCAATTTCATCGCGGAGTTTCTGGGACCAGGCGGGACCTGAAGGCATAGTGTCTCGGGGTGTTGTCTAGAGTGAAGGGAAGCTTGAAAACGTTGAAAGAGGCTAGAGGGAACGTGACCTGCTCTGCGAGAAAATGGTTCCGTCAATCGAGCACCTCGACGGCATCCCCAACCCGGATCACTCCGGACTTGGACTCGTTCACAAGGTTCTGGCCGAAATTGACATGCGAATGCTCGAGGGCATCGCGGCGAAACGTGGCGAGTGTCCTTAGCGGCTCGACCCCGCGCGCGCCGGTCATCTGGTCCGTCGTCGTCACGATGCAGCGTGCGCTTGGACCCAGGGCCCGGAAGACGACCTCGCCGATCCTGATGCGCGTCCACGTGTCCTCGGCAAAGGCTGGGCAGCCGGTGATCACAAGGTTCGTCCTGAAGCGGTCCATTGTCACCGGGCTTCCACCGTTCCGGCGGATCCTCTCGTTTAGCTCGTCGAGCGAGGCCTCGCTGGTGACAAGGAAGGGGCCTGCGTCCGCAAAGTGGGTGACCTCGTCGGGGAGGGCGAGGGGCTTGAGGACCGGACGGTTGAAGGCGGGGCCCGCGCGAACGAGCCGGCATTCCACCTCCAATGCGAGCGAGAGCCACTCCGCCGCCGCGTCGCCGCAATCCTCCGCCATCAGTCTCTCGCTCTTCCACACGCTGACGCTCAGGAGTCTGGCACCTGGGTCGGGAGACCGGCGGACCACCATGTCCGGCGAGCCCTCGATCTGAAGCGTGAGCGAAGTGTCGTCGATGAAGGCGCCGACCTTCGCCATGCGGGTGACGGTGCGTTGCGTCAGGAACCCGCCCGCCGGGTCGACGACCAGGAACCTGCGGTCCCCGACGGCGCCCATGGCGTCGACCTCGGCCGAATTCACCGAGAACCCCCTAAGCGACTTTACCGGATGGATGTTCAGACCCGAGAGGCGTGTCATGGTGTCACCTCCAGTTCTGCAGCTCGACGATGTTGCCGTCGGGATCGCGTGCGTAGGCGACCTTGAGCAGGCCCACACCCCGGATCTCGGTCGTCGCCACCTGGCCGACAAGGTCGCCGCCGTGCGCCTTCACGGCCTCGACCGCCGCCTCCACGTCCTCCACCTGGAAGGCGATGTGGCCAAAGCCGGGCTCGTTCACGACAGGCAGTGCGGCCGCGTTCATCCCCTCGTAGGAGAATATCTCCAGCGTGGGGCCGTCGTCGCCGAAGCCGGGAAGAGCCAGGTGGATGCCCGTCACGTGCGCCCTCGGGACCGCCGTCAGTTCCTCCAGCCAGGATCCCGAGAGATCGCGCTCCGGCGGCCTCGGCCTGCAGCCAAAGACGTCGCAGTAAAAGCGCGCGAGACGGCGCCAGTCGCGGCCCGTGAGGTTCGTGTGCGCGTACTTGGCCTGGATTGGCATCGCGGCTCAGATCTTCCGCACGACATCGCGGACCTCGATGTCCACCATCGGGATCTCCACGAGTTCCTTGGCGCCCTTCGCGCCGAGCTCGGCGAACTTGCGAGCGCCCGGGGTCACGCTGCCCTCGAAGGAGCCCACGGCCTTGTTGAAGTTGCTGACGGCGCTCGAAAGCCCCTTGGCGGCGCTTCCCATGTGCTCGGCGAAGGTCGAGAGCCTGTCGTTGAGCTCGCGGCCGAGCTTGCTCACCTCCTCGGCGCTCTTTGAAACCGCCTCCTGGCGCCAACCGTAGGCTGCGGCCTTGAGGAGGGCCACGAGGGTCATCGGCGTCGCCAGCAGCACGCGCCGGTTGATCGCGCGGTCCATGATCGAGGGGTCCGACTCGATGGCGGCCGACATGAAGGAGTCACCGGGCAGGAAGAGGACGACATACTCCGGCGAGGGCTGGATCTGCGCCCAGTAGTCGCGGTTGGCGAGGGCCTCGATGTGGCCCCGGACCTTGGCGGCATGCTCTCCCAGCTTCGCCAAGCGCTTGGCTGGATCAGCCTCGACGGCGGCCTCGCGGAACGCCTCCGTCGGCGCCTTGGCGTCGATCGCGATCCTCTGTCCACCGGGGAGCGAGACGATGAGGTCGGGCCGCCCGACCTTGCCGGAGGCATCCGTGAACGTGGTCTGCTCCGAGAAGTCGCAGTGCTCCATCATGCCGGCCATCTCGACCACTCGGCGCAGCTGGACCTCGCCCCAAGTACCCGCGGTGCGCGTCGTGCTGAGCGCCGTCGAGAGCTTCGTCGTCTCGGTGTGCATGCGCAGCTGGGTCGTGTTGAGCGCCTCGAGCTGCTGGCCGAGTTCTCCGTAGGCGCGCTCGCGCTTCTGCTCGAGCTCCGCGATCTTCTTGTCTACCTTCTCGAGCGATTCCTTGAGGGGCTTGACCAGGAGGTCGATGGCCTGCTGGCGGTTGGTCAGGTCGCCTGCGGACTTCTCGTGGAGCTGGGCGAAGGACTGCTCGGCCAGCTTCAGGAAGTCGTCCCGGTTGGCGCGCAGCGCCGTTGCCGACAGCTCGGCGAACTCTGCCTTCAGGCGCTCGTTCGCCGAGCGAAGCTCGGACATCCTCGCCTCGCCGGCGGCCTTCTCGGCGGCCAGGTCCGCGTTGATTTGGGAATTGGAGGCGGAAAGCTCCGCAATCGCGGCCTTCTCGGCAGCCAGTTCACCCACCAGCCGGGCATTGTCGGCGGCCGCCGCCTTGAGCCTCTCGTCCAGGGCGCCCCGGCGGCTCCACACGACAAGGCATCCGATTCCGAAGCCCGCGGCAAAGAGCACAATGCAGAGGAGGGTGATCACGCGAGGAGGTTTGACAGTGCGGCGTCCCGTCTGCAAACACACATCATGTTCCAGCCGTGCCTGAAAGGGACAATTTTGGCCTGATGGTCACCGAGCCTACCACCGGCCAAGACGGGGCCACGCAACCCCGCAAGGTGCTCGTTGTGGACGATGAATACGGCCCGCGCGAGTCGATCGCCTACACGCTGGCCACTTCCTTCTCCGTCGAGACGGCGGACCGGGCCGCCGAGGCGCTTAAAAAGATCAAGGACCAGCATTTTCATGTGGTGGTGCTGGACATCAGGATGCCGGAGATGGACGGCATAAAGGCGCTCGAGGAGCTCCGCAAGATAGACCCCCATGTTTCTGTCATCATCCTGACGGGCTACGGCATGCTCTCGACGGCCCAGCAGGCCATGGTCGGCGGGGCCAACCAGTACATGAGGAAGCCGCCGGATGTCGCCGAGCTGATCGACGCGGTTCGCCACCAGGCGGAGGCCGCGCAGCTGCGCCGCCACCAGGCGAAGATGTCGACCGACGCAGTCGCCCTCAACGCGGCGCTCAAGAAGGAGATCGATGCCAACAAGCCCCAGATCTGGCAGGCCAGGGCCTCCGTCGAGCTGGTGCACGATCTCAACAACCCCCTAACGGTCGTCATTGGCTACTCGGCCCTGATGGTCGAGGAGGCCCACAAGCTGGCCGAGCAGAACCCCGAGATGGGCAAGCGCATGGCCGACTATGCGGTCATCGTCGAGAAGGCCGCCGAGTACTGCCACCACCTCTCCGAGAACTGGAGGACGGCGTCCAAGAAGATGGCCGAGTTCACGATCATCGACCTGGTGGCCGTGGCCTTCGAGGTGAAGCAGGTGATCTTCTTCGGAAGCCCCGTCGTGCAGATATCCGGGACCAGCGAGGCATGGATCAATGGGTCGAAGTACGAGATCATGCGTGTCTTCCAGAACCTCCTCAAGAATTCGATCGAGTCGGGCGCGACCCGCGTCGGCGTGGACTTCACGTCCAAGCTCGGCAAGACGACGGCCACCATCACCGACAACGGACCCGGCATGGACGAGGACCGCATCCACCGCGCCATGCACGGCGGGTTCACGAGCAAGGAGAACGGGACGGGGCTGGGGCTTAGCATCTGCAGGCACCTGACGGCGTCCCACGGGGGAGAGTTTGCAATCGAGTCCGAGCCCGGCGTCGGGACCACCGTGAAGCTCACGTTCCCGTCGCTCGCCAGGAAATGACCGACCCCTCGGCCTAAACGGGCATGGGCAACGCAAAATTGACCGGGGAACTCGAGTGCGCGTGGCCCGCCAAATTCGGATCCTGGGCAAGCCGGATCGACGCTAGTCCCACGCTCTGCCGCTCCGAGCGCGAGGTGCCTTGGCGAATCAGGCCGCCGACGGTCGAGGACGTGAGGGAGGTCGTTCGCGAGGCCGCCCGGAACCGCACGCCACTCTGGCCCGTCAGCACCGGGCGCAACTGGGGCTACGGCTCCCATCTGCCCGCGCGCGACGGATCCGTGATCGTGGATCTCGGGGCACTGGATTCCATCGGGGACCTGGACCGCCCGTCGCTCAGCCTGCGGATCGGGCCCGGCGCAACCCAGGCTGCGCTCCACACTTTCCTGCTCAAGAACGCCCCGGACCTTGCCTTCAACGTCACCGGCTCCGGCGGCACGACGAGCGTCCTTGGCAATGCGCTGGAGAGGGGCATCGGCTACGCGGGCGAGAAGGACACCGAGGTGTATGCGCTCGAGGTGGTGCTCGCGGACGGATCCCTTGTTGGCCCCTCTGCCGGGCGCAATCACAAGTCGCGCACCCACCCGGCGGGCCTCTCGCAGGACGGGCTGTTTTTCCAGAGCAGCCTCGGGATTGTGGTGGGGGCAAGGATCCGCCTTCGCATCCGGCAGGAGGCCGAGGAGGCTGTCGTGCTCCAGGGTACTCTTGAGGGCGTGATGGGCACCCTGAAGTCCGCGTACGACCACAGGCTCATCTCCGGCCCCACCCATGTCTCCGAGCCAGGAAGGACGCAGCGGCTCGGCTTTGGCATGCTCCGCAACCTCTGGCAGAGGGACCCGACGCCCGCCGAGGTGGACGCCTGCTTTCCCGAGCACACCACCTACAACGGCCTCTTCTCCATGTCCGGGAAGAGAAGGGTGGTGCACGCGACCTGGAAGGAATTGAAGGATTCCGCGATGCCGGGCGTCAGGTTCCGCCGTGCGGACTCTGCAAGGATAGCCAGTGCCGCCAAGTGGCTGAGCCTCGCCGGTGCGCGCAACCAATCGACTCGGCTCCTCGCGATCCGGCCACTCCTCGCGCTCACCTGGGGGGAGCCTAGTGAGGTGGGGCTTGCCTCCCTCGACGGCTACAGCGGCGGCGATCCGGACCGCGCGACGCGCGGAGCTATCTACGGGAATGCGGTCTCGAGCGTCAGTGCCGATGAGGCGAAGCGCGCCTCAGGCATCGTCAGGCGCCAATGGAAGGACGCGGCGTTCACCTGGATCCTGCTCGATGGCCGGTGCATGATCACGGTCTACACGCTCCACTTTGACGACGCACAGGCGAAGGACGTCCACGCGGCAAATGCCGCGATCGTGGATGACCTCGTGGGCGCCGGCCTGCCGCTCTACCGCGGCGGCATCAATGTCAGGATCCCGGGCGGCCAAGATGGGGTGGGCCGCCGCATCAAGGAGGCCTTCGACCCGCTCGGCATCATCTCGCCGGGGCGCTACGAAACCTGATGGCACGCCGCGTAAAGATAACGGGGCTCGGGCCGGTGACACCCGCCGGGATCGGCAGGGAGAGCTTCTTCGCGGGCATCAACGAGCCGCTGAGCCGCGTGAGCGAGATCACGCACTTTGATCCCAGGGTCGGCCAGGTGATCGCGGCCCACATGCCCGACTTCAAGCTCGGCGACTGGACCGACGCCTCGTTCAACCCGAAGCGGACGCCGCGCCAGACACAGTTCGCGATCGTGGGGACGATTCTGGCCCTCGCCGACGCCGGGATCGCCCTGTCCGAGCTCCAGGGCATGCACCCCATCGTCGTCAACGGGAGCGCGTTCCCGGACCCCGAGCTTACCTACCGGACGGTCGCGGGCTTCGTCACCAAGGGCCCGCGCCACGCCGTGCCGACGGCGATCGTCGACGCGGGCTCGAGCGCCATCACGGGCGCAATGGCGAAGCTCCTCGGCACCAAGTGCCGCACGATCGCGCTCCAGAGCGCGTGCTGCGCGGGGCTGGACGCGATCGGTCACGGGGCGGAGATGATCGCGAGCGGCCGGGCGGACATCGCGTTCTGCTGCGGCACGGAGGCGCCGGTCTTCAACCAGCCGATGCTGGAGCTCGGGCTCATGAAGCTTTCCCCGAGGAACTCCAGGAAGCCGACCGAGATGGGACGGCCCTTCGACCTCTGGAGGAACACGGGCGTCATAGGAGAGGGCGCCTGCGTCGTGATCCTGGAGTCCGAGGACAGCACGCGCGACGCGTATGCGTGGGTCGATGGCTACGCCTACGGCAATGACGACGAGGAGGGCGGCAAGGGCAACGGGCTCCTGGACACGATCAAGATGGCGCTCGCGAACTCGAACCGCCACGCGTCGTCGGTGGACTTCATCAACGCGTGGGGTCCCGGGCATTCCGAGATCGACGCCTCGGAGGCCAGCAGCCTCTGCACGTTCTTCGGCGAGAGGATCAGGCGCATCCCGGCGGTGTCGCTCAAGGGCGCGATCGGCAACCCCCTGGCGGCCGCCGGAAGCATCCAGGTGGCGAGCGCGGCCCTCTCCCTCAAGACCGGGCGCATTCCGCCGACGGTGAACTGGGAGACGCCCGATCCCGAGTGCCCGCTCAATCTCAGTGCTGTGGCGCGCGATGTCGGCTGCACTGTCGCCCTCGTGAACGCCCACGGGCTCTGCGGCACCAACGCATCGATGGTTCTTTCCAAGGAATGAACCTGTCGCACCTGATAGCGATCGTCGCCAGCCTCGGGGTGGGCTGCGTCGTCCTCTACATCAACCCCAAGCGAGCCATCAACCGGGCCTTTCTCCTGGCCTCGGTGAACGTCGCGGCGTGGCTCATCAGCCTCTCCTGGCTGACGGACAAGTACAACACGGACCCGGAGTTCTGGATCAGGATGACAAGCGCCTTGGGCGGATTCATCCCGCTCATGCTCTGGATAATCAAGGACAGCGCCATCGGCGGGAAATTCGGCTGGGGGAGCCTGACGCGGGGCTGGCTCTGGCTCGTGACGGCGCTCGTGATGGCGGCGGACTGTTTTTCGGGCTACTTCATCCCGGAGGGATCGACGAGCCTTCATCCGCTGCGCGGGCCGGGCTGGACGGCCTTCCTGGTCGTGAACGCGGCGGCCTACATCGTCCTGCTGATCCAGTCCTTGTTCGACCTGCGCAAGGTCTCGGGGATCCAGAAGGTCGAGCTGCAGACGCTCATGTTTGGCGGCTCCGCAGCCGGGTTCGTCGCCATCGTGGCGGTCGCCCCGATCCTCAGCAAGCCGCTGCTGCCGCAGTCGCTGCCGATCATCATCGTCGCCTTCTACACCTTCACGGCCTGGGCGATCACGACGCAGAAGGTCTTCGACGGACGGCACCTCTTCCGCAGCGCACTGAGGCTCGGCCTGTCCATAGGCGCCATCTCGGCAGCGATCGCCGTGGCGATGTCGATCGACCCGGCGGAGGTCTCCAGACCCGTCGTCATCATCGCCTGCGCGGCCCTGATCACCGTTGTCTACAACCGCTTCAACCTGCGCATCCTTAGGGCCACGCTTCTCGGCGGCGACCGGGAGGAGGAGGGTGTTCGCTCGGTCCTCCTCGCGGCCGGCAGGGACGAGTACGACTACGAGGTGCTGGTGAAGCAGTATAGCGCCATCCTCGCGGCCTGGGGCCGCGCAGACCGCGCCTACTTCCTCACCTCCTCGAAGGAGAGCTACACACAGGGGGATCTCTCGATCCCGATGGAGTCCCCGGCGATGCGGGAGCTCCTCAAGGAGAAGTGGGCGACGCCGGAGAGCCTCTTTAGACAGAGGGACGCCGAGGGGCGGCGGGAGCTCGCGGCCCTCTTCGAGGCGCACCGTTTTGGTGTCATGATCTGCGCGCCGAGCGATGTGGTGACTCCGCCCTTCATCATCGCACTCAAGGCCCGCCGCGACCTGAGCCCGTTCACGTGGTCGGAGATCAAGCAATTGAACGAGTGGGCGGGCATCATCGAGAACTCCCTTTCCCGCATCAGCCTCACGCAGCAGGCGCGGGAGTCCGAGCAGCTGAGGACGGCCGGTCTCCTGGGTGCCAGTCTCGCCCACGAGATCCGCAACCCCCTCGTGACCCTGAAGACGATCGCGCAGTCCGCGCGCACGCGTTACCACGACCCGGACTTCAAGCGGCTCCTGATCGACCTGGTGCCCGCCGAGATCGAGCGCATCGAGGGGCTCGTCAGCGGGTTGATGGACCTCGGTCGCCCGCAGTACCCGCATTTCGAGCGGGTGAGCCTGAACGAGATCGTCGGGACGAGCGTCAAGCTCGTCCGCCCGAAGGCGCTCGACGAGGCTGTCAACCTGACGTGCGCCCTGGATGCCAACCCGGACGAGATCAACGGGGACCGCGCCTCGATCCGCCAGGTGATCCTGAACCTGGTCATGAATGCCATCCAGGCAGTCGCGGCCATGGATGTGGACCGCGAGGTGAACGTGAGGACGATTGCAACCCCAGGCTCCGTCGTGCTGGAGGTGGCCGACAACGGGCCGGGAATGCCCCCCGAGGTCCGCGCCCGCCTTTTCCAGCCCTTCACGACGAGCAACAAGACGAGCGGCATAGGCCTCGGCCTCGCGATCACGGCTGATCTTGTAAAACTACATCACGGACAAATATCCTTGGTAGAACGAGATGAAGCAGGCACAACATTTCGGGTCACCCTCCCATGTCAGCAACCTTCATCCTAACTACCAAGGATCCTGAGCTGGAATCCGAGTGGGCTAGGCAACTGCCCTCGCGCCCCCTCGCGCTGTCGGACGCGGACCTCCTTTCCCGGGAGCTCCAGAGGCCCGGGGCGCGGGTCTGGATACGGGACATCAGGGACGGCGGCGTGCTCCAGACACCCCATGCGGACACGGTCGTCGTCGTGGTCGGCGAACCCCAGAGCATCCCCTTCGAGGAAGCGAGGGCCAGCCGCTCGAACACCTACTGCCTCTCCTATGAGGAGAGCCTGACCCAGCTGCGCCGCATTGCGCCCCTGGCAGCGGAACTGGCCCAGAGCCGGGCCGTCATGTCCATCCTCCATGAGCGGCCTCGCCGCATCGACCAGGCCGTCTCGGAAACCTCCGACACCGGAAGGCGCAAGCTGGACGACCTCGAGTTTCTTGCGGCATCGATCGACCACCTTGAGGACCGGGACAGGCTGATCGACGAGTTCCGAAGGGGAGCCCGCGCGCAGATACGCTCGTCGAAGGTTGTCGTCTTCCTGAGGGACGAGAAGCGCTACATCGCCGAGGGCGAGAAGTTTGAGTGCTCGGCAAGCCACGACCTCGTCAGGTGGCTCCAGGAGCACGCCGCTATCGTCGACTCGTCCACGCTGGACTCCGTCGAGAACGCCGCGGTGGAGGCCTCCATCCGCCAGAAACTGGGCGAGTGGAACTCAAGGCTCCTTGTCCCGATAGAGGTGCATGGCGTCCTCGAGGGCTGGGTCACCTTTGGTCCCCGCGCCGACGGCCGTCCGTACTCCAACGCCGACCGCGACGACGCGCTCATGCTCGTTCGCCTCTTCTCGCGCCTGCTGGGACAGCACAGGCAGCTGAAGGCCGCGACCGCGGTCCAGAAGGAAGTCTCTCTCCTCAAGAAGTTCGGCCCGCGATTCTGCGTGGTCGGCGCCAACGGCAAGACCGAAGAGGTGATCCCCGTCGAGGCCCGCGAGGTCGCGGCGCTCGCGATCCGAGACGGAAAGAGGATCGAGCGGGAGTTCGGACGCGTGCGCGTCACGGCGGGCCCCATCCCCGGAATCGGCGGCTGCTGGGTATGGTGGGACGACTCGGCCCCGACGGCCGAGGCCACGGCCCAGAAGAGGGAAGCCGAGCGCCACCAGATCCTCCACGACCTGGGGATCATGATTTCGCACGAGCTCGCCAACGCGATGTTCTCGGTAAGCACCTATTTCCAGCACCTCAAGCGCCAGCGCGCGACCGACGATACCGCGCACCCCCTGATTGAGCGCGTCGGCCAGGACATGGAGAGGATGAAGGCGATGCCGCACCTCCTGAGCACCCTCTACGAGATGTCGAAGCAGCCGACGGCGCGGGTCGACATGAAGCGAATCATCCAGTCTGTTGCGAAGGAGGTCGGCGGGATCGCGAACACGCCGGACTCGCCGCTCCTCATCTGGGGGCACGAGAAGAACCTCCACGATGCGCTGATCTGGCTTTGCCGCGAGATCGTGAGCACCAAGGACCGCATCGAGACCGTGTCGCGCGACGCGAAGATCACGATTTCCCTCCAGCAGAGGCGGCGCGACGACGAGTCTATCTGCCTGGTCACGATCGCCTATCCGGGGCTTCGCGTGGACCAGATCAAGGTGGGCGAGGCCACGACGACGGAGGAGTACCCGACGGTCCCGGTCTACCTAGCCCGCGAGGTCATCCGCTTCCATTTCGGCACCGTGCACGTGGGCCAGGGCCTCGACGGCCCGGAGCTCATGATCGCGCTAAAGTCGCGGCGCGTGAACGCGATCGCCGAGGTCGACCCGATCATCCGCAAGCAGGCCGAGTCCGGAAGCGCCTCTCCGTTCAAGCAGGGCGGCGCCGACCCCGAGGAGTTCCCCGCATCGGCATGAGCGAGAGGGATGAGGCATGGGTGGCCAACGTCTCGGCGTGGGCCAGCGCCCAGGCCGACATCAAGGCCCTGGTGCAGATTGGCTCGCGGGTGAAGAACGACGGCACGGCGGACAAGTGGTCGGACTTCGATTACCAGCTGATCACGACGAACCCCGCGAGGTACAAGTCCGGTGAATTTGCCCGTGAACTCGGCAAGTGCTGGGCGATCGGCCTCGAGCACACCTTTGGGGATGTGACGAAGGTGACGGCCGTCTTCGACGGGGCGCTCGAGGCCGACTTCATCATCCTGCGCCACAGCGACCTCGTAATCGCGACAACGGCCCTGGGCTGGCCCCGAGCCAAGGTTTTGTGGCCAAGGCCGCTGCGCATTGGCATCAGCCGGCTTCGCGGGGCCGCCGGGACGGGATGGAAAATCATCAAGGGAGGGGCCGCATGGGAGAAGAGATACTCGAGGCTGACGCCCTGCGAGTTCCCGATGACCGAGGAGGAGTTCGCGGCCCTTTGCGGGGAATTCTGGGTTCAGGCGGTTTGGGCCGCGAAACGCGCCATGCGCGGAGAATTGATCGCCAGCCAGCGAACAATCCACCGGTACGTGATCGAGGGATGCCTCAGGATGTTCGAGGAGGAGGTGATCCTCGCCGGCGGCAAGGCCTACCCAAGGGGCCGCAGGGCGGAAATCTGGCTCACCGAATCGCAGGAGAGAGTGGCCAACGCCGGGACAACTCCCGAAAGGGAAAGCCTCCTGGAGACGCTCTCACACCTCTCGCGCGAATTCTCGCGCTCGTCCGAGGCGGTGGGACGGCAGAGGGGCTGGCCTGACGTGGATCGCACTGAAGTCAGGGGCTGGATCACCAGCCTCTCCTAGCTTGCCTGCTATCCCGTGCGGAACAGTTCCGCGATGATGTCCTCGAGCGGCACATCCTCGATCGTGATGTCCGCGACCGGGCCGGTGCCGAGGACCTCCTGGGCAACGGCGACGACGTCGTCGCTGCCGACGCGAAGGGTGAACGAGCCGTCATCCGCCCGCGTCGTCTCGCCATACTTGGAGCGCCAGGCCTCAGAGAAGGTCGTGTCCTTAGGGACGAACCTGACGATCTTCTTCCGGCTGCCGGAGCTCGACTCAAGCTTGTCCAGGGCGCCGTCGTAGATCTTCAAGCCCTTGTGGATCACGATGACCCGCTCGCAGAGCTCCTTGATGTCCGCCATGTAGTGGCTCGTGAGGACGATGGTCACCTTGTGCTTGCGGTTGTAGTCGCGAAGGAAATTGCGGACAGCCCGCTGGGAGACGACGTCCAGCCCGATGGTCGGCTCGTCGAGGAAGAGGACCTTGGGCCGGTGGATCAGGGCCGCGATCAGCTCCATCTTCATCCTCTCTCCAAGCGAGAGCTCGCGGACCATGACATTCAGCTTGTCCGTCACGCCGAGCAGCGTGACGAGTTCATCGAGGGTCTTCTTGTACTCGGCCGGGTCCAGGCCGTAGATCGCCTTCAGCAGCACGAAGGACTCGATCGCGGGCAGGTCCCACCAGAGCTGGTTCTTCTGGCCCATGACGAGCGCGAAGATCCGGCGATAGGCGTTCTCGCGCTTGGTGGGGTCGAAGCCCGCGACCCTCGCGGTGCCCGAGGTCGGGAAGATAAGGCCGGAGAGCATCTTGAGCGTCGTTGTCTTGCCGGCGCCGTTCGGCCCCAGGAAGCCGACAAACTCGCCCTCGGCGATCGAGAACGTGATGTCCTTGGCGGCGGCGGTCTCGTCGTACTTGCGGTTGAAGAGGCCCTTAACGCCGCCCCAGAAGCCGGGCTGCTTCTTGTACGTGCGGAAGACCCGCGTCAGCTTCTGGACCTCGATCATCATCGCCTAGAGCAAAGCACAGAAAGCCCGTCAGATCGACCCAAGCTTGGAGAAATCGAGGATCGAGTGGCTGATGAAGCCAGAGTCGAGCGCGGATCGGTCCGTGAGGGGCGATGAGGGCGACGTGTCCTCGCCGAGCTTGAACACCAGCCGGTGGGTGCCGTCCTCGGCGCGCGGGCTGAAGAGGCCAGGCAGCATGAGCCTCGCCGGAACCGTGCGGCGCACCTCGGAGGCGGACATGCACGGGTAGGGGAAGTTCACGTTGTGGACGATGAAGCTCTGGGCCGGCGTGGAGGCGACCAGGCTCGGCGTCATCCGGGCGGCATGCTTGGCCGAGGCTCGGATGATGGCCAGCAGACCGGGGCCCACCATGCCCGCCTTGTCCTTCAGGTCGTCGTAGACCGGGATGCTGAGGCTCTGGGAGAAGGCTATTCCCGGGAGGCCGTGGAGCGCGCCCTCGCAGGCGCCCGCCACCGTGCCGCTGCCCAGGATGAAGGCGAGGCTGGCGTTCAGGCCGATGTTCATGCCGCTCACGACCGCCTCCGGGGCCGACGGCAGCAGGTGATCGAGCGCGATGTTGACGCAGTCGCTCGGGGTCCCGTCGACCGACCAGGTCGGGCAGCCGAGCTCGTGCTCCTCCTTCAGGGAGTGCACGGCGCGATGCCGGGACTTGGACGCGCCGGTCCAGCTCTGCTCGACCCTGGGGGCGACGACAAAGACCTCGTGGTCCGCGGCAATGAGCGCGCGGACCAGCTCGTGGAGGAAAACTGAGCCGACCCCGTCGTCGTTAGTTACGAGGAGCCTCACTCAGACTAGGCCTGGCTGACCTCGGCCGGGGCGCTCTCGCCCTGCTTCTGGTTCTCCATGTCCTTCATGGCCGCCCTGCGTGAGAGGCGGACCTTGCCGGAGCGCTCGTCGATGCCGATGCACTTCACCCAGATCATGTCGCCCATCTTGACGACGTCCTCGGTGCGGCGCACGCGGAAGTCCGCGAGCTCGGAGATGTGGACGAGGCCCTCCTGGCCGGGGGTGCACTCGACGAAGCAGCCGAAGTCCTTGATGCCGGTGACGCGGCCGTTGTAGAGCTTGCCGTTCTCGATCGGCACGCCGCCGCCACCGCCGCCGCCGCCAGGACCACCGCCGCACAGGCCGTCGATTTCCTTGATGGCGCGGGCCATGGCCTCGCCGTTGTTGGAGTAGATGAAGACCTTGCCGGAGTCATCCTCGGCGATGTCGATCTGGGCGCCCGTGGTCTCGGTGATGCGCCTGATGGTCTTGCCACCGGGCCCGATGAGGAGGCCGATCTTCTCGGGGTTGATCTGGATCGTCTGGATGCGGGGCGCGTACTTGCTGAGGTCGGCGCGGGGCGCCGGCATCACTGCCAGCATCTTGCGCAGGATCTCGATGCGGGCGTCGCGCGCCTGGAAGATCGCCGCCTTGGCGATCTCGAAGGGCAGGCCGTTGATCTTCAGGTCGAGCTGGAAGCCCGTGATGCCCTTGGTCGTGCCGGCAAGCTTGAAGTCCATGTCGCCGAAGTGGTCTTCCTCACCGAGGATGTCGGTGATCGTGACCCACTTCGCGATGGAGCCGTCCGGGTTGTTGTCGGTCATCAGGCCGCAGGAGATACCGGCGACCGGGGCGATGATCGGAACACCCGCGTCCATCAGGGAGAGGCAGCCGCCGCAGATCGAGGCCATCGAGGTCGAGCCGTTGGAGGCCATGATCTCGGAGACGACTCGGATCGAGTAGGGGAATGCATCCTCCGGGGGCAGGATCGGCACGAGCGAGCGCTCGGCCAGTGCCCCGTGGCCAACCTCGCGGCGGCCGGGGGCGCCGAAGCGGCCCGTCTCACCGACCGAGAACGGCGGGAAGTTGTAGTGGAGCATGAAGCTCTTGGAAGTGGAGCCGCCGGTGAGGCCGTCCATGTCCTGCGCTTCCTTTGTCGGCCCGAGGGTCGTGATGACCAGGCCCTGGGTGTCGCCGCGCTCGAAGATGGCGCTGCCGTGGACCATCGGGAGGACGCCGACCTCGCACCCGATCGGGCGCAGGCTCTTGGCGTCGCGGCCGTCGGAACGGACACCGCGCTCAAGAACGGTCTTGCGGTACGCCTTGTACTGCAGGTCCTCGAACACGACGTTCAGGTCGACGTCAGTGAACTTGCCCTCGCCGAGCTCGGCGATGAGGGCGGCCTTGGTCTCGTCCTTGATCGCCTTCATGTTGGCGGAACGGACGTTCTTCTCCTTGCCGAAGATGGCGTCGGGAATCTTGGGGCCGGCGATGCGCTCGATGATGGCGCGGGCGGCGGGCGTCGCTCCAACGAGGGGGAACGTGGCCTTCGGCTTGCCGGCGATCGCGACGAGCTCCTTGATGGCCTTGATGATCGGCTGGATCGCCTTGTGGGCGAACTCCAGGGCCTCGATGAACTGGTCCTCGGGGAGCTGGTCGGCGCTGCCCTCGATCATGAGCATGTCCTTCTCGTTGCCGACGTAGATCAGGTCCAGCGAGGACGAGAACATCTGCTCGATGGTCGGGTTGGCGACAAACTTGCCGTCGATCAGGCCGATGCGCGAGGCGCCGATCGGCCCGTTCCACGGGATGTCGGAGATCGCCAGCGCGGCGCTGGCGCCGTTCACCATGGCGATGTCGGACTCGTTCTTCTGGTCGGCGGAGAGGAGGATGCCGATGACCTGCACCTCATTGAGGAAGCCCTCGGGGAAGAGGGGGCGGCAGGGGCGGTCGCACAGGCGGGAGGTCAGGATCTCCTTCTCGGAGGGGCGGCCCTCGCGCTTGAAGTAGCCACCCGGGAAGCGGCCGGCGGCGGCGTACTTCTCGCGGTAGTCGACGGTGAGCGGGAACCAGTCCTGGCCCGGCTTGGTGGTGGCGGCGACGGTGGCGGCCACGAAGACGTTGGTTTCACCGACGGTGACGTTGACGGCGCCGTTGGAAAGCTTGGCGAGGGAGCCGGTGGAGAACTGGATCCCGTACTCGGGGACCGTTACGATGTGTTTCTGATTCATGACTTGGGTTTTCGGATTATCTGATGGTCGTACCCCGGCGCACAGTTATGGCGGCGCGAGGCTTGTTTTTGTGAGCTAACCGCCGGCGCGCAGGCCGGGGGTGCCTTCGTTGGTCCCGTACAGGACTCGAGAGATTTCCGTTTGGCGCCCCAGGTGAGGCGGCTCGCCGGGCGGCAAACGGAAATGTCCCGGTTCTGTGTCGAGTGTCTTAAAGACAACAGGCGACCCGCGGATCGGATCGCCTGTGTGAAAGCGTTACTTGCGCAGATTTAGTTTCTGCAGCAATTCGTTGTACTTGGGCAGGTTATGATGCTTGAGGTAGTCGAGCAGCTTGCGGCGGCGGCTCGCCATCTGCAGCAGGCCCCGGCGGGAATGGAAGTCCTTCCGGTGGGTGCGCAGGTGCTCGGTGAGGTGGTTGATGCGCGCGGTGAGAAGAGCGATCTGAACCTCGCTCGAACCTGTGTCCTTCTCGTGGGTTTTGTACTCTGCGATGATTTCTGGCTTAACGACTGTAGGCATTGGTATGTAGTTGAGTTGCACGACTGTAGAGGACCTTTGCAGGTCCCGTGCCACCCGCCAAAACGAGGGTAAACTCGTCCCAGCCGGCGTCACCGTTCTAACCTGGCGGGATGCCAAGTCAGTCATGGTGGGCTCCCCAACTTACGGAAACCCACTGACGCAAGGGAATAACGTCTGAAACCCCGGTCCCCGGCGCAAGCCCAAATTTGCTGCCTTTTTTTGGGTCACCCCTGGGACAGCCGGATCTGCTTTATGGAGGAGCATCCGGGGAGCTTCTTGAGGCGCGCGACGATTTCGGCACGGTTCATGAAGAGCTCATTGCGGACGACCGCGTGGCTCGCCTGCACCTCGAGCCTCCCGCGCTCGTCGACCCTGACGGCATGCGAATACGCCGCGTTGGCAGGGCCGACGATTTCAGGCCACTTGTCGCGAATGGCCTGCTCCTTGGTGGGTATTCCGATCCCATGCTTCGTCCGGATCGCGTCGATCAGGTCCACAAGCGGAAGCGAGGGCTTCCTGCGCCCCTTGGTAGGATCCTCCGAGGGAATCCTCCTGAACGAGGCGACCAGGTCCTCCGCGATCCTGCTGAATCTGTGTGGTTCTGCCGACATCCGATTGAACCCGGGAATGCCGCCAATCGGGGCGTGAGGCAAACTTTAGCGCCTGCCATATCCAGCCCGATGGGAGACGGGAGAGCGGCATGGCGCCCATCCTCATGCAGCGCCTGAGGACGGACGAGCCCCGCCCGAAGCGCCTGCCGTAGCACCGGGCGTTGCGAAACGTGAAGAAGCGCGCCGCCCAGCGGCCGAGCTTTGGGCTGCCCGGGAACTGCTCCTGGGCGATCCGCAGCCTGAGGAGGTGCGTCAGGCGCAGCATGCGCCTCCAGATGCGTTCGGTCCATTGTCCCGGTGCCACGCGGTAGAAGGCTCCTACGGCACCGACGACCTCGATTCGCCCTGCGCAGGCGAGTCGGTACCAGAACTCGTAGTCCGCAATCGGCCCCCAGGCCTCGTCGAACCCGCCGATCCTTAGGGCGACGTCGCGGCGGATGAGTACCCCGGGGAAGGGGCTCATGGAGCTCTTCAGGAAATACCTTGGAACGTAGTCCATCGGAGCACCCGCCACGCGCGGGCGCCTGAGTAACGGGGCGACTGTACCGTTCGTGGTCCTCGTGCAGACGGCGACCGCCCCCTTCCAGAGCCGCGGGAGCACGCAATCCAAATACCAAGGATACAGCGTGTCATCCTCGTGGAGCACCATGACCCAGTCGCCGCGGGCGCTCCTGAGGCACTGGTTCCAGTTGCCGACGGGCCCGAGGCGCTTGGAATTAGGCAGGTACCTGAAGCCCAGATCGGAGTAGCTCTCCACGAGCGCGCGCGTCTCGGGAAGGAGCCCGTCGTCGCAGACGATGACCTCGAGGCCGACATCTGCGGTCTGCGACGCGATGCTCTCGAGTGTCTCGGCAAGAAGCTCGGGCCTGTTGTAGGCCGGGATCGCGATCGTGATCAGCGGGTCGAGCCGGCGAGGGCTGCGCTTCGCCCCCCAGCTGAGCGTGAAGTCGAGACCCAAGATCGCATCCATGACCGGGCTGTTAAACCCGAACTGGCCCAGGCCGGCGGCCGTTCCCGACGTCATGTTGAAAGCATTGTTCCGAGTCCGCATACGCAACAAGCGTTGCAGACAAGACGCCGGATTAGGGGAAAGGTTACGTCACATTTCCCGTTACTGCAGAGTGAAAGGGGTGCCAAGCCTCGATGGATTTTCCCCTAGGAAATACCGGCGAGCACGTCCCGCACCGCCGCGTAAACCTCGTCGATCGAGTTTCGGCGCACACAGAGATTGCGGTACGAGTCCCCGGGAACGCAGGTCTTCGGCGCCACGCAGTCGGTGCACGGCATCGGGGGGATGATGAGGCGATGGCCAAGCCCGGTGGGGCAGAAGAGCTTGGGATTCTGGGAACCGTAGAGCGCGATGACCGGCGTGCCCACGGCCGCCGCGACGTGCATGGGCCCGCTGTCGTGGCAGAGGAAGGCGGAGCTCGCCTTGGCGAGGGCGGCAAAGAGGGGCTGCGTTTTGATGGCACCGGGTGCTATCACGTGCGTCCTCATTAGATCCTTTATGCTTGAAATGAGTTTGATTTCCGCGGGCCCGCCCGCGAGGACGACCTGGACCCCGAGCTCGTCCTGCACGCGGTCGCACACGGTGGCAAACCGCTCCACGGGCCAGATGCGCATCTCGCTCCGGCTGCCGGGATGCACGAGGAGCGTGCGCCCCTGGGCGCCAACGTAACGCTTCCATTCGGCTACGTCCGCGTCCCTTGGCGTAAGCCGGATGTCGCGCGTCACGACCGGAACGCCGGCGGGCCCCAGCGCCTTCAGGTAATAGTCCGTGATCGGCTGGTTCTCATGCTCGGCCTCGGGCTCGTGGACCACGTTCGTGTACATGAAGCGCATCCGGACCGGGTGTGTTCCTTGGTGAAGCGCAAGGCGGAAAGGCGCGCCGCTAAGGCGCGCGATGAGCGCCGTGCGCTCGGTGTTGTCGATGTCCAGGACGTGGGTGAATTTCTCGCCTCGGAGTTTGCGCACGAAACCGAGCAAGCCCGCGCCACCGGTTGGTGGCGGCATCACGGCGTCGACGTCGGGATTTAGTCCGAGGATGCCCGAGTAGCCGGGCTCGACATAGGCGACAATCCGGCAGCCCGGCCAATGGAGCTTCAGGTTCCTGAACAGCGATCCCAGGAGCACGACGTCGCCGAGGTAGCGGCGGCGTATGACGAGGATGTTCTTTGTGTCGGGCATCGGGGGTTTGGAGCGTCCGCGCAATGCAAGCGCACGGCCGAGGCGAGCCGCAACGCAATTGAGCTAGGGTGTGTCCGCGAAATCAGCGAATGAGGCAATCAACGACTGCCGCGAAATCGAGTGGCGCTGGAAACGAAACGGCGAGCTTTCCTGCCGGGTGCTAAGGCGCCTTCGATAATGGCTGTGGCGAACGGCCGATGACGAGGTCGCCTCTGGGGATTTTTCCCGCTTCTCGCCTAGTGACGAGCATTCGCCAATCCATTGGCGGCAACCAGGACGTCGATGAAGTTTTTCACCAGATGGGACGTCTCACCCTTTCGCCAGACTACCTGCAATTCGATCATCAGATCGTCACCCGTCTCTTTTAGCTCTTTGAAGAGCAATCCTTTGCCCCTAGAAAGACTGCCGGTCGCTCCCATAAGGGACACGCCTAGACCACCCTCGAGGGTGGCAAGAAACGTCTCTGCGCCCTCAATGGCACGAATTTGAGGGGTCTTGATTCCCCGTTGGGTTAAGAGCTTCCTCATCGCGTCCAAATGGGGAGCTGCGCCCTTTGATAGGGCCAAAGCCAACAGTGGCTCGCGGGCCAATTCTGCCAGTGGAACTTTGCGCATCTTTGCTAGGCGATGCCGAACGCCAACGACAGCCCGGAATGGGGTCCGTCCTACAACGCCCGAGTCGAAGGCCCTCGGAAGGAGCGTCGCTGACTCTTTGACTCCAAAACCCAGCTGAATGGTGCCCGAATCCAACGCCACGAGCTGCTCCGGGTTGGACAACTCGACCATGCCGATATCCACGTTCGGATATTTCGCCCCAAAAGCTCTTAGCGCCGGTGGAATGTATCCCGTCAAGAGCGGCGCGAGGTAGCCTACTTTGATCCGCCCGCGCAGGCCCTTTGCGGCATCGCGTGCCACGGCAACGGCGTGCTGCGATTGGCTCAGAGTCAATCGGCACTCAATGAGGAATGCTGCTCCCGCATCGGTTAGGCTTACACTGCTTGTGTTGCGAACAAGCAGCTTTGCTCCGACGTCGGCCTCCAGATCCTGGATCTGCCGGCTGAGCGCCGGTTGCGCCACCCTGAGACGTTCCGAGGCCTTTCGGAAATTCAGCTCCTCCGCAACGGCGACAAAATACCTTAGATGCCTCAGCTCCATGTGGAAGCTGATACTTAAAAAGCATCAGTCTAGGAGGAACAAGGTAATTCCGGAAAAAACGATCCGGTGATATTCTGGAGGCAAGACAGCCGAATCCAACGAAGACCAGACCGTCAACCAATCCAAATGATCACAGCAATACTCGTCATCGGGGCACTCGTGCTCGTCACAGCTTGGGACGCTTCAAGCGCCCAATCCCACGACCGCACATCCTAGGAGACTGAACATTCAATCCCCATACATCGAACTCATCATCCGCCCAAGTGGCGGAAACATAGGAATGGACACGAAAATGATAACTAACACAGCTACTGCCACGCTTGGAAAGAACTCGCCGCTATTCTGGTGCACGCTCCTGGTGCCGGTCGGAATTATCGCTGTCGGCATCAACTTCATCCTCAACCCGGTAGGGGCCTCGGCAGCCTACGGCATTCCGATCCATGACCCAGCATCATTCCCATTCATGTGGATCAAGGGAATCCGCGACATCTTTTCAGGCCTCGCGATCCTTGCGTTCTTGCTGCGGGGAGACCGCCGCGCGACCGCAACCCTCTATGCTATCGCGATCTTCATCCCGATCTGCGACGGGCTGGTGATTCTCGCGCATATCGGGTTTGCGCCTCCAATGTTTATCCACTGGGGAACGGCTATCTACATGATAGTCGTCGCCGCGATTCTCCACAAGAAGCGCTCCTAACGCGCCTCCTCAATATCACAGACAAGCACAACGAAAAATCTAACGAAAAAGAAATGCAAAACATAACACCGAAAATTCCCGCGGATGATTTGAGCCGCACGCTCCTCCATGCCCAGCCGGATAAGAGTGGCAGCCTTCCGCATATCGGCCTCGTCGGGGGCACCTACACGATCACTGTCGCAGGGGCGGACACCAATGGGCGATTCAGCGTCATCGACATGCAAGTTCCACCGGGCGGTGGTCCTCCTCTGCACCGGCATGATTTTGAGGAAACGTTCATTGTCCTGGAAGGTGAGATTGAAGCGACCTTTCGTGGTCAGAAATTGAGCGTTAAGACTGGGGAAACAATAAATATTCCGGCGAATGCTCCGCATCGGTTCCAGAATGCCTCGGAAATCCCCGCTCGCATGATCTGCATCTGTTCTCCTGCAGGCCCGGAACAATACTTTGTGGAGGTTGGGGTGCCGGTTGCGACACGCACTTCACCGCCTCCGAAGTTGAACGAGATGGAGCAAGCAATCTTTGTCCAGAAGGTGCTCGCGCTCTCACCCAAATACAGGACCGAGCTAATCAGGGAGGCCTAAGCAGTTTGGCCCGGTGAGCTCGCGGATGTCGTTCATTTTGGATGACCTCCCTAGACGGCCTTCTTGGAGCGGAGGGCATCCATCATCCCCAAGAGCCCCGAGAACCTCCCCTGGGCTGCGGCATCCTTAAGGGGAGCGGCCGGCGGCTTCGGCGCAGTTGAGCCCTGGGCAAAGTCATGGACGAGCGACTTGTCGGCAATGCGGTTGAACACCGTGTCGAAGTCCAACCGCGAGATCCCCTTCAGGACGAACGAGAGCCTGTCGTAGGTGTATCCAGCGTCGGTGACCAGGCGTGGGAAGAGGATGAAGGTGTGGGGTATCTCGTGGACCACGAGGACATGGATAAGATTGTGGAAGTACTCGGCAAGGACCGCGCGCTGGTGCGCGGGGTCGGACGTTCCCCACAGCCCTCCGGGGACGCTCCCATTTTCGCCGCCGTGCCGCACGCGGCTCGCCGCAGCCGTCTCCAGCTCGCGGATCGGCACATAGACGTGGTCGATCACGAAGCGCCCTGTCGCCAGCGCGGCGGGAAGCGTCTCGCAGAGGGCGGGGTTCTTGACGATGTACGGCGTCTCCGGGTCCAGGAGGTTGTGCTCGAGGCCGGCGTTGCACGCCGGGTAGAACTTCTTGTGCCAGTTCTTGCGGCTGATTCCTGTCTCAAGGCCGAGCTCGGTCAATAGGCGCACCAGGAAGGTCGTTCCTGCGCGCCCCGTTCCCGTTATGATGACCTTGTGCTCGGGTGCGCTCTTTGGGGGCATACCAGCATGACGCCGCAGGCGCCCCAAAAGTACCAAAAATCTGTGACGATTAGATTACTTCCGTACGCTGGCGGTCGTACAGGCTGCGATAGAGGTCGCTGTCTGCGTAGAGTCTCGCGTGGTCGCCGCGGGCGACAATGGACCCCTGGTCGAACACAAGGATGAGCGACGCGTCACGGATCGTGCTGAACCTGTGGGCGATGATGAGGACCGTCTTGCCGACAACCAGCTTGCGAAGCGCATCCTGGATCATCTGCTCGCTCTGCGAGTCCAGGGCCGACGTGGCCTCGTCGAGGATCAGGATGGGGGCGTTGCGAAGGAAGGCCCGGGCGACGGCAAGGCGCTGCTTCTGGCCTCCGGAGAGGCGCGCCCCGCGCTCGCCGACAACGGTGTCGTAGCCCATCGGAAAGCCGCTGATGAACTCGTCGGCATGGGCGTCCTTGGCCGCAGCGCGGACCTCCTCCGGGGTGGCGTCGAGGCGGCCAAGGAGGAGGTTGTTGTAGACCGTGTCGTTGAAGAGGACGGGATCCTGCGAGACGATCGCGATGTTGCGGCGAAGGTCGGCGAGCCTCAGGTCGCGGATGTCCGTGCCGTCGATCGTCACCTTGCCCTCGGCGACATCGAAGAAGCGCGGGACCAGGTTGGCGAAGGTTGTCTTGCCGGCGCCACTCGGTCCCACGAGCGCGCAGACCGTTCCCCTCGGGATCTCGACCTCGACGCCCTTGAGCACCGGTTCCTCGGTCTTGTAGGCGAAGCTCACGTCCCTGAAGCGGATGTCGCCTTTGGCGCGCCCGAATTCCACTGGATTCTCGGGATCCTTGATCGTGACGGGCTCGTTGAAGACGACCTCGAGGCGGTTGAGGGCAGCTTCGCCCCGCTTCAGCTCGTTGTTGATGGCGCCCAGCTTCTTGATCGGGTCGTAGCTGATGTAGACCGCCATCATGATTGGCACGAAGGCGTCTAGCGTCACGTGGCCCTGGTAGGCGTAGAAGAAGACGACCGAGATTGCCACGGCCGAGATGATCTCGATCGCCGGCGTGAGGGCCTGGGCATACTTGGCGGCCTTCAGCTGGTAGGTGATGAGGGCGTGAGTCTCCTTGGCGAAGCCCTGGGCCTGGCGCTCCTCTAGCCCGAAGGCTCGCACCTCCTTGGCCGCGCCCAGGTTCTCGCTCAGGCTGTTCGTCACGGTGCCCATCTGCGTCTGCATCTGGTAGGCGCGCCGGACGAGCTTCTTTCCGATGTAGCGCACCGGGAACACGCAAAGGGGGACGACCGCGATGCTGGCTAGCATGATCGCGATGCCCTTCTGCTGGGCCGTGATGTAGACCACGGCTCCCAGGGCGAAGATGAGGGTGCCGGGCTGCTTCGTGCCGTCGTTGGCGACGGTGGTGAGCGTGTTCTGGAGCTGGTTCGTGTCGGACATGCCGCGCGAGATCAGGTCACCGGTGGTCTGCTGCTGCAGGAAGGCCATCGGGAGGACCTGGAGCTTGCGAAAGTAGTCGAGGCGGATGGCCTCCAGGATCCGCACGCCCGCGACCTGGATGAAGTAGCTGTTCAGGTAGCCCGCCACGCCGCGGAACGTGAAGACGACGGGAAGCCATAGCGCTATAGCGAAGATCTCGGACGGCAGGAGGCGGGTGGCGCTCCCGCTGAATACCTTCGGCAGGATGTAGCGGGTCATGAGCGGCAGGCCGGCTCCCGTTGCCGCGCTGTAGACGATGCCGCAGAAGATCGCGAACGCCAGGGTGCCCCTCACCGGTTTGAGGTAGGGCAGGTAGGGTTTGAATCGTTCGAGCATGGGGCGGGGATGCGCGTCAGTCCTTCGACGCCCGCACATCCAACGCGTCCCGGAGCCCGTCGCCGAGGAAATTGAGGGAAAAGAGCGTCAGGGAGAAGAGGGCTCCCGGGAACACGAGGAGCCACCAGAACTCCTCCATCTTCTCGGAGCCGTCCTTGATGAGGACGCCCCAGGAGCTCATCGGCGCCTGCACGCCGAGACCGAGGAAGCTCAGGAAGGCCTCGAGAAGCATGACGGCGGGGATCGTGAGAGTCGTGTAGACGATGATCGGGCCAAGCACGTTCGGGATCACGTGGCGGAAGATGATGCGCCGGGGGCCAAGGCCCAGCGCCCGCGCCGCCTCGATGAACTCCATCCGTTTTATCGTCATCACCTGCCCGCGCACGATGCGCGACATGGTGAGCCACTCGACGGCGCCAATGGCGAAGAACAGCAGGATGATGTTCCTGCCGAAGAACACCATGAGGAGGATGACGAAGATCGGGAAGGGCAGGGCGTAGAGGATGTCGACGATACGCATCATGACGGCGTCCGTCTTTCCGCCGACGAAGCCCGCGATGGCGCCGTAGGTGACGCCGATCGTGAGCGCGACGAAGGTCGCCACGAGGCCGACCGTGATTGAAATCCTTCCGCCGTAAAGCGTCCGGGCAAGGAGGTCGCGGCCGAGGACGTCAGTCCCGAGCCAGTGGGCTCTCGAGGGCGGCACGGCTCCCAGGTCCAGGTTCTGCTCCTCGTAGGACTGCGAGAAGATGGGCCCGAACATGCAGGCAAATGCGAGCGTCAGGATCAGGATGCCGCCGCACACGGCCAGCCTGTTGCGCCGCAGCCTGTGCCAGGCGTCGTTCCAGGGTGAGTGGCCTGCCTCTTCTTTCTCCTCGATCACTCGAATTTGAGCCTGGGGTTGAGCCACACCTGCACGACGTCGACGACGAGATTCATGACGATCAGGAAGCCCGCGAAGAGGACCACGGTGCCGAGCACCAGCGTGTAGTCGCGGTTGAAGGCGGAGTTCACGAACTCCCTGCCGATGCCGGGAATCTGGAAGATCGTCTCGATGACGAATGACCCGGTCACGATGCCGGCGATCGCGGGCCCGAGGAAGGACACGACGGGCGTCAGGCCGCCGCGCAGCGAGTGCTTCATGATGACGCGCAGCTCTGAGGCGCCCTTGGCCCTGGCAGTCCTGATGTAGTCCTGGCTGAGCACCTCGAGCATCCCGCCGCGGGTGAGCCTTGCGACGTAGGCCGCGTATACGAGGCCGAGCGTCAGGCTCGGGAGCACGCGATCGACCGGCGTGTACCACCCGGACGCGTTGAACCAGCCCAGGTGGATCGCGAAGACGAGGATGAGGAGCGGCCCCATGACGAACGTCGGGATGCAGACGCCCAGGAGCGCGAATGACGAGCAGAGGTAGTCGATCCACGTGTTGCGCTTCACCGCGGCCAGGACGCCCAGCGGCAGCCCGATCGCGAGCGCCACGGCGAGGGAGATGAGTCCCAGCTCAATGGAGACCGGCAGCTTCTCCCCGATGATCTCGTTCACCGAGCGGGTGGGGTACTTGAAGGAGGGCCCGAAGTCGCCCTTCAGGACGCTGCCGCAGTAGTCGAGGTACTGCTTGTAGAGGGGCTTGTTCATCCCGTAGTGCGCCTCGAGGTTCCTCAGGATCTCGGGCGAGACCGCACGCTCCGCCGTGAACGGGCCGCCCGGGACGAAGCGGATCATGAAGAAGGTCGCCGTGATGATGATCCACACGACGGGTATCGTCTGGAGGAGGCGTACGACGATGAAGCGGATCATGGCTTAGTTCTCGAGGTAGATGTCCTGGAACGGGTGGATATCCAGCGGGTTCGGCCATATTCCCTTCACCCTCGTGCTCATGAGGTATGGCCGCGTGTAGAAGTAGATCGGGATCACGGGGCACTCGTCGACCAGTATCTGGTCGAGGCGGTGGTACTTCTCATAGCGCACGGCGTTGTTCGGCGCGGCCATGGCCTCGTGGAAGACGCGGTCGTACTCGGGGCTCGCCCACGTCGTGTCATTGTTGCCGTTGGTGCTCTCGTAGATCTCGAGGAACACGTTCGGGTCGGCGTAGTCGGCGACCCAGCCGCTTCGCTCAACCTGGTAGTTGTGGTGGTGCTGGTCGTCCAGGTAGACCTTCCACTCCTCGTTCTGGAGCTCGCTCTCGACCCCGAGGTTCGAGCGCCACATCTCCTGGATGGCCTCGGCGATCTGCTTGTTGTTGGCACTCGTGTTGTAGAGCACCTGGATCGGGGGCAGTCCCTTTCCGCCCGGGTATCCGGCCTCGGCAAGAAGCTTCCTCGCGTCATCGAGCGTGCCGGTGATCCTTGCGCCCTCGTTGTAGCCCGCGTCATCGGGCGGGCTCATGGAATAGGCGGGGACCTGGCCGCCGCGCGCCACGTTCTTGATGATGCTCTCCCGGTCGATGCCCAGGGCCAGCGCCTTCCTGATGCGCTTGTCACCCATCGGCGGCCGGGAGACATTGATGCGGTAGAAGTAGATCCCGAGGTAGGGGTCGATATGGAGCAGCTCGGGGTGATCCTTCTTGTAGGTGTCGATCTTCGAGGTCGGGATCTCCTGCGTCTTGTCGAGCTGGCCGGCGCGGAACATGCGCTCCTCGGCGGAGATGTCCTCGGTCGGAATGAAGTCCACCTCGTCCAGCTTCACGCGCGCCGCGTCCCAGTAGTGGGGGTTGCGGACGGCGACCAGCCTCTCCTGGGGTATCCACTCCTTCAGCATGAAGGGGCCGGCCCCGACATAGTTCCCGAGTCGGGTCCACGGGGTGCTTCGCTCGTCCAGGGCGCCGAACTTCAGGAGCGTCTTTATCGGCAGGGGATTCCACGAGTAGTGTCCCGCGATCATGTTGATCAGGAAGGGCGTCGGGCTCTTGAGCTTGACGACGAGCGTGTGGGCGTCCGGCGCGCTGAAGCCGACCTTGGAGAAGTCCGTGATCTTGCCGTTGTAGTATTCTTCCGCGCCCACGACGTAATTGTAGATCATGTAGGCGTACTCTGACGCCATTTTCGGGCTGATGAGCCTCTTCCAGGCGAGCAGGAAGTCATCCGTCGTTATCGGGCTGCCGTCGCTCCATTCCAGGTTCTCGCGGAGGTGGAACGTGTAGGTTAGGCCGTCAGGCGAGATGTCCCAGGACTTGGCCAGGTCCGGGATCGCGTGCGAGTCCTTGGGATCGGGACTTGCAAGGCCCGCAGCCAGCGCCTGCAGGACATGGTTCTCCGGGATTCCAGTGACCACCTGCGAGTCGAGATCCTGCGGCTCCGCGCTGTTGCCATAGCGGTAGACCTGGGGGATATGCGCCGTACCGGCCGCCGCGGTGTCGGTGACCTCCGGCGTCTTGCCGCAGCCCGCGAGGAACGCGAAAGGGATCAGGATGGCGGCGGCCCGCCACGATCGTCGAATCATGGTGCGATCAAAGGGACGGCGGGCGGCGGCGTCAATGGGACGCGGCGGCCATCATGGCGTCGCGCCTTGCCTTGAACTCGCAGCCGTCCTTCCAGGTCGGCCAGGTGTCGCCATTGGCGACGATGAGGCCCATCTGGAAGAGGACGTCCGAGTCCTGGGCTCCTCCCCGCAGGTCCCACCAGGGCTTAATCTCGTCGGATACCTTGTGGTAGTCCTTCGCGTAAAAGTCATTGTAGCGCATAGCCCCGTAGCCCTCCGGCTGGCCGATGATGTCCTGGCCGTAGTTCGTGTAGAAGGCGGGGACGCCGACCTTCGCGAACTCGAAGTGGTCGGCCCGGAAGAAGTGGCCGGCCTCGGGGGTCGTCTCCGGGGTCAGGACACGGCCCTCGGTCTTCAGAACGGCCTCGGCGACGTCGTCGAGCGTGGAATTGCCGTAGCCGACCCCCTCCATGTTGCGCGAGTAGCCGACATTCTGCATGCCGTCCATGTTGATGTCGGCGAGGGTCTTCGTGAGCGGGTAGAGCGGATGGCCGCCGTAGTACTGGGCGCCAAGGAGGCCCTGCTCCTCGCCGGTGAAGCCGATAAAGAGGATGCTGCGCCTCGGCCGGTCGCCCTCGGGCAGGTCCTTGTATTCCCTCGCGATCTCCAGGAGCGCGGCCACGCCGGATGCATTGTCCCAGGCCCCGTTGTAGATCTGGTCCCCCTTCAACTTCGGGTTGCGTCCCAGATGGTCCCAGTGCGCGGAGTAGATGACGTACTCGTCCTTCACCTTCGGGTCGGCGCCCTCGAGCTTCGCAACGACGTTCCTCGAGGCTATCCTGCGGACCTTGTTGGCCACCGTGAAATTCGCGGACACCCTTAGGTCCACCGGCACAAAGTCCCTCCTCACGGCCGCGGCCTTGAGCGCGTCGAAGTCATAGCCTGCCGCCGCGATGAGTTCCTTGGCGTAAGCCAGCGTCATCCAGCCCTCGACGCTTGTTCGGCCCGCGTTTCTGTCCGCAGTCTCAAGCGTGAAATTCTCGCGGCCCCAGCTTCCCGCGACAACTGCGTAGGGGTAGCCGGCGGGCCCTGTCTCGTGGATGATGATGCAGGCCGCCGCGCCCTTCAACGAGGCCTCCTCGTACTTGTAGGTCCATCGGCCGTAGTAGGTCATGGCCTTCCCCTTGAACATCGTGTCGTCCCACTTCGATGGATCCTTCGCGTCGCGCACGGGCGGGTCGTTGATCAGCATGAGGACCGTCTTTCCCTTCACGTCGACGCCCTTGAAGTCGTCCCAGCCGTATTCCGGAGCGACGACCCCGTAGCCGACGAACACCACGTCGCTCGCCGTCACTTTGACCTCCGGGTCGAGATGGCGGGAGACCGCAACATAGTCGTTGAGGATGGCCGGGGTGAGGGTCTTGCCGCCAACATCAAAGGTTGCGGACGTGGTCGATGTGATGCCCACCATAGGGACGGGCTGGATGAAAGTCCCGTCGGGGTTGCCCGGCTGGAGGCCGAGCTTCGTGAATTCATCCTGGAGATAGGTGACAGTCTTCTCCTCCCCGGCAGTGCCTGGAGCGCGTCCCTCGTAGGCGTCGGAGCTGATCTCCCTGATCGTGTCCATCATGCGCTTGGCGCCCGCCTCGCAGTCCTCCTTGGGCACCATGGCCATCGCCGTTGTGGCCAGCATCGTCAGCAGCCCAATAGATTTGATGTTCAGCATCTGGACAGCGTTCCCAAGCCTCAAAAAATGGCAATCCGTCGTTCCGCGCAGCCTCATAAAGGCCCGAAGTTGACGGCACGATGGAACGTGCCGGATAGTCCGCTCACATTATGAGCGACTACCTGGATGAACTGACGCGCAGGATAGAGGCGGCCAAGATCGCCGTCATGGCGCAGACGAGCCTCCTGCACGCCGAGTTTGGGAAGGCCGACAGCCGATGGAAGAGCGACGGCACCCGCGTGACCGCAATCGACATCGCAATCTCCGAGAACATCTCCCGCGAGCTCAAGGCCAAGTTCCCCGGGGACCAGGTGTTCAGCGAGGAGCTTCCCGAGGGCGAGGGCCCGATCCCTGTGTCGTCCCGCTTCGGCTGGGTCATGGACCCAATCGACGGGACCAACAACTTCGCGCTCGGGATCCCGTACTGTGCCATCTCGCTGGCGCTGATCGTCCACGGGGAGCCGGTCTACGGCGTCATCTACGACCTAGGGCGCAGGGTCCTCATGCACGGCGGCCCCGGATTCGGGATGTTCGACGGCGACAGGGCGACGGCCGTGTCCACCGCGGCTCCCACCCTTGAGACGATCGTCGGCTTCCACAGCCCCTCGGACAAGGCCCTGATCCCCGCGGCCGAGGCCATCCTCACCAACTTCAAGATCAGGGGCCTAGGCAGCGCCACCCTGCACCTTGCCTACGTGGCAGCCGGCCTCTTCGGCGGCGCCGTGGACTTCAACGTGAAGATATGGGACATCGCGGCCGCGATACCGCTCTGCAGGGCGGCTGGCGGGGAGGTCATCTTCATGAACGGCGAGCAGCTGCCGATGAAGGTCTTCGACCTGAAGATGAAGCGTATCGTCTATGCCGCGGGGGCGCCCGTCATGGCTCGCCGCCTCGCCGGCCTCATGACGCTCCCGCTCGGGGGCTAGACCAGGTATTCCTTAAGCGGGACCGGGTTCACGATCTTCGCCGTCGGAAGCTGGACTGTAAGTTGCTCGGCAAACCACTCGCGCGCCGGCGGGTCGCCGTGCGTGAGGACGATCGTGCGGGCGCCGGTCTGGACCGCGAACTGGAGCAGCTCCTCACGGTCGGCATGGCCGCTCAATTCGAAGCGCTCGACGCGCGCCTTGATCTTCGCCTTCACGTGCGCCGTCTCAAAGAGGAAGGTCTCGCCGGGCTTCATGGCGAGGAGCTTTCCGCCCGGGGTGTCCGGGTCGCAGTAGCCGACGAAGCCGATCGTGTTGCCTGCGTTGCCGAGGAGGCCTGAGGCCAGCGTGTAGCTCGGCGTCCGCTCGACCAGCATGCCGGAGCTGATGATGTAGAGGGCGTTCTGCTTCGGGTCCACGCCGGGTGTCAGCACGCGGGGCAGGGGCTTGATCCTCATTTCCTTGATGATCCCCTTGTTGAACTGCACGTGGCGCGTCTTGCGGCTGATCTCGTCGAAATAGTCGGCCAGGTCCATGCCGAGGCCGGAGGCGTAGATCGGGCAATCCACCAGCCGGCCGAACTTGCGGGCGTCGTGTATGATCGAAAGGACCTCCTGCATGCGCCCGAGGGCGAAGACTGGGATGAGGAACGAGCCGCCGCGCTTGATCGTGTCGTTGATCGACTCGACCAGCCTCGCCATCTCGTTGCCGCGGGTCTTCTCGAGCGTGCGCTCGGTCGTGCCGCGCGTCGTCTCGGTGACCAGGGTGTCGAAGTGGCCGGCCGGAAACTTGGCGCCCGGCAGCGTGCGCTGGTTCTCGAAGAGGACGTCGCCGGTAAAGAAGATGGAGCGGTGCTTGTAGCGGATCTCCACCGCAGCGGCGCCGGCCACGTGGCCGGCAGGGTACATCGTAAGCTCGATCTCGTCCTTGCCGTTCTTGAACTTCTTCACCTGCCCAAAGTTGACGCCCGTCATGCGCCTGGAGAGGTGGTCGATGTCCTCGTGGGTGAAGAGGGGATAGTCGG
>Ga0302319_10000249_pt1 | contig 117023 bp, 95 predicted proteins | sample Bog_T0_2_FD_203319 | JGI IMG/M metagenome (GOLD analysis project Ga0302319, IMG submission 203319) | Peat permafrost microbial communities from Stordalen Mire near Abisko, Sweden - Bog_T0_2 | ecosystem: Environmental > Terrestrial > Soil > Wetlands > Peat | place: Sweden: Abisko, Stordalen...
TGCGCGGGGTGGGACTTTGTGACCGCAAGGAGCTGCACGCCGGAGGCCGGCCGGCCGGCTTTTTCGCATGCCGCGGCAATCCGCGCGACTACGGCATCGGCCCTGCTGGTGAATTCCTCGTATTCAGGGAGCATTCAGGTGTTAGAAAAACTAATTCAGGGTTTACCCGGCCGGGTGACCCTGTAGCCTGAAACCAACAACGTCGGCTAATCATGCAAATTGAAAACTTCAAAATATTCGCCGACTTGGTCGAGACCAAGAGCTTCTCGAAATCGGCCAAACTCAACAGCATCACCCAGTCCGCGGTGAGCCAGCAGGCCAGGGCCATGGAGAGGCATTTCAAGGCCCTCCTCGTGGACCGCAGCCAGAAGCAGTTCCAGCTGACTAGGGAGGGCCAGAGGGTCTACGAGTCGGCCAAGGACGTGCTCCACGCCTACGACACCCTGCTTTCGGAGCTCCAGGACATGAAGAAGGTCGTGAGCGGCACGATCCGCATCTCCACCATCTACTCGATCGGGCTCCACGAGCTTCCCCCCTATATAAAGAAGTTCCTGCACGATTTTCCCTCCGTGAATGTCAGGGTGGAGTACCGGCGCTCGAATCTGGTCTATGAGGACATCCTCCACAACTGCGTGGACTTCGGCCTCGTGGCGTTCCCGGCCAAGCTGCGCCAGGTCGAGAACATCCCCTTCCGCAACGACCACCTGATTGTGATCTGCAGCCCGCAGCATTCCATGGCAAAGCGGGCCGAGGTCTCCATTGCGGAGCTGGCGGGCCAGAAGTTCATCGGGTTCGACCCGGACATTCCGACCCGCAAGGCGGTCGACCAGATCTTCAGGGACCACAAGCTCGAGATCGAGACGGTGATGGAGTTCGACAACATCGAGACCGTGAAGCGCGCGGTCGAGATCGACCATGGCATTGCGATCGTCCCCCAGGCGACGGTCATGCAGGAGGTAAAGCAGGGGACGCTCTGCGCCCTCAAGCTCAAGGGCGGGGAATTCACGCGCCCCCTGGCGATCCTCCACAGGAAGGGCAGGGTGCTCACCCCGGCCATGAAGAAGTTCATCGAGACCCTCGGGCTCGACCTTCCAGACGCTAGAAACGCCTGATTTGCGAACCGAAGGGGACTGTGCAAGCCTGCGGCGGTCCACTCCCTCGCATGAGCCTTAACCGCCTCGCCACCGCCGCCCTCCTTTTGCTCGGCCTCACCTGCGTGGCCGGCGCGAAACCGGTCCCGCCGACCCCGGGTCCGGCCTGGAAGATGAAGGATGTTGACGGCAAGGTCGTCACCTCGGCCGACTTCAAGGGCAAGGTGGTGGTGGTGGACTTCTGGGCGACCTGGTGCCCGCCCTGCAGGACGGAGATACCCGGCTACGTGGCGCTCCAGAAGAAGTACGGGGCCGACGGCCTCGTCTTCGTCGGCATCTCCGTTGACGGGGACGACTCCATCCCGGCGGTGAAGGCCTTCGTGAAGCAGTTCAATATCAACTATGTTATAGTGATGGCGAACGACACTATACAGGACCAGTTCCACGTGAACCAGGGATACCCGACGACCTTCATTATCGACCGCGACGGCAACATCCGGAACAAGAAGGTGGGACGCGAGCCGACGTCTGATTTCGAGAAGGAGCTAATCCCGGTGCTCCGACCCCCCGGGGTCTAGAGACGGCGCGGGGCTGGCGATAACCCCTTAACGCCAGCCCCGCTATTAGTCTGACCGGCTTGCGCCGGCTCGATACTACCCAAAACCCTGCTTTAAGCAGGATGCCTTATGTCAAGCATCACGCGTGCCAGCCGATTAGTCTTTTGCAAATTGGAGGGCGCTTCCCAGCTCGTCGGCGATCGTGCGGTCGCTCTGGCAGCGGGGCATCTTGTTTTGGCCGCCCCATTTCCCGTGGTGGCGCATCTGCTGCGCGAAGACTCCCGGCATGACGAGCCGCACATAGGGCGCCTCTAGAAATCCGTCGCGGCGCTTGGCGTCGTATGTCTTGTTCTGGCGCCGCAGCTCCGCATCCAGCTCCGGCGCCATGACGGGGCCGGTCGGCGTCACGATCGTTCCGGCGCGCAGCTCGACCCACCACTCGTGCCGTCCCTGGAATTTTCCGAAGGAGGTGCCCGCGCTCGTGCCGCCGAAGAACGGGGCCACGTGGAAGTTGACGATGTTCCAGCCGTTGCGCCGGCAGACGCTGACGAGGGTGTCGGTCAGTTCCTTCTCCGAGACATGCTCGGTGAACGCGTTGAGCTGCAGCCTCGTCTGGCCGAGGTAGGTGATCCGCGGCGGCTCTGTGGACACGAAGCGCACGATGTCGCCCAGTATATAGCGCACGAGGCCGGCCGGCGTCGTGATGACCATCACGTAGTCGACGCCCTCGGACACCTCGGAGAGGGGGATCGCCTTCGAGCCCAGGTTGTGGAGGCGCGACTCGTCATGGTCGGCGAGCGGCAGGAACTCGAAGAAGATGCCCGCGTCCGCCATGAGGCGGAGCCCGTCGGAGGCATCCGCGTCCTGGGCCGCGATGAAGCCCTCGGAAGAGACATAGACCTCGTGGAAATTCACGCCGTCCCCTGCCGCGGCCGTCAGTTCGTCGAGATACGGAGCGATGGGCACGCCCCCGTGCACGATGCAGTCGAGCTTCGGCCATAGTTCCCTCAGCGTGGCCTTCGCCCCCAGGGTGCCCGTGTCCCTCAGCGACTCGACCAGGTTCACGACGCCCTCCGGCATCCCCGCAAGGAGGGTGATGTCGAGCGGGGCGGCGCGCTCGGAGATGGCCGCGATCCTCTCCGACCACTCCGCGATCAGGGCGACCTTGGCGCCGGGCTCATAGAAGTGCTTCTCGGACCAGGCGGGCTGGTGGAGCGCGGCGATCCCGGTCAGGTCGCCCGCCCTGGCCTCGAAGTCCCCCGTGTCGGGTATCCTTGCGAGCGCCGTCGTCCCCCCGAGGCCCAGATGGCGGCCCTTGAGGGCGCGCGTGTTCCCGATCCGCGCCGTGTACCAGAATATCGAGTCGACCGCGGCCCTGCGGAAGTGCGCGAGCATGACTTCCGGCATGGGGATGAACTTGGGCGCCGCGCCCGTCGTCCCGGACGTGACGGCGTAGAGGCTGCAGCGGCCGGGCCACAGGACGTCCTCGGCCCCCCTCTTCATGGACTCGACGTGCCGCGCGATGTCCGCGTAGGTGTGCAGCGGCACGTTCTCCCGGAACGCCTCGTATTCCATCCCGGGCATGAGGCCGGCCTCGGCCCACACGAAGCCCTGCGCAAGGTGGGGTATCAAGCTATTGAATACGCCGCGCTGGCCCGCGCCGTTGTTCCTTTCCTTCTTCAGGCGCGCCGCCTCCCGCCCGGAGAGGAAGCCAGCGCCGATCGTCAGTAAGCTTTTGGGAACCACGGCCATGGATCAGTCTGCAGGAACGAGGCAGCTGTCGAGCCCCCTGTTCGGCAAGCGAATAAAGGCCGGCTCTTTGAAACTTACCCCGTTTTCACCCCCCTCCGGGGCCGCCCGCGGGGCAGCGTGAAACGCTGGCTTTGCGCCGGGGAAACGATTGGCTTCAGCGACCCGTGATCCTCCTACCCGACATACTCCTTGAGGACGACCTCCTCGTGGCCTTCGACAAGCCGGCAGGAATGCCCGTGTCGCCCGAGATGTGGGAGAAGAAGGCGAAGGTCTCGCTCATGAGGCTCGTGCGCGAGAAATACGGCGACACGGTCGCCAACGTCCACCGGCTGGACACCGAGGCGAGCGGCATCGTGCTGTGCGCGAAGACGAAGCCCGCGCTGGATTTCCTGAGCGGCCAGTTCCAGTCCAAGACCGTCCGGAAGGTGCAGTACGCCATGGTGGCCCTGATACCCCCGGGGGCGTCCCCGGGCTGCTCGGTGCGCGACGCCGCCGGCGGCCTGCCCGCGGAATTCACGGTGGATTTCGACCTCGGCCGGGACGAGGCGGACCCGAAGATCGTGAAGGTCTTCAAGAAGCGCGGCGGCAAGCCCGCGGTCACGGAATTCAAGGTGATCGAGTCCTTCGGCAAGTTCGTGTGGCTGGAGTGCAGGCCGCTCACGGGCCGGACGCACCAGGTCAGGGTTCACCTGGCCTACTCCGGGGCCCCCGTCCTGAACGACGCCCTGTACGGCCACAAGGACGCGGTGCTGCTCCTCTCCGGCCTCAAGCGCGCCTACAAGGGGATCGAGAAGGAGAAGCCCCTGATCTCGAGCCTGGCGCTCCATGCGGGGCTCATCGGCTTCACGCACCCGCAGACCCGCGAGCCCGTGGAACTCTCCGCGCCGCTGCCGAAAGAGTTCGAGATCGCGCTCAAGAACCTGCGCAAGTTCACGCGGGTCCCGAAGCCGCAGGCCTACTAAGGGATCGGGTGCTCCGGGGGCGCGGACCGCGAGACGCAGTCCGCGAGGCCCTTGCGGCGCAGGGCCTCCCTGAGGACGGGGAGCCCGACAATGTATACCGTCAGGATCCAGAAGGGGGCGACGACGGCCCATGCGGCGATCGCATGCACGGCGCTCGTGCCGAACTTCTCGAAGAACCCGCGGGGATCCTCCCAGAGCATGTGCATCATGCCGATCCGCAGGTGCTCGCTCGGCAGGGCGAAGAGCCAGTTGCCGAGCCGGAACATGCAGTAGATGACGGGAAGGTGGAACGGCGTGCAGAGCGCATTCACCATCTGGATCACGGGCTGGTTCAGGCGAAGGACGATCCCGGCCGCGAGGCAGAGGAGTGTCGTCGTGCCCAGGATCGGGAAGAGCCCGAGCGCGCTGCCGACGGCGAGCGTCAGCGCGACCTTCTCCGGCGTGATGCCCTGCGTCAGCTGCGCGGCCACAAGGTCGACAAGACGGCCCTGCCACGTTGTGGACAAGGGGCGCGGCGCTGCGACGGCGATGGACGACTGGGGGTTTTCGGTCATCGCCCGAAGATTGGGTCCAAACAGGCTCCGGCTCAAGCCCGTTAAGGCTTCAGGTCGCCGGGGCCCTGGGAGACGTTGGTCACGTCCCGGTGGATCTCGTGGCCGTCCACGCGCCTCTCAAGGGGATGGGTGGCGTTCACCGTCGCGACCGCGATGGCTGCGGCGGCGGGGACGATCTTCCTGAGCGACATGTACTCCGGGTGCACGTGCTGGGCCCGGGTGGCCGCGGCGACGGAGGCGTGGTGGTCGGCGTGGGCTCCCTCGGCAAGGACGGTCGCAGGAACGGCCTTCAGGCCCGAGATGATGCCCATCCAGGACATGGCCTTGAGCATGTAGTAGGTCGGGTCGATCTCCCACCAGTAGAAGCCGTTGCGCGTGGCGCTCTGGTAGCGGTGGTGGTTGTTATGCCAGCCCTCGCCGAGCGTGATGATCGCCAGGATGAAGCTGTTGCGGGAGTCATCCTCGGTCTTGAAGCGGCGGTTGCCCATCAGGTGCGCCATCGAGTTGATGCAGGAGGTGCCGTGGAAGAGGGCGGTCGTGCTGATGAAGAAGCCCCAGACCAGCAGCTGCCATGAGCTCGTGTGGAGCGAGGGGGCGTGCGCGTGGAGGAAGCCGCCGAGCCCGAAGAGGGCGAAGGCAAAGGCAAAGGGAACGATCGCGTCGAAGCGGTTCAGGAAGACCAGCTCCGGGTACTTGTGAAGGTCGCGGACCTTCGAGTAGTCCGTCGGGAAGTTCCTGCGGCTCGTGATCCAGCCGATGTGCGACCACAGGAAGCCGTGGACGTGCGGGGAGTGGGCATCCTCCTCCTCGTCGGAGTGCTGGTGGTGGTGGCGGTGGTGGTAGGCCCACCAGAGGGGGCCGCGCTGCACGGTGGTGCCGCCCCAGAGGGCCAGGAGGAACTGTACCGGGCGGGAGCAGCTGTAGGTCTTGTGCGAGAAGTAGCGGTGATAGACGCCCGTCACGGCCGCCATGCGGGCGACGTAGAGGAAGACCGCGGTCCACACCGCGAACGAGCTCGCGCCCGTCCAGATCACCCCAAGGCAACCCAGATGCAAGATGATGAAGGGAATGCAGCGCACCCAGTCCACCTTGTCGGGCTCGTTCCTGACAGCCTCGGCCCCACCCGGGGTGTAGTCGGCGTCGAACCACTGGATTACGGCTGAAAATGCGTGTCTAAGGCGGGTGGGCATGAAGGGCGTCTCTATAGGAAATAAACGTTTAGGATCACTCTTTCGACGCACCCTCGCAAGGACGGTTTACGCGCATCACCCAACCCTCTAGCCCATAGACCGTAATGTTACCCGTTCGTGACCGGAAAAAATGAAAAAGGGCGCCCCCCGTGAGGAGGGCGCCCTTTGTTGGTTTCTTATTATTTAACCTGATCTGACCGCCTGATTAGTCAGCGGCGACGAAGACGCTGCTCTTCGCCGACTCAACGACGCGAACCGGGAGGACGACCTTCGTCGCGACCGGCGAGCCGTTGTGCTGCGCAGGCGTGAACCGCCACTGCTTCACCGCATCAACCACGGCCTCCGCGAAATCGCGGTCCGAGGTCGACTTGATGTTGATGTCCGAGGGCTTGCCCGTCGTGTCTACGACGAACTCAACCTGGACGGACTGGCCGATGTCGTACCCGTCAACGTGGGGTGCTACCACGGAGATCGGGACCGGGATACCGGCGCCTTGGCGGGCCGACTCGATGTAGGACTGCTCCAGGGACTTCGCCGAAGCGGCGAAGGGCAGGAGCGCTCCGATACCGAGCAGGAGTGCGAGCTTGTTGTTCTGTTTCATTGCATTTTCCTTTTCATACTCCGCCGAAGCGGAGGTTTGTTTACTGCCTTATGGTTAAGCGCCCCGTTATCATACGCGCTTTTGGCGCCCACGAATTCCGGAGCGTATCTGACCCCATGCGCCGTGAGGCGCACGTGATCAAAAGTTGCGTTTTGGGGGCAAACCCAAGGCCTGAAACAAGCCGGTCACACCACTCGCACGGGCAGACCAGCTGAAAGTCTTGTTTATCCCAACCAGAAGGGGCTGGTTCGGGACTGGATCAAAGAACGTTATTGGAGGTTCCTTGAAAGCAAAGTGGCCTGTACGACGCCTATTAAGCTACTCCTGTTCCAAATGATCAAGTATTTCCTTTGTGCGTGACCGGATTTCACACGTTTGCCACATTCCCCCAACAGGTTGTGGAATCGGGGTATATACCCTTAGCGGGGAATTTGCAGGGCCAAAACCGGCACTTTTTGCCTCTTCGCAACCGTTGCCTAGGCCGGTCGCAGGCGTGAGGCCAGGAATCCCGTGGCCTTGGTGAGGTCCAAATCCGCCACCAGGAGCCCCGGTTTTCCATACGGCTGCCAGGCCAGGAGGGTCCCGTTGGGGTTTGCAACGGCCGAGGTCGTGGAGGCGCCGGCCCCCGCGCAGTTCACGCTCGCGAAATAGCAGGTATTCTCGGCTGCCCGGCACAGCATAGCCTTCTCATGGAACGAGTTGGATGTGCCTGCGAAGGTCGGTGGATAAGGTGTCGGCACGTCCTCGTCGTAGTGCGGATGAAACACGACCTGGGCCCCGTTGCGGGCCGCCCAGCGGACGGTTTCCGGGTAGCGCCAGCCCTCGTGGCATATCGCGATCCCGAACGTCAGCCTTCCTGTCTTGAAAATGCGCCTGCCGGAGCCCGCCGAGTACATGGGCTCCTCGGACGGGTCGAGCTGCACCTTGTCCTGGAACCCCAGCCGGGTGCCGTCGCGGTCGATGACCAGGGCCGTGAGGAGTCGGTTGCCGCCCAGGACGCGTTCCGTGCCCAGGACGACCGCGACCGAGGCCTTGGCGGCGGATTCCGCGACGGCGGTCCATGCTTGCTCGAGGAACACGGGATCAGCGGGGCGCTCGGGCTTGCGCGAGACCCTGTATCCCGGGACATAGCATTCCGGGAAGCAGACGAGGCCTGCGCCCAGGCGAGCAGCGTCGGCCACCGCCTCCCGGGCGAGGACAACGGATTCCTCGGGTGTGCCCGGGATCCTGACGTTCGCCAGCGCGATTCGGAACGCGTCCATTGGCATGTTCTAGAAGCGGGAAGGCCCATTCGACAATACTTCGAATGGGCCTTCTCGCATTTGCGCCCGAGTCAGGGCGCCGTCGCATATTTCCTAGTCGGCCTTCTTGAGCTCGATGTCGCCATTCAGGGTCGCGGCCTGGATCTCCACGCCGCCGCCGTTCAGGGTCCCGGAGACCACCTTGCCGCCGGTCATGGGGGGCAGCGGGGGCATCCCGCCGCCCATCTCGATGTGGGCCTCCATGAGGCCCTCGTGCACGGCCTGGGCGGCCTCGCGGGCCGCGTCTGCGGCGTCCATCGCGGCCTCGCGGATCGAGTCCCGCACGTCGGCGTGCCAGTCGCCCGAGTCCACGTCGACGTTTCCGTCCTTGGTCACGACGACCACCTTTTGGCCGTCAGGCGGGACCGCCGCCGCGGGCGCGACCGGGGGGATCGGGGCCGTGTCCTCGCTGTCCGAGTCCTTCTTCCGGTCCTTGTGGCTCTTCCGGACGGAGACCTCCGTCTTGGTCACAAGGGCCTTGTCGTCAAAGTTCGTGAGGATCAGCCCGCGGTGCGTATGGAAGCTCACGTCGGCCTTGGAGTCGCTGGGCACCTTGATCGAGATCTCGCCGCCCATGGACGTGAAGGAGAGCGGCTTCGCGGGGGAGAGCTTGCTCATCTGGACCTCGATGTCGCCGTGGAGCGTCTCCACGAGCGCGCCGCCGGAGATGTCCGTAAGGTGAACCTCGCCCGAGACGCTGCGCACGTCGATGTCGCCGCTCAGGCCCGTGGCCTTGAAGTCGCCGTGCACGGCGTTGCTGACAATGACCGAGGTATTGCGGGGGACCGTGATCTCGAAGTCGGCCGCGCTGCCCGTCCAGCCGTCCTGGTTCTCGCCGTACTCGAGGACGGCGACGTTGTCCTTCTCCGTCAGCTGGAAGCCGGCGGAGGTCGAGAGGACGCGCATGCCGTCCTTCCTGGGGGTCGGGTTGGCCGCGACGGCATCGGACTTGATGGAGACTTCCTTCACGTCGTCCCCGTGGACGGTGACCTCGCCGCGCATGACGCGGATCTTGAGCGTTCCCGGCTTGTCCGGGTTGGAGAAGGCGACCGAGGCCTTGGCCTCGTCGGCGCGGAGTGAACTGAGGGGCAGGAGCGCCAGGGCGCCCGCCATCAGGACGGTGATGTATCGATGTGCATTCATTGTGTTTAAATATCGGTTGGGGGTGTGATTGATCAGAGGAGGTCGACCGCGCGGCGGGCGGAGTCGCGGACGTCGGCGTCGGCCTTGTCGTCGGCCTCGAGCTTCATGAGAAGGGGCTTGGCCTCGCGGGCCTTCGAGCCCACGAGGAAGTCGATCATGGAGACCTGCACCAGGGCGTTGGTCTCGCGGGGGAGGCAGGCCAGGACGCCGGCCCGCACCACCTCCTGGTCGGAGTGGGCATAGAGGGCGTTGAGCGCGTTGAGCCTCACGTTCACGCTCGGGTCGAAGGCCATCGAGTTGATGAGGCCGTCGATGACGCGCTCGTCGGGCTTCTGGATCGTCGCCGCGGTGAAGATGGTCTCCATGCGGTCGCCGGCCGGCCTCTTCTGGAGGACGGACTGCTCAACCAGCTGGCCGACGGTGTCCACGCGGGCCCTGAGGTCCGCCAGCTGGCGCTGGGTCGCGGCCCTCTCGCCGAAGATGAAGCCGAGCGCCACCAGCGCGCAGACACCCACGCCCTGCAGGAGGGTGCGCAACCAGGGAAAGCCCCGGCGCCTGGGGGGAGTGGACCTGCGGATGGACGAGGCCCAGTCCGACTGGCCCTCCTGGGAAAGCTTCTCCGTCTCGATCATCCCCATGACGCTGGCCCGCAGGCGATGCGAGGGGGCCTTGGTGGGAAGGGCGTCCAGGGCGCGGAGCGTCGAGGTGATCGAGGCGTACTCGAGCGTGCAGTCGGGGCAGCCCTCGATGTGGGCGTGCATCTCGGCGGCCGTCTTGGCGTCGAGGCTTTTGTCGAGCAGCTCGGGCATTCTCTCGCGGCAGTTTTGGCAGTTCATGACTGGGGCTCCTTTTGTAGTTGAAGGTAGTGGTCCCGGAGCGTCTTCAGGGCCCGGTGGGCGCGCACCCTGGCGGCGCCGACCGAGCACTCGAGGATCGTCGCCACCTCGGCGAACGAGAGCTCCTGGAGGCGTGATAGGAGAAGGACCTCGCGGTCGTCCCGGTCCAGCCGGCCGAGGGCGCGGTGGAGAAGGGCGTGGTCGTCGCGGACGGAGGCCGACTCGTCGGCGCTCTGCGACTCGTCCGCGTGGGCCTCGAGGTGCGACGAATCGACCGAGATCGGCGCGGCCGAGCTCTTGCGGTAGTGGTCGGTGGCGCAGCGCCTGGCCAGGTGGTACATCCAGGCGGTGAAGCTTCCCTCGTCCCTGTAGGTGTGGCGGTACTTGAGCATCCGCTGGAACACGTTCTGGACGATGTCCTCGGCCGCCGTGCGGTTGCAGGTCAGCTTCGAGAGGTAGCCAAAGAGCGGGCCATGATGGCGCTCAAAGAGCTCGCCCATGCAGTCCAGGTCGCCGTCTCGGACGGCGAGCATCAGGTCGTGGTCGGGAAGGGGAGAGGAGGTTTCCACGGCAGGACTGCGGCGCCATTCAACCCCGGCAGGGCGGCGTTGCACAGGGATTTCGGCGGTGGCGGTTGTCATGGGCGTTCTGAAGCATGGATTACCCAAGACAACCCGCGCCGGCGGGGAATGTTACAGCCCGGCGCGCTTTTCCGGGCGGAACAGATATATTGATCGGCATGACCCAAGCCCCTATCCATCAGTGCCCCGGGACACCCTCATGAACCGCCGCGAATTTGTCAGAAACTCCGTTATTTTGTCCGCGGCAGCCGCATCGCCACGCCTCCTTAGGGCGCAGGCCGCCACGGCCCCCGCCGTCTCGGCGAGCCCATTTACGGCGCTGCGCGGCGACGTTGGCACCTTCACCGGCAAGGGCGGCACGATCGGCTGGCTGGCCTCCAGGGACGCCCTGGTGGTCGTCGACACCCAGTTTCCGGACACGGCTCTTGTCTGCCTGAAGGGCATCCCGGGAATCGGCACCAGGACGATCGATGCCACGATCAACACCCACCACCACGGCGACCACACTGGTGGCAACGTCGTGTTCAAGGCGGCATCGAAGGCGCTCGTTGCGCAGGCCAACGTGCCAAAGCTCCAGTTCGAGGCCGCGCAGCGCGCCGAGGCGAACGTCAGGCTGGGCACGAAGCTCGAGCCGTCGCAGCTTGTCGCCAACCAGGTCTATGCCGACACGACGTTCACGGACGTGTGGCGGCGCGAGATCGGGAGCGAGATCGTCACCGCGGAATTCCGCGGGCCGGCCCACACGGGCGGCGACTCCGTCATCATCTTCGAGAAGGCCAATGTCGTCCACATGGGCGACCTGGTCTTCAACCGCCTCTACCCCTACGTCGACCGCCCGGGCGGGGCGACGGTCAGGGGATGGGTCAAGTCGCTCGAGGACTGCGTGGCGGCCTATCCCGCGGACGCGATCTACATCTTCGGCCACGGCAGCCCCAAGTTCGGGGTGACCGGCAGGAGGGATGACCTGCTGGTCATGAGGGACTTCTTCTCCGCGGTCCTGGACCACGTCGGCAAGGCGGTCGCCGCCGGCCAGGACAAGAGCTCGGTCGTGGCGCTCGACAACATGCCCGGCTTTCCCGACTTCCACACGCCTCTGCCGAACCGGCTCGGCATGATCCTCGGCGCTGCCTACGACGAATTGACGGCCAAGCCCGCCTGACCCACCATCACCCCATGAGCTTCAAGGTCCTCGCCAAGATCATCGTCTTCCTCCTCGTCCTCTTCGTGATGCTGTACATCGGCATCTACAACAGGCAGTCCGCGGACTTTTACTTCCCGCTGGTCCTCGACAAGAAGCTGACGACGGATGCCGCGCTGATCTACTTCGGCATGTTCGCGGTCGGCGTCTTCACGGGCATGATCCTCACGGTCGGAAGCGGCAGCGGCGGCGGATCAAAGAGGTCTTCATCGAAGTCGGAGAAGTAGGGCTGCTGCTAGGGAGCGCTTTTGGAGGGAAGGAGGCCGTAGACGCACAGGGCGCCCGTGCCGACCGGCATTGCCCCAAAGGAGGCGAGGTACACCTTGCCGTTGACCACCGTTGGCGGCGCGTTCTTGGAGACCCGGCCCGGATTGTCCCGGTCCGGCACCATGCTCGAGTCCCACAGCTCGTGGGTGATGTCTCGGGCGTCGTAAGCGCGAAGGACCGCGGGCCCGTTGATATGGTCGTTGCCGCGCGCGCCGAGCGCCGCATTGGCCCAGAGGATGCCATCCGTGTCGCCGTTCGCCGAGAGCGAGAGGATGCCGCCGGGATAGGCGCTCGTCGCGGTGCCGACGGCAACGGGCTCGGGGTTGAAGCGGCCGTCCTTCAGGGAATAGGCATGGAGCGCGTCATCCTGGCCCCAGATGTAGACCAGTGGGCCGGCCACGCGGCTTTTCCAGTAGACCGCGCCGACATTGACCTCGCCCCTGGCGGCGCGGAAGCGCTGCAAGGCGTGCTCGTCGCCAAGGTGGCCGAGGTGATCCTTGTCGACCACGTAGACGATCCCCTGCTTGCCCACGCCCATTACCTCGTGGGTTCCAGGGATGAGCATGGCGCCCGAGGAGTTTAGGTCGGCGTCGCGCTTGTCGAGCTCCTCATAGTTCGAGGGAGTGAACCAATCCAGGACCCGAAGGTCGGCGGAGACCTTGAGGAAGCTGTCGCTCAGGTTGCGGTCTCCGTCCCACGTCCCATTTGAGGTGACGAAAAAGAGGGTGCCCGACTCGTCTGCGGCCGGGCCCTGTCCCGACTGCCAGATGCTGTTGCCCACGGTTCCGGGGCTCAGGTTCAGGACCCCCTGCTCGTCCAGTGTCGCGGGGTCGAATCGGAACAGGTATCCATGGTAGGGTTCCACGTCGCAGTGGGAACTGTAGCCGACATAGACGCTGCGATTCGACAGGAGCAGCGCGGGGCGCTGGTTCTCGAAGATGGGGTCGAAGCCCTCGGCATTGATGATGACCGGGCTGCGGGGCCGCTCCGTCCCCCTGGAAAGATCGAGGGCATGAAGCCGCTGGACCCAGCCGCCGCCCTCATAGGTCAGGGCGACCACGTACAGGGTGCCCGACGCGGGATCGATGACAGGCGTGCCGATGATTCCCATGTTTCCCAGGATGTCATGGCACCAGAAGGGATGCTGCAGCACGCTTCCCGGCGTCCCCAGGTTCACCTTCCAGTAGGGCGCGCGCTCCTCGTCCGCGTCGAAGGCGTACACCGTGTTGGCGGCGGAGGCGACAAAGACGACATTGTGCCGTCCCCCCGCGATGGCCAGGTTCGGCACGAAAAGGGGCTGGGCGAAGACCTGGTCGTCAACCACATGGCGGAAAAGGAGCCCAAACTGGCGTGGATTCACATTCGACGGGTTGAGCGTGGTCTCGCCAAGGTTGGCTCCCACTCGGGCGTTGTCGTTGTGCTGGGTGTAGACCCCTTTGGTCCCGAGGATGACCGGCCCCTCGCCACGGCCCGGGGGCCGCACCGTGGGCTCCACGGGCAGCGCAACCGTCTCCTGCGCGTGGATGCCCCAGGCCGCCAGCCCCCGGACATAGTCGACGAGGGTTTCCACCTCCTGCGCTGTCAGGGCTGCGCCAAACGGGGGCATTTTCCCGGGCACCCCGAAGCGAATCGCGAGGGTCCTCTCGGCGTCGGGGTGCGCCGCCTGCCAAGCAGGGTCCGTGAAATTCGGCATCCCCAGGTTGGCGTACCCGCTGCCGTCCGCGTTGTGGCAGCGCGAGCAGGTGTTTGCGAATTCAGAGAGCGCGGCATCACGGGCGGCCTGGGAGGGCGCGGCCACGCACGGCACGGCTCCGGCGGCGATGCAGAACAAGCCGATCAGCGTGGGGCGCATGCATGGGGACATCCGTTCCTTTAGGAGCCCAATTTGGCCCGACGCAAGCCAGCTCGGGGGGCTCATCGGGCCAGCCGGCGCATGTTGTCGCAGACGATTGATGCCGCGACGGCCGCATTCAGGGACTCCGCCTTGCCGACGCGTGGGATCGTCACGTTGTAGGTCACGAGGCTTAGGATCTCCGCGGAGAGACCGCGTCCCTCGCTGCCGATCACGATGACCGCGTTGGAGACCGGCTTCATCGTGTGGATGTCTCTTCCCTCGAGGGCGCAGCCGATCACGGGGGCCCTCGTCGACCTGAGCGTCTCGGCAAGGTCCGCGACATGAGCCGGCACGCGTGCGAAGGAGCCCATGCTCGCCTGGATCACCTTCTGCGAGTGCAGGTCCGCGCATCCCGGGGACAGCACGATGCGGTCGATGCCGAACCAGTCGGCGATCCGCAGGATCGTTCCGACGTTGCCGGGGTCCTGAACGGAATCCAGGGCGAGCGTCAGGCCCTTGTCGAGGGCTCCGGCCGCCAGCGGCCTCGCAGTGATGCGCCCGACCGCGAAGACGGACGAGGGGGTGGGGAAGTGGCTCGCCTTCGCCATGTCGGCTTCGCCTATCTCGTGTGTGCGCTCCCCCTTCCAGGCCCTGGTGGCGTAGACCTTCTCGAAGACGTGCCCCTCGGCGAGGAGCTCACTCACGATCTTCTCGCCCTCAACGGCGTAAAGCCCGTGCTCCTCGCGGTGCTTCTTGTCGCGAAGGGATCGCAGGAGCTGGATCTCCGAGCGGGTGACCATCGCACAGGATGGCTCTGCCGGACACTGTTTTTCAATTGTTTTGCGGGGCATCCGGAGCGATACTTCTTCGATGCCGTCCCGAACCCCGAAAGCCGCCCTCGCACGGCTACTCGACGAGATCGGGTCCGTGGACCAGGTCGGGATCGAGGAAAGGGTGGCCAAGTTCACGACCAGGAGCATCAAGAAGACGGCCAAGGTGTGGGGGCTGCGGATGGCGGTCTCGATGACCGACCTCACGACGCTCGAGGGCAAGGACACCCCGGGAAAGATCGAGTCCCTCTGCCAGAAGGCGCTCCACCCGCACGACGACCCCACCGTTCCCTCGGTGGCCGCCGTCTGCGTCTACCCGTCGATGGTCCGCCACGCGAAGGCGCTCGTGGGCGGATCGACGGTGAAGGTCGCGTCCGTCGCCACCGCCTTTCCCTCCGGCCAGACCCATTTCAAGACCCGCATCGCCGAGGTGAAGGGAGCCGTCGCCGATGGCGCGGACGAGATCGACATGGTGATCAACCGCGGGGCCTTCCTCTCGGGCGACTTCGCCAAGGTCGAGGATGAGATCGCCGGCGTCGTCGAGGCCTGCGGCAAGGCGGCGCTCAAGGTCATCCTCGAGGTGAGCGAGCTTGAGACCTACGACAACATCCGCGCGGCCTCGTTCATAGCGATGGGCGCCATCCGTCCCGGCGACTTCATCAAGACGAGCACCGGCAAGACGACGCTGAACGCGACGCTCGGCAACAACCAGGTGATGATCGAGGCGATCCGCGACTTCTTCGTCGACACGGGGATCGCGATCGGGATGAAGCCCGCGGGGGGCATCAAGACGGCGAAGCAGTCGCTGCAGTTCCTGATCGCCGTCAAGGAGACGCTCGGCGACGCGTGGCTCACGCCGAAGCGCTACCGCTTCGGGGCCAGCTCGCTCCTCAACGACCTCCTGCGCCAGCTCGAGAAGGAGAAGTCCGGGGCCTACCAGGCGCCGTATCATTTCAGCGACGCGGCCGAGAGCTACTGACATGCCGACCACCAAAGACACGCGCGAGGCGAGGGGCCGGCTGATCTTCGGCGACCTCTGGGAGTTTGACCCGGCCCCCGAGACGGCCGACCCGAAGCTCAAGCCGCGCTACGACCTCTTCATTGGCGGCAAGTTCGTGCGACCCAAGACGGGCAAGTACTTCGACTCGATCAACCCGGGCAATGAGAGGAAGCTGGCCGAGATCGCGCTCGCCGGCCCGTCCGACGTCGACGCGGCCTACCGCGCGGCGGCGGCCGCCTTCAAGGGCTGGTCCGTGCTTCCCGGCCGCGAGCGCGGCAAGTACCTCTTCCGGATCGCCCGCCTCCTGCAGGACAGGGCGAGGGAGTTCGCCGTGGCGGAGACGCTCGACGGCGGCAAGCCGATCAAGGAGTCCCGCGACTTCGACGTTCCGATGGCGGCGGCGCATTTCTTCTACCATGCGGGCTGGGCGGACAAGCTGGAGTACGTGGCCCCGGGCCGCACCGTGGCGCCCCTGGGCGTTGTGGGCCAGGTGATCCCCTGGAACTTCCCGCTCCTCATGCTCGCGTGGAAGCTCGCCCCCGCGCTGGCCATGGGCAACTGCGTGGTGCTTAAGCCCGCCGAGACGACCTCGATCACCGCGCTCAAGCTTGCCGAGATCCTCCAGGACGCGGGCCTTCCCGACGGTGTCGTCAATTTTGTGACGGGTGCAGGGGAGACCGGCGCCGCGGTCATGGGCCATCCCGGTGCCGCGAAGGTCGCCTTCACGGGCTCGACCGAGGTCGGCAAGGCGATCATGCGCCAGCTGGCGGGCACGGACCGCAAGATGACGATGGAGCTCGGCGGCAAGGCCGCGAACATCGTCTTCGACGACGCGCCGATCGACCAGGCCGTCGAGGGCATCGTGAACGGGATATTCTTCAACCAGGGCCATGTGTGCTGCGCCGGCTCCAGGCTCCTGGTGCAGGAGTCGGTCGCGGCCCGCATCGTCTCCAAGCTCAAGATGAGGATCCGCATGCTCAAGGTGGGTGATCCCCTCGACAAGAACACAGACCTCGGCGCCATCAACTCGAAGGCGCAGCTGGCGACGATCAAGAGGCTCGTCGCGAGCGGCGTCCGCGAGGGCGCCACCATGTACCAGCCTCCCTGCGAGCTGCCGGAGCGCGGGTTCTACTTCCCGCCGACCCTTTTCACCAACGTGACCCAGAGCCACAGGGTCGCGCGCGAGGAGATCTTTGGCCCTGTGCTCTCCATCCTCACTTTCAGGACGGTCGACGAGGCCATCGAGAAGGCCAACAACACGCCCTACGGGCTGAGCGCCGGAGTCTGGACCGACAAGGGCTCGCGGATCCTGCGCATGTCCACGGAGCTCAAGGCCGGCGTCGTCTGGGCCAACACCTTCAACCGGTTCGACCCGTCGTCGCCCTTCGGCGGCTACAAGGAGAGCGGCTTCGGCCGCGAGGGCGGCCGTCAGGGCCTCCTCGACTACGCCTCGATAAAATGAGCGCCAAACCCGCGGGCCGCCTGCCCATCACGAAGACGCCGAAGGTCTATATCGGCGGCGCGTTCGTGCGCTCGGAGAGCGCGCGCACCTACAAGGTCAGCGACTCGAGCGGGGCCTTCTTCGCGAACATGCCCCAGTGCACGCGCAAGGACCTGAGGAATGCCGTCGAGGCCGCGGCGAAGGCGGGCCCCGGCTGGGCGAAGCGCACGCCGTACAACCGGGCTCAGATCCTCTACAGGCTGGCCGAGATGATCGAGGCGCGAAGCGCCGAGCTTGTCGCCTCGCTCGTTCAGTTCGGCGCCAGGGAGGCCGACGCCTCGAAGGGGATGTCGGTCTGCGTGGACCGCCTGATCCACTACGCGGGCTGGGCCGACAAGTACGAGCAGCTGATCGGGTCGGTGAACCCGGTCGCGTCGGCGCACTTCAATTTCACGGTGACGGAGCCAATGGGCATCGTGGGCGTCATCGCCCCGGACACGCCGCCGGTCGTCGGGCTCCTGTCCATGATAGCGCCGGTCATCGCGTGCGGTAACACCGTGGTCGCCCTGGCATCAGAGAAGGTGCCGTACCCGGCGATCCTCCTTGGCGAGATGCTCGCGACGAGCGACTTGCCGGGCGGCGTCGTCAATATCCTGACCGGCTTCCGCAAGGAGCTGGTGCCGACGTTTGCGACACACGCCCACATCCGCGCGATCTACGCCGCGGCGGGCGACGAGGACCGCAAGGCGCTGAGGTTTGGCGCTGCTGCGAGCGTCAAGCGGGTCCGGTTTGTCGACCGCGACATTCAATGGTTCTCGGACTCCGCGCAGGGCCTCGGTGCCATCCGGGACTTCGTGGAGCTCAAGACGACCTGGCACCCCATCGGGTCGTAGGGGCCGGCGGGCCGCTCATGTGCCCCCCGGACCGCTTGTCCAAAGGTTGCCGTCCGGGGCGATTCCGGATGTAGTGTGGGAAGATGGAAGTTTCCGCGGACATTTCCCTCCCAGCCCCTGACGCAGCCGAGCGCGAGAGCGCGAAGCAGCGCCTGTATGTGCTGTTCCAGGCGGCCGGCTGGGGCGCCTGGCTCATCATGGAGATGATCGTGACGTTCTCCTTCCCGGAGCCGGACCACAAGCGCGACATCTCCACGAACCTCTCCTTCGTCATAATGTTCGTGGCGGTGGGCGTGCTCCTCACTCATCTGATCCGCCCGATCATGCGCAAGCGCCAGTGGAAGCAGCTGGGCTGGCGCCAGCTGCTCCCGAGGCTGGTGGTCGCATCGGTCTCGATGTCGCTCATCTGGGTGACCTTCATCACGGGCTGGGTGCACGGCGTTCTCCATGAGGAATGGTCCAAGGGCCCGTCGCCCGTCGCCATCGTGGGAATCGACACCTGCTTCATCAGCATCGTTTTCTTCGGGTGGCTCTGCATGTACTATTTCTACCACCTCTTCGACCGCCTGAACCGCTCGGAGATCGACCGTTTCCAGCTGATGACGAGCGTGAAGGAGGCCGAGCTTCGGGCCCTCAAGTCGCAGGTCAACCCGCACTTCATCTTCAATTCGCTGAACTCACTGAGGGCGCTGATCGACGAGGATCCCGAGCGGGCCCGCAGGTCCGTTACGCAGCTGGCCAACCTCCTGCGGTACTCGCTCCAGAGCGGGCAGCTGGAGACGGTCCCTTTCGAGGACGAGCTCGAGGTCGTGAACGATTACCTGGCCCTTGAGCAGGTCCGCCACGAGGAGCGCCTGCGGCTGCGCCTCGACATCGGGACCGACACGCTGCGCCTTCCGATCCCTCCGATGCTGCTGCAGACGTTGGTCGAGAACGCGGTCAAGTACGGCATTTCCCCGAGCGCTGAGGGCGGCGAGATCGCCATCGTCGCCCGAAACGAGGGAGGCGCCCTGCGCATCCAGGTCTTCAATCCCGGCGAGATAAAGGGGATCGAGCAGACCCGCTCGACTGGCGTCGGCCTGCACAACGCGGCGGAACGCCTGCGCCTCATATTCGGCGAGCGCGCCACACTCAGGCTGCGGTCCGACCAGCCCATGATGGTGGTCGCCGAGGCCGTGATTCCCCTTCCGCTCCATCCATGAAGGCCTTGCTCATCGACGATGAGCGGCTCGCGAGGAGCGAGCTTCGCCGCCTTCTCGCGGAATACCCCGAGATCGAGATCGTGGGCGAGGCGTCCCAGACGAAGCAGGCGCGGGAGCAGATGGAGGCGCTCAAGCCCGACATCCTTTTCCTCGACGTTCAGATGCCGGGGGAGACGGGCATCGAGTTCCTTGAGGCCATGGAGCCGCCTGTGCCCCACGTCATCTTCACGACCGCGTACGATGAGTTCGCGGTGAAGGGCTTCGAGCTCAACGCGCTCGACTACCTCCTGAAGCCGGTGGACCCCGCCCGCCTGGCGGCCGCGATCAACCGCCTGCCTGGCCTCAAGCAGTCCGCGCTCGCGAAGGTCGCGCCGGCCGGGCGTCTGGACGCCACCGACAAGGTCTTCGTGAGGGAGGGAGAGCGGTGCTGGTTCGTCGAGGTGAGCCAGATCCGGCTCCTTGAGAGCGAGGGCAACTACACGCGCGTCCACTTTGGCGACGCCCAGCCGCAGCTGTTTCGCTCGCTGAACGCCATGGAGGAGCGGCTCGATCCCAAGTTCTTCTTCCGGGCAAACCGGCGCCAGATCATCAACATCACCTGGATCGCGAACATAGAGCCGTGGTTCAGCAGCGGCCTCCTCGTCCACCTCAAGGGAGGCACGAAGGTCGAGCTCAGCAGGAGGCAGGCGCAGGACTTCAGGGACCGTATGAGCTTGTGACCTGCCGGGTTGCGTTCATTTAAGGCTGATGATCGAGGCCCGGCTGCTGACGAAGGTCTTCCATGACCGCAAGCGCGGGGAAATAAAGGGCGCCGACTCCATATCCTTCCGGGTCGAGCCTGGGAGGATATACGGGCTGCTGGGCGCCAACGGCGCCGGGAAGACCACGACGCTCCGGATGCTGGCGACGCTCCTCAAGCCGACGGCGGGTTCGGCCAGGGTCGCCGGGTTCGATGTGGTGAAGGATGCCGACCGTGTGCGCTCGAGCGTCGGTTTCCTGGCGGCCAGCACGGCGCTCTACGCGCGCCTGACCGCGCGGGAGATGATCGAGTACTTCGGGCGCCTGAATGGAATGCACGACGGGCCTGTGCGCGCCAGGGTCGAGGCCCTCGCCGACGAGCTCGACATGCACGACTTCCTGGACCGCCGCTGCGATTCCCTCTCGACCGGCATGAAGCAGAAGACCTCGATCGCGAGGACCATCGTCCACGATCCGCAGGTACTGATCTTCGACGAGCCGACGCTGGGCCTGGACGTCATGACGTCCCGCTCGATAGTGCGGTTCGTGCGCGAGTGCCGCGACCGCGGCAAGACGGTCGTCTACTCGACCCACGTGATGAGCGAGGCCGCGAAACTCTGCGACACGATCGGGATAATTCATGGTGGCGCGCTCAGGGCCGAGGGCACGCTGGCCGAGCTCCTGGCAAGTACGGGACAGGCCGACCTCGAGGACTGCTTCGTCAAGATCGTCGCGCCGGAGGCCGCGGCATGAACGGCCACACGATCCGCACCATCTACGCGAAGGAGCTCAAGGATTCGCTGCGCGATCGCAGGACGCTCATCTCGATGATCGTACTCCCGACGATCCTCATGCCGCTCCTCATGTTCGGGCTGGGAACGGCGGCGTCGCGCATCGTGAGCAAGGCCCGGGCGGCGTCCTCGCGGATCATGGTGATCGGCGGGGAGGACTCGCCGGGGGTGCGGGGCGAGCTCCAGCAGGTCGGCAAGTTCAAGATCGAGGACGCCACCCCGGGCTGGAAGGGTCTCATCTCCGACAAGAAGGTGAGGGCGGCGGTCGAGATTCCGCCGGGATTCGAAAAGGCGCTCGCCCAGGGCTCGGCCCCGCCGGTCACGATCTACGACTACCAGGGGGAGTTGAAGTCGGGCATAGCGGCGGACCAGCTGACGGATTTCTTCACGAAGCTTCGCGACCGCGCTACGGCCAGGCTCCTCACCGAGCACGGCCTGCCGGTGAAGATCGCGAAGCCCTTCGACGTGGCACGAAAGAACGTGGCGCCCCCGGAGAAGGTGGGCGGCAACCTCCTGGGCGGCCTCATCCCGTACATCATCGTCATGCTCTGCCTCGTCGGCGCGACCTATCCCGCGATCGACATCACGGCGGGGGAGAAGGAGCGCGGCACGATGGAGACGCTCCTTTGCAGCCCGGCGCCGCGCAGCGACATCGTGCTCGGGAAGTTCCTGATGGTCCTCACCGGCTCGCTCTCGGCGGTCTTCTTTTCCCTCGTCTCGCTCAGCTGCACCATCGTCGCCCTGGGAAGCGCGACAAGCCGCATGGCCGCCGACGGCCCGCCGGGCCTTGAGGTGCCCTCGATTGATCCCATGGGGCTCGTTGGGGTGCTCGCGATGATCCTGCCCGTGGCCGTCCTCTTCTCGGCGCTCGTCTTCTCGATATCGCTCTTCGCGAAGAGCCAGAAGGAGGCGCAGAGCTACCTGACACCGCTCATATTTGTCGTCGTCATGCCCTGCGCGATGGCCGTCCTTCCCGGGATCGAGCTCACGCTCGGCCTGGCCTTCATTCCCGTCGCGAACGTCTCCCTCGTCTGCAAGGAGATGCTCTCCGGCATATGGCACTGGGGATACATCGCGGTGATTTTCGGCTCAACGGCGGCGTACGCCGCGGCCGCCCTCGCCGTCGCGGTGCGGATGTTTGGCCGCGAGGACGTTCTATTTCGTACGTAGTCCTGTAAAAGCTTTCCTAAAGCGGGGTCGCTTTCTGTAAACGCTTTGTAAAAGCCGGCCCGACCCATTCCCTTGTGAATCCGGATGTGGTCTACTGGGCGTCATAGGTTGGGTAAATCCACTGCCTTCAATTGAACGACGAACCGAAAAAGCCCATGCACTCGACATCACCTTTCCAGACGCAAGGCCGCCCCGACCTTTCCATCAAGCGCCGCAGCACCATCTCGCGTCCCATGGAGTCCGACTCCGCCGCCCCCTTCGACGGCGAGGACACGGGGCGCACCAGCCAGTCGGCCCTCCAGGTCGCCTGGGACAAGCTTTACAAGGCCCGCTCGATCCTCGAGGCCGAGCAGGCCCACCTGCGCGACGACCGCATCGCGCTCCAGGGCGAGTTCGACATGATCCAGCAGCGCGAGGCGAACGTCGCCGCGCGAGAGCTGCGGATCCAGCAGATGGAATACCAGGCGCAGCTGGCGATTGCCGACGCGCAGGCCGAAAAGGACCAGGAGTCCGCGCTCTCGAAGCTGACCAGGGCCCCGTTCGACATGGCCCGCTCGGTCTTCGGCACGAAGAAGTGAATTGGCGTGCCCCCGGCGTCTTCCCCAAGTAGGGAAGGCGTTGCATGGGCACTGCCTTATTCCCCCAACACGTCATCGCGCGCAAGCGCGACGGCGGCGAGCTCTCCCGGGAGGAGATCATCGCGTTCGTCAAGGGCGCCACGGACCACTCTTGGGCGGACTACCAGCTGAGCGCGCTCTTGATGGCGATCTTCATCCGGGGAATGACCCCGAAGGAGACCGTCTTCCTGACAGAGGCCATGCTGAGGTCGGGGGTCGTGGCCGACCTCTCGCAGATCCCCGGGGCGAAGGCCGACAAGCACTCTACCGGGGGGGTGGGCGACAAGATCTCGCTTCACCTGGCCCCGATGGTCGCGGCCTGCGGCGTCGGCGTCCCGATGATCAGCGGCCGCGGGCTGGGCCACACGGGCGGGACCCTCGACAAGCTCGAGTCCATCCCGGGGTTCCGCGTCGGGCTCTCCATCGAGGAATACAAGGCGCAGCTTGCGAGGAACGGCATCTGCCTGATCGGCCAGACCGGCGAGCTGGCCCCGGCCGACAAGAAGCTCTACTCGCTCAGGGACGTGACCGGCACGGTGGAGTGCATCCCGCTCATCTGCGCCAGCATCCTGAGCAAGAAGCTGGCCTCCGGCATCGATGCCCTGGTCCTCGACGTGAAGTTTGGCCGCGGGGCGTTCATGAAGGACGTCGCCCGCGCGCGTGAGCTCGCCGTCGCGATCACGACAGTCGCGAATTCCATGGGCACGCCCACCAAGGCCGTCCTGACCGCCATGGAGGAGCCGCTCGGCCACGCCGTCGGGAACGCGCTGGAGGTCGCCGAGTCGATCGCCTTCCTAAAGGGACCGGGCGAGCACGACATGAGCGAGGTGACCTATGCGATCGGCGAGCAGATGCTGATCCTGACCGGCTCTGCGAAGGATGCCAAGGAGGCGCGCTCGAAGCTCGAGGCGACCATCACGTCGGGCGCGGCCCTGGCAAAGTTCCGCGAGATGGTGGCCGCCCAAGGCGGGGACGTGCGCGTCGTCGACGATCCGTCCCTCCTCCCCCAGGCTAGGCTCAAGGTTGCCTTTGTGGCGAAGACCTCCGGGTTTGTCTCGGACGTGGACGCCATGGGAGTGGCGCTCGCCGCGCTCCGGCTCGGGGCCGGGCGCGCGAAGGCCGAGGATCCCGTCGACCATGCGGTCGGCATCGACGCCTTGGTCAAGGTGGGCGGCAAGGTGAAGGCCGGTGACGTCCTCTGCGTCGTCCACGCCAACAGCGAGACGCACGCCAAGGAAGCCTCGGAAATATTGGCGCGCGCGATCGTGATTGGGGACGAGGCGCCTGCGGCCCGCACCCTCATCGGAGAGATCGTGGGCTAGGGGATTACTTCTCCAGCTCCGCCAGTTCGGCCGCGGCCTTCTCCCAGGCGGTCGTCGCCGCGGTCAGCTCGTCGACAACGACGCTCAGCTCGCGGTTCAGGTGCTGGGCCCTGCCCGGCTGGCTGTAGGTCTCCGGGGCCTCGAGTTCGGCTGTCAGCTCGTTCTGTTTGGCCTCAAGCTTTGAGACGGTCTCCTCAAGGTGGCCGACCTCGATCCTGAGCTTCTTCGGGTCGCCGCCGGGCTTCTTCTTCGCGGGCTCGGCCTTCTTGGCGGCGGTCGGCGTCGCGTTGGCCAGCGGGTTCCTGTCGGTCCCGAGGCTCGAGGTCAGCGCGGCGCGCGCGTTCGTGGCCTTGGACTTCTCAAGGAAGTAGTCGTAGTTGCCCGCGTAGGGCGTCAGGCGGCCTGAGTGGACGTGGAGCACCGTCTGCGCGAGCGCGCGGATGAAGTACACGTCGTGGCTGATGAAGATGAACGTGCCCTCGTACTCCTTCAGCGCGCCGACTAGGGCGTCGATGGAGGCGATGTCCAGGTGGGTTGTCGGCTCGTCCATGAGGAGCAGGTTCGGCGGCTTCACGAGCAGGCGGGCCAGGGCCAGGCGCGACTTCTCGCCGCCGGAGAGGACGGAGACCTTCTTGTGGACGTCGTCCTTCCTGAAGAGGAAAGCGCCCAGGATGGCGCGGCCCTGCTGCTCGGTCAGCTGGTTCTCGTTCGTGCGCAGCTCCATCACGTTCTCGAACACCGTCGCGTCCGCGTGGAGGTTATCGAGGCGGTTCTGGGCGAAGTAGCCGGGGACGACGTTGCTGCCGAGCTCGCGGGTGCCCCCCTTGATCGGGATGACGTCGGCCAGGATCTTCAGGAGCGTCGACTTGCCGGCGCCGTTCGGCCCGACCAGGACGATCTTCTGGCCGCGCTCGGCCATGAAGTTCAGGTCCCTGTAGACGACATGGTCGCCGTAGGACTGCTGCACGTGCTCGAGTTCCACTACCTTGAGGCCGGAGCGCGGGGGCTTGGGGAACTTGAAATGGATCCTCTTGAGCTCGTCCTGGGGTTCCTCGACGGCGACGGCCTCGAGGCGCTCGATCTGCTTCTCCTTCGACTTGGCGCGAGAGGCCATCGAGGCCTTGGCGCCGAAGCGGTCGACGAACTTCTGGAGGTGGGCGATCTCGCGCTGCTGGGTCTTGAAGGCGGCCGCCTGCTGCTCCTTGCGGGCCTCCTTCTCCAGCATGTAGTCGTCGTAGTTGCCGGTGTAGCGGTTCAGCGTGTTGTTGCGCAGCTCGAGGATGCCGTTGCAGAGCGCGTTCAGGAAGGCGCGGTCGTGGGAGATGACGACCAGGCCGCCCGGGTAGCGGGTCAGGTAGTCCTGGAACCAGAGCAGAGCCTCCAGATCGAGATGGTTCGTCGGCTCGTCGAGCAGCAGCAGCGCGGGCTCGGCCACGAGGAGGCGCGCCAGGTGCGCCCTCATCACCCATCCGCCCGAGAACGTCTTCGCGAGTTTGTCGGCGTCGCCCTCGCGGAACCCGAGGCCGGCCAGGATCTTCTTGGCGCGGGGCTCGAGCGTCCAGTCGATGTCGTAGTCGTCGTCCGTCTCGGGAACCAGCTTCTTGCCGCTCGTCGCTATCTGCAGGATCGTCTCGTTGGCGACCGGAGCGCTCTCCTGGGGCAGGAAGCCGAAATCGGCGCCGCGCTCCCACTCGATCGTCCCCTCGTCGGGCTGCTCCTCGCCCAGGATCAGGTTGAAAAGCGTTGACTTGCCCGCGCCGTTGGGGCCCACCAGGCCGTAGCGGTCAGTCCTGGCAATGAAGAGCGACACGTCCGCGAAGAGCGTGCGTGTGCCGTAGGACTTGGAGACATCTGCTATCGTGAGCATGGAAACCCTGCATAAGACACCTTGGTCGCCCCTGCCGTCAATGGCGGGATTGGGGGCGCGGCAAGGCCCCATCCCCACCAGTCACTTGCGCCTCACGGATCGAGGATCGTCTTGGCGAAGAGGGCGGCATACGGCCCGCGCTCGTCCTGGTCCAGGGATTCTCCGCCCCCGGTCGTGAAATGTATGAACTTCCTGTCCGTCGCGGCGTATCGGGGCCATGGCGGCAGGCCGTCGGCGTTGGGATTGCCGGTCTTGGCAAAGTTGACCCAGTAGGCCTGCACGGCGTCCGAGAGCTTCCGGTCGGTCTCTGTGAAGGCGCCTCCCTGGCCCCCGTTGGGCAGGAGGTTGCCGAAGACGTAGGGAAGGTCGCTTGAGTGGCCAACCCTTGGCCGCGGCGGGATGGCCCGGTCAAACTCGTACTGCCATGTGGGACTGCCGTGGGCGGCATGCCATGCGCCCTCGTCGATGGCGGGCGCCCGCATGATGTCGCTGCCCAGCTGGTCGGCGGAATCGCCGTAGAGCGGGTCCGCCGGGAATTTGTCCCCGTGGGCGCTCATGCCGTAGAGCGCCAAGGCCTCCTGCGCATGCTTGCCGAAGGTCTGCTGGAGCACCTTCACCCGGGAGTCGAAGTCGCCTTCCGCGGGAAATTCGATCGCGCAGCTGCCGATGATGAGGGGCACATCGGCCTCCTTGCCCTGCGAGAAGATGACGGCGGGGTTCACCGGGAAGACATAGTTGTCGGGCGCGGGCTGCCAGTCACCGGCCGGTTTCCTGAGAAGGGCCTGGGTCGATAGCGACCGCAGAAAGGGAAGGGCGGGTGAGGGGGCTCCCTGGATGGCTGCCGCGTCTGTTCCGGCCTTCTCCGCGGTTGAGACATCTCCCCAGTGCAGGGGCCCGGGAAGCGCCGAACTCTCGGAGATCGCCTTCTTGAAAAGCCCCTGGCTTATAGGCGTAGCCATCAGTCCGAGGACATCCGTGGCGCCCGCCGATTGGCCGAAAATCGTCACGTTCTCAGGGTCCCCGCCCAAAGTCGCGATGTTGTCATGCACCCATTGAAGCGCCGCCACCTGGTCCATGATCCCGTAGTTGCCTGACGAATGGTGCGGCGACTCCTTGGCGAGGTCCGGATGGGTGAAGAACCCAAAGACGCCCAGCCGATACTGGAGGACGACCAGGATGACGCCGCGCTTCACGAAGTTCTTCCCGTCGTAGAGGAAATCAAAGCCGCCGGCCCCGGCGACGTTTCGGCCGCCATGGATCCACACCATGACGGGGTACGGCGCCTTTGGCGAAGGTGGAGGCGCCCAGACATCAAGATAAAGGCAGTCCTCCTTGCTGGCCGCCGCGAAATCCTTGTTCCAGCCCACGTCGGCTTGTGCAGCAGGCGGACCCGGCTGGTCGACGTCCCGAATCCCCGTCCACGGGATGACCGGCATGGGCTCGCGCCACCTCAGGTCTCCCACGGGTGGTTGCGCGAAGGGAACGCCCCTGAATACCGAGCCCGTGCCGTTTGGAAGCGCGGTGCCCCGGATTTGGCCGCCTGTGACCGTAGCGAGGGGCCCGCCTTCGGATGCCATGGCAGGCGTGCTGACGGCGGTACCCAGGAGCGCGAAGAGAACGAGGGTCTGGGAAAGCTTCGTCATCATGGGGTTGCCCTAGAGTGATATATGTAAGCATGGTTAGCGAGAATCCGTCCATTCACCCTAAAGAATATACAAGATACTATGGGTGAGTGAATTACGGATATTCGAAGCTTTTGCATCGGCTATGTCACTTTTGGGCATTTTTTGGTCAAATTTGCTCCAAATGCACCACTTTTCTATCTGCCTTTCAATGGGTTGCATTCAAATGTTCGATAAACCGATTTTGGGTGGCAACCATTCGGTCTCGAGTTCACCTTATCCGGCAGCCACTGCCATGAGCGCCAAAGCCAAAAAGAAGCTACCTGAGGTCATCAATGCGGACCTCGCGCGCTCAAAGGGCCCGATTTCGAAGTTCATCGCCCGCAACTACAGGCACTTCAACGCGGCTTCGCTCGTAGACGCGGCCAAGGCCTACGACGTGCACCTGAAGCTGGGAGGCAAGATGCTGGTGACCCTCGCGGGCGCCATGTCGACGGCTGAGCTCGGCATCTCGCTGGCAGAGATGATCCGCCAGGACAAGGTCCACGCCATTGTCTGCACCGGCGCCAACCTGGAGGAGGACGTCTTCAACCTGGTCGCCCACGACTACTACGAGCGGGTCCCGGACTACCGCCAGCTGACGGGCAAGGACGAGGAGAAGCTCCTCGCCAGGCACATGAACCGGGTCACCGACACGTGCATCCCGGAGATGGAGGCCATGCGGCGCATCGAGGACGCCGTGCTGAAGGAGTGGATCGCCGCCGACAAGGCGGGCGAGAGCTACTTCCCGCACGAGTTCATGTACAAGGTCCTCCGGAACGGGCGGATCGACAAATTCATCCAGATCGACCCGAAGAACTCGTGGCTGCTCGCGGCCTGCGAGAAGAACCTGCCGATCATTGTCCCGGGCTGGGAGGATGCGACCCTGGGCAACATGTTCGCGGGGCACGTGATCGCCGGCGACATCAAGAACGTCCACACGGTCCGGACTGGCATCGAGTACATGATGGAGCTCGCGGCTTGGTACACGAAGACCGCGAAGGAGCTCAAGAACGGCGAGGGCTCGATCGGCTTCTTCCAGATCGGCGGCGGCATCGCGGGCGACTTCCCAATCTGCGTCGTGCCGATGCTCCACCAGGACCTCCAGCGCACGGGCATACCACTCTGGGGCTACTTCTGCCAGGTGAGCGACTCGACGACTAGCTACGGGAGTTATTCCGGGGCGGTCCCGAACGAGAAGATCACCTGGGGCAAGCTGGCCGCCTCCACGCCGAAGTTCATCATCGAGTCGGACGCGACCATCGTGGCGCCGCTCATTTTTGCCTGGGTGCTGGGGCAGTAAGCGATGGCGAACCGGCTCGCGAGCGCGACCTCGCCGTACCTCCTCCAGCACGCCGACAACCCGGTGGACTGGTACCCGTGGGGGCAGGAGGCCTTCGACGCGGCCAGGAAGCAGGACAAGCCCATCTTCCTCTCGATCGGCTACTCGACGTGCCACTGGTGCCACGTGATGGCCCACGAGTCGTTCGAGAACGAGGCGATCGCCGCGGTGCTCAGGGAGGGCTTCATCTCCATCAAGCTCGACCGCGAGGAGAGGCCCGACGTCGACCGCGTCTACATGGCCTACCTCCAGGCGCTCACCGGCCATGGTGGCTGGCCTCTCAGCGTTTGGCTGACCCCGGAACTCAAGCCGTTCTACGCGGGCACCTACTTCCCGCCCGAGGACAGGCAGGGCAGGGCGGGATTCCCCACGATCATCCGGGCGATAGCGCGGGGTTGGAAGGAGGACCGCCAGCGCCTCGTCGAGGAGGGCGACCGGGTGGTCGCCTCCCTCAAGGAACGCGCGGACGAGAAGGCCGTGCCGGAATCGGGGGCGGTCGCCACCTTTGCGACGGCGGCGGGCCTGGCGTTCGAGAAGGGCTACCAGTACTACGCGGAGAGCTTTGATCCCAAGTCCGGCGGGTTCGGAGGCGCGCCCAAGTTTCCGCGGACGGCGAACTTCGAGTTCCTCCTGCGCTGCGCGGCGCTCCAGGGCCTCTCAAGCGAGGCCGGCGTCGAGGCCTCCGGCATGGTGTCACGAACCCTCGCGGCCATGGCGCGCGGCGGGATTCACGACCATGTCGGAGGCGGCTTCCACCGCTACTCGGTCGATTCGGAGTGGTTCGTCCCGCATTTCGAGAAGATGCTCTACGACCAGGCCCAGATCGCGTCCTGCGCGATCGGCGCCTGGCAGGCCACGGGTGACGAGCGCCACGCGTGGCTCGCGAGGGACATCTTCGAGTACGTGCTGCGCGACCTGACCGACACGTCGGGCGGCTTCTACTCCGCGGAGGACGCGGACTCGGCGCCGGCCAAGGGGGCCGAGTCGGTCGAGGGCGCCTTCTACGTGTGGACCCTAGAGGAGATGGAGGCCGTCCTTGGAAATGACGCCGCGTTTGCCGCGGCCCACTACGGCATCCGAGGCGAGGGCAACGTGCCGAAGGAACGAGATCCGTTCAGCGAGTTCACGGGCAAGAACATCCTGGCCCAGGTGAGGCCGCTCGGCGACACCGCCGCACTCTTCCGCCTCGATCCCCAGGCGGCGAGCGACCTTCTCCTCTCGTGCATCGCAAGGCTGCGTGCGGCGCGCGTGAACCGGATCCGCCCGCACCTGGACGACAAGGTCGTCATGGGCTGGAACGCGCTCATGATCTCGGCGCTGGCCAGGGCGGCGGTTGTGCCGGCCGAGTCCCTCTCGGACCAGCGGAAGGTCTACCTTGCCGCGGCGCTCAAGGCCGCGGACTTCCTCCAGAAAGAGCTCCTCGATCTCCCAGGGGGCCTTCCCCGCCGCTCATGGCGGCGCGGGGCGAAGTCGGGCGCAGGCTTCGCCGAGGACTTCGCCTTCCTGATCCAGGCGTGGCTCGACCTCTACGAGGCGACCTTCGACGTGGCCTGGGTGACGCGGGCCGCGAACCTCCAGGCCGCGATGGACGGCCTCTTCTGGGACAATGCTCGCGGCGGTTACTTCAACTCGGCCGCGGGGGCCGAGGACGTCGTGGTTCGCCTGAAGGAGGACTACGACGGTGCCGAGCCCGCGGCCAGCTCGGTCGCGGCCCTGAACCTCTTCCGCCTCTCGTCGCTCCTGGGAGATGATTCGCTCCGCGACCGTGGCCGCCGGACCATCGCGGCCTTCCGGGGAAGGTGGGAGGAATCCCCGCACGCGATGCCCCAGCTTCTCTGCGCCTTCGAGGCTGCCCTGGAGCCGCCGCGTCACGTGGTCATCACGGGCAAGCCCGGCTCGCCGGATTTCGAGGCGCTGGTGCAGGTGTTCCACGAGAAGCTTGGCCCGCGAAGGACGCTGATCGCCATCGACGCCTCCAGCGAGGCCCGCGCGGCGTTCTCTGCACGGTCGCCGTGGCTCGGGAGCATGGGCCAGAACGACAAGCGCCCCACGGCCTATGTCTGCGAGGAGTTCGTCTGCCGCGCACCGGCTAGGACGCCGGAGGATCTCAGGAAGCTCCTCGTGCCTGCACAGCTAACAGCCTAACACACAGGCTCTCCCGTTAGGTGCGTTGGTATGCGCTTCTAATCCGGGACATTCGGGATAGAATTCCGCTCCGACATGACGGACATGCTTATCGCGCTCATCTCGTTCCTGGACCAAGTGCTCGGCGGTAGCCTTGGAGGGGCCATTATCCTGGTTTCCTTCGGCACGCGGATCCTTCTGATGCCGCTCTCAATCCGGCTCGCGCGGAGGGCAACGCGAAATCAGGCGCTGGCGCTCTCCCTTCAACCCGAGGTCGACGCGATCAAGCGCAAGTACGAGAAGAAACCTGAGCGCGTGTTTGAGGAGACCATGAAGGTCTACAAGAAGCACAACTACAGTCCGTTCGACGCCACGACGATGCTCGGTGGTTTCCTCCAGTTCCCGGTTTTTGGCCTCCTCTACAAATCGATCAAGCGCTCCCTGGTCTCAAGCAGGCCTTTCCTGTGGATCAGGAGCCTCTCGGTGCCTGACGTGTTCCTGACCTTGGTGATCCTAACATTGGCGGGGATGACCGTGTATCTGTCGCCCAACGCCTCGGAACACATGCGGGCCGTCATGGTGGTTATTTCGGTCATCGTGACCTCTCTTATAGTCTGGAAGCTCGCCGCTGGTCTCGGCCTTTATTGGGTGGCATCGAATGTCGTCGGGTTGATCCAGGCTCTCTGGCTCCGCAGGGACGCCAGGGTGAAACCGGCGGCCGCCTGATCGCCGCTGGCGCCCTCGGCTTGGGGTTTACACCGGGCCCCGGATAGGATCAGATCGTCTCGAACCCCATGAAAGTCCTAGCGGTCGAAGACGACAACAGCTCCAGGGCCATCCTCAGGAAAGCCCTCGAGGGACTGGGCCACGAGGTGATCCAGGCGCATGACGGCGAGGAGGCCTGGGCCCTGTGGCTGAGCGAGAAGCCGCGCGTCGTCGTGAGCGACTGGCAGATGCCGAGGCTCGACGGGCTCAAGCTCTGCAAGCGCTTCAGGAACCTGCAGGGCCAGGACTACGTCTACTTCATCCTCCTGACGAGCAGCCACCCCTCCGCGCACAACAGGCGAACTGCGTCCGAGGCGGGTGTGGACGACTTCCTCACAAAGCCGATCGACGTCTCGGAGATGTGGATGAGGCTGCGCGTCGCCGAGCGCATCCTCAAGTACACCACGCAGGTCCACCAGCTGGAGGAGATGATGCCGATGTGCTCCTACTGCAAAAAGATCAGGGACGACAAGAATTACTGGCAGCAGATCGAGAGCTACATCAACGAGAGGACGGGGACGGAGATCAGCCACTCCGTCTGCCCCGAGTGCTACCAGAGGGTCGTTGTCCCCGAGCTCGATCGCCTGAAGGCGTCGGTCCCGAAGCCCAAGCCCGCCCCGAGGGTGAAGGCCGTCAAAAAGCGGCGCTGAGCTCCTGCTGGGCACCGGGCTCGACGCTCGCCTCGCCCAGCGTGGTGCATTCCACCGTGTCGTTCTTGAAGAGCCTGAAGCGGATCGTGGACGTGGCGTCGTTGGTCTCCCAGCGCCACTTGCCGATCGAGACGAAGGTCAGTGGCACGCCCTTGTCCCAGGCGAGGCCGGGACCGTCGCCACGGATGAAGAGCCTGTTCCCTATCCCGATGTACGCCGTCACGATGAGGCGGGTGGCCCCGTCGGCGGACACCGCCGGCTCGGGAACGTCCTGCGCCGCCGCGGGCGCGGGCTCGTCGGCGGGCACGGATTCTAGCACGAGGTCGGGCTCGGGCGCCGGCTTCCTGGGGGCGCGCTTCCGCGGGGGCAGGGCCACCGGCGGCGCGGTCTCCAAGGGATCGGCCAGCATCGGCTCCGGAGTCATGTCCTCGACAGAGGCGGCAGCCGCCTCCTTCGGGGTTTCCTCCTTGGCTGTCTCGATGGGAGCGGGCGCGGATTCCGGGACAGGCTCGGGCGTTGGGGCCTCGACGACAACCGGTGCAGGCTCGGGCTCCGGGGCCTTCGGTGCAACGGGAGGGTAAAACGGATGTTCCGAGGCCGCAGCCGCCGGCTTCACCTCGGGGATCAAGCTCGCGATGACCGGGGCCGGCTCCGGCGCGGAGGCCGCCGCGACTGCCGCAGCAGCGGCTGCCGCAGCCTTTGCCGCCTTGCGGGTCTCCGCCGCCTTGGACTCCTTGGCCACGGCCGCGTCGATGTCGGCGGCGACCTTCGCAAATTTTGCCACGTAGACGTCGAGCCGGGCGACGGAATCGGTGTCATCCTTCCTGGACCTGGCGAGAGCCGCGTCCAACTCGGCCACCTTGTCCGCGATCTCCTTCGCGAGCCGCTCCGTCTTGCTGTAGTTCTCCTGCGCGGCCTCGGAGATGCCGTTAAGCCCCGTGGCTGCGATCGACACCTGCTCGGAGGCGGCCGCCACCGTGACGGCCAGCGCCTGCAGTGAGCGGTGGCGGTTGTCGAGGGCCTCGTCCTGGCGCCTCGCATACTCGGTCACGAACGGGATGACACCGATGACCACGGCCACCATCACGCAGGCCACGGTCGAGATGAGCGCAATGCCGGCGTAGGGATGATCGGCGCCGTCGTGGATGAACCACGCGACTGTCAGGAGGATCGCGTCCCCGAGAAGAAACATCCATTTCGGCATCTTCGGGGTATCGCTCGGTAGATTCATCAGCGCGTCATGAATTTCTGCGTCGCGCCCGCGGTGTTTTCAACTCGGAAAGAGGGATTACTTCGCGGGCGCCATGAATTTTCCCCGGATGGCCGCCAGCAGCCGGTCCCACTCGACGGGATTGAGGTCGTCCTTCCTCCCCGGCGCCACCTGCCGGTGGTCGCTCATGCGCTCGGTCGTCCACCCGAGGGGAGCCCAGCGCGGCTCCAGCCACTCGAGCGCCGACTCGACTTGGGGCGGCGTCAGCGGGGACTCGTAGGTGTTGCCGGCGAAGGAGACGCCGAGCAGGAAGTCGTTGCAGTTTTCCCGTCCGAGGAACCAGGAGACCCCGGCATGCCACGCGATCTCGGTCTCAGGGACCATGAGGCAGCGGGTGCCGTCCCCGTGGATCAGCACATGGTAGCTGACGCTGCTCTCGCTCCTCATCATGAGGTCGACCGTCTCCTGGTAGCCCAGGCTGCTGTGGTGGAAGAGGACGCCGAGGCGCTCGTGCGGCCGGCCGGACCTGTTGGGAGAGGGCTGCTCGATTTCCCCGAACGTCATTTCCGGATTAGATCTTCATCCACGACGCGACGGCCAAGGGGGCGAGGACGGCAACCCGGACCGCGCCCTCAAAGGTCAGGATGACGAGGATCCATTTCAGCCCGCAGTTCCGGCGGAAGGAGTACCCTATGGCCGTCACGACGATGAGGATGAGCCCGTAGATGCGCACATACGGGGTGACCAGGAGCAGCGCCATCCAGAGTCCGTAGACGATGATCGAGAGGCTCCAGAAGGCTGACACCGGCTCCGACGGCCCCATCTCCCGGGGGTTCGAGCCTCGTGCAATTTGCTTTATGCCGACGTAGCGCTCGCTCATGACCAGCTGCCAGATCTCAAAGACGAGGAAAAGCGGCGAGAGGAGGGCGAGGAACCCGAGGCTGTTCACGCTGACCAGGCTGAACGCGGCCTGGTCCCGGGACAATCCCCTTCAACTGACTTGCGCTAAGACCCGCGATCCGTAATTGTACCCATACGGTGCCAATCAGAACGGTCATTATCGACGATGAGGCCGTGTTCCGCCAGATGCTAGCTTCGGCACTCAGCCGAGTGCGGGGACTGGTGGTCTCAGGCTCATTCAAGGACGGAAAATCGGGCTTGGATTTCTGCCTCAAGGATCCCCCGGGGCTCCTTGTCGTGGACCTCTACCTGCCCGGCGTGCACGGCCTCGAGGTCGTGCGCGAGGTGCGCGCCAAGCTCCCGAACACGAGGATCCTCGTCCTGACGGGACATCCCGACGGAGACCTTCCCGCGCGTCTCATCGCGCAGGGCGTCCACGGGTTCGTGGACAAGAGCGCGCCCCTTAACTACGTCCTCCAGGCAATCGAGTCGGTGATCGCGGGCGGCATGTTCTTCGCGGCGCACATCCCGCCGAAGCAGACAGTGGGCGCGAACACGCAGCCAAAGGTGGAGCCGTCCGTGAAGGCCGGCCCCCAGACGACCTCGGTCAACGCGGTCCAGACACTTTCCGCGCGCGAGCTCGAGGTCGCGCGCCTCGTGGCCGAGGGCTACTCCTCAAAGGAGATCGCCGACCGGCTCGACCTGAGCGTGCGCACGGTCGAGAAGCACCGCGCGAACATCATGGACAAGATCAACGTCAAGGAGGTCGCGAGCCTCGTGCGTTGGTGCGTGCAGTCCGGTATCGTCAAGTCCTGACGTCCGGCCCGGCGGTCAGACGCCCCCGTAGAGCCTGAGCGCAGGCTCGACCGCCCCGTATCCGGCCTCGATGGAGTCGAGGTCCTCCTGCGTGAGCGTCGTGTCACCCTTCACCAGCCTTTCCTCGATCGTGCCGAGGCGCTCGGAGAGATCCGTGGCCCCCATGTGGAGCGAGCTGCTCCGGATCCCGTGGATCAGGCGGAGCTGTTCCTCGCGGGTCCCGTCCACCAAATTGCGAAGCGTCTCCGGGAAGCTGCTCAGGTACAGGCGCACGATCTCCTTCGTCGCCTCCTCGCCGAGGACGGCCGACAGCGCGTCCACCGAGTCATTAGGGGGTTGCTGGCTCACGCGAATATCGCCGCTGAAACAGGCCCAGTCCGCAATGAGAATAAACGCTTAGCGCCTGCGGCGCTTGGCTTTGCCCGATGACGGAGCATCGCCCGGATCCTCCGCGGCCCTGAGGACCTGCGGCTCCGGCGGCCGAGACACCTCCGGGTAGAGGTGCCACTTGCCGTCCGCCTTGTGGGCGTGGATGTCCGGCATGAAGCGGAGGTCGTTCTCGACCAGCATCTGGAAGTACTGGCTCCTGCCCAGTCTCAGGGCGCTGGCGCGCTCCTCGATGCGCGCCCACATTTCATGCGTGAAGGAAATTCCCTGGGAGCGTGTGGTTTGGCCCATGCGCCACTGTTGCGAATCATTGAAAGCGTGTTGACGCATTTCATCTGAAAACGATTGAGAGCGAGATGCACCCGTTTTCAATAAGGAGGCCGCTCGGCGGCCTCGCGGCTCAGTTTCCCCGTAGCACCAACGAGGGCTCAAGCGCCGTCGCACGCACCGCGGGCACGATGCAGGCGGCGAGGCCGACCACCGCGATGATCGCCGCGTTTGCGGCGAAGATCAGGGGATCGTGGGCCGTAATGCCGTAAAGCATCTGCTCGACCAGCCTGGAGAGTGCGAGCGACGCCGCGACGCCGATCACGATCCCAAGGGCAATCAGGCGGAACCCGCCGGAGAGGATCAGCCGCAGGATGTCCCGGCGCTGGGCGCCTACAGCCATGCGGATGCCGATCTCCTGGCTGCGCTGGCCGGTCGAGTACGAGATGACGCCGTAGAGGCCGAGCGCCGCGAGAGTCAGCGCCATGACCGAGAAGACGCCGAGGAGGCGCGTGATGAGGCGCCGGGGCGCGACGGCGTCGTCGACCAGCTTCTCGAGCTCATAGTACTCGCCTGTGGGCATGGCCGGGTCGAACTTGGCCAGCGTTGCGCGGATCTCCGGAGCCAGGGCCGCCATCGGCAGGGAGCTACGGACGACGAGCTCGGTCGCGGACCAGTCGGAGCTCTGGTCGACGTTGAGGTACATCTCGTTGTCGCTCGGCGCCTCAAGCGTGCTGTGGCGCACGTCGCCCACCACGCCGACAACGGTCGAGCCGTTCTGGGAGAGGGCGAGCTTCTTGCCGAGAGCGCTGCCGCCGCGGGGAGTCAGGACCTTCGCAAGCGACTGGTTGATGATCACGGTCTGGGTGCCCTCGATGGAGTCTCGCGAGTCGAAGTACCTGCCCTCGATCAGCGGGATCTTCATGGCCTGCAGGTAGCCCTTGTCGATGATGCGCGGCAGGGCACCGGGACTTCCCCCGGCGGGATATTGGACGCCCACCTCGCTGGCGGCCCATGTCCTGTTGCGCCCAAGGGGCAGCGTGTCGCTGATGCCGGCCGCCTCGACCCCGGGGAGCGCAGCGACCCTCTGCACCGCGTCGGCCAGGTATTGGCTCGCCTCCGCCCGCGTATTGAAGGGACGCGGAGGGTCAATCCTCCACGCCATCGCGTGCTCCGGCTGGAAGCCCAGGTTCACCTTGAGGAGCGTGTCAAAGCTCCTCAGGAGGAGGCCGGCCCCGATGAGAAGCACGCAGGCGAGCGCGATCTCGGCGACGATCAGCGAGTCGCGAAGGGTGGAGGCTGAGCGGCCCGCGCTCCGCTGCTGGTTGGCGCCCTGGGCTGTGTTGTTCGCGTCGGCCGCCAGGTGAAGGGCCGGAAGAATGCCGCAGGCGACCCCGGCAAGGAGCGTCAGGCCGACCGTGACCGCGAGGGACATCGGGTCGACCGTGGCCCCGCCCAGGAGCGGCACGCCGAAGGTCTGCAGCCGCGAGAGGATGTCCGTTGTCCACGCGGCCATCGGGATGCCGACCAGGCTCCCGCCGACCGCGAGCAGCAGGCTCTCCGTCAGAGTCTGCGCCATCAGGTGCCGGGGACGAGCGCCGACCGCTATCCTGACCGCGAACTCCTGCCTGCGCGCATTCAGGCGGCTGAGGAGGAGGTTCGACAGGTTGACGCACGCGATCATCAGGATGCAGGCCACGGCCCCGACCAGCATGAGGAAGGGCTTGCGGAACTTGCCGCGCAGGGAGGAGTCCAGCGTGGTCGCAGATGCACCGATCGTGCCGCTGTTGGGATATTTAGCCTCGACGAGGCGGGAGGCGGCGGAGAGGTCGTCCTGCGCCTGGGCTAGGGTCACGCCGGGCTTCAGGCGGCCGATGCCGAAGAGGGTGTTGCCCCATTGGTCCATCTCATTGGTCAAGGGGAACGGCACAATGATGCCCACCTCGGTGCCGGGCGAGAAGATGGACGAGAAGTCGAAGGAGGCGGGGAGGACCCCCACGACGGTCGCCGGCTTGTTGTTGAGCGAGATCGTGCGGCCCACCACGCCGGGGTCGGCCTGGAAGCGTGCGCGCCAGAAGGCGTTCGAGAGGATGATCGTGGGTGCCGCGTTGAAGCGGCACTCCTCCGCCGTGAAGTTGCGCCCGTAAAGGGGTGTGACGCCGAGCGTCGGCAGGAAGTTGTCCGAGACGCCAACTCCCCGAAGGCGCTCGGGGTCGCCGACGCCGGTCAGCGTGTAGCGCATGTAGTCAAAGAAGGCGAAGTAGCCCGCGACCGACTCGAACGAGCGCGTGTTTTCGCGCCAGCCAAGGAGCGTGGCGACCCGCGATGTGCGGCTCGAGAGGTCCTGGGCTTTCTGGTTCTCGATCCACACGAGCCGCTCAGGCTCGCGGAAGGGCAGGGGCTTCAGCAGGACGGCGTTCACGATTGAGAACATCGCCGTGCAGGCGCCGATGCCGCCGGCCAGCGTTGCGATCGCGACGAAGGTGAACCCGGGGCTCTTTCGGAGCTGGCGAAACGCGAAGACGAGGTTGGAGAGCATCGCCTTCCATTTAGCATCGGACGTACCACTAGCTCCGAATCGCACAAGGTGTTAACTTATAGACTCTTGAGGATCATGGAATGAGTCCGTCCCATTTCGGAAATTACAGAAATGGGATCGGGCCTTCCCTATATTGGGACGGATCGGGCCTTCCGATTACAGGGACTTGTTCAGCACATAGTCCCGGATGTGCGTCAAAGGAACGAAGCCGAGTTTCTCAAGGATCGGTCGGCTGGTATCGCGGGCGTCGACCGTCAGGTAGCGAAACCCGCGCCGGATCGCCTCGCGTGCCCTTATGTCCACCAAGGCACGGTAGATGCCCTTTCCCCGAAAATCCTGGAGCGTCCCGCCGCCCCAGATGCTCGCGAACGATTTCCCCATGGGCATTTCCAGCCGGCCCGAGCAGACCGGATTCCCATCCGCGTACGCGACATAGACGGCGAGCGTGGGATCGCCGAGGCGCGAGCTGAACGGGCCGATCCGCCAGGATTCGTCCCCGCCAAAGACGGCATTCGCGACAACGACGTAGTCCTCGATGACCGAGAGATCGGTCGCCCGCTGAATCTCGAGACCGGCGGGCATGGCAGCCCCGGGACGATAGTCAGAGAGCCGCAGCACCATGAAGGTCTCCGGCTCCTCGAGGCCGAACCCCGCCGCGACGAGGCGCTCGCCGATGTCGGCGGGAAGGTCGTGGCCGTACACCTTCCACTGGATCTCCGCGGGCGGGTCGCTGAAATGCCTCGCCTGCGCCGCAATCGCGGCGTCGGCCGTGGTCTCGTCCAGGTCGGAGTGGAAGATGAAGTTGAAGGCGCCGGTGCCGCGCAGGACGCCGCCGGTCCTCTCGTAGGTTATCCCCGCCTCGGGAGGCGGGTCCGAGCGTATCTGCGCGTCGTAGAGCGCGAGGAGCTCCCGGGGGGAGAGCTGGTCCACCTCAGTGGCCACCCTCGAGGTCGCCCGGCTTCAGGAGCGGGGCGAATGCCGCCTTGTTGGCGGCCTTCATGTAGGCCTCGAGCGGCTCGACCGTCCCGTCCTTCACCCGGTTCATGAGGCTCGTGTCCATCAGCACCATGCCGTCGGCGCCGCCGCTCTCGATGATCTGGCGGATATTCGCGATCTGGCCGCTGCGCACCGTGTTGGCGAGGGCCTCGTGGGACAGGAGGATCTCGTGCACGGCGACGCGGCCCTTCGGGATCTTCTTGCAGAGAAGCTGGGCGACGATGCCGGCAAGGCAGCCCGCGAGCATGACGCGCACCTGGTTCTGGTCGTCCGCGGGGAAGGCGTTGATGATGCGGTCGACCGTCTTTGGCGCGTTGTTCGTGTGCAGCGTGCCGAAGACCAGCATGCCCATCGAGGCGCAGCCGAGCGCCAGCTTGATCGTCTCCAGCTCGCGCATCTCGCCCACCAGGAGGATGTCTGGGTCGTGGCGCATCGCGCCCTTCAGCGCCGAGGCGAACGACTTCGTGTGCTCGCCGACCTCGCGGTGGACGATCACGCTCTTCTTCACGGGGTGCACGAACTCGATCGGGTCCTCGATCGTGATGATGTGGCGGCAGAGGTTCGTGTTGATGTAGTCGATCATCGCCGCGAGCGTCGTCGACTTGCCGCTTCCCGTGGGACCCGTCACGACGACGAGTCCCTCGTTCAGGTGGCAGAGCTTCTTGATGGCCTCGGGCAGGTTCAGCTGCTCGAAGGAGAGTATCTTCGCGGGAATCTGGCGGAACACGGCCGCCTGGCCCCAGTGGTTGTACAGGTAGTTGCCGCGGAAGCGCGCGAACCCCTCGATCTCGTGCGCGAGGTCGAGGTCCTTCTTCTCGAGGTACTCGTTCCACTTGCGCTCGGGCACGATCTCCTTGAGCACCTTGGCGATCGCGGCGGCGTCCATCGGCCTGTCCCCGATGGCGACGATGCCGCCCGAGATGCGGGCCTTCGGCGGCTGCCCCGTCATCAGGTGCAGGTCGGAACCGCCCTTGTCCACCATCATCCGCAGCATGTTGTCGATCTCGGCCATGTTCGGTTCAGACGACCCGCGCGCGCAGCGTGCGGTTGGTCATCGTGGCGAGCGCCGTCTCCTTCGAGACCTTCTTCTCCAGGTAGAGGGCCAGGATGACGTTGTCCATGAGGCACATTCCCTCGCGAACACCCGTCTCCATGGAGTTGCGAAGCCCCGTCGTCTTTCCGTCCCGCACCAGGTTCGCGATCGCGACCGTGTTGACCATGATCTCGCAGGCCATGACGAGCCCGCCGGCCGGGGAGGGGAGGAGGCGCTGGCAGACGATGCCGCGCAGGCTCTCCGCCACGCTCGCGCGGATCTGCGTCTGCTGCGCCGCGGGGAACACGTCCAATAGCCGGTTTAGCGTCGTCGCGGCGTCGCTCGTGTGCATGGTGCCGATGACAAGGTGTCCGGTCTCCGCCGCGCTGACGGCCATCTCGATCGTCTCAAGGTCGCGCAGCTCGCCGATCACGATGATGTCGGGGTCCTCGCGGAGCGCGCCCTTGAGCGCGGTGAAGAAGGTCTTCGTGTGGTCGCCAACCTGGCGCTGCGTGACATTGCAGCCCTTTGATACCTGCACCACCTCGATCGGGTCCTCGACCGTGATGATGTGGTCCTTCCTCGTCTCGTTGAGGTACGCCACCATCGAGGCCAGCGTCGTCGTCTTGCCCGATCCGACGGGGCCCGTGATGAGGACGAGCCCGTTGTGGTAGCTCAGGAATTTCTTCAGCGTGTCGAGGTGGCTCGCGAAGCCGAGCTCCTGCATGGTCCTTGTCTCCTTCGGCACCATGCGGTACGAGCCGGCGGCACCCTCCTTGTGGTACATGAGGTTCACGCGGTAGCGCTCCGAGGCGCTGATGGCCAGGGCGTAGTCCAGGTCGCGGTCTGCGAGGAACACCTTCTTCTGCTCCGGAGAGAGGAGCGACGTGTTGAGCTTGAGCGCCTCGTCGGCGGTGAGCGGCTTCTCGCTGATGTACGAGATCACGCGGTCCTTGCGGACGAACGGCCTGCGGCCGGTGCAGAGGTGAAGGTCGCTCGCGCCAAACTTGACCGACGAGGCGAGGAGGCCCTTCAGGGTCTCGCCCATCGCCTTGTCGTCCTGCGAGCCGAGGTTGCCGACGGTGATCGTCGGGGCGGGTCCGGCGGCCTCCTTGCGGATCGGCATCGGGATCACCTCCTCCACGAGGTCCTCGGCCGAGAGAAACGGGTCCGTGGGCGGCGGGCCCTTCTTTGCCTTGAGCGCCGCATGGCCCGCGATCGTCTCCAGGCCCTCCAGGTCGGTCACGATGTCCTCGTCGACCATCTTCTGGGCGAACTCGAGCATCCCCAGGCGGCCCCCCAGGCGCGCCTTGACCGACACGGCCTGGGCCCGCGTGAAGAGCCCTTGGTCGATGCCAAGTCGGACAAGCCAGAGGGTATCGGGATTCATTCTTCGGCAGGGTGCCGTTCCCCATCATGTTGCGGGGGAATACTGTGCCAAGCGAGAATCCACGGGGTGCGTCATGGCTGGTTCCGGCAGGACGCCCGATGCGTAGTTTCCCTCCAGATATGATTTGAAAGGACCCCTTTCCGTGTCGATTAAGACCTAGCCCGGGATGAAGGAATTCAATTCTAAGACCGCTTGGGTTTGGCTCTCTCTCGGGATCGCGATCACGTACGCAGTCACGGGCCGCCTCTGCGCGTCCGTTTCCGGGGCGGTCGCGAATGTCTCCTGGATGCTCTACATCCCGGCCGGCCTCTCGCTCATGACCTCGCTGCTCTGGGGCAGCCGGGTGTGGCCCGCGATATTCGTGGGCGAGCTCCTGATGTGCCTGGGCACGGGGCAATCCTTCTCCACCTCAATCATCATGTCCTGCGGCAACGGCCTGGACGCCGCGCTGACCGGCTGGTGGTTCCACGACAGGCTCGGCCGCAGGATCCAGCTCGACCGCACAAAGGACGTGGTCCAGCTGCTCGCGGCCCAGGTGCTGATCCTCCAGCCACTCGGCACCGTGATAGGGATGCTCGCGATCATCACCACCGGCCACATGCCCCCAGACAAGCTGGCTGGCACCGCGGCGGCCTGGTACACTGCCAACCTCTACGCCCAGTTCGTCATGGCACCGACCGCGATCGCGTGGCTGCGCTGGCCGAGGCCGGCCAGGGGAACGGCGCAGTACATGGAGCTCGGGGCGCTTGTCGTCGTCACGCTCGTCATCGGCGCCATCGGGCCGGGCCAATGGGCCTTCCGCCAGATCCCGCTGCCCCTGACGCTGATCCTTGTCTTTCCGCTCCTCGTCTGGGCCTCTCTTAGGTTCTCTCCTAACGTTGCCGTGACCGTGGGAGCGGCGCTGGGCCTCTTCGCCTTCAGCGCGGCGCTCAAGGGCCAGGACTATTTCACCGGCGGCACGGCCGAGGCCCGCTTCGTGTCGCTGAACATCTTCATGAGCGTCTGCATCTGCACCGGCCTTTTCCTGGCCGCCGCGGCCGCGAACGAGCGCCGCTTCGAGGCCGAGCAATCCAGGCTAATCCAGAAACTGCAGGCGTCGGTCGAGAAAGTGAGTCGCCTGGAGGACATTGTCACCTTCTGCGCTTGGACCGGGAAAGTGCGCCTGGACGACGAGTGGGTGTCGGTTGAGCGCTTCCTCAACGAACGCTATAACCTCAACATATCCCACGGGATATCCGATGATGCGATGAGGCGGATCCTAGCGGACGCGGGCCTTAACATGCCCTCCCGCCTGGAGCCCGTGGAGACTTCGAAAACGGTTGTTTGAAAGGGGGGTTGCAAAAGCCCCCGAAAGTCGGGATTGTTGTCCTTTCATACAGAAGATCATGTTACGGAAGTTCATTGCCCGGCTGCGCGAAACGATAGCCCCTGCCAAAAAAGAAGCCCCGGCCGCCCAACAGAGCGCGCCGCGCCCCCAGGGCGGAAGCGCGCCCCGCAGGCCTGCCGCAGGCCCAGCCCGCCAGCAGTCCCCGGCCCCGCGGCCCCAGAACCGTCCGCAGGGCGCCTCAAGCGGCGGCCCGTCCCACTCCAAGCCCCAGGAATCCCGCCCGCGCTCCGATGACAGGCGCCACGATGAGCGACGCCCGGCAGGCCGCGGTCCCGCAAGGTCCGGTGGAGCGTCAAGGTCGGCCGGCCCGTCCCACCGCAGCGACGGACCCCGCGCCCGTCCCGCCAGGGATGACTTCGAGCATCCGGGCAGCGCGACGACCAAGGCGGTCGTCCCAGCCGATGTCCCGAAGATGGACACCGCATTCTCCAAGCTCGGCCTCTCCGACGCCCTCGCCTACGCGGTCCAGCAGAAGGGCTACACGGAGCCGACGCCCATCCAGGCCCAGGCCATCCCGCTGATTCTCCAGGGTTCGGATGTCATCGGATCGGCCCAGACCGGCACGGGCAAGACCGCGGCCTTCGCGCTGCCGATCATCCAGAGGCTTGGCCAGCACGGCGCGATGCGCTGCCTGATCCTTGAGCCCACCCGCGAGCTCGCGCTGCAGGTCGAGGAAGCCTTTCACAAGTACGCCCAGTTCACGGACCTCAGGGTCACGATCGTGTACGGCGGCGTTGGCTACGGTAAGCAGACCGAGGACCTCAGGAAGGGCATGGACATCCTGGCGGCCACACCCGGGCGCCTCCTAGACCACCTTGAGCAGGGCAACTGCTCCCTGGACAAGATCGACATCCTCGTCCTCGACGAGGTCGACCGCATGCTCGACATGGGCTTCCTGCCCGACGTGAAGCGGATCGTCCAGAAGTGCTCGGCGAACCGCCAGACGCTCTTCTTCACGGCGACCCTTCCCCCGGAGCTTGCGCAGCTCGCGGGCTGGGCCCTCAAGAACCCCGCCACGGTCTCCATCGGCCGCACCCACTCGGCCGCGGACACCATCTCCCACTGCTTCTACCCGGTCGTCGCCCAGCAGAAGTTCGAGCTCCTGCAGCTTATCCTCGAGCACACCGACTTCAAGAGCATCATCATCTTCTGCCGCACCCGCATGGGAGCTGACCGCATCGCGGCCCGCCTCCAGCAGAAGGGCCACAGCGTCGGCGTGATGCACTCCGACCGCAGCCAGCGCGAGCGCGTCGAGGCCCTGACGGACTTCAAGAGCGGCAAGATCGAGGTGCTGGTCGCGACCGACATCGCGGCCCGCGGCCTGGACATCGCCGGCGTCTCCCACGTCATCAATTACGACGTCCCGGAGAACGCCGAGGACTACGTGCACCGCATCGGCCGCACGGGCCGCGCGCAGAACACGGGCGACGCCTTCACGCTGGTGACCGAGGACGATGTCCGCGACGCCCGCAGCATCGAGCGATTCATCGGGGCCACGATCGAGCGCAAGAAGATCGACGGCTTCCCGTACATCTACTCGGCGCTCTTCGACCAGAAGATCCTGGACGAGGCGGTCCCGAAGGTGACGACGAGCCGTCTTCACCGCGGCGCCCGCCGCTAGGCGGGCCGGCGGCTACTCGCCGCCGTTCACGTACTTGTAGATCGCCGCTGCGGTTGCCGAGCCGACCACCTGGCCGCCGAGGAGCACCCAGAAGTTGCCCCAGTGGGAGATCCCCATGCGCGTTATGCCGACCAGCACCGCCGGGTTGAAGACACCGCCCGAGACGCCGCCGACCGCGAAGGCACCGACCATCACGGTCATGCCGATCGCGAGGCCGTAGAATGAGTTTCCAGCCGTGGCCTTGGATGTCGCGGCGTTGAGCACGACCCAGCAGAGGGCAAAGGTGAACAGGAACTCGACCAGGAACGGCGCCTTCCAGCTGGGAAACACGACCGGCAGCCCGGGGCTGTTGATCTTAATCTTCCCGATGAGGTAGGCCGCGACGAGGCCGCCCAGGACCTGGACCAGCCAGTAGGGCACGACGTCCTTCGTGTCGCACTTGCCGCGGATCCAGACCGCGAGCGTGACGGCGGGATTAAAGTGGCCGCCGGAGACATGTCCGCCGGCATAGACCATGATCATGAGGGCCGAGCCGATGGCGATCGGCGCCAGCGGGCCTGCGCCGGGGGAGATCACCGTGGCGCCCACGGTGAAGACGAGGAAGAAGGTGCCTATGAACTCGACGAGATATTTTTTCATTGGGGTTTCCAGGGCACTATGGGGCACCGTGGCGCCCGAACGAGTGTTTTTTGGTGTTGCCGATGGCGCCGAATAGGGCGTCGTCTCGCAGGCTCATGCAAATCGAGATTCCTGAAGGAGACTTCGGCGGCTACATCTTTGACCTGGACGGCACCCTCGTGGACACGATGCCGCTTCACTATGCCGCCTGGGAGTCCGCCCTGCGGAAGGCCGGCCTGGTGGGCAGGCTCGACGAGAACCGCTTCTACGCGCTCGGCGGCGTGCCGTCGCGCAAGGTGGCCGCTCTCCTTGGCGAGCACCACGGCCTGAAGCTCGACCCGGAGGTGGTCTACCGGGACAAGGAGGACGCGTTCATCTCCTCCGAGCAGAAGCTCGAGCTCATCATCCCCGTGGTCGAGTTCGCGAGGAAGATGGCACGGACGAGGCCCGTCGCGATCGCCTCGGGCGGCACAAGGGACGTCGTCACGAGCACGCTCGAGAAGACGGGCCTGGCCGAGCTCTTCCCGATCGTCGTCACCGCGGACGACGTCGTCCATGGGAAGCCCGACCCGGACATGTTCCTCCTGGCCGCGAAGTTGATGGGCGTCGAGCCGGGCAGGTGCCTCGTGTTCGAGGACGGCGAGCCCGGCGTCAAGGCCGCGACCGCAGCGGGCATGAAGTACGTCTTCGTCCCGAGCCGGGTCTCACCGTGACGGTGTTGCCCCCGCCGCCGCGGTCATCTTGACCGGAGTCCCGACCGACAAGCCGGCCGTTTTCGCCGCATCCGCCATGAAGCGCGCCGCGACCGTTCGGCCGTCAGCGTCGGCGAAAGCCACCCACTCGCCCTCCTTCACGTCGGCGTAGGTGCGCGCGTAGAGCGTGCGGTACGACTTCCCGTTCACCTCGAGCGTGAAGTACGTCATGAGCGGGATACCGGCGGCCTGGAAGTCCTGGGCCTCTGCCTCGAGGAGGACATTGCCGTAAACGGCGTCGACCTCGGCCACCCGGCTCCCGATCGAGTGCGCCTCGCTGTCCACCTCGGCCGTCGATGGACCGGGATCCGCGGGTATGGTCGCGTCGAAGTACTGGGCCTGGTTCTTGGGCTGGGGAAGCGCGTCGGAGCCGCGCTCGATCCAGTCGTTCATGGCCTGGAACGCCTCGAGGTGCTCGGCCTGGTTGATGTTCGTGTGGCCCTCCCTCTGGATGACAAAGAGGACGGGCTGGACGGTCGGCGACGGTCGGGAGACCAGCGAGGTGACGTAGCGCATCGACTGCAGGTATTCCTTCTGGGTCGCGACCAGGAGTAGCGGGATCCTGGGAAGGAGCGAGATGCCGATCTGGCCGTTCGGCTCCTTCACGTAGAAGGTCGAGTCGAACACGATGGCGCCGTCATAGAGGGCCTTGTCGCGCTCGGCCATGATCGTGACGATGAGCCCGCCCATCGACTCTCCCTCGAGGATCACGCGCTCGGGCGCCCCGAACTCGTTCACGATGTAGGCGCGCAGCGCGTCCATGTCCGCGATGGAGTCGCCGACCACCATGCCATTCCTCCTGAAGCTCGTGGTGGCAACGATCCAGCCGTCGTCCAGGGCGGCCTTGAGGGACGCCCTTTCCGGGTGAAGGTCCGCGAGGAGCGGCGCCGTCACGGGGCGGTAGCCGTGGGCGAGAAGGAGGATCTTGCGGTTCCACTGGCCGGGCGGCAGCGCGATCGCGAAGGCCGCACCTTGGATATCGCCTTTCTCGACCGTGTAATTCGCGGCGGCGGGTGCGTCGGCCCTCGCGGAAATCGCACCAAGGCACACTCCCGAGACCATTGCCGCAACTGCGTGACGGATCAGCCCCTTGAACATGAGGGGGCCATACTGGGAGATCCACATGCCAATGCGAATCCCTTTTGGCTTCAGGTGCGCGGGCCGTTGGATTTGAATGGAGTCCCTCTACCGTGACTCCGACCGAACTGGCCAAGCCCAACGTCCTTACCTTCCCGACCTATGTCCCGGGAAAGCCGATCGAGGACGTGGCCCGGGACATGGGCCTGGATCCCGCCGCCATCATCAAGCTGGCGTCGAACGAGAACGCGTTTGGCCCGTCTCCGAAGGCGGTCGCCGCGGCGACCAAGGCCCTTCAGCAGGGTCAGCTCTATCCCGACGGCGGGTGTTACGCGCTGCGCAACCGCCTCGCGGCGTTCCACGGGCTTGCGCCGGGGCAGTTCGTTGTCGGCAACGGATCCAACGAGATCATCGAGCTCCTGGGCCACGTGTTCCTCAACGCCGGCGACGAGGTCGTCATGGGCTGCCCGGAGTTCATCGTCTACCGGCTCGTCTCCCTCCTCTTCGGCGCACGGCCGATCGAGGTGCCGCTCGTCAACTTCAGGAACGACTTGGCCGGGCTCGCCCGCGCCATCACGCCCAGGACGAAGCTCGTCATCGTCGCGACGCCGAACAACCCGACCGGCACCGCGAACACGTCGGCCGAGCTCTTGGGTTTCATCCGCTCGCTGCCCTCGACTGTTATCTGTGTCGTCGACGAGGCCTACGCCGACTTCGCGGACGCGCACCCCGACATCCGCCCGCTGATTGCGGAGGGCCGCAGCGTCATAGGGCTTCGCACCTTCTCGAAGGCCTACGGCCTCGCGTCCCTGAGGGTGGGCTATGGTTATTCAACGACCGAGCTGGCGGGCCTCCTCGACCGGATCCGCCAGCCGTTCAACGTGAACGCCCTGGCGCAGGTCGCGGCGGTCGCCGCGCTGGATGACCAGGAGTTCAGGGACATGACCGTGCGCGAAACACGAAGCGGGCTGAAGCGGCTCGAGGCCGGCTTCACGAAGCTCGGGCTCGAGTTCGTGCCGAGCCAGGCAAACTTCATCCTCGTCAAGGTGGGCGACGGCGCGCGCGTCTTCGACGCCCTGCAGAGGCGCGGCGTCATCGTGCGCCCCCTCAAGCTCTACGAGATGCCCGAGTGGATCCGCGTGACCGCGGGCACCGCGGCCGAGAACGAGCGGCTTCTCGCGGAGCTTGCCACCGCCGTCGCCTAGCGCGACGACGCCCGGGCCAGCCTGTCGGCGATCGCCTCGGCGAGACCCGCCCCCTTGGGCCGCTCCACGTGGATCCGGCGGTAGCCGTTCTCGTCCAGCTCGCGGAGCGCGGCGAAGAGCCTGCGCGACGCGCGCTTCATGTCGCCCTTGGCGTCGAGCCAGGAGACGTTCGGCAGGGGAGCGCCCCTGGGCTTCGTGATGTACAGCCATGCGTCCTCGGGTCCTGCCTTCAGCACCATCGAGCGCGTGATCCTTGAGTGCAGGACAACGGGGGTCCGCGGGCTGTAGTGGCGCTTCAGCTGGCCCGGGGCGACCTGCGCCTTGCCTGCAGCACTGGGCTTCCTCTTTGAGAGGATCTCGACGCCGAGCACCTTTTGCAGCTGCGAGCGGGTTACGGCGCCTGGCCGGAGGAGAACCGGGCGCCCCGGGTCCCTCAGGTCCACGATCGTCGACTCCACGCCGATAACGGACGGGCCGCCGTCCAGGATATGGCTGATCTTCGAGCCCAGGTGATCCATCACGTGGGCCGCGGTGGTCGGGCTCACGTACCCGAATGGATTGGCACTCGGTGCGGCGAGGGGAACGCCGGCCAGGCGGATCAGGCGGCGAAAGAGGCGGTTCGAGGGAACGCGCACGGCGACGCTCGGGAGGTTGGCCGTCGCGGCGCCGGGGATCGCATCCGTCTTCGGGAGGATGATCGTCAGCGGGCCGGGCCAGAACGCGCGCGCAAGCTTGAGCGCTGCGGGGTTCGCATGGGCGACGCGGGGCAGGTCGCGCGTGGAAGCAATGTGGACAATCAGGGGATCGGTGAGGGGTCGCCCCTTGGTGGCAAAGATGCTCAGGCACGCGGCCTCGCTCGTGGCGTCGCCCGCAAGGCCATAGACGGTCTCCGTCGGGACGCCGACCAACCCGCCGCCGCGGAGATGACGCGCGAGGATGGCGAGGCTTGCGGGTGTGCCGCGGTGGATCTTTGCGAAGAAGGCCAAGGGATGTGTGGGTCCTAGCGGCTGAGCGAGACGGCGAGGCGGATCGTGCCGACCAGGCCTATGCAGGCCAGGATCCCGTAGAGCGCGACGGAGGCGTAGAAGGAGTAGGGCCTATCGCGAACCGAGATGACGAAGCCCCAGCGGCTCTTCAGCTGGCCCTTGCGCAGCCCGTTGAACGTCATCCATCCGCAGATGATGAAAAGGAGGGCAAAGGGCACCAGCTTGCCGGTCGGCTGCATCAGGATTTGTGGGCAAAAAAAGGCCGGAGCCACTTGGGCTCCGGCAATTGTGGATTCAGCAAGCCTGAGCTTACTTCGTCAGCAGCATGTTGCGCGAGTGCTTGATCGTGCGCGTGACGGCCCTCTGGTGCTTCGCGCACAGGCCGGTGTATTTGCGGGGCAGGATCTTGCCCGTGTCCGTGACGAAACGCACCCAGGCCGGGGGATCCGTGAACGGAATCTGGGCGGGTGTGGGTGTCTGTACCTTGGTCTCGTCGGTGCTCATGGCGTTTTAGGAAGGGAGATCGTGGATTTTGCGGGGTATTTGTCAACCCGGCAGTTTCCACCCGCCCGGCCGGCATATGGGCCTAGCTGGGACTGACTTAGGTCGCCCTATTTGGCGGCAGCCACCTTGCGGACCGGGTTGTTGGCCGGAGACCACATGCCGCGAGGGTCCGAATCAATGGCGCCTTGGATCACGCGGGCGGGATCACCCACGCTTGCCTGGACGACACCCGTCACGGCCTTGCCGGACGACAGGTCGCTGATCCACAGGCTCGGGCTCTGACCCGACGGCCTGTCATAGCGCACCGCGTACTGGCCGCCGGGCCTCGCATCCAGGATGAAGGCGTGGCCGGCCGTCGAAGTGCCATCATAGTATCGCACGAAGATGACGTGGAGGCCGGGCAGGAGCTGGCGCTCCTTATTCCAGGTCTGCGTCTCGTCCGCGATAGCCGCGCCGTCGATTGACATGACACTCGCGACCTCCTGGAACTTCAGGAGGGTGGCGGGCCTCGCCGTTCCGACAATCTGCGCCGGGGTCCATGCGACCGCATCGACGCCCTGCTGCGCGAGCACGATCTTGCCGACCTGCAGGGCCAGGAGCGAGACCGCGTCGGCGGTCGACGTCGTCTTCTCCGTTCGGACCGTGGTCTCGGTGGCGCTCGCGCCCCCGGCCGGGGCGACGCGCGCGGTGAGCACGGTATCTTCGCCCACCATGCTCACGCTTCCGCTCACAAGAGAGCCGGCCGAGTCCGCGGCCCCCTGTTCCGAGCCCGGTCCCGCGACAACCTTCAGGGGTGAAAGGGTCGCGAGGTCATTCGTGAGGATGCTCGCGACGCTGGCGCCGGCGTCATGCGAACCCATGGCCGCCGAGGCCTTGGCATCCGACTGGAAAGCGGTGACGGCGACAGTTGGCGACGCCGAGGGAGAGGCGCCTTCAGCGAGGGCCGCCAGGGGCAGAAACAGAAGCACAAGGGGTGTTTTCATCGAGTTTCCGTGGGGTTGGCTGGCTGGCCCGGGTGGGCGATATCGTGTCCAAGGAGCCTGACGCGTGCCGAGGGCTAAAGTGACGCGGAAAGCACGGCGAGGCCCGCCTTGGAGGTGCTGACGTCGTCCTGGGATCGGCCGCCGCTGAAGGCGGCAATCAGGATGCCGGTCTTTCCCTTCATGACGACGCCTCCCTCCCAGCCGAACTCGCCGGTCATGACCGGGCGGTCGAGCTTGCCGCTGTCCTTTAGCGTGGCGGCCATCTCGGCGGCCTTGGCATAGGCTATCGCCAGGAGGTTGTTACCCTTTGCACGCGTGGCCGTGGGCAACTCCAGCATGTGCCCGACGACGACCATGCGCGACGTCCACGAGTAAAGGGTGTCACCCGCCGAGTAGGCCACTACCGCGACGCCGCCGATGTGCAGCGCCTCTGCTTGGGAACGCATGGCCTGGAGGGCCTGCTCCGAGACACTGTCGAAGCCGCTGGCCGAGAAGATGGGCGTGGTATCCGGCTTCTGCGGCTCGGGGGTTGAGGTCTGTGCCAGAAGCCCTGGGGCTCCTGCGAGGAACGCGCCAGCTGAAAGCACCAGCACGCGCAAAAGGCCGGGGGAATGCATCTTCATTGGGTGTAAGCTGTCTTCTGCCGATCGGGGTTGCCTACGGATGGCCCCGTTTCCGATCCGGGGCAAGAGCGGTGAATCAGGGGGAGAAGGGCAGGGTGCTGGCCCTGACGACATGGCCCCCGCGGTCCGACGCAGGTGCGTCCCGTTTCTCGAAGTACATCTGCCTGATGCGCAGGGGGCCGATATCCTCGATCTCGCGGAAGCCGAGAAGCCCCAGGCGGGAGTGGAGCGCCTCGCTCTCGAACTGCGTCTTCAGCTCCTCGCCTAACTGGGCGACGCGCCTTGCCAGCTCCTCGCGCGCCGCGGAATAGGCGTCAACCCGGCCCTGGAGCGCCGGATTGCCGTAGTCGAAGACGACGTGGGAGCCGCCGGGCAGGCGGGCGACGTAATCCAGCGTCGCGAAGATCGCGGGCTCGCTCAGGTAGGGGACGACGCCGAGCCACGTGAAGAAGGTTTGCCGGGACGGATCGAAGCCCGCGGCGGCCAGTCCGTCGGCCATCGTCTCCCTTTCAAAGTCGACGGGCGCGAAGGTGAGGAATGCCGGCACGGGGATCGCCGCCTTGGCCAGCTGCTCCCGCTTCCACGCCTGTGTTGCGGGATGGTCCACCTCGAAGACCCTCAGATCCGAGCCCCGCTTCGTCCGGTAGGCATACGTGTCGAGCCCGGCTCCGAGAACGACCAGCTGGGTCGCGCCGCGCTGGATCGCCGCCTCGAGCGCGTCCTCGGCAAACCGTGTGCGCACCGCAATGAAGAGGCGAAGGCCGCGCCTGCTGGGGTTTTCCTCGGCCTTGCGGATGGCCTCGTCGAGGTGCTCGCAGAGGATCCTCTCGGCCAGGGGATCGGAGAAGATGAAGCCGTGCTCCAGCCTCTGGTGCGCGGCGCGGTGCGACGCGGCTCCAAGGGCTGTCTGGCTGGGCTTGCCGGGCTGCATCCGTTCCTACTTGCGGTCCTTGCCCGTCAGGTCGAGCCCGGGGAAATGAACCTTGGCGCAGTCCGGGCAGACGCCGTGGCTGAAGCGCGTCACGGTCTCGTCCATGATGTACTCCTCGAGTTTGGCCCACTCGCCCTTCTCGTTGCGGATGTTCCGGCAGTAGGAGCAGGTGGGCAGGATGTCGCGAAGCGCCTTAACCTCCCTGAGGGCCTCGGCAAGTTCGCCCGTCAGCTTGCGAAGCTCGAGCTCCGTCATGACAAGGTGCGAGAGCGAGGTCAGCGCCTCCTTCTGCTCATCGGTGAGGACGCGCGGCACTGAATCGATCACGCACAGGGCCCCGATCGCATAGTCGTCCCGGTTCACGAGCGGCGCGCCCGCATAGAAGCGGATGTTCGGGTTGCCGGTGACGAGCGGATTCTGCGAGAATCGGACGTCCTTCGAGGCGTCCTCCACGACCATGACGCCCGTCTCAAGGATCGTGTGGCCGCAGAAGGCCTGGTCGCGCGGCGTCTCCGTCTTTGTCAGGCCCACGCTCGACTTGAACCACTGGCGGTCCTTGTCGACGAGCGTCACGGCCGCGATCGGGGTCTTGCAGATGAAGGCCGCCAGCTTGCTGATCTCGTCGAAGTTGGCCTCCCGGTCCGAGTCGAGGACCCGGTACTGCCTGAGCGCCTCGAGGCGCTCGGTCTCTCTTGGCGGCAGCGGATGGGACGGCGTGCGCATGCGTGTGTGACGCCCGTAATCGTTGCGCGGTGGCCGCGCCTTGCAATCCATCTTGGGAGCCGGCCCGTCGGGCCGGACGGGTCACTGGACCCTGAAGTCGCCGACCTTGAGCGGGAAGAGCGGCCTGCCGAGGCGCTCGGAGCTCACGCGCTCGATCTCGAGCGCCACCGTGTAGTTGTGGGTGACGAAGCGCAGGAGCTCGACCCTCGGGATCCGCAGGCAGCGGGTCCTGTGGTGGGCCGTCACGCTGGCGTTTGGCGAGCTGTTCTGCATGAGGCCGATCTCGCCGAAGAAGTCGCCGCCGTGGATTGTCGCGAGTCCCCGGCCTTCGCGGGAGACCTTGGCGTCGCCCTCGAAGATGACGAAGAAGTCCTCGACCGTCTGGCCCTCGCTCAGGATCGCGTCGTCCTGCTTGTAGTCGGCGATCGACGAGAGGCGGGCGAAGCGGTTGACCGCCTGGAGGTGCCAGTTGCGGCAAAGCGAGATCCTGCGCAGGAACGGGCGCTTCAGCACCGCGTCGACCAGAGTCGTCTGCGGGACGGAATTGAGGATGATCGACTGGACCGCGGAGCGCTCGATCGTGAGCAGCGTGACCGGGGTCATGGAGCGCAGGCGGTAGCCGGGGTGCTTCGGGTCGGCCAGGTCGTGGAGGCCGATGACGTCGCCCTCGCTTAGGACCTGGACCTGCACGGTGCGGCCGGTCGGAAGCTTGCGGCGCAGGCTGATCTTGCCGGAGACAATGATGGCGACGTGCGTCGGCTCGTCGCTCGCCTCGGTGATCGCGGTCCACGGGCCGTAGCGGCGGATCGACATCGTGCGGGCGAGCTCCTGGCGCTTCGGGGGCGGCATCGTGCCGAAGAGGGGCGAGGCCGTGAGCATCTTCACGCGGCTCGACTCATCGAGCGGGATCGAGCCCGCGCCGAACCAGCGCGTCTTCCAGAGGCGCATCGTGTTCCTGCGGCCGCGGGCGAACTCGCGGCTCCAGTGGTACATCTCCCAGATGAAATAGCCGAGGCCGAGGAGGGCGAGGGAGCCGCCGATCGCTATCGCGATCAGGAGCCCGTTCTGCTTCCAGAAGAGAAGGGTCCACGGCGGCGTGACCGTCAGGCGGCCCACCCAGTAGAGGATGGCAAGGGTCCAGAGGACGCCGTAGCCGATGCGCGCCCACGAGGTGGGGTTCGAGATGGCGGCCATCATGAGCTTCAGGCGCGCCTTCGGGTGGCGGTTGGGCGGGAAGATGTAGTCGTGCTCGGCGTCGCTCGGCATGCGCTTGCTGCCGACGTGGATCAGGGAGGCGAGTCGCCCGCCGAAGATCGGGCGAAGGCTCAGGACCAGCCCAACGAGCGAGAAGAACGCGAGCCCGGGCTCGTGCCAGGCCGCGATACCGGCGGAGGCCGCGAGGACCGCGGGCACGGCCAGCGCGATCATCGCCTGCTCCTTCTTCTTCAGCATCACGGAATCGTGCATGTCGACCGTGAAGTGGGGAGGCAGCGTGAACCAGTTCCAGCGCGGCCGGTAGACCTCGCCGCCCGCCTCGCGGATCATGCAGGCGGCGAGGAACTCGCCGAAGCTGAGCGACGCGCAGAGGAGGACCAGGCCGAGCGTCCAGTCGAGAATGGTCGAGGGCAGCTTCGGGGTGAACCCGAGGGCCATGACGAGGCCGGCCGTGAAGAGGATGATGAGCGGGCGCTCGAGCACGCTCGCCCTCACCTTGGCCTGCCAGTCGAATGCCTCTATGGTCTCCGGCTCGACACCGGGCTCCAGGAGGATGTTGGCCTTCAGCGCCTTCAGGATGAGCTCGTAGGACTCGCCGAGCGCCAGGCACTCGCGGTCGCGGATCGCGTCGCCCAGCATGTTGGGCACCATGTTCGGCTTCTCAAACTTGCGAAGGATCTGCCACTGCTCCGGCGTCACGCGCAGGTAGGTGCGCGTGGCGATGTTCTTCAGGACGATGATGCCGTCCTTCAGCTCGCTCCGCTTCACCTGGGGGGCCAGGCTCAGCGTCTGCGCCGAAAGTATCAGGTTGATATCCATCTATCAGACGGGGTTTCCGCCACCGATGGCCTCCTTGACGGCCGAGATGAGCTGCGCGTTCTCGAAGGGCTTTGGCAGGAACCTGTGGTCCTTCAGGTCCTCGGGCCACCACGAGACGTCGGTGAGGTGTCCGCTGACGAAGATGACATTGAGGCCCTTGAGGCGGGCGCACATGCGGCGCACGAGCTCGAGGCCGTCGACGTGGGGCATGAGGACGTCGCAGATGACGAGCGACGGGGGTGTCGACTCGGCGGCGAGGATTTCCATCGCCTGCGAGGCGCCGTCGGCGCAGAGGACCGTCCAGCCCTGGCTCCTCAGCAGGAACTCCATCAGGCGGCGGATTGAGGGCTCGTCGTCGACGACAAGTATCCACGGCCCGGCTGCGCCGTGCGGGGAACCGTCGGAGGGGGAGGAGGGCGGCGTGGTGCTATTGTTCGTGGTCACTACTAGATCGATACCGCCATCGATCATGACCTTGCGAGTCGAACAAACACGTAGGCTGCATTTTATGAAATGCGAGCCACTGGCATCTGGCCCCGGACAGATGCAGAATCGTGCAATAAGAGCGGAGGACCCCCTCCGGCGGCCTAGATTCTGAGGCGGCTCAGGTTAAGGGGTGCGACGCCGGCGACGGGCTCACCCTGGATGAGGGCCGGCTTAAAGCGGATGCCGTGTACGACTGACTCTAGATAAGAGTCGTCGATCTTCTTCGTGCACGCGGCGTCCTCGAAGGCCTCGCTGGCCGTCCCGTCCTTGGAGACGCGCACATAGACCGTGTCGGTGTACTTGCCCGAGGCGATCATGGTCTTCAGGTCATCGGGCAGGCTGCCCATGACCGGGGCCGCGCCAAGCGTCTCGCCCTTGTGGGCGGAGATGTACTTGGTCTTCACGTAGTCGAATGCGGCGTCGCTGGAAAGGGTCTGGCGCCCGGGCGAGACATTGGTCGCGATCTCGATCCCGCTGTCATAGAGGTGGAGCTCGAAGCTGATCAGCTGGTAGCCGGGCGGGAAGCCGCCCTGCTCGAACTTGACGTGCGAGACGTTGCTCGTGATCGGGTCGAGCGCCTTGGCGTAGATCAGGTTCTGGGACGCGCCCTCCGGGGCGTTTGGCGCGCGGAATTTCGTGATCACGACGAAGTACGGGGTCTGGATGCTCTTCTCGGAGGTGACGTCGAACGCCACCTCGAGGGCGTCGAAGGAGCCGCCGCTCTCGCCCACGTAGCTCAGGTCGCCGCCGTTTGTCGTTCCCGCCTGCTGGGCGGTGGTGCCGGCCTGGTTGGCGTCGGTCGTCACCTTGGTGGTCGTTGTGCCGCCGCCGCCGCTTAGCCCGGAGTTCGCCTGCGCGATCTCCTCGTTGGCCTTGGCGGTCGCCTGGTTGGCCGCCGTGTGCTCGCCGATGTCGACCAAGGCACCGTTGTTCACGTTCTGGGTCAGCTTCACGGCCGGGTCGTTGGCGTAGGTGTAGCCGCGCTCGCTCTTCAGGTTCAAGATCGAGGCGGAGACGTCGGTCAGCTTCTGGGCCGGCGTGACCTTCATGCTGATCGGCCCGTTCTTCGCGGAAACGAGCTGCTGTTCGCCGCCGAGCACGATCACCCAGGATCCGCCGTTCACGTCGCGGACCGGATGGACGCCGTCCGTTCCCTGGCCGACATAGATGTTCTCACCCTCGAAGAGGGTGTATGACTTGGACGACGTGGCGTCTGTCTGGGCCGAGCCAATGGCGGCGGCCGCAAGGAAAAGGGGAAGAAGGAGGGCGCGGGTCTTCATGGGAAAGGGTGGGGGACGGTATTTGAAAGACTATGTCAGTTTGGCCCGCAAAGCGAACCCACACGGATTGACGCGCTGCGCGCGGAAAGGGTTCCAAGTAAGTGCGGGCTATCAGCTTCGGAACCGAGGTTAAAGCCAACCCATGGGCTGAACACCGGCCGAGGCATGGACCCTTCAGCGATTCTTGCGGTCCTCCCGGACTGGCGATACTGCTTGCCCGCCTTTTTCGCTGGGCATTATCGTTCGCTGGCAGTCGTCACGTGAATCGTCCCTGTAGCTCAACTGGATAGAGCAGCGGTTTCCTAAACCGCTTGTCCCGGTTCAAGTCCGGGCGGGGGCACCACTCTGGGACGCGAACGTCGGTTCCGCGCATGCCGATTCGGATTGTTTGCGCGGGCATCGCCAGTGCATGGTAGGCGCCTTGTTCGGCCGGCCCGGCCCACTAAGGGGAACGATTCAAGCAAGAGATGCTGCCCATGAAAATCAATTGCCTCGCATTGTTCTGTCTCATCGGTGGCAACCTCGTGGGCGCCGATACGGCCCCGGTGCTCGCCTTTCCTCCCTATGTCATGCCGCACACGGTGTGTCGCGTACTTCCGCGCACCGCCCCAGACCGCATCTACAAACTACTCATCAGCCTGCCGGACTCGTTTGAAAATAGTCCCGATAAAAAGTATCCCGTGATCCTGGTGGCGGACGGCTACTGGCTTTTTTCGGCCGTTGCCAGTTGCGCGGGCGGCCTCGCCTACGGGAAGCACATTCCCGAGTCCATCGTGGTGGGCCTTTCCTATGACGGCGAGAACCTGGACCTCGCCAAAATGAGGGGCATGGACCTCGTAGCCGGCACGTGGCATGGACACTTCGAGGCCGAGGCTCATGCGGAAAGGTTCTTGGACTTGGTCGAGACACAGGTGCTTCCACTCATGGAACGAGAATACCGCGCAGATCCTGGGCATCGCTTTCTCCTGGGAAGCTCGGGAGGGGCGGATTTCGTGCTCTTTGCGATGCTGTCGAAACCCCAGCTTTTTCAGGGTTACGTCGCCGATAGCCCGTTTGCCCTGGGGGTGTGGAACAGGGAGCGGGCCTTTGTTGCGTCGGGGCGATCCGTGGACGGAAGGCTCTCGATCTCCTCGGGGGAGAACGAATGGACCGAATACAGGAAATGGATCCCTATGCTCTATGAGCGGCTGCGTCAGGATGCCGTTGTAAAGGGGGGTCTGGTCTACCGCGAGACGCCCGGCGTGCGGCATGGGGCAGGTGGTTCAGAGGCGTATCTGCGAGGCCTCATGTACGTCATGGAGCCCCTCGCGCCCGAGAAGGGCGTGGCGACGGACATGTTTTTGGAACCCCCGGGGAAGCGGTCCTTCATGGTCAACTTCTGGATTCCCAAGTCAGCGGCCTCACCCGAGGCTGACGCCTCGACACGGCGCAAACACGAGGCGTTCCTGACGAAGCTGATCGCGGACAAGCGCGTTGGCATCGAGCTGCTGAATTCGGATACCGTGCCTGGATCCGCGGGTTCGCTCTTCTTGGACGCAGGTAGTAGGGCCGAGGTTCTTGCAATGGTAGGCGAGGACCCGGCTGTAAGGGACAACACGGTCAGCTTCGAGGTGTTGGGGGAGTGAGCTGGCGACGATTGGAGCCCGTCCCCTCTTGGGTGATGTACTTGACAGAGATATTGGTGAGACATAATTGTGAGACATGAAAACGGCAACCGTTCGGCAGATTCGTAATGCGTTCCCTTCCGTTCTCCGGCTCATTCGAAATGGCGAGAGCGTGTCGATCACGTCGCGTCGGCAAGTGGTGGCGACCTTAAGTCCGCCGGCGATCCAAAAGGCGAAGCGGCAAACGCGTCCGTGGGCGAACCTGGACAAGAGACTGGAAGAACTGAAGCAGCAGCCGATACTGCCACTATCGGGCGCGGAGTTATTGGCGCAGGATCGTGATCGCTACTGAAAAGTCGTGGTCTACGCCGATACGTCGTTTCTGTTTTCCCTCGTACTGCACGACGTCAACAGCGCCGGTGCGGTAGCCTATTTGAGACGCCATTCGACGAGCCTTGTGCTGACGCCTTGGCAGCGATGCGAGCTGAACAACGCTGTGCGTCTCTCCGTTTGGCGCGGAAACTGTTCCGCAGCGATTGCAATGGCAGCACTAAAGAAAATAGATGCGGATCTCAGCACGGGAAATTTTGCCGAGACGCCCCTCATTTGGCCCGAGGTGTTGAAGATCGCGGACGAACTTGGTGAAAAGCATACATCAGCCCTGGGGGTTCGGACTTTGGACCTACTGCATGTGTCAGCTGCGATAAGTCTCAAAGCCAAGGCATTCCTGACTTACGATGGCAGGCAACACGCTCTTGCGCGTGCGTCGGGTCTCCGAGCTCAAAAGCTTTAGAAGTCCACCTGTCGCAATCGGCATTTGGCATCTGTTCGGGAGTGATACCGGGCTCGCGTTTACTACGGATTGCCGATGGCTCCGAATCTGGCGAATCCTTTGGCGGAGCTGTCTCTCATTCCTTGGCTCCCCACGCGAAATCCATCCCCCATTCCATCCGAAACTTCATAAGTATATGATGATTAACCAAAGGCGGCGGTTTCCTAAACCGCTTGTCCCGGTTCAAGTCCGGGCGGGGGCACCACTTCGGCGCGCTAGCCCGCCGCACTGTCGCTGGGGAGCATTTTTACGACCGGAAGTCAGCGAGTTGCTTCCGAAAACGACGTTCGTCGAATTGCTTCCAACTGCGGACGCCAAGGCGATGAGCGGGTTAAATACACGGACTTGACTATAGTAGTATCAAAGCGATACTGCATAAGTGCCCCGCAAGAGCAGGCAGCTCATTTCTGACCTGGAGAAATCCGGATTCGTTAACCGCGGAGGCAAGGGGAGCCACCAAAACTTCGAACACCCCAAGGGCTTGAGAGTTACGGTCTCCGGAAATCCGGGCGCCGATGCCCATCACTATCAGGAAAAACTCGTTCGCCGAGCGATCGCCGACTGCCAAACATGAAACCAACCATCACCCAAATCAAAGAGGCTGCGCGTCGTTACCTCAAAATCGTCGAATGGAGCGATGATGATCAATGCTACGTAGGCAGTGCGCCGCCGCTAATTGGACAAAGCTGTCACGGCAGAACCGAGTCAGACGTAATCAAGCAGTTGCAGGTGATCGTCGAGGAGTGGGTTGAACTTCTGCTCATTGATGGAAAGCCATTGCCAGCAGGAACCGCAGACAGGCGTTTCAGCGGGAAATTCGTGGTCCGGCTTTCTCCCGAGATTCACAGAAAGGTTGCGCTCAAAGCGATGGCTCGAGGCGAGAGCCTGAATGAGTTTGTTTCGGAGACTCTGGCCCAATCTTAAAGAGACCCCAGGCCGATGCGTGGAGCTGGCAACCGTTCAAAACCATCCCCCATTCTGCCCGTGATTTCATAAACCATTGATGACAAACAAAAAACAGCGGTTTCCTAAACCGCTTGTCCCGGTTCAAGTCCGGGCGGGGGCACCACTTCCAAACGGGTGTATGGGGCCTAGCCAAAAGAAAGGGTGCAGGGTCGCCCAATCGCCGCCTTGACCGCCGGCGGAAGATGTGTCACACATGTGTCACATGAAGACGATAACCATCAGAGAACTTCATCGAGCAACAGGGGAGTGGGTGCGAAGGGCTGCCCAGGGAGAAGTAAATGTCACGGAGCGAGGGCGATTGATCGCCAAGATAGTGCCGGCCCAGCCCGTGCCATCGAAGGCATTTTTCGCGAAGCCGAGGTTCACGCGGGCATTTCTGGCACACCGTAAACACCTCCGCAGTGGCCACGATATTACAAGACTGATCAGCGACGAACGCGACCGCGAGATCGTGTGATCTATTTAGACACAAGTTACCTTGTAAGGCTCTACTATGACGATCCCGGAGCCGACAAGGTTCGAGAATTGGCAGCCTCGGACAACTTAGCCTGTGCGGCCCATGGCAAGGCTGAGATGATTGCGGCCTTCCATCGGAAGCTGAGGGAAGGGGCTATCTCGCAAGCATCTTATTCGGCATTGCTTGGACAAGTGCGTGTTCACGACAAGGCGGGGGCCTTTCAGTGGCTTTCGGCAGGGAATGAAACATACCTTAAAATCGCCGAGATCTATGCCCGTCTTCCGGCCACTACATTTCTCCGGGCAGCGGATGCGCTTCACCTTGCCACGGCTTCCCAAAATGGTTTCCGGCACGTGTATTCTAACGACGCACACCTCCTGGCTGCCGCAACGCACTTTGGTATCGAAGGGAAAAACCCAATTGGTCGTCCGGTCTAGGCTGGGGCTAATAGCCGCTGAACCGCGATAAATTCCATCCCCCATTCCAGTTTGAATTGCGCAAGAGTATGATGATGTACGAGAGACTGCGGTTTCCTAAACCGCTTGTCCCAGTTCAAGTCCGGACGGGGGCACCATTTCTTAAAGCGGCGCCAGGTTTTTGGGGTCGGCGAGAAGCGCCCTAAAACCTGGATCGTTCCTCACCTGATCCCACGCTGGATCGATCTTGAGGATCGGGACGGTGAGCCCGCAGGGCACTCGGAGCAGCTCAGCCAACAGACTGGCACACTCCCGGGGGCGATCCAGATAGGCATAGATCTCTGCCAAACGAACCTCTCTCCCCCAGCGAGCGTTGGTTTGAGTCGTGGGCGATAGGGCGTCGACATAGCGGCGGCAGGCTGCAATCGACCCCTCGGGATCGCCAAGACGCGCCAGCGCAAGCGAAAGGCGGAGGTCTTTCCCCGAAGGATCAAATTCCGCCTGGGGTTCGAGTATTGCGGCAGCGGCGCGTGCAGCGGTAGCCGCCGCCGCAGCTTGAGGCTCTCGCCCCATCCTGTGCAGTACGTCCGATTTCCTTAAGAGCAGGTCAAAACGAGTGACTTCACTCAAACCTGGTTGAGACAGTTCGGATTCAAGGGAGGCGAGCTCCTCTGGAAACTCTCTCCCTCGCCACAGCCACTCGTCCTCCTGTCCGACAGAGCCCTTTGGCAATTCGCCTTTAATCACATAAAGCTCCCATGCAAATCGGCTCCGACGTCCGTCCCCGCCGGTTAACTCCAAGTATCGAGACCTGGCCAATTGAAATTCGTCCTCACGTCGGAGATTCGCGAGAAGCCACGCCACATTTTCCCAAAGAATGGCGTCAAGAGGGTCCAAAGAAATGGCCTTCTTGAACTCAGATAGGGCCTCATCGGGCCGGTTAAGGCCTATAAGCGGAAATGCGGCGAAATTGTGAATCTTCGCATCATTTGGGAGCCCTCTGATGGCCCCTTCGGCCAAGATTCTCGCATGCTCATAGTCTATCTCAATGGAAGAGTAATAGAGCGACAGCGCGGCGTCTCCTCCACCTCCGGGCATTAGGCTTGAGGCGGTCTCCGCCCAACGTTTTGCCTCCGACGCATGACGGATCTTCTCAGCGGGATCGGTCGCGTAGAGAAATATATTGCGATGCGCCTCCGATACCAACGAGGCCGCCGGCATGAGCTGCGGATCGAACTTCAATGATTCCTCTGCAAGCTGAGCCGCTTGCTGGTCAGACGTCGGATCGTGATTGGCCATACCGTTGACCAAACCGGCAAGAAACACTTGCTGCGCCTTCATGTACAAATCGTATGCGCGCGGGTCCCGGCTCATGAATGCAACGCCTGAATTCAAACCCTTGCTTTCGCGTGCCTGCAGCACCCGGGCAACATTGCCGGCGATCTCAGTCTGAATATCGATCACATCCTCAAGATGGCGGTCATAGTCCTGGCTCCACAGGAGCGCCTCGTCGCTGGCACGCCTCAATTCAAGCTGTATACGAACACGGTTGCCCGAGCGATTGACGCTTCCCGATATGACGTTGGCGACATTCAGTTTTCTTCCAATTTCCGCGAGCGAAAGAGTTGTGCCCTTGAGGGCGACAGCCGAGCTTCGCGATATAACCTTTAGGTCGGAGAGCCGCGATAGCGTTGAAATGATCTCCGCGTGCATGCCGTCCGTGAAAAATGCATTCTCTGGATCGGGGCTGAGATTCTCCAGGGGCAATACGACCAGGGATTTTTCGCTGACGTTTGGAGTTGGCGGCTGGGATGGGATCGATGCGGCCGCAGCCATTACGGATTCTTGCGGCAACCCGGGCCTTCGCACGACGTACCACGTAGCCGTCACGGCCGCGGCTATCAGGAGAGCGACTGCAGCTGCGCGGTGAAGGTGTCCACGATCTTGGGGCGCAACCCCAGTGGTCTCAGGAATGCCTGACGTAGGCTTCGAAACGGGTGGAGTCGTGGGGTCTGGGACTCCGGACAGCAGACGCTTGACCCTCTGGACAAATTGATCGGGCGCCGCGCCTGAAGGCAGTCGGGTCCATTGAACGGCTGTGAATGATTCTGGGACAATTGCATCCCAGTCCTTTGTGTCGTCCACGCAGATCGGCAGAATGAACGGGGTGCCCTTCGCGATGAGATGCGTCCGATCATCTGCCAGCTTCCATTCCAGCCTAAAGTAGCCTTCGCGCCTTGCCTGGGAGTTCGCCGAAACAATGGGAATGAATAGCGCGCAGGCTTTGATCTGCCTGCGAATACTGTGATCCCACTCGTCGCCGCCCCGCAGCTCGCTTTGATCAAACCAAACTTCGACACCTTTGGACTGCAGGGCGTCGCAAAGACGGCGAGCTGCCTCCGAATCCTGCGATGCGTAACTAAGAAAGACTGCGCCGGACATCTGCAAAAAGTCTCCGGAACTAGATTGGAGCGGCGAGCAGAAACCATTCAAATGCACGTCGTTGAGTCCGAACCCCATTCGGAGCACGCAAAGCCGGAGAACTTCAACGCTCCAGGACTCGAGAATTCCTATTCTCGGGGACCGTTCGAACTCCAACAGAAGTAAAAAATGAACCCAAAATGGAAGGTTATCATGTAAGAGTGTCATACTTGACATGATGAAAACGCACGATACCGTTGCCTTATGAGTGAAAGCACACTCACCGAACGGGGCCAGATCTCTATCCCTTCCTCCCTGCGCAAGGCGATGAACCTGCGCCCGGGACAGCGACTGAAATTCACTCGGGTCTCCGATCACGAATTCCGCGTGAATACCCAGAACGAAGCTCCTCCAGGGCCGACAGCGATGCTTGGCTATGCTCGGAGGCTAAGGGAGGGTACCGCCCGCCGGACAAGCGACTGGATGCGCGAGCTTCGTGAAGGGGAGTTCGCGCCGTAATGTGGGTGGCGGACACATGCGTTGTCCTCGACGTGTTCGAGAACGACCCCCAATTCGGCAAGGACTCCGCCGCGCTGCTCGAAAAGCTTCTGGCGGATGGAATCGCCGTGTCTCCGGTCACAATGATTGAGCTCTCCGCGGCGTTCAATGGAGACATCTCTGAGCAGAAACGATTCCTTGAAGGGGCGGGCATCACACATGCCGAGGCATGGACAGCGGCCGATGTTGATGCGTCGCACATGGCGTGGAACGCCTATGTTGTGGCTCGACGAAAGGATAGGGCTCCGAAGCGTCCTATTGCCGACATATTGATCGGTGGTTTTGCTGCAAATCGACAGGGCTTGGTCACACGAAATCCTTCGGACTTTCGTCGGTGGTTTCCCAAGTTGGTGATTCGGGAACCGTAGCGAGGGGAGTTGCTCGGGATGCTTGAGTCGCGGGCGAATTTCATCCCCCATTCCTTTCGAGATTACATAACCACTTGAATTCAAACGAAAGGCAGCGGCTTCCTAAACCGCTTGTCCCGGTTCAAGTCCGGGCGGGGGCACCACTCAGTGACGAGCAGGGGGAACCGATCGCAAACGGTAGACCGTGCTGCGGCCGCCGCTCGGGCCCGACTCTAAGACACCAACGTCGACCAATTGCTTGATATCGCGCAGCGCGGTATCGAGTGAGCATTTGGTGAGCTTGGCATACTTCGAAGTGGACAGCTCTGAATTGTTTCCGTCCAAAAAGGTATTGAGCACCAGTTTTTGGCGGTCGTTAACCTGCAAAGCTCCATTGACCCATTCCCAGGTGGAGGACTTCTCGAGAATCCGGACGAGCGACGCTTGGGCACCTGTGATCGCATTGTCCAGACATGTAAGGAACCACGAGAGCCAGTTGGTTACGTCCATTGTTCCCTTCTGGGTGCGTTCGAGCATTTCGTAATACTGTTTTTTTTGCGCTTCGATCTGCGTCGACATGCTGTAAAAGCGAAAGCCCGTGTCTTCGGAACGTGCGAGGGCCATGTCGGCAACGGCACGACTTACGCGGCCATTGCCGTCCTCGAATGGGTGGATCGTTACTAGCCAGAGGTGGGCTAGCCCTGCTCGCAATACTGGGTCTTCTCCATCTGCAGATTCGAACCACTTTAGAAAGCGGCCTACTTCATGTGGGAGCCGCTTCGCCGCTGGGGCCTCAAAGTGGATATTCTTACGACGTATTTGTTCACGGCTAATCGGTCCAGAAACGACCTGCATGGGATCCATTTCAGGTGTCCGCCAAGCTCCGATCAAGATGCGTCGCAAACCGCTCCGCCCTGCGGGAAAGAGGGCTGACTGCCACCCGAGCAGCCGATCTTCAGTAAGGGGTTTATTGTAGTTCTGCGTGGCATCGAGGAGCATCTCGACTGCACCGTCTATTTCGCGACCAGCCGAAGCTTCGTTGGCAGTTGGCAGTCCCATCTGTCGCGCCACCGAGGAACGAACGGCTTCAGGATCAAAGATCGTTCCCTCGATTGCACTTGATTTGATCACTTCAGCAGTGAGGTTCTCCAGACCCGCTTCCGCCTTGAAGCGAAAGCCAAGCTGCCCCATTTGGCCTAGCAAGCGACCTTGCCGAAGCCTGACGGCCGAGAGAACCGGCAACAGCTTTGCATCGTCCCAAAAGAATTTGGGCCAACCCGGATCTTGATAGATGTAGCGCACCACTTTGGGTATAATCCGCAATAAGTGCGGCGAATACAAGTTGTATTAACCGCACTTATTGCGGTGATTGGACCTCGAATTCGCCGCACTACTGACCGACAGCTTTGAATGTAAATCCATCCCCGATTACTTCCTAAATTTCATAACTGATTGATCTCAAATGAGCATCAGCGGTTTCCTAGACCGCTTGTCGGGATTCAAGTCCGGGCGGTGCGCGTATCGGAAGCCAGGCCCCACGTTGTCCGGGACTAAGGTATTTCGTAGAGTTCGACCAACCCTATCCCCTTCTCGCCGGAGGCTCCAGTCAGTTGAACGGTGTAGGAGCCGGCGGGAACGCTGAGGACAAGTGCGGAATCGCCCGATCGCTGGGAAAGCGCAAAAGCACCAACCTCGCTGAAAAGGCTGGGCGGGGTGGAACTTGGGGACCAGCCCGAGTTGGATGCAACTGTGTTCCCCTGCGAGTCGAACACGGTGATGCGCGTGCTCGCAATGGCTCCGGCGACCCCGAATCCGCCGAGCGACGGCCCTATCCCGCGCACGAGCAGAATCTCGTTTGAACCGCCCGAGACGACGAATCCCGCCACCAGTGCGTCGGCACCCGAACCCGCCATGCCGCGCACGGATAGATTGGTGATTTTTGCCGGCGAGGAGGGCTGTGCGTCAAAAACCTCCACAAGCGCGATTCCACTCGCCCCTCCCGCGCCGCTCACCTGCGCAGTGTAAGTGCCGGCGTCGACGGTCTGCGCCAACGCTGAATCCGCGGAGTTGGCAGGCAGGGCAAACGCCCCCGTCGCTGCCATCAGCGCCGCAAGGTCCGCTCCGCCGCCCCATGCCCCATCGCTTGCAACCGTCGAGCGGTCTGCGGCCATGAGGGCGAGCTGCGGCTGGGACAGCGTTCCCTGGACACCAAATTCAGCGAGCGTCGGCCCGATGCCGCGCACGAGGAGCTCCTTTGACCCGGATCCCGAGACAGCAAAGCCCGCCATGAGCATTTGCGGGCCACTGGCCACCTGGGCGCGGGCCGAGATTTCGATCAGCTTGGGCGCGGAGGAGGGAGCAGCCGAGGTGTCTCGTACCGAAAGGGTGGCCGGCGCCGACCACGTCACGATGCCGTCCGGGTTCGCGGCAGCGGCCACGTACACACCGCTTTGCGCCGACGTGACCTGGGAGAGGGTGAGTGTCGGGCCGTTCGCGGCGTAGACTGGGGCTCCATTAAGGTACCACGTGTAGGACACCGCGCCCGTGGCGGCAACGGTGAGCGTGACCGTGGCACCCGGTGCCACCGTCTGGCTCGCGGGCTGACCCGTGATGGTTGGCGGCGGGCCCCCTTGCGGGTTGGATTGCGACGTCACATAGGTCAGGGTGGTCGCCGGGCTGGTGGCCGAGCCCGAACTGTTGGTCGCAACCACCGTGTAGACACCATTTTCAGAGGCTTGGAAATCGGGGAATGTGAATGTCGGTCCAGGGGAACCGACGGCGACGCCGTCATTGTACCATTGATAGGTGGGACTCGGATAGCCGACCGCGAGCGCAGTGAGGGTCAACGGGCCGCTGGGAATCGAGGCGTTGGAAGGAAGGCTCGGGATCTCGACAAATTGCGGCGCAGTGGGCGGTGCGGTCACGGGCTTGCCAACGCGCACCCCGTCCCATGTCGCAATGAGGAGACTGCCGTCCGGCGCAGCGGCGGCAGACACGGGAGTCGTGAGTGTGCTGAATACTCCCAGGCCATCCGCGTCGCCCGCGAGACCCGATACGCCGGCAACAACCTGAACGTCGCCAACTGCGAGGACTTCCACCACCGTGTCATCGGCCTGCGCGGCATAGCAGTTTCCCGCTGCGTCCACGGCGAGCTCAAGGTTTGAGGCAAGGCCGCTCGCCACAGTCGATACGACCCCTGCGGGTGTGATCTTGCGAATGGCGCCCACGCGTTTGGAGCCGCTCTCATTGTAGTCGGCCACGAAGAGGTCGCCCGAGGCGTCGCAGGCAATCGATGCGGGCGACGTAAATAGGGCGGACTGGGCGCTTCCGTCCAGGTAGCCCGTCACGCCGGGCTGGCCGGCTACCGTTGTCACCACCCCCGCGGGCGTGACCTTCCTGATCGCATAATTGAAGGTGTCCGCAACATAGAGGTTCCCGGACGAGGGATCGAAGCAGAGGCGGGTGGCGCCGTTGAACCGCGCCGCCGAACCGGTGCCGTCCGCGAAGCCGCCAGGCCCTGTGAGCCCGGCGATCGTGGTCACCACTCCGTCGGACGTGACGCGCCGGATGGCGCCCGACAGTTCGCAGACATACACGGTCTGGGAACCATCGACTGCCAGGCCCATGTCGGCATCAAGGCGGGCAGTCGCGGCCGTGCCGTCGACGGACCCGTTTAGCCCGGGCGAGCCGGCGATGATGCTCACGGTTCCATCCGCGGCGACCTTGCGCAGCGTTGAGTCAAAGAGTCCGACGTAGATCGAGCCCGTGCCGTCGACCGCCATGCCGCAGGATTGAAGCGAGCTCCTGCTGAGCACCGGGCTCGTGGGGAGCGTGCTCAATTTCAAGGCGGGTGTCTGCGCGTCGAGTTCGGCGATGCCGAAGAGTGCGCAGGCAACCATAGCTGGCAGGATGGATACCCTCATCAGGAATACAGACCTCGGCTCATCCGAAGAGTATTCCCCAATATCGATAGGTTGATACCCCACGACGGGGCGGTTGACTTCCCCTCAAGACTACGAATCGAAGTGCGATTGAGTGAATCCGGGGGCCGAACACTGTCGCAGCCGGATGAGCCAATGTGGGCTCATTTTCAACCCCCTTTCGATCCGGAATCACATGGCAACGCGGTGACTCATGAAGGCAGGCGGTTTCCCAGACCGTTTGTGCCGGGTCGGCCGAAATCTGCTGGGCAACAATTTAGGGCCGCTGTTCGGGCGAAAAATGGATTCTTCTTTGCGTCGAGCTCGAGCCGGTATTGCGTGTACTCAGAATGCAGATGGCAGACTTTCGGATGGTGCGCTGCGGGATCGCTCTTCTTCTTTTCGCCGGCGGCATCGGGACGCAGCCGTGCGCGGCCGGGAATCTGGCGCCGACACCAAAGGCCTATTCCAATATCCCCCCGGACTACCTGCTGGAGGCCGCAAATCCTCCGGATTTCTGGGTAAGCACCGTCGATGGCGTGGAAAGTTTCCTCCGGGAACGCGTGCACAAGGGGGAAGTGGAAGTGATAGGCGTGAGCGCGGGAGGACGGCCGATCCGGGCTGTTTTTTACGGCCGCGCCCGCAAAGGAAAGGGCACGACGACCTTTTCCGGGGCGATTGGGGCTGGGGCCATGCGTGCGTATTTCGGGCCCGATTTTGACAATAAGGTTTACCTGGCGATGGCGTCGATCCACGGGGGCGAGTTTGAGGGCATTGTGGGCCTCGTGAACCTGCTGTCGGTCCTTGAGACGGGTAAGGACCTGCGAGGTCGGCCGTGGCCGGAGATCGTCGCCGCGTCGGCCCGGATCGATCGGCTCATTGTGATCCCAATCGTGAACATGGACGGCCGTGCACGGGTGCCGCTACGGATGGAGGCGTTTCACGGGACCGACGGCTCGATCGCCCAGTACATGAATACCGGCGGCTGGCCGGACGGGAGACTGATCGGGTGGCCGGAGTGCAAGGAATTCATTCCACTGGATTTCTCCCGCACGCAGTTCCCCGGGGGGTATCCGAATGACAACGGAGTCAATATCATGCATGACGACTTCTTTGGTGCACGCCAGCCGGAGACCCAGGCGTTGTTCGACTTGGCGGCACGCGAGCGGCCTGACTTGATCCTCAATCTACACACAGGCGCCGGCTCGGAAAGCTACTATACCAGGATGCTGCGTCCGGTGGCGGAGGAGGTTCTTACGCCCGCGTTCAACGGACTCTACAGGGCGGTTCAAACCGGCCTCACCCATGCAGGATTGCAGGGCTCCAGCGATCCGGCCATCGAGGCCGATCCGGCCCGCGCGCCGAAGAATGTGTTCAACCTCGACACCGCGCTCGACTTTCACTGCGGCGCCTTGTCGGTCGTAGTGGAGACGCCTTCGCATGGGTATGCAGGTAAGGACCGGCAAGGCGGAGAAGTGCGGCAATCGGCGGATCAGCTTCTCGACGCCCAGCTGATCGTCCAGCAGGAGGCCATGAAGTATCTGGTCAGCGCAGGCGGGCGGGTGCGATGGGCGGGAGGCAAATAGGCCTGGCGCCGCGGTCCGTTGCAACCCCACCACATGACGACATCCTTGAATATCACGGCGCTGGCCGCCTTCTGCCTCGCCGGTTCCAATCTCATGGGTTCCGACTTGGCCCCCGCGCCGGCTGCGGCCTATCCGCCGTACGTCCTTTCGAACACGTTGTGCCGTGTCCTCCCGCGCAGCGTTCCGGACCGTCTCTACAAAATCTATATCAGCCTGCCAGCTTCATATGCGGGGCACCCTGAGAGAACATATCCCGTCATATTGGTCACCGATGGCTACTGGTCTTTTCCCGGGTTGGCAGCCACCGCGGGAGGCCTTGCCTACGGGAAACACATCCCGGAATCCCTCGTGGTGGGGATTTCATACGAAGGTCAGAATTTGGATTACGGAAAAATGAGGGCCATGGACATGTGGCATGGGACGCTCCACGGGCATTTTGAGGGCGAGGGGCATTCCGAGAGGTTCCTCGACATGATCGAGAATCAGCTGCTTCCCCTTATGGAGCGCGAATACCGCGCCGATCCAAGGCATCGTTATCTTGTCGGGTCATCGGCGGGAGGCTTGTTCGCCCTCTACGCGATGTTCTCAAAGCCGCAGCTCTTCCAGGGCTACGTTGCCGACAGCCCTTCGATCACGAACCTTTGGAATATGGAGCGGGCGTTCTACGCGTCGGGTCGCACCGTGGACGGGCGTGTCTTCATGGCGTCGGCTGGGAACGAATGGGCCGAGTACCGCAAGTGGATCCCAATGTTCTACGAGCGGATGAAACACCACGGAATCGTGAAGGGTGGGCTAGAGTATCGCGAGACGCCCGGTGTGCGGCATGAAGCGGGGCTGCCGGAGTCCTACATGCGGGGCTTAATGTATGTGATGGAGCCCCTGGCGCCCGAGAAAGGCGTGGCGACCGACCAGTTTGTGGCGCCGCCGGGAAAGCGCTCATTCATGGTAAGCTTTTGGTTCCCAATCACCACCGCCCCTGCCGAGGCAGCCGCGTCTGCGAGGCGCGACCATGAGGCCTTCCTGGCAAAGCTTGTCTCGGAGGGACGCGCACAGATCGAGGCTCTTGATTCGGCTTATGTGCCCGATTCCGGCGGCACGCTTTATATAGACGCTGCAAGCAGGAGTGAGGTCGAAGCGATGATCTCGGAGGATCCGGTCGTAAAAACCGGAATGATCAAATTCGAAGTGTTGGGAGAATGACCCAATCGGCTTGTCCTGGTTCAAGCCCGGGCGTGGGCAAACCTCCTAAGTGCGACCGTTCAGGTTGCTGCCCCTGCCGGTGCCTTGCCCGCCAAATGTAGATACTCGAGGATCTCACCCCGAAGCTTGAGAAACTCCGGACTGTTTCTCGGGCGCGGCCGCTGGAGCGAAACCGAGATGATCCTGTCGATCCTGCCGGGCCGCGTCGTCATGATCACGATGCGGTCGCTCATGTAGATCGCCTCGTCGATGTCGTGGGTCACCAGCAGCATCGTCATCCGGTTCATCTGCCATAGCCGCAGCACCTCGTCTTGGAGGTTCATCCGGGTGAAGGTGTCCAGCGCGCCCAGCGGCTCGTCCATGAGAAGCACCCTCGGGTGATTGATGAGGGCTCGCGCGAGGGCGACGCGCTGGGTCATCCCTCCGGAAAGGTGGTGCGGATACGCGTTGGCAAAGCCTTCAAGGCCCACAAGGCGCATGAAGTCGTCCACCTCGCGCCGCTTGGCATGAAGCACGCCCCGCGCGACCAAGCCGGCCTGGATGTTGCCCCTCACCGTGAGCCAGGGGAAGAGGTTCGGGTCCTGGAAAACCAGCCCGCGTTCCGCGCTTGGGCCCGAGATCGGGTCGCTGCCGACCCGGAGTTCTCCGGCATCCAGGGTTTCAAGCCCTGCGAAGAGCCGCAGCAGCGTCGATTTCCCGCAGCCGCTGGGCCCGATGATGGAAACCAGCTCGCCGGCCTCAACCGCGAACGAGACGTCGGACAGTGCATGCGTGCGAACCGCGGCACCTCCGGGTGCGATGAAGCACTTCCTTACTCCTCGCGCGCTGAGTGAGGAAGGTTCCCTCACGGCATCGGGTGCGGCAATTGTCACCACTTGATCACTCCCTTCTGCCAGACGAGCACCCGGTCGCGGACCTTGAACAGCACGGTTATGATCGTCGAGAAGAACGCCGCCATGATCACAAGGGCCGCGTAAACCTTGCCGTACTCGGACCAGCCCTGGGCCCAGCTGATATACCAGCCAAGGCCGGACTTGACCCCGACGGTCTCGGCCACGACCAGCGTCAGGAACGAGGTTCCCAGGCCCATGAACAGCCCGATGAAAATGCTCGGCATCGCCGCCGGCACCGCCACGCGGAAGATGAGGTAGGAGCGCTTGGCGCCAAGCGTGCGCGCAACATCGAGGTAGGACGCGCGGGTGTTGGCGATGCCCGAGACGGTCAGCATGGTGACCGGGAACCACACGGAGAGCGCGATCAGGCCGACTGCGGACATCATCTGCGACGGCGACAGCACCATCGCCAGGGGGATCCACGCCGTCGCGGGGATAGGCCCGATGAGCTTCAATACCGGCATTCCCCAGTAGCGCGCCTGGTCAAACCAGCCAACACACACCCCGGTAACCAGTGCAATCGCGACCCCCAGCGCGTACCCGCAGAACAGCAGAAGCAACGAATGCCACGTGCTGTCGAAGAGCAGGGCGCGGTCCTCGATCATGCTCTGCAGGATTCCCGCGGGACTCGGGAAATAAGGCAGCGGCAGCCACCGGAATCCCGACGTGATCGCAGCCCACAGGGTAAGGAGCACAACGGCCGCCGCGATGATCGGGAACATGTGGCCCATCCATTGGCGCAGGGCCAGGGACCAGCGCTGGAGCAGCACCAAGACCACGGAGGCAGCGAGTCCTATCCCCAGGAGAATCCAATAGGAATGGGTCTGAGCCGCAGGCTCTTGGCGTGAGACGACGGCATGGACCGCCATCGCCCCTATGACCGCCAGAGGAACGGGCAGTAGGGTTCTGGCCGGTAATCCGGGAACGAGAGGCGTGGAACTCTCTGGCTGCTTCGTGCTGATTTCTTCGGTGGACCGCGTCAATTGCTCGCCACCGCCGCATCACAGCAGGAGTGGACCTTTTGCGCGCCGCTTGCGGCCAGCTCAACCCGGAGCCGCTCATCCTCGTTCGGGCGCAGCTGGCCATCAGCCAGCTTCTCCACCTGGACTGACTTGAGCCATTCATCGGAAACGCCATCCAGATGGAGGAAGGCCCGATGCGTGAGCTCGTCGACGTCGGTCGATTCGTTGAGCATCTTCACCTGCTTCATCGCCACCGCGGCCGACCTTACGGCCTTCTCGCCTCCTTCAATGCTGGGCTCGTACCTCAGGTGCGAAATGGCGACCGTGTTGAGTTCCGGGGTCGAGGCTATGTACTTCTTTCCCACGGCCATGGTCGCGGCCGCCCGGGGATTGGCTTCCACCCACTTGGCGGCCTTGAGGATCGCGCGCGTCGCGGCCGCTGCGGCCTTGGGGTTATTGGCGACGAATTTCCCATTCGCGACCACCGCGCAGCAGTACTCGCTCGCGAAGGGTTCGTCGACCGCCTGGTCGGCCACGTTCTTCACCTTTCCGCTGGAGAGAAGGATCGTGCCGATCGGCTCCGAGTCAGCGACGGCGTCCACGTCGCCCCGCTCCAGTGCAAGCTTCAGCTCGCCGGCGGGGAAGACCTTCCAGGTGATCTCCTTGGCCGGATCGATGCCCTTCAGGGCGAGCGCCCGGTTGGCGAAGATGAACGGAGGGGTGCCCATTCCAGGGACGCCGATCCGCTTGCCGCGCAGGTCCTCCAAGGTCTGGACGCCGCCCGTGGTGGAGGTCTGCACCCTCAGGCATCCCCTATGCACGCCCGCGAGGATTTTGACATCCATGCCCTGTTCGATCGGCTTGAGGAACATCATGATCAGGTGATGGGTGATGTCGAATCCGCCAAGCCCAAGCGCGTCTTTGTAGGTCGCCCAGTTGCTGTACTTGATAAGCGACACATCCAGCCCCTCGTCCTTGAAATATCCGTTTTCAATAGCCACGTAGATCGGCGCCTCGCAAGTGAGGCCGATGACCCCGACCTTGATCTTGACGGCGTCGGGAGCCGGGGCGGAGGCCGCGGCCGCCGCATCGTCGGCCCGCACGCATCCAATAAAGAGGGCCAGGGAACACGCTCCTGCTGCGATCATTCTTAGCTTGTTCATATTCATATGATTCTACGTTTGGATCTATTCTTCTGCGGAACACCAAGGTGTGCTTGGGTGTGGGTTAGGGTAAGCGATCACGCTACAGAGAGAATTTCCCCGCATATCACTCAAATACTTAGGGGTGAAAAGAGAGATTTTAGGGGTCAATGGCATCTGCCGGTCGTATTGGCTGCAAAATCACCCCGTGGCCGAGTGCAGGGCTTTGTCTTCGCGCTGGGTCTTCTTGGCCCAGCCCTATCGCGCCGGCCTCATGTGCCGGCGAGAATTGGCGCCGGGGCCTGCCGCTTGTGGAGGGCTGCGGTCCGTTTCGACCTGGTTCAGCCCCATCCACATCCGGAGTCGCGCCTTACTTGGCGAGAATCGTCTTCTGGTTTGCGAGAATCGCCTTCTGGTTCGCGAGGATCGTGGTCTGGTTGGCCGTGATCTTCGACTGGTTTGCGAGGACCTTGGACTGGTTGCCCAGCACCTTCTCAAATTTCTTCTGGTTCGCGAGGATCGTGGCCTGATTGGCCTTAATGGCGCCCTGGTTGCCCAGCACGCTCTCGAACTTTTTCTGGTTCTTGATGATGGTGGCTTGGTTGCCCTTGATCTCGCGCTGGTTGACGAGGATTTCAGACTGGTTTGCGAGGATCGTGTCTAGTTTTTCCATGATATTTGGTTTCTTTAGGATTACAGTTTCACCTCTGCCCACTCGCCCGGTGGCGGTCAAGTAGCAACAAGGTATTGCTCATTGGATGGAGCGACTTCGCCTCCACCGCGAGAACCGAGGGGCGAATCCAAGCTGGCGCGACGCGAGTATTGCCTGCGAATTCTGAATCGACATTCCTCGCGCTATCCTGAGCCATTGGGACCCGAAATGCGAATGCGACTCATCTGGCTGGCTTTCATTGTCGCCGCACTGGCTGCAGGTTCGTGGCTGCTGTGGCGCCGCGCAGGCGCGGCTGACTTCGTGCGCCTGATGAATCGCGGCAACAACCTGATGCTGAAGGGCGACGTGGAGGCAGCGGTTGGGGCTTACAGTAAGGCGCTCGACGCATCGCCCGAGTCCACGGACGCAAGGCTCAACCTTGCGAATGCCGACCTCAGACTGAACAGGGATGCCGATGCCGTGGAAATGGCCAGGCAGACTCTCGCCCTGGATCGAAACAATCCTGCAGCGTATTACCTGATGGGCTGCGCCTACATGCACCTTTCACAATGGAAGGCGGCCGTGCAGGCATTCCAGCAGTCGCAGGCCATCGACCCGCGGGTCACCGCGCTGAACTTCCAGCTGGGGCTGGCCCATGAGGCCTTGGGTGAAAGGCAGGAGGCTCTGAACGACTTCCAGGCGGTGACGACCTATGATCCGTCCCACCCTACGGCGCACTATCTCCTGAGCCGGCTCTATGAACGCCTCGGCAAGCCCGAGGATGCAGCCAACGAGCTTCACGAGCACCAGCAGCTCCTGGCGGAAAAGCGTCCCGAGCCGTCGGACCCCGTCGCCCTGGAGCAGTGCGTATACACGAAACCACTGCAGCCTTTCGTCTTGGAACAGCCGACGAGCCCCGGGATTGCCGTTCGTTTCATCAATGCAACGGATGCCGTGTTTGCGGGAAAGGCGGGCGACTACCGAGGGCCGATCGCCGTGGTCGACTACGGTCACGACGGCAGGAACAGCATCGTGGCCCGCGAGTCGAGCGGGGGTTTTCGCCTACTTGACAACAGGTCCGGCCGTTTTTCACCGGTCGGGTCACCGTTGCGCGCCCCGAGCAATGCGAAGTATGGCTCCGCGCTGGTGGGGGACCTGGCGGACGACGGTTCCACCTGCGTCGTGGTCCTCGGCGAGGAGGGCTCCCGGGTCTACAGGATAACGCCCGAGGGCAAGGCAACCGATTTCACGGATGCCACCGGGCTCGGGCAGATCCGGGCGGTCTCCGGGCTCCTCGGCGACCTGGACTTCACCGGAAACCTGAACCTTGTTACGGTGAAGCCGGGCAACTCCGGCCTCCAGGTTTCGCGCAACATAGGCAGCGCGTCGTTTGACACGGAGGTGGACGACTCCGGCCTTCCCGGCGACCTCCCGGGCGCGACGGCGGTTGAGATGGAGGATTGGGGAAACGACGGTCTCCCTGGGATATTCGTCGCAATGAAGGGCCAGCCGCCGCGTTATTTCGCCAAGAAGCGGGCTTCGGCATTCGTCCCCGGCTCCGTTTCGGACAACTGGCCTGCCGCGTCGGTCCTGGCGGCCGGCGACCTGAACAATGACCTAGAACTGGACGTCGTCCTTGCGGCGCCAGACGGAATCAAGGTGATCTTGAGCGGGCGCAAGGAGGCGCTGAGCCTGCCACTCTCGGGGTTTCGCCCGGCGGGCATAACGCTCGTGGACTTCGACAATGACGGCTGGCTCGACATTCTCGCATACGGGCCCGACGGCGTCCGGCTGTGGCGGAACGAGGGGCACGCGGGGTTCCGCGACGTCACGGCCGCCCTTGGCCTAGACTCGGCTGGCCCGGTCACCGGTGCGCTGACGGCCGATTTCGACGGGGACGGAGCAACCGACATTGTCTTTGAAACACCGAAGGGACTCCAGTTCTGGCGCAACGAAGGGGGCAATGCGAACCGCCAGCTGAAGCTTCAGCTCACGGGAACGCGCTCGAATCTAAGCGCCCTGGGCATGCGAATCGACGTCAGCGCCGGCAACTGGCGAACCAGCCGCATCGTGCATGCGATTCCGGTGGAGATAGGCGTCGGTTCCCATTCAAAGCTGGATGCGCTGACGATCCACTGGTCTGACTTGGCCACGACGTCCCTGGATGTCCCGGTTCCCGCGGCACCGGTAGCCATCGTCGAGCCCAAGCTGCCCAGCGGCTCCTGCCCGTATCTTTACGTTTGGGACGGCCACGGGTTCCGCTTCGTGACGGATATCCTCGGGGCCGCGCCCCTGGGCCTGCCTCTGAGCAAGTCCAGGCTCGTGCCGTCAAATCCGGAGGAGATCCTGGCTCTGGGCAGCGACGAATCATTCCCCAGCCATAACGGTGCCTACGAGGTTCGCGTTACTGATGAGCTGCGCGAGGTCCTCTACCTCGACGAGGCGAGCCTCATGGTCGTCGACCATCCGTCGGGGACTGTCGTCTTTAGCACCAGCAAGCTGCGGCCCTCCGGGCCTTTCCCAAGGCCCGAAATCTGGACCCTGCGGCCGCTCGGTGCGCCGGTGCGTGCCGTCCGAAGCGACGGTCTCGAGGTGACCTCGGCCCTCGCCAAGGCCGACGGCAGGATGGCCTCCCCGACAAAATTGCGCCGTCCGCAGCTGCGCGGTTTTGCAGAGCCCTACTCGGTGACAATGGACTTTGGCCCGATGGACACGAGCCGGCCGCTTGTGCTCGCGCTCACGGGCTGGCTTCAGTTCGGGGGAGGGATGGCCAACATCGCGGGATCGATTGATCCCTCGGTCGGTCCCCCCTTCCCAACGCTTGAGGCGCAGCTTCCCGATGGCTCCTGGCGCAAGGTGGAGGCCGAGGTGGGCGCCCCCTGCGGAAAGACAAAGACGATACTGGTGGACCTTGAAGGCAAGCTGCCGAGCGGGGTGCGCAGCCTGCGGCTGTCGACCTCGTTTGAAATTCATTGGGACGCCGCGGTCCTTTGTGAAAGGGTCGGTTCCCAAACCACGAGGCAGCAGTCCGTCCACGCGGACTCGGCGGGGCTGCGGTGGCGGGGATTCAGCCGCTATGCGCCCCAGGACCCCTCCCAGCCGCTCAGGCCACTCTATGACCAGGTGGTGGGCTCGCCGCCGTGGGACCGCACCCCCGCCGGCTGGTGCACCCGGTACGGCGACGTGCGGGAGCTCATCGCCGGGGGCGACGACCGGCTGGCAATACTCAATGGGGGCGACGAACTTGCGCTGTCCTTCGAGGCCAGCCACTTCGCACCGAAGGCGCCCGGCATGGATCGCGATTTTTTCCTTTATGCCTACGGATGGGACAAGGATGCGGACTTCCATGTCTCCCGGGGCTGGGAAGTCGAGCCGCTGCCGTTCCGCTCGATGGATGACCAGGCTTACGGCCGGCAGGACCGGCCGCCAGGCCTGGATGCCGACTGGATCAGCGAATACAACACGCGCTGGGTGGGCTCAGCAGTCCTGGCGCGGAAGCCATCGCCCAAGCGCCAGCTCCCGTGAATTCCAGCCGGCCTACTCTCCGGGAAGGAGATGATTCGTGTTGGCGCATCCTTTCCTCCCCGATACTGCGTTGGCATCGTTTCCCTGAATCGCTAGCCCCGGCTCTTCACACCCAAGCCTCACGTCCCCCTCTCCATGCACGCCTACATCGAAAGCCTCGTTGACCTGATAGATCCTTCCACGGTCCGTTTGGGCAACATGACGCTGGAGGCGGCGCGGGAGCGCATTCTTCGCGGCTCGCCGGAGGATGTGCGCGGGATCGACGGCTCCTTTGCGATCGTGGCCCGCGACGGCAAGACGGTGCGGATGGCCCGGTCGCTTGACCGGCCGATGCGGTATTTCCTGGCGAAGAGGCATGAGGGCCCCGCCCTCATCGTCGCGGACCGGATCGATGCGATCTACGGGCACCTGCGCCGTCACGGGATGGAGGGCCAGTTCCACCCAAGCTACACGCGCATGGTTCCGGCACACTATGTCACCGAGATCCAGCTGATCGGCTGCCCGGATCCGGACCCGACCTACACCCGGTTCTTCACACCGCTGCGCAACTCGCTTCCTTGCGACCTTGACGAGATTGGCCGCAGCTACATCGGGGCCCTGGCCAATGAGGCCGCAAAGTGGCTCGGCGGGATCCCCGATAGGGAGCCGATCGGGGTGTGCTTTTCCGGCGGGATCGACAGCGGCACGGTGTTCCTCGTCCTGTATCACGCCATGCTGAAGATGGGCCTGAATCCCGCGCGCCTGAAGGCGTTCTGCCTGGATTTCGGCGGCGGCCCGGACTTCGGGCAGGCGAGGGAATTCATGGATGCCCTCGGGCTCGGCCTCTTCCTTGAGCCGATCGGGGCCGACATGAACTCCATCAACGTCACCGAGACCGTCCACGTCCTCGAGGACTACAAGCCCCTCGACGTCGAGTGCGCCTCGATGGGCCTGGCGCTGTGCCAAGGCATCCGCGCGCGGTACCCCGAGTGGCGGTACCTTGCCGACGGGGACGGCGGAGACGAGAATCTCAAGGACTACCCGATCGAGGAGAACCCTGAGCTCACCATCCGGAGCGTCGTCAACAACCTGATGCTCTACCAGGAGGGGTGGGGCGTGGGGCGGATCAAGCATTCGCTCACCTACAGCGGCGGCCTGAGCCGGAGCTATGCCCGCACCTACGCTCCCGCCCGCAAGTTCGGCTTCGAGGGCTTCAGCCCGTACACGCGCCCGGACGTGGTCGCGGTCGCCGAGGCGATCCCTTTCGAGGAACTCACGGGAATGGATGTCGGCAGGCTGTACGCCCTCAAGGGTGAGATTGCGCGGCGCGGCATTGAGGCCGTGACCGGCATGAAGATGCCTGTTTTCCCCAAGCGCCGGTTCCAGCACGGCGCGGTGCCGGACGACCGGCTCCGCAGGAATGTCATTGAGCAGGAAGCCGAGTACAGGAAGCTGTACCTCTCCCAGTACAACTGAGGCGGGTGAAGATGGTCTCGGCTTATCCAGCCCGCAGCCGCTCCGCCTGGATCCTTGCGCAGCGCCCGGCGGGCCGGGCTTCGCCGGATCCGTGGGCGCCGCACGGCATATTCCTGGAGAAGGAGCGACTGGATTCGGGCGTCGTCGTTGACTCCGGCGTGGTGCTCCTGACGAACAAGGAGTGCCCCTGGCGGTGCCTCATGTGCGACCTCTGGAAGGGCACAACAAAGGAGAAAGTGCCGAGCGGCGCCGTCCCGCACCAGGTGAGCCTGGCCCGCCGAGAATGGGAGGCGACGGGCGCCCTCCCGGCCCAGGTGAAACTCTACAACAGCGGCAGCTTCTTCGATCCTTCCGCGATACCCCATGGGGACCATGCGGGCATCGCGGCCCAGCTGGGCTTTGCAGCGAACGTCGTCGTCGAGTCCCACCCCAGGCTGGTCGGGGACGGGGCCGCGCGCCTTCGGGACATGCTCAAGGGCGGCCTCGAGGTCGCCATGGGGCTCGAAACGGCGAATGAGAGGGTCCTGGGACTCCTGAACAAGGGGTTCGGCCTGGAGCATTTCGCCCTCGCTTCGGCAAGACTGAGGCGGGAGGGCATTCCCATGAGGGCGTTCCTCCTCGTGAACCCTCCCTTCCTGCCTCCCTCGGAGGCGCTCGACTGGGTCGTCAGGTCGGCTGACTACGCGTTCTCATGCGGCGCGACGGCCGTTTCCCTGATCCCCACGCGCACGGGCAACGGCGCGATGGAGCGCCTGCTCGAGTCGGGGGAGTTCGTGCCGCCGACGCTCTCGGACCTCGAGGTGGCCCAGTCACGCGCGATCGCCCTGGGGAAGGGACGGGTCTTTGCGGACACATGGGACCTGAGGCAGTTCTCCAGCTGCGAGCATTGCCTTGAAAAGCGCGTGGAGCGCCTGCAGAGCGTCAACCTCGAGCAGCAGGACCTTCCCCTCATCCCCTGCGGGAGCTGCGGCCAAAATTGAAAAGGGAGCATTTCGACCTCGCAGTGATCGGTTCCGGATTCGCCGGGTCGCTCATGTCCATGGCGGCGCGGAGCCTCGGTCTGTCCGTTGTCATGATAGAGCGGGGGAAGCATCCGCGATTTGCCATCGGCGAGTCGACGACGCCCCTGACCAATCTGCTCCTGGAGGAGATCTGCGACGAGTTCGGGATGCCGGAACTGCGTTCCCTCTCCAAATGGGGCACCTGGCAGGAAGAGCACCCCGGCATCCCCTGCGGACTGAAGCGGGGGTTCACCTTCTTTAGGCACGAGCTGGGACAGCGCTTTCCCGCGGATCCCGGCGCCGCCCTCGCGCGCCAGCTCATGGTCGGCGCCAGCCCGAATGAGCGCGTCGCCGACACGCATTGGTTCCGCCCTGAATTTGACCGCTACCTCGCCGAGCGGGCGGCCGCGATGGGAGTCGATCATCGCGACGAGGCCGTGCTGCACCTGGCGGCCGAGGAGCCCGGACGGGTCCTGCTCTCTGGCGTCCGCGCGGGACGGGCTTTCGGGATCGGCGCGGGCTTCGTCGTCGACGCCAGCGGCCCCCGGGGGTTTCTCCACCAGGCGATGCGGCTCAAAGAGAAGCCGGTCGAGGGTTTCCCTCACACCCAGGCGCTTTATGCGCACTTCGAGGGGGTTGCGGCTTTGCCTGAGGCGTTTTCACCGGGCAACCCGCCATTCCCCCCCGAGCAGGCGGCTGTCCACCACGTGTTCGATGGCGGTTGGGTGTGGGTGCTAAGGTTCAACAACGGGATCACGAGCGCCGGCGTCGTCGCCGTCGACGCCGTGGCCGAGCGGCTGAATTTCCGCGGAGGCCAGGAGGGATGGTCGAACCTGATGCGCGAGCTTCCCTCGGTGGGTGAGCAGTTTGCCTCGGCACGGGCGACGATGCCGTTTGTCTGGCAGGCCAGGACCTCGTTCCAGAGCGCACAGGTGACGGGGAAACGCTGGGCCTTGCTGCCGTCGGCTGCCGGCGTCATCGATCCGCTGCTTTCGACTGGCTTTCCCCTGGCGCTTCTCGGGGTGCAGCGACTTGCAAGGCTCATGCGAAGCCTTGGTCGGGCCGAGTTTGAGGCTGGACGGGTGGATTATGCGGACACGACTACCCGGGAATTCGAGGCCACCGCGCGCCTGGTGAAGGCGCTCTACGCGAGGATGGGTCGGTTCGACGACTTCAAGCAGATGAGCCTCCTCTATTTCACAGCGGCGAGCTTTTCGGAGGCCGCGCGGCGGCTGGGGAAATACTCCCTGGTCCCCGATTACCTCCTGTGCCGGCATCCCGTGTTCGGGCCCCGCCTGAAGGCGCTGTGCCTGGAGGAACCTGGCCGGGCCAATCTGGCGGCACGGATGAGGGATGCGGTCGAGGACCACGACGTCGCGGGTTTCACCGACGTGAGCCGCGACCCGTGGTATCCGGCTTCCGCGTCGGACCTGTACAGGAATGGCGCAAAATTGGACGCGACCGCCGCGGAGATTGATGCAATGCTGGCTCGGTGCGGGCTGGGCGCGCCCGATCGGCCGGCCCCGGCAATTCTCAGCGAGTGACCCCACCGAAGCCCATACCCCTTCCCGACCCCAACCCCACATTGAAGACCACCCCGACCCTGTCGCGAGGAGCAACCACTGGAAACCGGACATGAGCAGGGCCTCCAAGCAAGCGGTGCTAGCGGCTTTCCTCATTGCCGGCCTTTTCGGGCCGCTCCTGTACCTCCGCGCCAAGCGCAGGGCCGACGATGAGCGGCAGCGTGCTGCCATGGATCGGTACGGCATGTCGCTCGAGGAGGTCGCCGAGGCCTCCGGTATCCACATGGTGCACTCGATCCCGGTCCTGGACCCGAAGCTGCAGAACATCGCCCCGATGATCGCCTCCATGGGCGCGTCGGTGTCGATCGTCGACTACGACAATGATGGCTGGAACGACATCTACGTCACCAACAGCAGTCCCGGCAGCAAGAACCACCTCTACCGCAACCTCGGCAACGGCCGGTTTGAGGACGTTGCCGAACAGCTCGGCGTCGCCGACCTGAACAAGCCCGGCACCGGTGTCTGCGTGGGCGCGGTATGGGCCGACTACGACAACGACGGCTACGAGGACCTTTTCGTCTACAAGTGGGGCAAGCCCGAGCTGTTCCACAACGACCACGGCCACGGCTTTACCCGGGTCACCGACAAGGCGGGCCTGCCCGACTGGATCAACGCGGGCGCCGCCACGTGGCTGGATTACGACGGCGACGGAAAGCTGGACTTGTTCATCGCAGGCTATTGGCCCGACGACGTCCGCCTTGAGTCGACGACGACAACGAAGGTGATGCCCAACAGCTTCGAGTATGCGAACAACGGCGGGCGCAAGTGGCTCCTTCGCAACATGGGGGACGGCACGTTCAAGGACGTAACCCACGAGGTTGGCCTGGACAGCACGCGGTGGACGCTCGCAGTGATAGCTGCAGATTTCAACAACGACGGGATGCCCGATCTCTTCTTGGCGAACGACTACGGGGTGTCGCAGCTCTACATCAACGAGGCCGGGCCCAACGGCCGACGCTTCAGGGAGATCGGGGAGGAGTCGGGTGTGGGGCACAGCCCGAAGAGCGGCATGAACGCGAGTGTCGGCGATGTCCTCAATTCAGGCGCCCTTTCCATCTACGTTTCCAACATCTCCGAGGACGGCGTCCTCGTCCAGGGCAACAACCTCTGGGTCCCCCAAGGCCCTGGATCACTCAAGTACACGAACCTGGCCTCGGCGATGGGCGTCGAGCTCGGCGGGTGGAGCTTCGGGGCGCAGTTCGGCGACCTGAACAACGACGGCTTCCTCGACCTCTTCCTCGTGAACGGCTACGTCTCGGGCAAGCCTGAAGGCAATTACTGGTACGACTTCTCGGAGATCACGGGCGGCAACAGCAGCATCATTTCCGATGCGAAGAACTGGCCGGCCATGAAGGGAAGGAGCCTTGCCGGCTACCAGAAGAAGCGCGTTTGGCTGAACGGCGGCGACGGCCGCTTCTTTGACGTATCCCAGGCGCTTGGGGTCACGGAGACTTATGACGGGCGCGCCGTCGCCCTGGCCGACCTCGAGAACAACGGGTCCCTGGATGTCATCGTGGCCAACCAGGGAGGTCCGCTCATGCTCTACCGCAACCACGTGAAGCCAGGCCGAAATTGGATCGAGTTTGAACTGAAGGGACGCGCCAGCAACCGGAGCGCGATCGGTGCGCAGGTCAGGGTCAAGTGGAACGGCCAGGAGCAGCTCCAGGAGGTCGTGGCCGCGAGCGGCTATGCCGCCGAGAACGAGCGGCGGCTGCATTTTGGGCTGGGAGAGGCCAGGTCGATCGACAAAGTCACCATAAGGTGGCCCTCCGGGCGCGTTCAGACGCTTGAATCCCCGCAGATCGACGCCATGAATCACATCGAGGAACCCCAGTGAGCACCGCAGTCGCCAGCATCCCCAGCGAAACCCCGACGGCAGATAATCGAGTCGGGTGGCTGTCGCGTTTTTTCAGCCCGAACAACCGCTACCTGCCGCCGCTGTTTATCACCTGCATCCTGCTTACGGGGCAGCTTGAGTTCGGGATCCTTGAGAGTTGGGATCGCACGCTGCTCGCCATCGCCACCTCGATGGCGATGGAGATTATTCTCTCCCGCCTGATAGTTGGGAAGTGGCCGCACCTCGCCAGCGCGTACATCTCCGGGATCAGCGTCGGGATCCTGGTGCGCTCGCCGTTTATTTGGCCCTACGCGCTGTGCGCCGCCCTGTCCATATTGTCCAAGTACGCGATCCGCTGGCGCGGGCGGCACCTGTGGAATCCGTCGAATTTCGGGGTCAGCGCGATGCTGTTTCTCTATCCCGCGGCCGTCGCCTCCCTTAGCATACAGTGGGGCAACACGATATGGCCAATGGTCACGATCTGGTGCGTCGGCTCGATCATCATCTACCGCCTCAGGCGATTCCACATCTGCGCCTCCTATGTCGCGACCTTCCTGCTCCTTTCATGGATCCGGAGTGAAGTGACGGGCAACACGTGGCTCTCGGCGGTCGCCCCGCTTACCGGGCCAATGTACCAATTGTTCGTGTTTTTCATGATCACCGACCCGCGCTCGACGGTATCGGGATGGCGCTCGCAATGCTTGGTCGCGGCGCTGGTCGCGGTGGCGGAGATGGTCTTGCGCCTCAACGGCGTGATCGACGCGCCCTACTACGCGCTCTTCCTCGTCGGACCGGTCGCGAATTTTGTCGATTTGGCGATCGGTCCGCGAAATGCGCCTCAGGGCGCTCGAGCGGATGCTCACCCCTTGGCTTCGCGCGCAAAATAGATCCGCCATTCGGCGAAGCAATTTCGGCCGACCTCCGCTGGGGACATTCATGGGTTGCCCAACGCCGTGCATTATCGGGGCGACTGAAGGGCTGTTGGTTTCGACAATCGCGGATGGTCCGCGAGCCTTGTCCCTACTGGCGCGAGTCCCGCGCCTCGCGCATCGAGATTCCCGGCTCCATTTTGCGGCCGTGCTTGGAAACACCGAGGCGCTGCGACAGGTAGATGCTGGAGTGCCCGCTGAAGTAGTAGGCGAGGAAACAGGCTATAGCGTAATATACGAGGTACGGGGAACCGAACAGCTCGATGCCCATGACGGTGCACGCCAGCGGCGTGTTGGCGGCGCCGGCAAAGACCGCTATGAATCCCAGGCCCGCAAAGAGGTCGACCGGCACGCCCATCACCGCGCCCAGGGTGTGGCCCAGCGTGGCGCCGATGAAGAAAAGGGGCGTCACTTCCCCGCCCTTGAATCCCGCCGCGAGGGTGACCGCGGTGAAGATGAGCTTCCACCCCCAGCTGAAGGGCGTCGCCCCTGACGGCGTGAAGGCCGCGAGGATGGACACGCCGTGCGGGTCCGGCGAGAACACGCCGATACCAAGGTAGTCGCGGGTCCCCACGGTCCATGTGAGGAGGATCACGAGCGCCGCCCCGAGCGCCGGCCGCAGCGGCGCATAGGGAATGAGGCGCCTGAAGTAATCATGAAGAGCGTGCGTGAGCTCCGCGAACAGCCGGCCGACGAGGCCGAAGGCGATGCCGGCCATGATTGCCGCTCCCACGAGTCGCGGCGTCAGCTTCGCGAAGCGCTCCGTGCTGTCTGCAAAGCCGATGTGGTAGACCGCATGGTGGACGCCCCACGCCGAGCAGGTGAAGTCGCCGACGACGCTGGCCACGAGGACGGGCAGGAGGGCGTCGTACTGCAGCTTCCCGACGACAATGACCTCCATGGCGAAGAGGGCGCCGGTCAGCGGCGTCCCGAACACCGAGCCGAAGCCGGCTGCAACGCCGGCGAGAAGGAGGACGCGGCGGTCCTCCGGCCGGATCCTGAACAATCGCCCAAACCCCGCGGCAAGGCTTCCGCCCATCTGCAGCGCCGTGCCCTCGCGCCCGGCCGAGCCGCCAAACAGGTGGGTGATGAGTGTCCCGACGAGAACCAAGGGCGCCATGCGGGTGGGCACTCCGCCGCCCGGCTCGTGGATTTCCTCCAGGATCAGGTTGTTTCCGGCCTCCGCCTTCCGGCCGTACAGGTGGTAAAGCAGGCCCACCGCAACGCCGCCAACCGGCAGGCCGTAGAGGAGCCAGGGGTGGTCCCAGCGCTCCTGGGTCACCTTGTCGAGTGCCCAGAGGAACAAGGCGCTGGCCGAACCGGCGAGAATGGCGACCGGGACCGCGAGGAGCGACCACCAGGCCAGCTGCCTGAAATTGCCAAGGTGCTTGAGCGGGTGGGGCAGGCTCCTCATGCGATGTTCCTCCTTTGTGGGCGCGCGGCTCCGCAGGGCGAGGATTTTGTCCCCCCGGGGCTGCAGCTTCGGCGATTTGATTCGTTTAGCGACACGATGGCTCCTAGTTGTAGGAGTCATCGGCCGCGACTTTCGGCGCGGCGGTTTACCCGCTAGGCGGGTCGGCAGATTCCATTGCCGGACAGCACCTTGGCGCATGAGGCGGCCGCGGGCAATTCAAAATTGGCGAGCCGAGGTGTCACCCATGCCGACCCAGCCCGCATTGCCTGCAGGGGATGAGGGCGCGTGGCCCGAACGCTGGCAGTCAGGAAGCAAGGAGCGGATCCTGGTCGTGGCGACTGCGCGCCTAGTCTCAGGGGTCAGCGTCTCGGTTGGCACCTTGCAGAGGAGTGCAAAGGTGAGCCAGTGCGGGTTCCCGTCCTGGATGACGGGGCGGGTGGGTTTGTGGCCGATTTCGCCCGATTTCACCGTATCGAAGCGATCTTCCGGCTACGGTAGGGAATTACCCCATGGGCAGCATCTCGGGAATGTTGTTCAATGTTCCCCAGAGACCCATCCGATTGTTCTGGCGCAAAACCCCTATGGCGCCCCTTTTCGGAGTCACAGAGCTGTGACCAGGGGTTGACGATTCCGGGCAAGGGACCGAGTGCGCAATCCGGAATTCACGCGCGTCGATGAAAAAGAACTTCAAGAAGCAGCCCACAAAAACGACGAGAGCCAAACCGTCGCGCGTTTCCGCGCGCAACGGCAGGCCGTGTCCCATCGTGGGGATCGGGGCCTCGTCCGGGGGCCTCGAGGCGTTCTCCCAGCTCCTGAGGCAGCTTCCGGCCGACACGGGATTTGGATTTGTCCTCGTGCAGCACCTCGACCCGCAGCACCAGAGCGCGCTCGCGGGCATCCTCGCGCGCACGACCACAATGCCGGTGAGGCAGGTGACGAACAACCTCAGGGTCGAGGCCAACAACGTCTACATCATCCCTCCCAACACGAGCCTCGGCATCGAGGATGGCGTGCTGAAGCTCCTCCCGAGGCAGAACAACCGCCTCGCGCCGCGTTCCATAGACCAGTTTTTCGAGTCGCTCGCCAAGGACCAGGCCGAGCGCGCCATCGGTGTCATCCTCTCGGGCAACGCCACGGACGGGACCCTCGGGCTTGAGGCGATCAAGGCAGGCGGTGGGTTCACCTTCGCGCAGGACAAGTCGGCGCGCTATGATTCGATGCCGCGCAGCGCAGCGGCGGCAGGATGCGTCGACCGCGTCCTCTCGCCGGCCAAGATCGCATCTGAACTCGCCCGGATCGCCAAGCATCCTTACCTCTCTCCCAAGCCTGTGAAAAACGGGAAACGCAACGCCGGGCCGGGGAACTCCTCCTCAGCGGAGAACCCTTGGCTCCAGGCGAAGCCCCTCGAGACCGCAAAGGCCGAAAGGTTCGAGTCCGGCGAGTCGGATTCGGAGGTGGAGAGCGAGAAGATCCAGGAGCAGCGGGGGTACAACGAGGTGCTCCGCCTCCTGAGAAATCACAGCGGGGTTGATTTCTCGCTCTACAAGTCCTCGACCGTGAGCAGGCGCATCGCGCGGCGCTCGGTGCTCAACCGGCAGCCGAGCCTCCAGGCCTACGCCTCGTTCCTGAGGGGAAACACCAAGGAGCTCGGTGCGCTCTATTCGGACGCGCTGATCGGCGTGACCAGTTTTTTCCGAAACCCGGCTTCCTTTGCCGCCCTGAAGCAGACGGTGTTTCCCAAGCTCTTGGCGGAGGGCGGGCACGAACCCATACGCGTCTGGGTGCTGGGATGCTCCACCGGCCAGGAGGCCTACTCGCTGGCAATCGCCTACATCGAGTCGGCGGAGAAGTATCCCAAGGCGCGAAAGCTGCAGATATTCGCGACGGACCTCAACGAGGCGAATCTTGAGAAGGCGCGGATCGGATTTTACCCGAAGACGCTCGGGCAGGACGTGTCGTCGGAGCGACTGCAGCGGTTCTTCGTCGAGGACGAGAATGGCTACCGGGTCGGCAAGCAGCTCAGGGAGTTGATCGTGTTTGCGCGCCAGAACGTGATGAGCGACCCGCCCTTCTCGCGGATGGACCTGATAAGCTGCAGGAACCTGATGATCTACCTGGAGCCGAGCCTGCAGAAGAAGATTATCCCTATGTTCCACTACGCCCTTAAGAAGGGCGGCTTCCTGTTTCTCGGGGCCTCCGAGTCGGTGGGCGGCTTCGGCGAACTCTTCGATACGGTTAGCAAGAAGAACAAGATCTTTGTCAGGAAGATGGCCCCCACCAGGGCCTTCCAGATCCCGGTCAAGCAGGATTCCCGGGAGCGGTTCACGAGGACGATGAACTCCGCGCCACCGCAGGTTTCGGCGGCCGGCCAGGGCGGCTCCAAGGACAGCCTCTTGAGCGAGTTGAACGCCGAGCGCGAGGCGGACCGCGTCACGGTGAGCCAATTTGCGCCGCCCGGCGTCCTGATAGACTCGGACTTCCAGGTCCTGCAGTTCCGTGGCCGCACCGGCGCCTATCTCGAGGCGCCGACCGGAAAGGCGACCTTTGATCTTCTCAGGATGGCCAGAGAGGGCCTGATGCTGCCGCTCCGGGCCGCAATCAACAGCGCAAAGAAGGATAACAAAACCGCCAGGAGAGAGGGCATCCACCTCAAGCACAACGGCCGCACGAGAACGGTCGGCATCAAGGTCGTCCCCCTCAAAAATCTGAAGGAGCGCTGCTTCCTCGTGCTTTTCGAGGAGTCCGGGCCCGAGGTTGAAGACCTGGGCAACGGGAATTCCAAGCACTCGAACGGAGACCTTGGCGGGGGCGGTCGCAACGGGGTGTCCGAGGATTCCTCGCAGGTTGCGGGACTCGAGAGGGACCTCTCTGAGACGAGGGACTACCTGCATTCGGTACAGGAGAACCAGGAGGCCGCGAACGATGAGCTCCAGGCGACGAACGAGGAGGGCCAGTCCGCCAACGAGGAGCTCCAGAGCCTGAATGAGGAGCTGGAGACCTCCAAGGAGGAGCTCGAGTCCACCAACGAGGAGCTCACGACCGTCAACGAGGAGATGGTCAGCCGGAACTCGGAGCTCAACCGCTTGATCGAGGGGCGCAAGAAGGACGAGGAGGCGCTGCGAAAGAGCGAAGAGCGCTTCCGCGCCCTCTTTGAGCTGGGCCCTGTCGCCGTCTATACGTGCGACAACGCGGGACGGCTCGTCGAATACAACAAATGCGCCAGGGAGCTCTGGGGTAGGACACCCAAGACAGGGGAGTCCGGCGCAAGGTACTGCGGGGCGCTCAAGCTGCTTTATCCCGACGGCTCGCACATGCTGCATTCCAAGTGCCCCATGGCCATGGTCCTGAGTGGCAAGATGTCGGAGGCCCGCGACGTCGAGGCGATGATAGAGCGTCCCGACGGCTCGCAGATCAACATCGTCGTCAACATCGTGCCCCTGAAGAACGAACTCGGAGAGACGACGGGCGCCATCAACTGCTTCTACGACGTCACCGAGCGCAAACGCGCCGAGATCGCGCTCGGTCAAGTGAGGGAGCAGCTCTCCAAGTATGTTGGGAAGCTCGAGACCCTCGTGGTCGCGAGAACGGCCAACCTGAGCGAAGCCAATCAGAAGTTGCTCGCCTCCAACAACGAGACCTCGAAGAGCAGGGAGGAGTACCGGGCGCTCTTCGCCGACTCCTTGGTCATGCAGGAGAAGCTCCGGCACGTCACCCGCCTGACAATGTCGGCCCAGGAGGACGAGAGGAAGAAGATCAGCCGCGAGCTGCATGACCAGGTGGTCCAGACATTGATCGGCATTGGAATCGAGCTTACGGCCCTAAGGAACGCCGGCCTCTCCGACGAGAGACTCCAGAGCAAGGTCGGCGACATCGAGCAGCTCGTGCGGGACACCGTGACGGCGGTGCACGGTTTCGCCCGCGGTCTTCGCCCGGCGGTGCTCGACGACCTGGGGCTCGTCCCCGCGCTGCACCTGATCTGCAAGGGGCTGCGTGCGAAGAAAAAGCTCAAGATCCAGATATCGTCGTACGGTGCCGTCGAGGAGATGAAGAGCGAGGGCCGCATCGTCCTGTTCCGGATCGCGCAGGAGGCCCTCACCAACGTGAGCCGCCACGCTAATGCCAGCCAGGTTCTCATCAGCGTGGGCAAGCTCGGCCACGTGATCCGGCTGGAGATCGCCGACAACGGGAAGTCCTTCGCGGCGGAGAAGATGCTTTCCGACAAGAACCCCAAACGCCTCGGGCTGATAGGAATGAGGGAAAGGCTGGAGATGGTCGGGGGAACCCTGAACATCGAGTCGGCCAAGGGAAAGGGCACCATCGTGCGTGCGGAGATCCCCGTGGTCCTCCAGAATTACCCCGATGAAACAAGCGGATAAAGTCATCACCGTCCTCGTGGTCGACGACAACGCATTTGTCCGCGACGGACTGCTAGGTATCCTCGAGAAGGACCCGCAGATAACCGTTGTGGGCGAGGCGCGCAACGGCCAGGAGGCCGTGGAGCAGGCGAGGAGGATTCACCCCAGGGTAATCCTCATGGACATCTCTATGCCGGTCATGAACGGGCTCGAGGCGACGAGCATAATCATGGCCGAACTGCCGACAACGAAGGTCATCATAGTATCCGCCCAGGATGACGAGGGGTACGTGAACCGTGCAAAGGCCGTGGGTGCGGCAGGCTATGTCGCCAAGCAGAGGGTCGCCGAGATCCTCGCGCGCGCGATCCACGACGCGGCCCGGGGCCACCCGCTGCCGAGTCCTCCGAAAACCCCGAGTGCAGTCCGTGAGGACAAGGATGATGGTCCCCGCAACGCCTGCGACAGGGCATGCGGCGCCGCCCTGACGGCAAAGGATTCCGCGCTCCTGAAGCTTGTGGCCCAGGGGGTTCCCAAGAGGCAGATCGCCACAAGGCAGCGTGCGAGGGTTTTAACCATCGAGCGGCAAATTCAGGCGCTCATGGCCAAGCTGGGCATCACGACGCTGCTCAAGCTCGCGGAATTCGGGGTGGCCTCCGGTTTCACCGAAAACGACGTCGAGGTCGTGATCGTCTGAACGGCGGACGTGCTGCCGACCTAGGCAAGAGGTCGATAATCCATGTGCGAGGCCGGACTTGACGGCGATCCATGGGCGGGACGACAACCTGCCATGGTCTATCGGGATATATCGTTCAGCGAGCCCATGAGGCAAAAGCTGCTTGCCGGATCCAAGACCCAGACTCGCCGGGTTCTCACGGAGAAGGGCATAGTCTGTGACGTGGTCGTCGAGGGTCGCGCCTACACGAGGGGCGAGGTGGGAACGCAGGAAGATGTCATGTGCCCCTATGGGGTTCCTGGCGACAGGCTCTGGGTGAGGGGCCTGCCGGATATCCTGCTAGAAATAACGGCGGTCAGGGCGGAACGGCTGGATTCCATAGGCGCGGCCGATGCGCTGGCGGAGGGAGTGGGTCCCGGAACCGATCCCGTCGAGGGATACAAGATTATCTGGGACGAGCTGAATGCCGCGCGGGGGTTCGGCTGGAGCGAGAACCCCTTGGTGTGGGTCATAACCTTCGCTCGCCTGCGGTAGTACGTTTGAAATCCGGCGATAGGGTTCGACCGCGTCCCGTGCCGGCATAGTTTGCGGGGACCCCATGATGAGAACCGTGTCCCGGCTCCTGGCCTTCGCCGTTTCGCTCACGCTCCTTGGATGCGTCGCCCGTGCCGACGCTCCCCTCATTCTCAGGGGAGGCAGTGACGGCGCACCCCTCGGCGTGGGCCATGCGACACCGCTCGAGACACTTGTCGTGGAGGCACCGGCGGGCGGCTCGCTCGAGGTTCGGGACGGCGACGACAGGGTCTACTTTTCCAGCGGGAAGGGCGGATGGGTGTCGTTCCTGGCCGGAGGCGCCTTGGGCCAGCAGAAGGTGGTCTTGCGCGATGGAAGCGGAGCCGAGACCTCCAGGGCAACCTTCGAGCTGGACGCGGAGACGTCCGTCGACGACGGCGGCAAGTACGGCGATATGTTCACGCTCTTCCACAACGGCATGAGCGCCGATGTGCCGGGTGGCGTCGACGTGACCACCTGGAACGGGCGCACCTATCATTTCTTCGTCACGTGGGTGCTGGACAACTACCACACGGGCAAGGGCATGAAGTACTTCAGTCCCTACGGTACCGATTTCGTCGAGATGATGAGGAGTGCACAGCGCGAGGACGGCATGATCTGGAGCAACATCAACCCGGGCCAGGCGGTGGCCTACTACAAGACGGCCTACGGCCCGTTCGACTACATCCGCAGGATCGGCGACCGGTACTTCGTGCGCCAGCCCGCGGAGAACCACCCGGAGTACGTCTACGTGAGCACGATCTACCAGACGTGGAAGACGCACGGCGACGACAGGTGGATGAGCGGGTGTCTCGCGTCGGCCAAGCGGGCGATGGACTACTGCATGACGGACCCCGCAAGGTGGAGCGACCGGTACCAGCTGCTGAAGCGCGTCTACACGATCGATTCCTGGGACTTCCAGGTGGACGATGCCTACACGCCGGACATAGGCCTGTCGAAGACGATGCTCGTGGACGCGAAGAAGTCCAAGTTCGGCGTCTTCTTTGGCGACAACGTCTACTACGCCGCCTCGTGCGACGAGCTGGCGGAGATGCTGGCGCACTCCGGCGACCCGGCGGGGGCCGCGGCATTCACCACCCGCGCAGCGGACATCCGCCGGCGCCTGGATGCGCTTTCGTGGAACGGGCGCTTCTACACGCACTTCATCGACGAGGACCCGACGGTGAAGCGGGACCTCGGGGTCGACGAGAAGACCCAGGTGGCCCAGGGCAACGCGTACGCGCTCAACCGGGGAGTCTCCGGCGAGCACGCGGTGGCCATCATCAAGACCTACATGGACCTCAGGCAGAACCTTCCGGCCGGCTCCCCAGGGGAATGGTATGCCATCTATCCCCCGTTCGGAAAGGGCTTTGGCCTGCACGACCAGGAGTGGCAGTACATGAACGGCGGGGTCGGGGGCCATGTCGCCGGTGAACTCGCGCGCGGGGCCTTCGAGAACGGCTATGAGCCCTACGCGCGAGACATCCTCGACCGCCTCACGGACCTAGGGCACAGGCACGGCAACAAGATCTGGTTCGCCTACACGGGCTCGATTCCGTCCCCTCCGCCGGCGCCCGCCTACAAGCCGATCGACCTCTCGGGCCTCGCCAACATGGACACCTACGACAAGGGAGGCCCCGGATCGGCTCCGTGGATGCTGATGGGAAAGCAGGGGGACGACATCCGCGGGCTCCCGACGGGCAACCAGGTCTTCGCTGGCATTTCCTTCAAGGTGGCCGATCCCGCGGCCAACCAGAGGAAGGTCGCCGTCGCTGTGTCACACCGCCCGGGCCTGCCCGGGTCGGTTGAGGTGCCGGTCAACGCCTCGGCGGGCTGCCTCTATCTCCTGCACACGTCGACCAAGCCCGGTTCCGAGAACGTCTGCGGGAGCATCGCCTTCAACTACTCCGACGGGACGCGCAAGGTCCAGTACGTCAGCATGGGAAAGCAGCTGACCTTCTGGTGGTTTCCCGAACTGAAGACGGACCGCTCGGGGATCGCGTGGCACGGCCCGAGCCCGGTGTCGAACGACGTGGGGGTGTCCTGGTGCGCCATCGACAACCCGAACCCGGAGAAGACGATCGCGAGCATCCGCCTGAACGCGCCCGACGATGACGGCATCTACACGGTCCTCGGCATGACGCTCGCGGACCGGGCGCACTATGTGGCCCCGGACCCGGTGTCCTACGGCGGTCCGGATGACTGGGCCGCGTCCACGGCCATGGCCGCCATGATCGAGGGGCTGGTCGGGGTTAAGGACGGGCCGCTCAGCCAGACCCTGACGCACCCGATCCTCGCCCCGCGGTGGGACCTGTCCGTGCCGCGTGCGATTGATGCGACGGTGCGCTACCCGGCCTCCCAAGGGTACGTCTCCTACAAGTTCTCGAACGACTCCGCCGCGCGGCGGATCACGCTCGCCGTGACAGGCAATGCGCCGTCGATGGCCGGCCATATCCTTCTTCCGCCCGGCGTGGATTCCGCAAGTTCGGTCTCGATCGACGGCGCGCCCGCGGCGTATCACCTGTCCCGGGTCGGCACATCGGCCTATGTCGACCTCGAGGTGCCGGTGACCGGGGCGCGCCTCCTGCGGATAGCCTATTGAGCGGCTTCGTCCCCTTCAGGGCTTGATCGAGTCCAGGTAGTGCTGGCTCGGGGGCACGTTGCCAACCGGGTCGGTCGACTCGTCCTCGATGAAGCTGTATTCGATCCCGATCTTTCGGCCCTCCGCAAGGAGCAGGACGAAATCGATCTGGCCCGTGCCAATGGTGACAAAGTCCTCGATCGGGGCGTGGCCCGTGTAGATTCCGGTACGGACTCCTTTTTTCAGGTCCTTGAGGTGAAACATCCTCCAGCGCTGGGGACATTTTTCGAGGAGCGCCACCGGGTCCTGCCCCGCGTAGACGATCCAGAATACATCCATCTCGAAGAACACGAACTCGGGATTGGTCTGGGACATCAGCACGTCGAAGCCCGTGCCGCCGCCGGGGAGCGGCTCAAATTCCGAACCGTGGGGATGATAAAGGAGCCTCATGCCAGCGGCGCTGAGTGCCTTACCCCACACGTTGAAGTCCGCCGCAGCCTTGCTCGCGGCAGCGGCGTCGAACACGCCCTTGTGCGGGATTCCCGGCACCACGATGTTGGTGCTCCCGAGGGTCCTGGCCGTTGCGATCACCTTCGGCAGGTCGGAGGCGAGGCTCTCATACGAGAAGTGGGAGCTGACCGCCTTCAGCCCGTGGGCATCAAGCTCCTTGCGGAACTGCTCGGGCGTCATCTTGTAGGTTCCCGCCGTCTCGATGATCGTGAACCCGTCGGCCTTCACGATGTCGAGGCCCGACGCGACGTCGGCTGCGAGGCGTATTTTGAAGCTCTCCAGCTGGAGGCCCAGGGGAGGGTTCGCATCCGCAGCGAACGCCGGGGCGCAGGCGAGGAACATGGCCGGGACCAAGGCGAGAAATTTCATGAGGAGGTAAGGGGACTCAGAATGGCGAGCCGTCGGCCTTGGTGCCGCAGAGGCAGACATTGATGCCCAGTGCGGCCGCGAACGAAGCCTTGGAATACATGGCCAAGTCCGCCTCCCTGGCGGAAAGCGCGTACACCACCTGGATGTGGTTGGCCTTGTGCTTCGCCATCATCTGGTCGCGGCTGACGCCATAGGTGACGGCGTGCATGATCGGCCACTGCACGGTGGTTTCCCTCCAGCGGCGCTCTGTCTCCTCCCGGGGCAGCGGGACGACCCTGGCCCGGCCGAGGTCCATGTTGAGCCGGCCGTCCTCGACGAATATGCGGCTCCAGACGATCTCGCCGGGTTTCGCGACGCCGCGGACCGAGCCGCCGCCCAGCCGGAAATACATCGCGGGCTGCCGCATCGAGTCCGTGCCCCTGTAGCCGCCGATGTGGTGCTCGGGCGGGGCGCTGCCCGAGATCAGGAAGACCCAGACATACTCGTCGGTGGTCCCGCTCCGGTCGAGGTCGCCCCAGCGCAGGTCGTGGAGCGTGGTCTCGACCGGCTGGCCGAGCGCCTTGTGGACGCGGCTTGTCATGAGCGCGTCCAGGCCCGCGCACTCGTCCACCTCGTTGAAGTGTATGACGGGCTCGCCCGGGCGGATGAGCCGGCCCTTCGCGTTCCTGACCGGGGGGCGGTCGGCATTGTTCAGGATGCCCTCGGCCAGGTCGCTCGCGGGCATCAGGTCCTTGAGTCCCTGCTGGTACTGGATGCCGACGGTGTCGCAGCCGAACTCATCCGCGATCCTGGCGGCGGCGATGTACATCTTGCACTGCTCGAGCACCTGCGCCCGCGTGAGCTCGGTCGCCGGGTCCGAGCCGAAGTGGAACGTCATCCCTTTCTTCTGGAGCCACGACAGCGCCGCCCTGGCCTCGCTCTCGGGGACGGTCGTCGAGGTATAGTACAGTGAGGACTGGGACAGCCGCTCCTTGCAGACGCCGCATGCGAACAGCATGTCGTCCGGGAGGATGGCATTGTACATGCCCATGCAGCCCTCGTCGAAGACGCCCATGATGGACTTCTTCCGCCTCAGCTCCCTGGCCAACTTGTTTCCCAGGGCCACCGCCCTGGACGGCGGGTGGCACGCGGCCAGAGCGTGCACGTGCGCCGTCTTGTGCTTCACCTTTCCGGTCGCGAGCCACGCCTTCAGGTGGCCGACGAAGAACTTGTCCGCGAAGGTCTCGCTCCAGAGGGTCGAGTAGGTGACGCCCGCCTTGGTCAGCGAGCCGTTCAGGTTCAGCATGCCGACGAGGCCGGGCCATTGCCCGCTCCAGTTGGCGACTGTCAGTATGGGGCCCCTGTGGGTGAGGAGTCCCCCGAGCACGTGGTGGGAGTACTGCCAGACGGCTTCGGCGACGATGAGCGGGGCCTCCGGATCGATGCCCGCGAAGATGTCCAGGCCCTCTCTCTGGGAGGCGATGAACCCGTGGCCGAGCGCAGGCTTGTAAGGGTGCGCCCGCTTCACCGTGTAGCCGAACGAGGCGACCGCCTCGCCGAGCTTCTTCTCCATGGCCGCCTGGGCGGGCCAGCAGGTCTTGTTGGCCGAGGCGCGAAGGTCGCCGCTTGCGACCAGGAGGACGGTCCTGGATCTTGCCATGGTGCGCGGGGTCAGTCGGCCTTGAACGCCCCCTCGATCGCCTCGATCGAGACGCCGAGCGTCGAGCGCGACACCGCGTCCAGGGCGGACTTCGGGCCACTCAGGTGGATCGTGCGGCGGACATGCGTGATGCTTTCACCCGGGGCAAGGGCCGCGGCGGGCGAGGAGGACTCGAGCTCGAAGAAGGGCCCCATGGGCTTAGCGCCCGGGGTCGCCGGGCCGTCGTTGTAGGCGTTCGCGGCATCGCCGCCATACGGGTTGTCCTGGAGCTTCCAGAGCGAGTTGACGTATTCCCTGACCCCCGGGGGCTTGTTGAACTGCACGAGGGTGAGCACGTTGTTCGCGGAGTCGTAGCTGCCGAGGATTCCCGTGCTGCGCATGGGGTTCAGCCCGATCTTGCTCCGGTACTTCCCGTCCGCGGAGAGGAAAACGACGGAATCGCCCACCTTGAGCCTCTCCGGGGGAACCGCGCCGAAGTAGTTCGAGGTCACCTTGACGCCGAGCTCGGACTCTGGGCCGGGCTTGATGGGCGCCACGATGGTGGCCGACGCCGAGGGGTTGTACTGGCCAAGGATCCAGATGGAGAGGAGGCCGGTCTCCTTCTTCCAGGCCTCCTTTCCCGCGTTCGTCACCTGGTTGTCGGTCTCGTAGGCGACGACGCTCACGTTGGCGGCGGGCGCCATCCCGAGGTCCTTCCAAGCGTCCTCGCTGTCCAGCATCTGCACCGTGCGCTTCACGGAGACCTGGAACTTGGTGCCGGAGTAGTTGGTGAGCTCGAACTCGGCCCCGAAGACCGCGTGGTCGGTGTCCTTGGATACCACGTTGAAGGGGAGGGTGTCGAAGATCGCCGGCGTGAACCAGTGCTCGAAGTCAAAGGGGACGCCCTTCTCGAAGAACACCGAGAACTGCCCGCCTTCCGGACCCATCCAGAAGCGGTCCTCGCCGCCGAGGGCGTTCATGTGGGGCACCGTCTTGCCGGAGGAGATCAGGTCGCGGTTAATCCAGCCGTAGCTGAGGCCGGAGTCGCCCTCCGAGGCGCTGCTCATGACGCGCCCCTGCCAGGCCGGGGCCAGGGACACTTTCGCAAGCCCGGCCTTGTCGCTCAGGACGATCACCTCGGTGTGGTCCTTAAGAAAACTCGTGTCGTCCCCAAATGTCGCCGCGTGGAGAGGGGGGTTCATGAGGGTTGCCAGGGGTGCGGCGAGGGCGAGGCAGGTCTTGAGCAGGTTCCGGTTCATGGGATGGGGTTTCTGGGGGATGCGGAAGCGTTTGCGGACTGGGACGCGTCCTCGGGGTGACTGAGGGCAAGGGATCTACGCCAACTTCCGGACCAAGGCAAGAGACCGCCTAGGTTGAGGGGATGACGGGCAGGATGAGGCGCGAGGGATGGTCGGAATCCGAGTAGATTGTGTTCTCCGCTGTCTGCCACAGCCGGTTGTTGTTCACCGGCTCGCCGGTGTTGGGGTTCACATCGAACCTGGGGAAATTGCTGCTCGAGACATCGAGCCGGATCCTGTGCCCCTTCCTGAAGACGAGGGAGGTGGGGTACATGTCGATCGTGAACTCGTAGGGCATCCCCGGCTCGAGCGGCTCCTCGTGGTCGAGGTTGTTGCGGTACCGGGCGCGGACTATCCCATCCGCGATGTTCAGGTCCACGCCCGCGGGGTAGTCGGCACTCGGCGGGTAGACGTCGACAAGCTTCACCGTGAAGTCGGTGTCTCTCGCGCTGGACGAGGCCCACAGCTTCACCGAGAGCGGTCCCGTGACCTCCATGTCGAGGCCGAGGACCGGTGTCTGGTAGACCACGATGTCGTTGCGCGCGGAGAGCGGCTTCGTGTCCGAGGTGAGCCAGAAGTCAGTCCTGTCGCGCTGGTCCGCCGCCCCCTGGAACATCAGGTTGCCCTGCGAGGAGATGTTTCCTCCGAGGGTCGGCACGGGGTTGCGGGGGTCGAAGAGGAAGCTGACCGGCGCCTCGTCCGCGGGTGACCTCGTCGAAAGGGTCCCTCCCGTGTGCAGGAAATAGGATGTGTAGTGCGTGCGGGCCAGGGGCCATTCGGCCTCGTTTCGCCAGTGCCCGCCGACAAAGATGCGCCCCTCGGGCGTCTTGTGGGCATCCCCGCCGCCCATGACGTAGATCCTGACCGGAGGCTCGTGGTCGACCCCGTTGTCGACACCCTTCAGCCACCGGTCGAACCAGCGGCGCTGGAACGAACCCATGTCGAGGGCCGCATCAGGGGTGAACTGCGCCTCCCCGGCAAAGCTCTGCCTTTCCCTGCTGTGGATCCAGGGTCCCACGATCAGGCGCTGGAGGCTCTTTTTCGCCTTCGTAAGCTGCACGTAGTTCAGGTTCGCGACCTGGAGCCCCCACGAGTCGTACCAGCCGGTCACGTGGTAGACGGGGATGTCCTTATATTCCTTGATATGGTCGATGACGCTCGAGCCCGAGTTCTTCCAGAAGTCGTCATAGCTGCCGTGGCTCATGGCCTCGACGAGCCAGCTCTCATAGTCTGGCGCGAACTTGAGTGGCGTCGTGCCCGCCCGCAGCGGGAGGCCCCTGACGTAGTCCTGCACATGGTCGCCCAGGTCGAGGAGCGCCGGGGCGCTCACCGGGTCCGAGGCCGCCCTCAGGGCCGCCGGCATGCCCTTCGGGGTTCCGGCGGCATTGCCGAGCGTCATCACCCAGTTCACCCACCGAAGCTCGAAGGCCCCTTGGTGGCGCACACCGTATAGGCCGAAGTCCGACATGGCGTTTCTGGGAATCATGGCCTTCACGTACGGTGCGCCGGCGATCGCCAGCGCATGCTGCGTGGCGCCCTCATAGGAGGATCCGATCGTGCCGATGCCCTGGTCCGACCAGGCCTGCTCCCCGATCCACTTGGCCGTGTCGAAGCCGTCATTCGGGTCATCGCGGATCGGGAACCAGTGTCCCTCCGACTTGTATCGACCGCGGACATCCTGGATCACCAGGACATAACCGTAGGGGACGAACATACCCGCCATGTCCTCGGAGTAGCCGTCCTTCCCGTAGGGAGTGCGGTCGAGGATCGCCGGGAACTTCCCCTCAAGCGGGATGCCGCCCTTGGCCGGCAGGCAGATGTCGGTCGCGAGGCGCGTGCCGTCGCGCATCGGGATCATCACATCCTTCTTTATGACATAGCCTTTGTCCGCGGTTGCGACCGGGGTCCCCTGTGCGTGAACGGCAACGGCTGGGCAGAGGGCAAGTGCTGCCAGGACCAGGGCGGTGTAACTCGGGATCTTCATGGGGTGGGGTGGAAAGCGGTAAGGGGTCAGGCGGTCCGGGCAACCCGGGGCCTATTTGGGCCCGACTGCACGCGGTGCGCCTTGGCGATCGCCGAGATGAGCCCGGGAAAGCGCTTGTCGATCTCGTCCTGGCGCGACCAGCTGAGCATCTCCACGCCGTGCCTCTCGCTGCGGATCAGGCCCGCCTCCCTCAGCACCTTGAAGTGCTGGGAGAGGGTCGACTTGGGTATGTCCTTGTTGCACGCGCACAGGAAGTCCGAGCAGCTCTGCGGCCGCTCGGACCCGACGATCTGCGCGAATATCCCGACCCTGGAGGGGTCGGAGAGGGCATGGAAGATCGCCTCGACCGTCAGGTCTTCTATGGCGGGGTGCATCAGTGGCCTCATGGAATCAATGTAGCAGCCCTTGACTCCTTGTGCAATAGTTCTAAAGTTCGGAACTAAGGAATTTACTCCCTCCCGCCCGAAAGGGCGAAAAGGGGTTCGCCGGCACCCGCCGGCGGTTCCGCAAATCATAAACCATCCACGAAGAGAAAGTCTCAGCCATGAACAAGCTATCAGGTAAGGTCGCAGTAGTAACCGGCGCATCCAAGGGGATCGGCGCCGCCATCGCCAAGAAATTCGCAGCGGAGGGCGCCTCCGTCGTCGTCAACTACGCCTCCAGCAAAACCGGGGCCGACGCCGTCGTCGCCTCGATCACCGCAGCGGGCGGCAAGGCCGTCTCCGTAAAGGGCGATGTCTCGAAGGACGCCAAGGCCATCGTCGAGGCCGCCATCACCGCCTTCGGCAAGCTCGACATCCTCGTCAACAACTCGGGCGTCTACGCCTTCGGCGCGATCGAGGAGGTCTCCGAGGAGTCCTTCCATGCGCAGTTCAACGTAAACGTGCTCGGGCTTCTCCTCACGACCCAGGCGGCCCTCAAGTACATCGGCGAGGGCGGCAGCATCATCAACATCGGCTCTGTGGTGAGCCGGATCACGCCCCCGGGCAGCGCCATCTACACGGGCACCAAGGGCGCGGTCGACGCGATCACGGGCGTACTCGCCCGCGAGCTGGGAGCCAGGAAGATTCGCGTCAATGCGCTAAACCCCGGCATCATCGAGACCGAGGGCACGCACAGCGCGGGCTTCATCGGCTCCGACTTCGAGAAGGCCACGGTGGCCCAGACGCCGCTCGGCCGCATCGGCCAACCCAACGACATAGCGAACGTCGCGGTCTTCCTTGCCTCCGACGAGTCGGCTTGGCTGACGGGCGAGCAGCTTCTGACGGGCGGCGGCCTCCGCTAGCCTGCCAGGTTCCGCAGGGCGGCTTACCCTCGGGGTAGCCGCCCTTTTTTGTGGTCAGCGGGCGGAGGCCGGGAGGGCGAACGCCACGTACGCGTCCCCCGAAGGTCCGCCCACCTTGCCGCCGCCGGTCGCGGTGATGACCACGAACTCGCGGCCATTGGCCTCGTAGACGGCCGGGGCGGCAAAGCCGCCCCATGGAAGATGGGCCTTCCAAAGCTCCACACCGTTGTCGGCGTCGAAGGCGCGTATCATCTGGTCGGCGGTGCCCGCGCAAAAGACCAGGCCGCCCGCGGTCACGGTGGCCCCTCCCAGGTTCTGGGTGCCCGTCTTGGGCACCCCTTGCCGCGTGAGCTCGGTGTATTCGCCAAGGGGGACCCTCCAGAGGACTTTCCCCGTGTTCAGGTCATAGCAGTTGAGGAGGCCCCACGGGGGCCTAATACCGGGGTAGCCGTCCTGGTCGGTCAGGAAGTTGAAGCCGTCGTAGGTGTACCGCGGCGCGCCGGCTGACCCGTTCGCCTTCAGGACCGACGGCGGCTGGTTCACGCGGAAAAGGAAATCCAGGAGATCCTCCTTCTGCGCCGCGGTCATCACCGGCGCCGGCGGCATTGCGTTGCGACCGGTGAGGAGGAGGGCGGCGACTTGGTCGCGCTGCATCTTCCTGCGTATCCCGACCAGTGGGGGGATCATGCCGTTGCCGGCCCGCTCGGTCCCGTGACATGCCGAGCAGGATTGCTGGTAGATCCTCTCCCCTGCGGACGGAGGGTAGGCGGGATCCCGCGTTCCCTCCTCGGAGGACGTCACCGTGACCATCGATACGATCCTGTTCGAGGTGACATAAAGTCGACTCGTCGGGACGTCGACCGCGGCACCCGACCACTCCCCGCCGCCGCGCGTACCCATGAAGAGATTAGTGCGCCCCTCCGAGAAGGGCCTGAACCACCCGTAGCTCGCGCCCTGGACCTGCCGCATCACGAAGTCGCGGGCTTGCGGCGTCCTCGCCGTCACCTCTTCCAGCCTGAAGTCGGGGTGGGAGAGGGGCTCCGGCAGGTCCGGGTCGGGCTGGTAGGGGGCGGTGACTTCGCCGGGGAGATCGGAAGCCGGGGCCCTCTTCATGCGAAACGGAAAGATCGGCTTTCCGCTCACGCGGTCGAGCAGGAGCAGCACCCCGGACTTTGAGACGCAGGTGACGGCGTCGATCCTGATTCCCCCACGCCGCACGGTCACGAGCGTCGGCGATGCGGCGTTGTCGAGGTCCCAGATGTCGTGGTGGACGTTCTGGAAGTGCCACAGCCTCCGGCCCGTCTGCGCGTCGAGTGCAAGGACGCAGTCGCTGAAGAGGTTGTCCCCGAGGCGTTCGACGCCGATGAAATTTGGCTGTGCCGCGCCGATCGCGGCAAACACGATGCCCCGGCCCTCGTCGAGCGAGAGCCCTCCCCAGCAGTTGGCCTGGCCGGGATCGCGTCCGCGCCATGTATCCGCCCCGAACTCGCTTCCGTGGGGAACCGTGTGGAAGCGCCACAGGAGGTCGCCGCGCCGCACGTCGTAGCCGTAGATGTCGCCATAGAGGCCGGCCGTCACGAAGACACCCTGGAAGACGACCCCGCCCACGGTGGCGCCTGTCGGCAGGGCTGCGCGTCCCCCCGCCCCGAACCCCGGGGTGGGCGTCCCCTTCATCGGATCCAGCGAATAAACCCACCGGCCGCTCCCGAAAAGGACGCGCGGCGCGGCCGCGCCGTCCCCGGGCCAATACACCAGCCCGCGCCTGGCGGGCTCATCCTCGAGTCCTGGGTGGACGGGCTGCTCGACCTTGAAGCGCCACCGTTCTGTGCCGTTTACCGCATCAATGGCCACGATGTCCCGCCCTGCAGTCGGCCCTATCAGGAGGCCGTCCACGATGATCGGGGTGCACTGGATATTCCTGGAGCCGTCGCCCGAATGGTAGGTCCATGCCTCGGCAAGCGCGCCGATGTTGCCGCGGTTGATCTGAGCCAGGGACGAATAGCGCCTGGAGCCAGCGTCGCCCTGGGAGCGCGTCCAGGTGGCGCCGACTTCAAGGTTGTCGGCCTCCGCGGGCGTGAGTTCTTTGTCCGTGGCCGCGGGGATCGTCGTGTATTCCGGCAGTGCGGCCCCTGCGACGACGTCGCCGCCCGCATCCCCGCACAGAGCTCTCGATCCGAGGGCGAGAAGGGGTACGAGTGCCAGACCGAATTGGAGGGGGCCGCGCAATGGCAATTGGGGTGGGGTGGATCTTGGGTAGACCCTCGCCGTTCCCACGGCAAACACGGCGTGAAGCTTTCTAAAAAATGCCGCGCCTGGCTCCGGGCTAGCGCCCGAAACTCACCCGCACCTCGCGCCCCAGGGTTGTTCCCTCGCGGTTGTGCACCAAGACCCTGTAGTGTCCCAGATCGCCGCCTGAGACCTGGTGAATGACCAGATCGGGTCCGGTCGCGCCTTCGACTTCCCTGCCATCGTGGATCCACCTGTAGTCGAGCGGGCTTGTTCCGGATGCGGATGCGCTCAGCCTCAGGTCCTGGCCGGGTTGGGCTGCTATGCTCGCCTCCGGCTGGTTGACAAGAGTGGGGACGGTGGCGCCCCGGATGCCGAAGTCTATGGAAGTGGGCGCGACGTCCAGGTCGGTCACCTCGGTGCTGGCGATATGACCCCTCAGGTCGTCGACCGTGGCCTCGAAACTTATCCGTTCGCCCGGCGCCAGGTCAGCCGGCGGCCGCCAGAACACGCGGTACGGGGGCGAATCGCTTGTGCCGAGCAACTCGCTCTCGCCGGGCCTGGACTTGCGCCTCAAGACGAATGTGACCTCGGCGCAGCCGTCTCCGCCCGCGACGTCCGCCCTGATCTCCTGGCGGTTGGGAAGGACGTGGCCGTAGACGCTGCGCGAGTTGAAGACAAACGTGGCCCCGGCCCTGAGCGTCGGGAAGCGGATCGAGGGGCGGGACGCCGGCGTCGAGAGGGGGGCGGCCGCCTTGAGTATCACGCACCCAAGCGGCGCCAGGCTCAGCGAGACGCCGCCATCCGCATTCGCGAGCACCCGCGCAGCGGTTTTTCCAGAGGAGTCGAAGACCGTGTCCAAGGCAGCCCCGGCGGCCTGGGAAGTAGGGAGCGTGACCCCGATCGTCGAGGTCCTCGAGTTGTTGAGGGCCACCAGGTACTCGACGCGCTCGGTCCTCTCGATGCGTGAGAACGCGAAGACATGCTGATCATTGGAGCGGCGCAGGATCATCGCCCCGCGTGACAGGGCGGGGGAGGACTCTCGCAGCGCGGCAAGCCCCCGTATCCGCAGGTAGAAGGGATGGTGGTCGTCGAACTTGTCGTCCCCTCCCTTCCTCGTGGTGCCCATGAGCGAAAGGTCCCTGAAGACCGGCGCCCTCGACGCGAACATGTCCTCCCTGGCGCCCATGTCGTTCCCGATCCCCACCATGCCCTGCTCATCGCCGTAGTAGAGGGCTGGCTGGCCGCGGACTGTCAGCAGGAGTTCCTGCCCGAGAAGAAAAAGATCCGCCATCGTCGCCTCCCCCGCACCCGCATTGTCCTGCTTCAGGAAATTGCCAAACCGGCCGTCGTCGTGGTTGCTGATGAACGTGGTCTCGTCCTGCGCGCCACTCCAGGGCCCCGTGTACCAGGCATCCTTGTCGAAGAGGCGCGCAAGGTCGCCTGCGTCGTGTCCCTTCGACACGAAGTCACGCGCGCCGTCGTAGAAACCAAAGTCGAGAGTCCCGTCCAGGTTTCCCGTCGTGGAGAACTCGCTCATGAAGGCGACGTCGCCCACATGGTCCGCGACCTCGCCGAACTGGAAGAAGTCGGAATGCCCGTACTCAAGCGCCTTGGCGCGGATCGCGGGGCCAAAGGCCTCCCAGAACTCAAGGTTCACATGCTTGACCGTGTCTATCCTGAAGCCGTCGATCCCGAAGCGCTTGATCCAGCCGCTGTACACGTCGATGAAGCCGTTAACGACCCTGGGGTTCTCCGTGAAGACATCGTCGAGGCCGGCGAAGTCGCCGTGGAGCGAATTCTCGCCGGTGAAGAGGCTGTTCCCGCGGTTGTGGTAAAGCGTCACGTCGTTCAGCCACTCGGGCGACTTGGCGTGGATATCCTCCGGGGCCAGTACCGGCACGTGCGCGAAGCTCCTCTCGGCGGAGAGCTGGGGGAAGCTAGTTCCCGACCCCACCCCGTTGTAGGCGACCTCGTGGGCATCGAACGGGACGCCGGCGGCGGTCCTGTAGGGGGCCGTGGCGATATCGATGTAGTTCGTCCGCCCGTCCTTGTACGTGATGACGTCCGCCGTGTGATTCGCGACGATATCGAGATAGACGCGCATGCCGCGCCTGTGCGCCTGAGCCACGAATTCCCCGAACTCGGCCTCGGTCCCGAGATGCGGGTCGATCGACGTGAAGTCCAGGATCCAATAGCCGTGGTATCCCGCCGTGCCCATCTGCATGGGCTTGTTCCGGAAGGGCGGCGTGATCCAGATAGCCGTCGCCCCGAGGCCCTTGATGTAATCCAGCTTGGAGGTGAGGCCCACGAAGTCGCCGCCATGATAGTGCGATATCCGGGTCGGATCGAAGCCGCTCACATCGGGTCCACCGGGGATCCCGCCGGAGTCGTTTGCCGTTGAGCCGTTCTCAAACCTGTCCGTCAGGACGAAGTAGAAGACCTGCCCGGCTCCCGGATGGGTGAACCTCGGGACGCTCACGGGCTCCTCGGCCCGTGCGGGCCGAAGGCACAACAGGAGCACGGTCAAGGCCCAGGGGGCCGTGCGCGGAAATGCCGTCTGGGTCGGTGACATCGCCCCTGCAGGTTGAAAGCTGCCCGGCCGTAGTCAAAGGGCAGCGCTTGTAAAATACATAGGCCATACGGACAAAACCGCGACTGCGGGTCCGCCGATTGACATGGAAGCCCGGGCGTACGAAGCAAGGGCCGCCCCTTGCGCGCAGACACCCCAGTTTCCGATCGGCATCCCGGGAAGCCCCGCCCGGCACACGGCAGGATCTGGCTCTATCGCTTGGTCGCCGCCGTGGGTGTGCCGGCTGCGCTCATCCTCGGGGTCGAGGCCTCCCTTCGCCTTTCGGGATACGGCAGGCCCGCGAGTTTCCTCATCCCTGATTCGAAGCCGGGCTACGTCCGAACGAACCCGGATTTCGTCGCCTCATTCATGCCGGGCAGCTTTGACCTCCGGCCCCTCAACTTCCGGGTCCCGGTCCGGAAGCCGGCGAACTCAATGAGGGTCGTCGTCCTCGGGGAATCCGCAGCGCAGGGCATACCGGTGCCCGCCTTCGGGTTCGCGGCCCAGCTGCGGGCCCAGCTGCGGGCCAGGTATCCAGGAAGGGAGATCGAGGTGATCAACACGGGGATCGTGGCGGTCAACTCCCATGTCGTCTACCAGATCGCAAGGGAGCTCGCCGGGTACTCACCGGACTTGTTCGTGGTGTACATGGGCAACAACGAGGTGGTGGGACCGTACGGGCCGGGCTGCGCCTACCTGTCGCAGATGCCGCCGCTCTGGGTGATAAGGCTGAGCGTGTTCGTCAAGTCGACGAGGCTGGGCCAGCTCGCGGCCTCGATTGTCGGCAGACTGGGTGCCCGGCACGGCGCGCCTGCGGAGTGGGGGGGAATGTCGATGTTCGCCAACAACGCGGTCGCCGGCGACGACCCCCGGCTCGAGGCGGTGTATGGAAACTTCAGGCAAAACCTCAGGGACATCGTCCGCGTGGCGCATGGATCCGGCGCCGAGACGATCCTCTGCACGGTCGTCTCGAACCTGCGCGACTGCGCCCCTCTCCTGTCCGTCCACCGATCCGGCATGACGGCCGATGACCTCGAGCACTGGCGCCTATCGTTCTCAAGGGGCCGGATCGAGTGGCTGATCGGCAAGAACGATCGTGCGCACGCCGACCTCCAGGATGCGCTTCGGCTGGACCCCCATTACGCCGACACGGCCTTCATGCTCGGATCCGTTGAAATGGCCGAGGGCGACACTACCGAGGCCCGCACCCACTTTATCCAGGCCCAGCACTGGGATGCACTCAGGTTTCGTCCCGATGCGAGGATCAACCAGATCATCAGGGACATGGCCGCCGAACTGGGATCGGGTGTTCGCCTGCTGGACGCGGCGACAGATTTGGGTTCCGACTCCGGCTCGACGGTAGAGCCAGCGGGGCGCAACTTGCTCTTCGAGCACGTCCACCTCGACTGGGACGGCAACTTCACGCTCGCGCGCTCGATCGCTCGGGCCTGCTTCCCCGCCGACCCGGGGATGTCCCCTTGGCTTGACTCCGCCGCATGCGCGGCCGCGGTCGGCTGCACCGACCAGGGCCGTCTCGCCGTCCTGCAGAAGATAGCGACCATCATTCAGAATCCCCCGTTCACCAACCAGCTGACCTATCCGGAGGACCAGGCCAGGCTCGAGCGCGACTTTCAGAGGGCGAGGGCCAACGAGGAAGATCCCGCGAAAAGGGTCGAGGCGAAGAAAGTGATCGCCGCCGCTGCCTCGGCGGATCCGGCCAACGCGGACCTCGCGAAGCTGGCGGAGGGGATCGACGACGACCTCGGGGACGTGGAGGCCTCGCTCGCGGAGGCGGCAAGGTGCGCGGAGTTGCAGCCCTCAAACTTCGCCCTGGGAAGCGACAGGGCCATCAAGCTCTCGCGCCTGGGCCGGTATCAGGAGGCGAGGGCGCTCCTCGACACGACGGCGGCTTCCTGCAACGAACGCGACCGCGCGGCGATGGCCCCCGCCTACGCCGATCTCTTCACCCGCTCCAAGAACTTCGACGAGGGAATTCGCTATCTGGACGGCGAGATCTCGCGCCGGCCCTCTGACAGGAGCCTCGGCATACTGCGCGCACGCCTTCTTGTTCTGTCCGGCGACAATTCCGGGGCCGAGAAGGAATACCGCGCCCTCCTGAAGGCGGACCCGGGCAGCCAGCCCGCCCTTGAGGGACTGATCAGGCTCCTGGCTGAGGCGGGTCGCACCGACGCCGCGGAATCTGAGTCGGTAGGCGCCGTGGACAGCCAGAGCTCGAATCTCGCGAACAACCTCAGGGCGGCCATCCTGCTCGATGGGCGGCACGACGACGCCGGGGCCGTGAAGTGCCTCCTCGCTGCCGAGAAATGCGGGGCGGTGACCTCGGCCGTCGAGTTCCGCCTGGCGCAGGGCCTTTTCAAGCTCGGGGACTTCGACGGGACGCTGACCCACCTGGGAATCGCGAGGCGGGTGTCCGTTTACGAGGGGAATTCGTCGACGACCGAGTCGATCGACAGGGCGATCGACGGACTCTGGTCACGCCTTCACTAGGCGTCGTCGGCCCTGGAATGGGGCAAGGATCGCGGTTTTTTCCGGTTCATCTCGGTTTTTTGCCGGGATTGAAGATAGCGAAATTCGCGCATCCCCGAATTCTTGGAGCAACAAGGATCCGGCAATGCCGGGTTCCTGCTTCCCCCAACACAACCCTAGCAATGCCCTGAAACGAACGCCCGCCCCCGCGGCGCGTCCGAGACAGTTGCCTCCTACCCAAATGCATACCGAAGCCTCAATCGATTACACGCGACCAGGCCGCCGCCTCGCCGCTGTCGGGCTGATTTCACTGGCAGCCTCGTTATCGGCTCTCGCCCAGAACACGCCGCCCGCGACATCGACGACCACGACCACTACGACGACATCCTCCTCTACGAGCCCGTCGTCGGACAACGTCGTCGTTCTCAACGAATTCACCGTCAACGGATCCTTCGCGGGAAGCCTTGAGATGGCCGCGCAGGAAAAGCAGGACGCACCCGCCATCGTCGAGGTGCTCGCACCCGAGGACATTGGCAAGCTCCCCGACGTCAGCATCGCGGACGCCCTCACGCGGCTCACGGGCCTCACGAGCCAGCGCGTCAACGGCCGCTTCCAGGACATCACGATCCGCGGCCTCGGGCCCGACTTCAATGTCGGCACGATGGACGGCGTGGAGCAGGCGACGACGGACAACAACCGCGCGGTCGAGTACGACCAGTATCCCTCCGAGCTGATCGGCGGGGCCACCGTGTACAAGACGGGCCAGGCCGACTTGGTCGGCGGCATCGGCGGCACTGTGGACCTTGAGACGGTCTCGCCGCTCTCGATCGACCACCGGGTCATCGCGCTGGACGCCTTCTACAACTGGACCCAGTTCAAGCAGCTCACCCCAGGCGTCAAGAAGGCCGGCGAGAGCTACTCCGCCTCGTATATCGACCAGTTCGCCAACGGCACGGAGGGCATCTATGTCGGCTACTCCCACGCGGAGAACCCGTACGAGGGCCAGGAGTTCCAGGCGTGGGGCTACCCGACGGCCTCGGACGGCAACCTTGTGCTTGGCGGCATGAGGATCTACGCGCAGAGCGAGCTTCTGAAGCGCGACTCAGCGGTGGCCGTGCTCGAGAGCAAGCCGAGCGATGCCATCCACAGCAAACTCGACCTGTTCCTGTCCTACTACAACGACGACCAGCTCCTGCGCGGCATGGAGGTCCCGATGGCGGAGTGGTCCAGTGCGGTGCTCAAGCCGGGCTACACAGCCAGCGGCGGCCTCATCACGAACTACACGCTGACTAACATCCAGCCGGTCGTCAGGAACATGGTCACGCAGTACACGGCGCATTTGGCCTCGGTGATCTGGAACCTCGACCTGGCGCAGGGCACGGACTGGCCCGTTCATTTCCAGGCCGGCTGGTCCTCGGCCCAGAAGAAGGAGGAGGTCCTTGAGACCTATGCAGGCCTCGGCTTTGCCGGCGGCGCGACCGACCCTGACACCTTCCAGGTGACGCAGTTCGCGGGCCCGAACCCGCCCTCGATCGTGTCTGCCACCAACTATGCGGACGCGAGCCTCTTCACGCTCACGGACCCGCAGGGTTGGGGCACCGGCGTCTTCCCGACCTCGGGCATGGAGGGCTACCTCAAGTACTTCATCGCCTATGACGTCGCCGACTCGTTCAAGCTCGTGACGACCCGGCAGCTGAACGCCTCCGTGTTCAAGGACGTCGAGATCGGCGCGAGCTACAGTGGCCGCTTCAAGCAGTTCGGGCAGAACCCGACCGGCTACCTCGTGAACTCGGACGGCCAGCCCGAGGCGCCCCTTCCGCCCCTCATCGGCACGACGGACCTCTCGTTCATCGGCAACCTTCACCCGATTGCCTACGACCCGAACGCGGCCCTCGACAGCGGCCGGTACAACTTCGTGGAGAATCCCAACCCGGGAAGCTATGAGGGCGACAACTACCGCGTGACCGAAGACGTCGTGCGGCCCTTCGTCAAGTTTGACCTCAAGGGGAACCTGGGAAGCGTGCCCTTCGACGGCAACATCGGCGCGGCGGGCGACTTCGCGGAGCAGAGCTCAAGTGGCTACTCCGGAAACGGGGGCAGCACCGTGGTGCCGGTCTCCGCCAGCCAGAGCTACGCGGACTTCCTGCCGAGCCTGAACCTCATATTCCGGATCACCCCGACCGACCTCGTGCGCCTCTTTGTCGGCCGCGAGGAGCAGAGGCCCGAGATGTACCAGATGAGGGCGGGCCGCGACTATGGCTACAACGCCTCGGACGCGCTCTCCTCGACGATCAGCCCCTGGAGCGCCACGAGTGGAAATCCCGCGCTGAGGCCCTGGGTTGCAAACTCCGTCGACCTGGACCTTGAGCACTATTTTGCCAAGGGCGGCGGGTACGTTTCCCTGGCGCTCTTCGACAAGAAGCTCCTGAGCTACATCTACCAGCAGAACACGGTCGAGAGCTTCGCCGGCTACCCGTACACCTCTGCACAGGCCCCGGTCCTCACCGAGGGCATCGCCTCGCAGTACGTGAACGGGCAGGGCGGAAACGTCTCGGGCGCGGAGGGCACGATCCAGATCGGCAGCGAGGTCCTGACCGGCGGATCCGTTCGCGGCCTCGGCATTGTCCTTAACGGGCTGATCGTCGACAGCAGCATCCAGCCCTTCGGCCCCGGCAACGGCAACGAGCCCCTCAACGACCTGGCGAAGAAATCGGCGAACGTCACCCTCTACTACGAGAGCCACGGCTTCTCGGCCAGGGTCACCGAGCACTACCAGTCGTCGACAAGGGAATACATCGTGCAGTTCGGCGCGCCGAACTTCGCGGGGGCCGGCTCCCCGAACGACGGCTATTCCGTCGAGATTCCCTACCACACCATCGACGCGCAGCTTAGCTACGCGTTCACGAAGGGCAGCCCCCTCCACGGCGTCACGCTCTACCTCGAGGGCAGGAATCTCAACAACGCGCCGCAGGTCACCTACCAGAACGGCGACCCCCGCCAGCTCACGAACTGGCAGAGGTACGGCGCGACGTACAGGACCGGCATCTCGTACAAGTTCTAGCAATCTCCGGACTAGGGCGTCTGGCATGTGAGACAAATCGGGCGGCCACCAGGGTCAAATCTGGTGGCCGCCATCTTTTCCGCGCGGCGCGTAACACTTGCGGCCGTCGAACGTTTCTCAAAGGGCGGGCTCCCGGCTTCTAGGGCCTCTCGAATCCACACCCCGACAGATGGAATCAACTCCTCCCAGCTGGCTTAACACCCGCAGCGCGGGTGTCCTGGCGCACATCTCTTCGCTTCCAGGCCGCTACGGCATCGGCAACCTCGGCGCGGGCACCCGGAACCTGGTCGATTTCCTGGGCAAGGCGGGCGTGCGCTATTGGCAGATCTGCCCCGTCGGCCCCACCGGCTTCGGGGACTCGCCCTACCAGACGTTCTCGGCGAGGGCAGGGAACCCGTACTTCATCGACCTGGACGAGCTCGCGCTCGCGGGCCTTCTTACCGACGGGGACCTGGCCCCATTGCGGATGCTGCCGGCCGCTGGGGTCGACTACGGCGGGCTCTACCAGAACTTCTGGCGGGTCCTCGCCCTTGCCTATGACCGGTTTGCCGAATCCGGCAGGGATGAGATCTGCGCGCTGGGCTCATTCGCGCAGTTCCGCGCCACCAACGCTTCGTGGCTCGAGCCGTTCACGGTCTTCATGGCCCTGAAGAGCCACTTCGGCGGCCAGCCGTGGACAAGATGGCCTGAGGTCTACCGGACCTGGCGAGCGGGCATGGCCGCGTCGCTGCCCAGTGAGGTCCGCGTGGACGTGGAGCGGCACGCCTTCTACCAATACGTCTTCTTCGGCCAGTGGGAGCGCCTGCGCCGATACGCCTCGGCGAGGGGTGTCGGCATAATTGGCGACGTCCCGATCTTCGTCGCCCTGGACAGCGCCGACACCTGGCAAAACCGCGCGGTCTTCAGGCTCGACGAGCACGGCAGCCCGCTTGCCGTCGCTGGCGTGCCGCCGGATTACTTCTCCGAGAAGGGCCAGCTCTGGGGCAACCCGCTCTATGACTGGGATCACCTGGCCAAGGACGGCTACAGCTGGTGGCTCGACCGAATGCACGCGGCCTTCGCGCTCTTCGACATCGTGCGGCTCGACCACTTCCGGGGCTTCGAGAACTACTGGGAGATCCCCGCCGGCGCCACGGACGCACGCGAGGGACAGTGGCGAAAGGGTCCGGGCCTCCACTTCTTCAGAGCCGTGCGCAGGGCGATCCCCAACGCGAAGATCATCGCGGAGGACCTGGGCTACATCGGGCCCGACGTGGTCGCGCTGCGCCACGCGGCGGGCCTGCCGGGGATGAAGATCATCCAGTTTTCCTACGGGCACGACGCGGGCAACGTGAACCTTCCGCATTTCTACACCAGGGACAGCGTGGTCTACACCGGCACCCACGACAACAACACGACGCGCGGATGGCTCGAGGGCCTATCGAACGGCACCGCTGAGCAGGTCCGGGAATACTTCCAGCTGAACGGCTCATCGTCCGCGTGGCCGGTCATACGGGCAGCGCTGGCGACGGTGTCGCGCCTGGCCGTCATCCCGATCCAGGACCTGCTCGACCTGCCCGGCATGACGGCTCTTAACCAGCCGGGCATCGCCGAGGGCAACTGGCAGTGGCGCTACTCCGAGGAGCAGTTGAACCGCCTCGCGGCGGAGAAGCTCGAGACCCTCAGGTACTGGATCAAGCTGTATGACCGCACCGGCGAGCGGATGCTGCGCGACTACAGCGAGTCCCCGGCGGCACCCAGCGCCACCCCCTGACATTCGGGTGCGGACACCCTATCGCTTGTTCCTCGAGATGGCTCCGGAGCGGCTCAGCGCGACCGCGCTCCCCGGAGCCGGCCTTCCCGGGATGGAGGGGTTTTTCGGCTCCCCGTGGGTGAAGTCCATCCTGTCGTGGAAGACCGTCTTGGGCTGCGACTCCGCCTGCGCCCTGTGCATGCCCAGCTGCTCCCTGTATTCGTGGGGCGTGAAGCCCTTGTGCTGCTTGAACGTCCTCGTGAAGTAGGCCGGGTCGGCGAAGCCTCCCGCGTAGGCGATCTCGGAGATGTTCAGCGAGGTGGTCTCCAGCGCAAGGATGGCGCCCTCGATCCTGATCCTCTGTATATAATGGGTGAGCCGTTCCTTCGTTTCCACGTGGAAGAGGTGCGACAAGTAGTCCGGGGAGCAGCCGAGCATCTCGGCAATGTGCTGGACGCTGAGCTCCGGGTTCGCGAACTGCTCCCTCACGAGGCACTTCGCCCTGAACACCTTGCCTATGTCGCTGTTCAGCTCGCCGGCTCCCGTTTCCACGATGTTCCTGAAAAGCCCGAGGATCGTGATGAGGAGCCCCTTCACGACGGTCTCCTTCGCCGGCCCCTGCGAGTGGTACGCCTGGCCGAGGCTGTTCGCGAGGGTGAGGAAGACGTCCAGGTCCGGCGCATCGAAGAACTCAATCACCTCGATCGCGGGATGATGCGGGCGCGCCTCGTAAGCGAAGTGAAGGCTCAGGGTATTGTTGTAGAAGCCGGCAACCAAGTTGCGGAATGGCTTGGACCCGTCCGCGTGGACAATCTCACCGTGGGGCACCCCTGCGGGGATGACGCACATCTCGTCCGGGTTCAGGCTGAATGACTCCCTCGGGAACTGGAAGTCGGTGCGGCCCTGCAGCTGCAGGAAGACTTCGGGCCGGTAGTGATAGTGCATCCCCTGGAGCTTCTCCACGTGCTTCACCTCGTGGGGCACGCGCACCGTCAGGTGGCCGCCTTCTGCGAGCCTTATCGCGCGGTCAATGACCTCCCTCATCTCGCCGCGGTTGTGATTGCTCAGTCGCTTGGCGGAAAAGAGTCCTGATGTACCTTCCTTGTCAGTCATTTGACACGAGGACGGACGGGCTAAAAGGGGCAGGGTAGATTGCGATGTCAGGATGAATTGGCGCTCGGGAAACACAAATAAATATGGGCCAGTCGGCGGGCCTATCGCGGTGGTCTGAGCGCGGTCCCAGCGGCAACTCACTGGCGGCATCCCAATGGCAGCGCGGCGTAGCGCCGACGCAGATACATCTCTAGTCTATAGAGCAAACCGGAGCTGTGATGTCGCGGGTGAAGCATTTTCCCGCAGGTGTTTGCAGTCGGAATGGCCGATAACCCTGGGGGCCGGGCTTTCTTGCAATGTGCAACGGGAAGAGGGGGTGTCGTGCATTTCTCAGGCAAATCCCCTATTGCCCGCTCCTTGCCATAGAAGCCATAACCACATGAGAACCATATTGTTAATAGCTATTGGAGGCGCTTGGCACATGCCTAGCTCAATGGGGGGTAGCCAAAAGACTGGCCCAACAAAAACCCGTTATCACGTACCCAAATGAAAATCCAAAAAGCACTAGCTCTCTCCCTTATGGCGGCCGTCCCCGGCATGCTGTTCGCTAACACCGCAACTGATCGCCAGATCGAGGACGCTGCCAAGCAGTCCTACAACTACCGCGCCGTCCTCAACGGCAAGGTTTCCGCCTCGTCGAGCGACGGCGTCGTGACCCTCACGGGCACCGTGCAGGAGCGCGACCAGAAGACCCTGGCTGAGGACACGGTGAGCAACCTCCCCGGCGTCGTCTCCGTCGTCGACAAGATCAAGGTCGAGTCCGAGCCCTCCGAGCATTCGGATGCATGGATCGCCATGAAGATCCGCGGCGAGCTCCTCGTCCATGCCAACGTGAGCGCCACCGCCACGAAGGTTGACGTCTCCAACGGCGTCGTCCTCCTGACCGGCACGGTCGACAACTCGGCCCAGAAGGACCTCACGGAGGCCTACGTCAAGGGCATCGAGGGCGTTCGCTCCATCACCAACGACCTCGTTGTGAAGGACAGCCCCGCGGAGGCCACCTCCACGACCGGTGAGAAGATGGACGACGCTTCCATCACCTCGCAGGTCAAGTACCAGCTCCTCACGCACTCCTCGACGAGCGCGATCAAGACGAAGGTCACGACCACCGACGGTGTTGTCATGATCTCGGGCGACGCCTCGTCGGATGCCGAGAAGGACCTCGTCTCGAAGTTCGCGAGCTCGATCCGCGGTGTGAAGTCGGTCGACAACGAAATGGTTGTCCGCCAGAACTGATCATCCAGGTCGATTAGAAGAAGACATTGGGAATCCGGCGGCGCGCCTCATGGCGGCCGCCGGATTCTCTTTTTCCGCGGTCGGCCAGCCGAACATTTGTTTGAACCGGAAGGCGGCCGGCGGCAGCGTCGGCGCATGACACTGCGCAAATCCGTTGCTGCGGCAGCGGGCCTCGCCGCCCTGGTAAGCGCCCAGGCCGAGAACAAGCCGGCCGACAAGTTCGCCTCCGTCACGGCTCCCGTCGTGGCCCTCGAGCACGCTCGCGTGATAGACGGGCTAGGGAACCCACCCCTCGAGAACCAGACCCTCGTGATAAGGGGCGGCAGGATCGCTGCCTTGGGAGCCGACGGCGCCATCGCCGTCCCGGCCGATGCGCAGGTGATCGACCTCTCGCGCAAGACCGTGCTCCCGGGATACGTCATGCTCCACGAGCACCTGTATTACTCCTCGATAGTGAACGGCCCCTTCCACACGAACGAGATGGAGTGGTCCTTTCCCCGGCTCTATCTCGCGGCCGGCGTGACCTCGGCTCGCACGACGGGAAGCCTGGAGCCCTACACCGACCTGAAGGCCAAGGACGACATCGACGCCGGCCTCAATCCGGGGCCGAAGCTGCACTTGACGCTCCCGTACATCGACGGCG